>VFSW01010478.1_pt1 | contig 13122 bp, 12 predicted proteins | sample 5358111 | NCBI WGS metagenome assembly VFSW01 (sample SAMN11554181, study PRJNA540505) | mine drainage metagenome | isolation source: sediment from site ElyBrook_90M | place: USA: Ely Copper Mine, Vershire, VT | collected 2017 | reverse complement strand
TAATTAGTGGGATTAACTGCAACATCACTTGTCCAGAAACTAAAGAAAATTGAACTTACATTCTCTGAAGAAATGTTAGCAAAAAGAGAATCATTAGCTTTCTCAGTCTTGGTTGTTCCTCTAACCAAATCTCCTAGATTTATTGGTCGCCCTGATATATCTATTCTAACAGCAACATTTCCAGGCCCATCTGCACTTAAAAGAATTGTATTTGTACCAAAAGTCCCACTGGCTCCAGGAGCTGTATTAAGTGGAACTATTGAAGTTATGTCTCCGGCTACCCAAGTAACAGCAACACTTTTATAGGGATCTACAGGTGTACTAGCAGAAAAAGAGATTGCATTTAACCCAAGAGCTGTAATTGCTACTCCACTATCTTTTTTGTAAACTTTGTTTGGAGCACAGATAAGTGTGTAACCAAAGGCCGAACCAAAAGCACACCGTTTATATGTTCCAGGTGCCCCCGCCGCCGCAATGATCTGAGTTCCAGATCGAGAAACTTTACCACTTGTTTCGCAAACATAATCAAATCTAGTTCCACCGAGGATGTTAGAAAATAGCTCACAAGCATTGTCTGTGTAAGCAGATCCAATAACAGCGGTTCCACCAGCAAGAGACAAAGAGCCATTCTTGTCAAGTTCAACATTGTCCATTTTGAGAAGCGCATTCTTTCGACCATTTATCTGATCGTCAGAAGGACACCACCCAGCGTCGAATTTGTTCCAAGTGATTTGATCGGGCATCTTAGAGAATCTTCAACATCTGTGGAGCGGCACCAGCATAAGTGACTTTTAGGCCCATACCGGGAGACAATTTATAAAGAGTCGAAATAACACCTGCTCCTGCTCCAGCGAAAGCTACACTATCGGGAGTCAGTTCGACAGTTGTAACGGTTCCGTTGATAGTTACATCTTCTTCTACAAAGTCGTTATTTACATAGGTAAAGGGGGAAGCTGTAACAGTTATCACTACTTGATTCCTAATTCTATTATTGATAACTTTATTAAGAGCAGCAGTTCCCCCAACTGAAAGATAAGTTGTTGGACCAGCTAAACCCGAGAGTTGATCTGAGTAAACTGAATTATAATTTCCACCAGAGTTAAAGTAGAAAGCATAACCAGTAGAACCAACTGAAGGGTCGACCACAACCTCAAAATTGTTCTGTGAACCCCAATTTTCGATCCCTCGTTTAGCTGCAACCCCGACAGCCACAAAAAGATCGAAGTCATTCTTGGCTATTCGTGTATTTGAGGCAGAAGTTTCTCCAATTTTTACACAAGGATTCGTTCCAGTTTGACTATGAACATAGACAGCTTTTAACTTAACCCCAGTAAAACTCTGCCCAACGGCAGGATCAGAAACTTGTATCCCAATCCCAGAAGCATTTACCTCGTCAAAGTCAAACTCTGTATCATTGATACCGGCAACAGATGTTTGGAAATCAATCAAAGGAACAGCCGCAACATCAGAAGAAGGGGAATGAATGTTAACAATTGTTTGAATATGTACTTTACTAACTGTAATTGTGATATGACCATCAACTGGTAAGACATTTTCTGGTTTAAAAACAAGTGCTCGACCTGTTCCGGCATTGACAATTTGGGTACCAGAAAAATCCACAACCATCATCATTAAACTATCAAATCGAACACAAGTGTTAGCAGAGATTGAAGAAGGAAAGTCAAGAGTGCAACCATGAATAAGGATGATCTTATTCTGCATCGCAGGAAAAACAATTGGCGTTGTACAAGTAATTGTAGCCCCAGCCGCCCCACTTCCTCCCCAAACTAGAAGATTATAACCATTTGTACAAGCATAGGTGATAGCTTCTTGAAGACCTTCAGTTGTCGATCCAGTTGTATCTATTGCAACTCCACTTGGATCATAAAGAGTCCAGACACCCGTCGCATCATGAACTAGTGTAACAACACCCGGTAGATTCATAGGTATACTGTATCCTTGTGTATCAGCTAGAAACTTTCGGATGTAAGTCTCTATGATAGAGGGAAAACTCATTACTGTCCTTCATCGACAGAGATTCCAAAGAGATCAACAGGTAAGATTGGCTCACCTGGAAAGTGATTTGTGTTTCCAAGACTGTTCACAACTAACTTACGGGGAGTTGAATAGAGATCATTGAGAAGTTCTCGGAAAAGAGTCTTCTGATAATCCCATTTGTTCGTGTAATAGTCAACAAGTTTTAAATTACTCCCCGCTCCATCAATTGCATAAGAACGCTTAGCCACGTAAGCTTTAAGGAGTCGTCTTTTAATCCAAGAAGGAATAACAAAAGTAGAATTATCAGTTGCTCGATAAAACTCAATCACAAGGCCATTTTTTAAGTTGTTCCCCCAAAGGTTCCCACTGACAGCTCCTACAGTTGGTGGAGAGGGAAAGAGTTTTAGTTTGTTCTGCCCCACATTGTTAAAGATGTAAAAGTAAGGGGTCCCACTTTGTGTAGCTGCTTGAAAAACTTCTCTTTGATCTCTCGCTGTCAGTGGTTCGAGTTTCTTTCCCAACCAAGTTACCCTCCGAATAGAAAGGATGTAATCAGGGACAGTGTAAGTACCGACACCGCTAGTAGTAGCGAAAGTGTAACGATCCACCAAAAAAGGGATATCCGTTGAGATTTCATTTTCCCCCTGATTGTAAAAACGCGTTAGATCGGCAGTTGAAAAGAGTGGCACTAGACCCTCAAAAGTAAATCGGAAGCAGCTAAGTTTTGGCAACGATAACGATAAGGATTCACATCTTCATTGTAGAGCCCCCAATAGAAAAGGGCTTTCTTGAACTCCTCAGCAGTTTCAATGAGATCGGCAGTTGCAAAGTGTTCGAGGAGATTTTGCATGTCTGTAGCGACAAGCGGGGTTGTTGATTCAGCCATTGTCGGAGCAAGTGCCCAATACCAGACTGTTAAAGTTTCAGTTGTCACTACGGCTAAGTTTGGCACAATGATGATGTACTTGAGACTGTGTGGACACCACATTTGAGGGGTTCCGGTCCAACCAGTTTCCCAATCGCGACGGATTCTATCAAGGTCACGATGGGTTGCATCATCTCTGAGCCAAAGATTTGAGGAGGGGTTAAAGATGGCGATGGTACCGAGATAATCGGATATTCCGAGATTTGATAAGTCATAGTAGGGTGTTCCTGCTTGTTGTGCAATAGAAGCGCTTTTCACAATTGGTCTACATCGGGTTGCTACATCATCGTAAGCATCTTGGAGAGCATCGTTTATCATTGTATCATCATAGAAAGTAATCCCTGCATCTGCAAGGTTTGCTCTCACTGAAGATCGAAGTTGTGCTCTGGTTGACATTATCTTTTGGGCGGTTTTGTCCAGGACGCCCAGCCTGGTTCTCCGGGCTAGGGAGACTCTTTACCTTTTCACCAAATGGTGGGATCGGTTGTCTTGACCTACTTGTTGTTCGTAGGAAATCAATTTCTTCTTCCCTTTTGTCGCTGTTGTGATCCTGTTAAACTTGTCGAACTTTTCTGCCACAGTTTTCACTTTGTTGAAACCCGCATCCCTGAGGAGTTGTTCAAGTTCCGCTGGATCCATCGCGCAGACGTGGAAATCGTGTTTATAGAGCTGAAGGCCAAAGAGAGTTGCGTGCCAAAAAGTTCTTTTCCCTTGAAAGTTGCTCTTCCATAGATTAGCGCAGTCCCAAAAGTCTGGATAAGAAATGTAAACTTTCCCGCCACTTTTGAGGAGTCTTGCGATCTCTCCCACAACGGCAGGGTGGTACTTCTTCTGAATGTGCTCAATTGTATGAAAAAGTACGATCTCTGTAACAGTTCCATCTTTGTAAGGAAGCGGTTTCGCGATGAAATCGAAGACTCTATCTGGTTTGACTGACTTTTCAGCATCTATGTTAATGTAACCTTTGATTTTTTGGGAGCCACAACCAAGATTGAGTTTCACCTAGTTACCTCTTTAACAGCTTTGAGGTAGTTCTTTGATCTGTCCCCACGGGGATTTCGATCCATTTCTGCTTTCTGCTTCAACTCAGCTTGAAGAATCGGATTTGTATCTTCAACGAACTTCTTGTAAGCCTCCCTATTTCTGGCATCCATCACCTGTGGCCAAAGAATGTGACCGCAAAGTTGAGAACATTCACAAACAATTTTAAGTTTCGGATTAATTTGTCTAGCTTTAACACAAAAGTAGATATCCTCAGTGTTGTTAACCCCTGTAACGAAGTAAGGTTTCTGAACAGACTTGAGAACTGATGTCTTAATAAGACAGAAAGAGAAGCCCACAGCATCACAAGGATCAATTCCTTCATCTGGAAGATCTGGACAGGAAAAGAGGTGAGGATTTTGTACAGTTCCTCCCCTATTTTTGAAAATCATCCAATCAAACGGATATCCACGAATAACAACTTTTGCTGCCGCGATGTCAGCATCACAGTCCAAAAGTTTCCGAAGCCCGTCTGGTTGCACTAAAACATCATCATCCATGAAAAGCAAATAGTCACTTTCAGACTCAAGTGCCACATCTGCTGCCATGTTTCTCATTCTGTCAATTGACATACGGGCAGGATTACACATTATAAACTCAAGATCTGGATAAGATCTCCCAAATTTGAACCAAGTCTGAATGTGATTTGTGTAAGCCTCATAGTCGGCGGAAACTAAGCTGTTTGTTGCGACGACGATCCGACGCCGTTTCTTTATCTCAATTGCTTTAGTTTCCTTATTGAAAATCAATTTGGAATTACCTGTCCGCCTTGCTGTCTGTTGGATAGCCATTGTCTCCTCTTTTAGTTAAATTTGGAGGTATCTTTCTTTATACTCTAAGATACCAGAAAAGAGCACTAAGTCAACTATCACTCCCCCGAGTAATAGCTAACATAGAAGCCTGACAAACGCCCGATATCCCACAATGTTTGCGGTTCTGGTGTCTGAAGTTGCAGTTGCACTCGCCGCCATAGAAGCAATCGAGTCTAACATGATAACTGCCCACTGATTCGGTTGAACCAAAGAAGCAGTAGAAGCGAAAGTTGCGAAGCAATTGTTAGCGGTATTCACATTCAACAAGAAACCGCCAGCAAGTGAACTCGAAGCCGAAGAAGACCAAGAATCCGAAGAAGCTGCTCTTGTCGCACGAAGAACAAGTGCATAAGGAACAACACCAAAGATCTGGCTTTCTCCAAGTTGTCCGTTTAGGATGTTATCCAATGCAACACCATAAAGGAAATTGGCTGATGGATTTGCTCCAGCAGTTCCGGGAAGAACTACCTGAAGTCCATCTTCATAACCTGCGGAGAATCCGTCTGCCCCAGAAGTCGGTTGAGCGGCAGATGTCAGATTCAAGATAAGGGGGGAACCCTTAGGAATGGATGCAGAAGTTTCGGAATTCCGCACCGATGCGATTTGTTTTTCCGGTCTGTTGGTTTCGGTTGCATTGACTCTCATTGTTTTTCTCCTTTTTCACCTAGTTACCTAAGAGAAAGTCCTCGCAATCTTCCCAAGAACACCCTGCTTTCGACGGTTATTGATTGTTACATTTCCCATCCAAGCAAGATGACCCAGGCGATAGTCGCCAGCAATCGGCTTCACAAACCACTTTCCATTTTCATCTCGAAGTTCCGAGAAGTTGCGTTCCGGATGATAGCGAACTTTGAAGAACTTGGCATTCACAAAGATCGCAGATCCGTAAGTCATTGTCGAGGGATCAACCACACCACCGGTAGAAGTCCCAGGTGCTCCAGTGTAAACATCTGGAACTTTGTCATCCATGACAATTTTTGCATTGAAAAACTTCTTCGCAACAAAAGGATACCCCGCATCTACAGCGTCGGGATTCGACTTGAAGATAGAGAAGTACGCATGGATGAACTGCTGGTAAGTTACCTGATCACAGATGATGTGAGTCGGAGGACCACCGGTTCCCAAAGAACACAGATTGTACATATTCTCTAGTTCATAGAGAAAGGCTGTGTAAGTTGAGGCGGCAGAGGTTGCTGTGTGATTTCTCCACCAAGTCAAAGAAGACTCAGGAAGTCCACCAACTGTGAGGGTTGTGGTGTTGTAGGAAACCAACTTCGAAAGTGGTTCAATTCCCAAAGCTGATGTCGTAGAATCAACAATCGGCGTTGTGATAGCCCCACCATTGGGGTAGTTTCCCCAAAGTAGAGCTTTCGCCCAAGCCTCTTGAATTCCCATCTCAGTCTGTTTAATCCGACTCTTTACAAGATCGACAATCTTCCGTTCGTTCTGGAAGGTTTCTTTCATGTTGTAAGTAATCGGGCTAGACATTTGGCGCCACTCAAATTGTGCCTGAGTGATTCCATCTGTCGGTGTAGAGCTGAGAGTGTCGTACCCGCTGTACCATCCTGCCGGAGCGAGTCCGTACATTAAGTTTTCAGCGAAATAAGTTCCACCCTCTTCTGCACTTTCATACGAATCACTTTTCATGATGTCGTAGAGAAGCGCATTTGTTGCTCCAATGTTGTCCGTAAGTGTTTTCCGATAGTTCGCTAGTGAAAGCGAAAATACAGAATCCAAGTACGTGGTGATGTTGTTAGGTGCGGTTAAAGCACCGAAAGTGATTGCCACTTAGATCTCCCTTACTTAGTTAACTCCTGCTTAGACTGTTCCAGAGCTTTCTGAACAGACTCTTCAAGAGTCATTTGAGTGTTAGGGTGGACCAAGTTTTCTCCAACTTTTGGAGTCTTCTGCCCATCGGATGCCAGACGTTGCCCAGCATCATTGCGGTTTCGATCTAACTTCTTGGTGTTGTCCTGTTGTTTGGTTCCCTTAACTGCAAGTTGGATTTGTTTCCTACCTGCCGCCAAGAACAAAACACCTTCCAAGTAATCTTCCATCGACTGATTCTTCTGTGCTGCCAGATTGTTCATCTGTGCCGACATTTCTTTGATAAGATCCTCAGGGATGATCCCATCATCGAAGTACTTTTTACCGAGAGAAGTTTGTGCAGCTTGAGCTTGATCCTGAAGTTTTGCGAGTTCCTGATTTTCAACCCGCTTGGAAACTTCTCCAACACCTTTCTCAATTCCTTCTTTGAGCTGTTTCTCGATGATTGGTCCCATCTTTTCAGCTAGATAAGCAAGTTCAGGACCTAGAGCTTCTTTCAACTCTTCGACCATTCCTTTTGCTTGTTGTGTTGCTTCTTTCTTTGTTTCAGGCTTTTCATAGCCATTTTGTTTTGCAAGAAAGTCTACAACTGTTCCAGCTTTGTTTGGGTCAAGAAGTGCAGCCATCAATTGTCTGGCTTCTGCAACTTGAGAAGGGGTCAGACCAAGATCGTCAACATCAACTTTCTTGTCGTCTTTCTTGTCGTCAACAACCTCGTCTTTTTTGTCGTCTGTCTGAGTTTGTTGTTGCTGTTGTTCGTCTTTTTTGTTGTCTTGCGTTAGCCCGGCGTCGGCCCCAGCTTTTGCCGTGGCAGCAGAAACAATAGATTCGAGATCAGGTTGTGCTTGTGCGCTCATTTTGAGTCTTTCTCCTTTGGCCCGGATTTAGGTTGTGGAATCTTGAGGAACTTTCGAGCAAGTTTCTCTTTAAGATCTTTTAGACTGGCTTGCTGTGGGAGTTTTTCAGGCATAGAAGGTTTCTCTTTCTCCAGCCTTCCCAGGTTTCACATTAATTTTTGTGTACTTGTCGTTTACGTGCTTACCCTGAACTCTCAAGTTTACAGAACCATCAAAGTTGACCGCTGTGATCCAGCCAATTTCATGATTACCAGCGTGATTTGTGTAGTTCACACAAGCTTCAAGTTCGACTTTGCCATCAGACTGAGGGAGAGCAATTTCCATGTCTGTAGCTTTGGCATTCTTAGCTTCTGTATCCATTCTAAGAAACTCAGCGTAAGACTCGTCTGTAGCCTTGTCTCCCATCAGCTTTCCGAACTCTTCTCTAGTCATTGTTTTTCCCTTTACTGAAGTTGTTGTTGGATTTGTTGATCTATAGCTTCAACACCCGGAGTTTCCATTTGTTTAGCTAAAACTGGTTGACCTGCTGCCCCTGATGCTTGGCTCAAACTTTGCCCCTGCTGGTTTGCAGCTTGGCTCGCTTTTGCAGCCATCGCTAAAAGAGCTACTTGCTGCATTTGATGAATAACTTTTTCATCTCTCATCCCACTTGTGATTGCCGCTTTCCGAATCAAAACTGGGGACATAGCAATCTCAGGGAAGTTGTGTACAAGTGTAAGAAAACCTACAAATGACTGCCGTTGGCTTTCCATCGCAGCAGGCGTTTGATTCATCACATCTACATCCACATCAAAATCGTAACCATCGTCAATGTGCTGAGAAGTAACGAATTTGTAAATTGGCCCATTCATCTGAACTTCTGTCAGAGCAGTTTGCTCATCTGGATTTGTTGACCATTTTATCCATAAACCCTCAACTAAGTACTCTCTGGCTTGTACAAGGGTTTCTCGTCCAATTGAAGAGATCCAGAGGGAAAAGTCCATTTGTTCGGCGGATTCTCTAATTTGTGCTCTTGCAGCATTAATTTTTGCCGATGTAGCAGTTTCACGGTCCGAGTTCTGTCCCCGTGCTTCCGCCGACGTCCCCGAGACAATGTTAAAATCATCTTTAGCTATTAGGAGATCCTGTCCTGTCGTTTGTGTGACTTCAGAGTTAGCGATAGGTCCGATGGCTTCAGGTTTCTTAAACTCGATAACAACACCATCCCCGCCCGTCGTGAACTTTTCTTTTTCAAGAGGATCAATGAAATCTGGACCGAGGCTATAGAACTTTCTAACAAACCTTCGTCTGTGTGATCTATACTGTTCCCTTGCCTCATTGATGTCATCCTGTGGAGAAAGCCACTGAAAAGCTGGGGGCATTGGGTAAAAGCCTTCCAACCTTTCATCCCATCTCAAATCCCTAAAAGGGAGCCTATCACAGTCAGTTTCCCAAATTGAATCAAAACAATCATCAAGGATAAGAAGCCTCTTTTTCTCCACCATGTCCCAAATGTGCCAAACTTTGGAGATCTCTCCCTCAGCAAGTAACCGAAGAAACTCTGGTTTCTTTCCCTCTTCTGCCCCCGAGTAATGACCTAGGTTTGTGTAGTCGGCACTGACTGAGGTGTTTTTATAACTCTCGGGAAACTTGATGCCCTTAGTCTTCCTAAGATTCCGAGTGTAATAAAAGTCATAATAGCCAACCCACTCATGGTCATTAAGGTCCATCGCATCTGATACGGAAACCCGAAATCTTTTCGGATTGATTCGTTTAAAATAAAACCGCTCAGAAAGAGGGACAAGATTATCGTCAACCACTCTAGCTTTTTCATCACGCTCGTCTTCCCCGTGATCGTCGAAGACTTGCTCTTCTTTTTGCGGGTTCCGCCAATCTGCTGCATAACCGACCTCCACAACACCAAAACGAGTGAAAGAATCTCTTGCTGCCCTTCGGAGGATCTTAGGAAAATTTGCGTTAGGGTTCTGAACAATAGTGTTAAGAATGTCCTGTTTGATATTTGCTGACTGAGTTGCGAAATCTTGATTCCATTGAGCATTTCCGGGGCGTGGATTCAAAATGAAAGCCGGTTTCTGGAAGATCAGGTTAGCTAGTTTTATCTTAATTGTACTATAAAAGAGGTTAAGTGTATAAGGGTTGTAGTTGAGATTGGAGATGTCTCGTTTGTTCTTCCACATGAAACCCTCATAGTAATCTTCGAGGGTATCACATTTGAACCTATCTGACCATTCAAGATAAGCTCTATTAGAGTTTCGGATTCTTTGTTGCCAGAAGTTTGACACTGAGTCGTTAGTTGACCGATCCTGCCACCACACCACGATTTTTCATAATGTCCATAACACCCTTGTAGTAAGCAAAAGAGTTTCGTTCTGGGACTCTCTGAGCTTTTCTCGGTTGAGATCCCCGCATGGCCACAAAGTAACGGATACAATCATAAGCGTGGTCTACAACACTTTCTTCTCGATCATCTGACCAGATTGTTTTGCCATTCATGGAGCCGAGAACTTTTCGTCGCTGAGATCCCAGTTGCCGGTAAGCTTGTGAGCAACCATTCGGGTATTTGTCGGTTGCTTTGATAAAGTAGATCCCGGCGGCAGGTTTGAGCTTAGTTGTTGGGTGAGCAAAAGAGTCACTTGTTTGGAGAAGCTCATTTAGTTTGTTCCGAGTCGCAAACTCATTGTTGTCTGCGGGAGACCAACTGAGCGGCGGAGCAGGACAATCTGTAGTCGAATATTCGTCCGCAACTGTCCAAAACCCACCTTCTTTTTGAGCCGTTTTCTTAAAGATTTGTGGATCTGCATAATTGCCACTATACTCCTCTTTACCAGACAAATCGAAAATCGCCTGCCGATGGTAGGAGATCAATTTGTTCGGAACATAGTATTCACGATAACAGATATAAATTCCCCAAATAGCAGCAAACCAAAGGCAACAAGTAGGACTCGAATCACCATGATCCAACACCCTAAAGAGATTCCCACTTGCCAGGATCTTCTCCAAGAGGTCTTCATTTGGTTCCAAGATAATCGAAGGAAGAACTCTATGAATTGCACCAGCCGATCTAACAATTTTTCCTTTTACAAACTGATCTACCCACTCTGGGTCATTTTTAAGAGCCTCAGCAAGTGCTTCTGGTGAACCTAAATTCGCATCCCATTCAGCAGAAGTGAAAAAGCAATCAGGGTCACGAAATTCAGAATCAGGGTGATAATCAAGATAGACGAAGTGAAATTCATCGGTTGGATTTACCAATAGCATCATGTAAGAAGGTGCTATGTACTTTCATGTTAGTTTGTTTGTTGGCCAGTCTGGGTTAGCATCTAGCAACTCTTGAGGAATAACAGCGTTATCCCACCTACCAACACGGGCAAGAAGCACTCTATACATTTTATCAAAGAACTCTTCAGCTTGATCCCCAAGAAAAGTGTTAATTTCAAGTCCTCTGAGAGTGTTTTCATCGATATTATCGAGATGGAGCCAATAGACCATCGAACCATTCTTCAAAATTGTGATACCATCTTGATTGTTATGGGAATCTATGAATTCATGGGGGATTATCTTGAAAAAAGTCTCCATTGTTGTGATCTTGAGATCTTTGAAGGTCTGCCGCCCGATAGCCACCCGATAATTGGGAAAAGTGAGGAGTAGAATGATAACTTTGAGACAACCAACAAAGGTTTTCCCCGAGTTGAAAGCTCCCCAAAAACACTGTTTTCGCTGCTTCGCATAGAAGAAAAGCTTTTGATGAACAGTCGAGAATTTGAACTCAAGTTTCACTTAACGTCGTCCACTTTGACCCATCCGAAAAGAACTACCTGTCCTAGAGGTTGCAAACTGTTGATCTTGCCTGGCGGCAAGCCACTCAGCTCCCCCACCAACACCAAACATAAAGCCTACATACTTAGCTAATTTACTACTAACAGCAGTCCCAAGTTGTTCGTATCTTCCTAAGTGGCCCCAAATGTAATGGGAATCACTATAAGTGCCGCCAAATCCCCCATACATATGACCAAAAAGTGTATCACAAGTTAATTTTAAGGTGGCGTTGTGTGTTATCATGTAAGCTCTTGCACAACCAGCCATTGTTTCTGCCGCCGCTAACCTTGTTGAATTATAATTATCTTCAAGACCAACAGTTGCGGAAGAAGTCCCCCAACACTGTCCAAGAACTCTCGGATTTGGTTCACAACCAGGGAAACGTCTAACGTAGAACATTCCCCCATAAGTCGAATAACCACCAATAGTTGAAAAATCCACCCCATCAGAAACTATGTAGTCCCAAGTTCCAGTCTGATAAGATCTAAGATTGGCTGAGTTAGTTTTATAAGTTGCGTTAAGTGTGGATCTCCTCATATCGTCAAGTCCACTAGCAACAACACCCGCTAAAATCCAAGGGGCTAAACCTACTCCCACCACATTATTACATTGCCAAGATCGGGTTTGTTGGGTTGTTCCAGACCCATCTATATAATAAGGGGTTCTAAGTGTCATTGCTGTATTTGTTAAACCAGCAGAAAGGATCTCGTAGGAAGTTGGATAACCCGAGACATTCATCGAACCGACATCATTTGTGGCGGGAATAGAAGAAGGAGTAAGAAGCCAAAAAAGATTGTAAAAAGGATAAGTTCCATACTGAGCACATCCCGCAAAGTTTGTCCCGCTTCCTGTAACAATTGTTGAACCATCTGTAACAGTCGCATTTCCAGTCCCTCCATTCCAAGGAGCTAAACCATAACCGAGATTATCCATTGCTCCGTTAGATTTATGATTAGGTGTGTAAGCATTTGTTGTAATTGAATCTATTGAAGCTTGGCAAAGCCCTCTTTGTGTTGCATCCGGATCAACTAAAGCGCAATCTGCTACTTCTGTTGCTGCATAGGAAAATTCTCGGATATCACAAAAAACTGGACTTATGCAAGTACTAAAGGCGCCTCCTATCTCATAATTAACCAATTCTCGAATTTGGGGGAACATTTCAGGATGGTTGTCAAGGGCAAGAAGATACATTCCTTTCATCGCACGAAGTCGGGGAGCAAGAGTTGGAAGTGCCCCTACTCCAGCATCACAGCAGTAACCTTTATTTGGAGCAATGGGAAAAGTCCACCAACGAGTCCCTAAAGTTGTTCCATAGGTGTGATAGAGATCTATTCCTGATCGAAAGTATTTTGAATAGAAAGCTTTTACATTGTCATAATAGTTAACATTTGAAGAACCCCCTATCCAAGTACTGTCACAGATAGAAATAGAAGAACACCCATAATCCCCTACCTCTAATTTAGAAAATTGGGCCCCTGGGGCAATTGTAGCTATATGTAAAGCCCCTATTACAGTTAAATGAGTATCATCAGCGCAAGATGCCACTTGCCTTGGAAAACGGTAAGAGGCAGAAACCCCACCAGCAGGGGTATGATTATTGTAGAGGATGATATAATCATGCCCATTACAACCAAATTGAGAAGTAAAAGAAGTGCCTACTCCCGTAACTGTTGTACTTCCATTTGGAATACCGACTGTACCAGTTAATGGAGTATTCCACACATCTAAATAGTCAGTTGCCTGAAGTCCCCCAAAGTAGTCCAGAAGATAGTTTTCTCGATCATCAAACCAAGTCCAGGGATTTAAAGAACTACCCCAACGAAGCTGCGGCCCAACTAATTTCTCA
>VFSW01010477.1_pt1 | contig 13122 bp, 16 predicted proteins | sample 5358111 | NCBI WGS metagenome assembly VFSW01 (sample SAMN11554181, study PRJNA540505) | mine drainage metagenome | isolation source: sediment from site ElyBrook_90M | place: USA: Ely Copper Mine, Vershire, VT | collected 2017 | reverse complement strand
ACGCGGTTCATCGAGCTGGCGGGCGAGGTGAACGAGGCGATGCCGGCGCATGTGGTGCTGTCCGTTGCAAAGGGACTGAACGCTCACAAGAAGGCATTGAATGGCTCGCGGATACTGATGCTGGGGATGGCGTATAAGAAGGACATCGACGACCTGCGCGAGTCGCCTTCGCTGACGGTGATCGAGCTGCTGCGGGCGGAGGGCGCGGAGGTGTTGTACAACGATCCCTACTTCCCGACGGTTGGACGAGGACGGCACTACAACCTGAACATGACGTCGACGCCACTGACCGATCTGGGGCAGTACGACTGCGTGCTGATCATGACCGACCACACGGAGTACGACTACCGAGCGATTGTGGCGCAGGCGCGGTTGGTGATGGACACGCGCAATGCGACCAAGGGGATTGCGTCGGAGAAGATCGTCCGCTGTTAGAAAGGATTCTGGATGCAGGATGTGAGGACGATCAACGATGCGTTCCTGAAGGCGAGCGGGCGCGACGAGAAGACAGTGTGGCGCTGGCTGGACGGGGATGGAAGCTGGAAGCCGGTCTCGTCGGCGGAGATGTACGGGCGCGTGCGAGCGCTGGCAGCGCGGCTGGCAGAGTGGGGCGTGGGCAAGGGCGACCGCGTGGCGCTGGTGAGCGAGAACCGCTGGGAGTGGCCAGTGACGGACTTCGCGGTGCTGGCGCTGGGCGCGGTGGATGTGCCGCTGTACATGACGCTGACGGCGGAGCAGACCGGGTACATGCTGCGCGATGCGGGCGCGAAGGTTGCGGTGGTGTCGAACTGGGAGCAGGTGGAGAAGATCCGCGCGGCGGGAGAGCTGCCGGAGTTGGAGCGCGTGGTGGTGATGGAGGAGATTCCCATCCTTCGCGATGAGACCGCGAAGGATGGGGCACCCAGTGTGAAGGATGGGGCACCCAGCATCGGGGATGTACCCGACGCGTTCGCGGTGGAGAGCTTTGCGGAGTCGATGCAGGGCGCGGAGGCGATGCAGGCGCGGGACGCGGAGTTCGACGCGATGGCGCGGAGGGCGCGGCCGGAGGACCTGGCGACGATCATCTACACCTCGGGGACGACGGGCGAGCCGAAGGGCGTGATGCTGACGCACGGCAATCTGGCGAGCAACTTTACGCTCTCGACGAAGCCGTTCGGATTTACGGAGGAGGACTGCTGCATCTCATTTCTGCCTCTCTCGCATGTGACGGCGCGGCACCTGGACTACGCGCTGATGTTGCAGGATGTGACGCTGGCGTACTGTCCGAAGTTCGACCAGATTGCGGTGGCGATGAAGGCGGTGCAGCCGACGATCTTTGTCGCCGTGCCGCGCGTCTACGAGAAGATTCGCCAGAGCGTTGAAGGCAAGTCGCACGGGGTGAAGAAGCGGATTCTGAGGTGGGCGCTGGGCGTGGGCAGGAAGCATCGCGCCCAGACGCTGGCGGGCAAGCGGCCCGACGGGGTGGGGTGGATGCTGGCGGAGAAGCTGGTGTTTGCGAAGATCCGCGCGGCGTTTGGCGGGCGGGTGAAGATCTTTGTGTCGGGCGGCGCGCCGCTGGGAATGGATACGGCGGGGTGGTTCGCGGACGTGGGGATACGGATTCTGGAGGGGTACGGGCTGACCGAGACATCGCCGCTGATTGCCATCGACACACCCGAGCGCTATCGCATCGGGACAGTGGGGCCGGTGCTGGAGAATGTGCAGGTGCGGATTGCGGAGGACGGCGAACTGGAGGTGCGCGGGCCTTCGGTCTTTCCCGGCTACTGGAGGAAGCCGCAGGAGACGGCGGAGGCCTTCACGGCGGATGGGTGGTTCCGCACGGGCGACATTGGGAAGATGGAGGACGGGTTCCTCTCGATCACCGACCGGAAGAAGGAGATGCTGAAGACGAGCGGCGGGAAGATGATTGCGCCGCAGCCGGTCGAGAACAAGCTGAAGGCGCATATCCTGGTGGGCAACGCCGCGCTGGTGGGCGACAAACACAAGTTTGCGTGCGCGCTGGTCTCGCCCAACTTTGCGGCGTTGGAGGGCTGGGCGAAGATCCATGGCGTGACCGCCAGCGAACGCAAGGCGCTGGTGAAGGACGCCAAGGTCGTGGCGCGCTACCAGCGCATTGTCGATGAGGTGAATGCGACGCTGGCTCCGTTTGAGACGATCAAGCGGATGGCGGTGGTGGCCGACGAGTGGACCGTGGAGGGGGACGAACTGACCCCCAGCATGAAGCTGAAACGGCGCGTGGTGGAGGAGAGGTACGCGGCGGAGATTGCGGAGTTCTACCGGGATGAGGCGACGGCGACGCGGTAGGTGTTCGGAGAGCGCGGGTGGGCGGTAGAATTGGGTTGCGAGGTGCTCTATGGACTGGACAGGGTGCGATCTGGTGGAAGTGATACCGGGGAAGGTTTCGGGTGTTCCTCTAGTGGTGGGGACCCGGATACCGGCAGACTTGGTGTTGGACTACGTTGACTCCGGTTCTCCTCTGGAGGAGATCGTGGAGGATTACCCTTCGCTGTCGATGGAGACGGTAAGAACGCTCGCTTCTTTTGCGCAGTCGCGGCGGCTGCGTGCCGTCTCATGAAGGTTCTACTGGATGAGAATCTGCCGCATCAGTTGCGTACGAATTTACCCGGCCATGATGTCAGCACGGTGCGCTATCTGGGCTGGAACGGACTGAAGAATGGGGAATTGGTGCGCGCAGCAGAGAGCGCCGGTTTTGAAGTCTTTCTTACAAGCGACCAGAACTTGAGCTACCAACAAAACCTGCGCGACCGGTCCATTGGGATGGTGACGCTGACCGCACAAAAGTGGTCGATCCTCAGGATGAATCTCGATAAGATTCTCGGCGCAGTGGACCGGGTAAAGCCGGGCACGTTTCAGGTGGTGGAGTGTGGGGAGTTTCGGCGGTTGTAGAGCCTCATCTCAAAAACAGAGATGTGGGAACCCGGCAAAGGCAGATCCCTGCGGGATGACAACCGAGAGGACAGGCGAGATCGCCGACGCTAGAGAAAAAGCGACATTGGTGTACCCGTGAGGGGAAAACAAGCAGGAGAAAAAGGCACGATTCTGGAGCTATAAGCTGTCAGCGATGATAGCTGTCAGTTAAAGCGATGGGTACAGCATCCCTGGTTTTGCTCTAGTCCAGCAGCAGGCGGGTGATGGGGGCATAGGCGTCGATGCGGCGGTCGCGGAGGAAGTGCCAGTGCTGGCGGGTGGTTTCGACCAGCGCGGGGTCGAGGGTGGCGGTGACGATCTCTTCCTGGTTGTGGGAGGCCTGGGCGAGGATGCGTCCGAAGGGGTCGCAGATGAAGCTGCCGCCCCAGAAGTCGATCCCGCTGGATGGGGAGTGGTCGCCGGGGCCGGGGATCTCTGTGTCGCCGAGGATGATGTCTCCGTGTTCGTGGCCGACGCGGTTGACGGCGCAGACGAAGACGCCGTTGGCGATGGCGTGGGAGCGTTGGATGGCCTTCCAGGCAGAGTACTGGGCGGCCCCGAACTCGGATTTTTCGCTGGGGTGCCAGCCGATGGCGGTGGGGTAGAAGAGGGTCTCGGCACCGCTGAGGGCGGTGAGGCGGGCGGCCTCGGGGAACCACTGGTCCCAGCAGATGAGCGCGCCGATGGGGCCGACGGAGGTGGGGATGGAGCGGAAGCCGAGGTCTCCCGGGGTAAAGTAGAACTTTTCGTAGAAGAGCGGATCGTCTGGGATGTGCATCTTGCGGTAGATGCCAGCGATGTGGTCCGAGGCAGGGCAGGCGTGGTCCAGAACGGCGACGGTGTTGTGGTAGATGCCGGGGGCGCGGCGCTCGAAGAGGCTGGCGATGAGGGTGATCTTCTCTTCGCGGACGAGGGCGGCGAGGCGGGCTGTGCCGGGGCCGGGGATGGCTTCGGCGAGGGCGAAGCAGGCGTGGTCCTCTCGCTGGCAGAAGTACTGGGAGCTGAAAATCTCCGGCAGGCAGACGATCTGGGCGCCGTCGCGGGCGGCCGTGCGGACGAGGTCCGCGGCGTGGTCGAGGTTCTCGGCGATGGAGGGCGCGCAGGCCATCTGGATGAGAGCGACGCGGACCGGGTCAGTTGGCATGGTTTCTCCTACAAAGAAAAATCGTGGGGTGCGGGGCGTTGAGTGTCGAGGTGTTGTCTTTGCCGTGGTCTGTCGGCCTGCACGCAGCGAAGATTCCGCGCAGCAGGCTTTTGCGCCGGAGAACAGTCTATACCAGCCTTCGTCCCTCAATATTCAACGCTACACGATAGAGCGCGTCCGCGGTGGCCAGCGCGGCGTATCCATCATCCATAAAAGCGAGGCCCACGAGATTGTTTCCCGCGACGGCGAGGGTTGCGTCGCGTTGCGGCGTAATCCGCACGATGCCCCGTCGCCCATGCAGGGATGCGGCAACATACAGGTTGCCTTCCACGTCGAAGGCAAGGCCCTGCGCTCTGCCCAATCCTCGATAGAAGACCGTGGTCTGCCCATCGCGGTCGATGGCGTAGATGGCCTGGTTGCTGGAGGTGGTTGGCCCGGTGACAAAGAGCGTTCCCTCGTCGTTGAAGGCCAGATGGTAGGCGGCCATGCTCGGCTCGAGGGTGGCGTAGACGAAGATCTCGCGGTCCGCAAGCGCACCGGCTGTCGGCTTGTCGCTGGCAAGCGTCGCTCCCGGCCCCACTTTGAAGATGCTCCCCGAGCGGTCGCCGACAAACAGGTTGCCGTCGCGGTCGAAGGCGATGCCAGTGGCAATTCCCATGCCCTCGGCGTAGGTTGTGACCTCTCCCGCGGGGGAGATGCGATAGACCGTTCCCTCGGCCCGCGAGCTGGCATAGAGAAACCCATTGCGATCGAAGGCCAGCCCGGTGGCATTCAGCAGGCCGCGCACAAACGGTCGCACCTCAAAGTCGCGGGCGATGGAGAAGACCGAGACGGGAACGCTCTGTCCGCGCGCGCCGGAGACGGTGGCGTAGACGTTGCCATCGGCATCGACCGCCGGATTCGCCACCGGGTGCAGGCCCTCGGCCATCGGCATAGCGACGCGCAACTGGAGCGCGTTGCTCGCGATGCCGTCGCGCGTGAGCACAACGTCGTCGGAGAGGGTGCCCCTGGGAGTCCGAATTGTCGCCCGCCCCGGCCTGCTCATCGCGAGATACGCCGCAGTATTCCCCACCGTCACCTGCGGCAGCACCTGTTGCGCACCCAGCAGGCGACTGCCGCGCAGCTCGACCTCGCCGTCGGGCATTGCCGCCGGGGGGTCCAGCGACAGCAACCTCGGCACCTCTGTCTTCGACCCATTTATCAAAGGACTCATGTCCTCCTCAGCGTAGCCCGCCTTGCGGCCCAGCGCAAACTAGACCCATCGGGCCAGGACCAACCCGACGGCCAGTGCGAGCACTCCGGCGGCGACGTCGTCCAACATGATTCCGGTACCCTCGGGCAGCGCCTCCAGGCGTCGGATGGGGCCTGGCTTCCAGATGTCGAAGAGGCGGAAGAGCAGGAGCGCAAGGGCGGCGTGCATCCAGTCCGGGCGCACGGCGACCAGCGCGACCCATTGGCCGGCCACCTCGTCGATGACGACAAACCCAGGGTCTTCGCGGCCCGACTCGCGGGCCACAATGGTCGAGGCAGGGATGCCGACCAGGGTGATGAGCAGCGCAGCCACGGCGGTTTCGATGGCCAGTGCGGGGCGGCCCGGATGGAAGAGGTGCGCCGCAGCGTACCAGAGCAGCACCGCCGCCATCGAACCATAGGTTCCCGGCCCTGGCTTCATCCGCCCCGCGCCGAACCAGGTCGCAAGCAGCCACGCCCAGCGCGTCTTGCGCGCTCGGACTGGCTCGCCGTCCTCAACGTTTCTCTGAGACATCAGTTTCCTTCCCCGTGGGCATCGGACGAATCGGAGCGCTGGCGGTTGCGCAACCCTTCCAGCTCGTCGAGCAGGTCCGGGTCGTGAATCGGGGAGCTGATGACGTAGCCACCGGAGGCCCACTTGCCGAGGTCGATCAGTCGACAGCGGTCCGAGCAGAAGGGAAAGTCCTCGCTTGTCGCCAGCACAATCGTCCTGCACGAGGGACATCGCAATGTCTTCGATTGTTTTGCCATACTCGACCTCCCATGATCGAATACTTTGTTCTTTGCAACGGACACTAGAGGCCTGAGTCTGAAGTTCGTTGAAGTATAGATCGGGCTTTCAGCCCTTGGTTTTTTTGCCGAAATGTCACCTGGGGCTGCGCCCCAGGCTGGTATAGTGCGCGCCTTTGGCGCTTGATATATGCTGCGAATTACAGACTCAGGACACTAGAGGCCGTAGATTTCGATGGCGGTGCCGCCGAAGACGGCGGCGTGCTCGGTCTCGCTGAAGCTGGCGAAGTAGTCGCGGAGCAGACCGAACCACTGCGCGTACCCGGTGGCCAGCAGACAGACGGGCCAGTCCGACCCGGCCATGAGGCGCGCTGGGCCAAACGCCTCGACGGCGACGTCGAGGTATGGCTTGAGCGTATCCAGTGAGCTGGCGCGGATGGGGTCTGCCCGCCAGTCCGCCTCGGTTGCCAGTCCCGAGAGCTTGCAGACCACGTTCTCGCGCAGTCCCATCTCCCGCATCCGCGTGGCCCACGGCTCGATCTGGCCTGCCGCGATCAGCGGCTTGGCGATGTGATCCAGAACAAACGGCTGGTGCGGATGCTCATCGACAAAGTAGATGGCGTCCTCCAGATGCCGCTCGAAGATCAGAATCTCGTAGACCAGTCCGCTGCCCGACAGGGTACGGATGCCGGAGTTGAAGTCCTCGCGCAGGATGTAGTGGGGGTCGCGCTCGTCCTGGATGACGTGGCGCAGCCCCTTGAGCTTGGCGCGTCCGTCGAACTCCTCCATGACGCCGGGAAACTCCTCGCCTGCGATGGGCGCCCAGCCGACGACGCCGCGGACCGCGTCGGTCGCGTCGGCCAGATCGAGTAGCCAGCGCGTCTCGTCCAGCGACTGGCGCGCCTGCACGGCGATGCTGCCGTCGATGCCCGCCGAGGCCATTGCGGCCTTCAGATCAGCAGGAAGAAAATCGCGACGCAGCGCGGACATATCCTCGTCGATCCAGCCATACTCCTGCGGCGAATATCGCCAGAGGTGGTGGTGCGCGTCGATCCGTTCAACCTTCTCGCCTTCGCTCACAGTTGTCTCCGCATTGCAAAACCGGGGCACTCCACATCTCAATTCTGGATGCGGGTCTGCGCCGCTACTTTCTCGTATACAACAGATCTTTGATCGCCTGTCGCCGCGCCGCATTCGCCTCGCGTACGCTCTTCAGCTCGTCGGCATCCATGCGCTCTTTGCTGGCGGGGAGACCGGCCTCCGGCGCGCTGCACTGGGGACAGCGGTTGGCAAAGCCGGGCTTGTCCGGCTTCAGCTCGAACTCCTCTTCGCACACCACACAGACTTTGATTGGGAATGGCATCTCTTCTCCATGATACGACGCTCCGTTTTGCGGGAGAACCCTTGCACGGGAACCCAGACTACGCAGGCGCGACGGAGGCTGGGTAGTACACGCGCCAGTCTTCCCGCGCGCTGCGTTCCAGCAGAGCCGCGCTGGGGTTCACCGGAAAGGCGCGCCGGGCGATGGCCAGCATGGCGGCATCGTGGACCGAGTTGCCGAAGACCGCGTCCGGCCGCGTGACGCCGACGCGGGCCAGCGCGGCAACCTTGCCTTCATCGGTGGGGACATCCAGCAGCGTACCCGTGACAGTGCCGTCGGCGACCGCGACGCGCGCAGCCAGGATGCGCGCGGGCAAAATTCCGAAGCGCTGCATTCCCTCCTCGATGACCCAGTTGCAGGTGGAGCTGACGGCCCAGATCTCGGTGCCGCGCGCCTGGAGTTGGCGCACCAGCGCGAGCATCTCTGGAAAGAGGTTCCCCTCGATGCGCGCGGCGAAGAACTCGGCGGCAGCCTCGCGCATCTCGCTCTCGCGCAGGCCCTGGTAGATCTGCACCATCTCGCCGCAGATGGCGAGTTCGTCGACCGCACCGCTCAGATAGCCGCGATAGCGCGCATCCAACTGGTCGATGGCCTCGCGAGAGAGCAGGCCGCGCTCGATGGTCCAACGCATAAAGCCGCTGCCCGCATCGCCCGACCACAGCGTGCCATCGCAGTCGAAGACGGCAACGGCGGGGGCGAGCGAGTGGACGGCGGCGTGGAAGTCGGCGGTGCTGAGAATTTTCGGCTGGACGGCGGAACTCAATGGGCGGGCTGCTCTTCTGCACGCATTGTTGCGTGCGAAAACTGGTTTCAGTCTCCAATTTTACATCGAACCCACCCGTTTAGATGGGAGGCTGCGCCTCGACGACCGGGACGCCGGCAGGCGGGGTGAAGGTGAAGTCGCCGGGCGGTACGGAGATGTCTTCTTCCAGACCGGTAAAAGTAAACTCCGTGGTGGCTCCGTCGGTCTCTTCCAGTTTCATGCTCTGGATCGCGCCCGCGGAAGTGACCCTCAAGGTGAGCAAGCGGACGCGCTGGGCCATGCCTTTGGGGACGCCGGAGATGCGGTAGCCCGCGCCATCCGGTTCGGTCCTGATCCGGTCCAGCTCCTTGGCAAGCTGGGTGTGACCCAGCAGCAGGCGCAGCGGCGAGCGCAGATCGTCGAGCTGCTTGGCCGGGGCGCGCGAGACCTGCGCGTCGCCGGGAGTGTAGAACCAGGCGAATTTGCCATCGAGGACAAAGAGCTTGCCGGGGGGCGAGTCGTAGCTCCAACGCATCCGGCCAGGCTTCTTGAGAGTGAGCGTGCCGGATTCAGTGCGGTCCAGGCCCATGCCAGTGTAGTGCTCGGTGTAGTGGGCGCGCAGGGTGCGCAGATGGTTGTAGTGCTCGTCCACGCGGCGCACCGGGTTGGCGTCCTGGGCCATGCTCGGCAACGCGAACCAGAGCGCGAGCAGCACAGGCGGTACCAACGAAATGCGCGGATTCTTCACTGCCTTCACCAGGACCGGTCCAAAGACTACTGCATGGACTGGGTGCAGTTGGTGGCTCCGGTGGGATCGACTTTAACGATGTTGTTCTCGTCCGAGCAGTATCCGTTGTCGCCCGTCTTGCCGACGGCCTGCGGCACACCCGTAACCTCGTACGAGGTGTACACGTCCTGATTGTTGATGGTGACCTTGGTGCCGCAGGTGACCGCGAAGGTGTAACCCGCCTTCTGCCCGGTAGAGGCCAGCGTCGGATCGATCAACTGCGATGCCTGCGGAGTGGGCGCGCCGGACTTCGGATCGCCGCCCAGCACGGACAGCGGACAGGCGAAGCCGTTGGATGGGTAGGAGGAGTTGTAGCTGATCTCCGCCTGGCCAATGGTGCGGATCGTCTGCGAGGCCGACAGCTCGTTGGCGTGCTTCTTCAGCTTGAGCATCTGAGGCACGGCGAGAGCCATCAGGATCAGCATGATCGACATGACGATGAGGAGTTCGATCAGAGTGAAGCCGGAGTCGAGGTCCGAGGTGCGAGGTTCGAGGTTCGAGGTGAGTGCTGTGATCTTCATGGTTCCTCTGCGACGCGATGTGCGTTTCGATCTCGATTGAAACTGTAGCAGGGTACGACCTAACATGCGAGCGCTTCGCGGGTCACAGCCAGGTCGCCAAGATTGCCGAGCACGGTTACCGCGATGGCCTCGGGGCGGAAGAGTTGCTGGGCCAGGGCCTGGACCTCGGCGGCTGTGACCGCTTCCACCTCGGCTGCGATCTCGTCGGCCGAGAAAAAACGGCCAAAGTACATCTCTTGCCGGGCGAGATTCGACATGCGGCTGGAAGTGGATTCCAGACCAAGCACAATGTTGCTCTTGAGCTGGTCCTTGGCCCGCTTCAACTCGGCCTCCGCTACGAGTTCTTCTTTAAGACGGCGCAACTCGGCCAGAGTTAGCTGCAAGACCTCGGCCATCTTGGCGGCGGAGGTCCCCGCGTAGATGGCCAGGCATCCCGTGTCGCGGAAGGGGCTGGTCTCCGAGTAGATGGAGTAGGCGAGGCCTTTGTCCTCGCGGACCGACTGGAAGAGCCGCGAACTCATGCCCCCGCCCAGCATCGAGTTCAGCAGGTAGACGGCGTAGCGGTCGCGCGAATCGACCGGTGGCGCGGGCACGCCCAGGCAGAGCTGCACCTGCTCCAGCGACCGCTTGCGCTTCAGCGTGATGTGCGGAAAGCTGGTCGGCGCGCGGACTTTGTCCAGCGGATTCACGCTGCTCGCGGCCAGTCCGCCAAAGTATTCCGCAACCTGCGCAACGAAGCGGTCGTGGTCCAGATGCCCCGCCGCGGAGAAGACCATGTTGCGCGGAGTGAAGCGGCCTGCGTAAAAATCGAAGACAGTCTGCTGCGTGAAGCTGGAGACGGTTTTGACCGTTCCGAGGATCGGGCGACCCAGAGAGTGCCCCTTCCAGAAGTTCTGCGTGAAGGTCTCATGGACGAGGTAGTCGGGGCTGTCCTCGTCCATCTTGATCTCCTCCAGAATGACCCCCTGCTCGCGCGCGATGTCCTCGGGCGTAAAGGTAGGGTGCAGAACCAGGTCGGAAAGAAGATCAAGTGCTGGTGCAATATTTTCATCTAAAACTTTGATATTAAAACAGATGTTCTCTTTGCCAGTGAAGGCGTCCAGGTTTCCCCCAATGGAGTCTACCTCGCGCGCGAACTGTTGCGCGGTGCGCGTGCTCGTCCCCTTGAAGACCATGTGCTCGACGAAGTGCGAGATGCCGTTCAGCGCCAGCGACTCGTCGCGCGAGCCGGAGGCGATCCACACGCCCATCGAAACCGAACGGACGGAAGGGATGCTCTCCGTCAGTACCAGCAGGCCGTTGGGCAGAAGACTCCGGCGGATGTTGCGGGGGCGCGATTCGGTGGTGGCGGCTGGCGTGCGGATTGCGGACATGCGGTTCCTCAGAATCTTATTGTGTCACAGCGATTGGATCTCGGTCGGCACCCTTCGCTGTCGCGTAAACTGAGAGTTGACGATGAAAATGGATTCAATCGCGAGCGAGATGGGGCAGATGGCCGGAACTTCCGCGGCAAAGGCGCTCTTTGGAATGGCACCGGAGGAGCTGCGCGAGGTTGCGGCGCGGATGGGCCTGCCAAAGTACCGCGCCACGCAACTGGGCGAGGCGCTGTACAAGCAGCGTGCCGTGTCGGTACAGGAGATTGCGACCCTTCCGTTGGAGGTGCGCGAGGGCCTCGCGGCCCAGGGATACACGGTTGGGCTGCCGGAGATCGTCCAGGCGGCCAAGTCGGTCGATGGGACCGAGCGCTACCTGGTGCGCATGACCGACGGCGAGACGGTCGAGACGGTGTGGATGCCCGGTGGCGACGGTGGCGAGCGCGGCGATGGGAGTGAGGCGGCGGTTGAGCAGGAGGGTGAGTTTGGGGATGCGGAGGATGCGGTGGAGGCGCGGACCCAAAAGCAGATTCCTCCGCTGCGCTACGGAATGACAAACAATTTGGCCGGAATGACAAACAATTTGGCCGGAATGACAAACAATTTGGCCGGAATGACAAACATGGGGGACTGCGGCACTAAGGATGGGTATAAGCGGGCGACGATCTGTGTTTCGAGTCAGGTAGGATGCGCGGTCAACTGCCAGTTCTGCCTGACGGCCAAGCTGGGCATGAGGCGCAACCTGACGGCGGGCGAGATCGCCGGACAGGTGGCGGCGGTGCTGAACCGGCAGAGGGTGCGCATCGGCAGTGGGCGCGGCGTCCAGACGCCCTCCCGCATCAACCTGGTCTTCATGGGGATGGGGGAGCCGTTCCTCAACTACGATGCCTTCATGCACAGCGTCCATCTGCTGCGCGCGATGGGGATTCCCGAGTCGCGCATGACGGTGTCCACTTCCGGCATTCTTCCCGCAATCCTACAGTTTGCAAACGAGCCGGTGCGGCCCAAGCTGGCGCTCAGCCTGAACGCCTCGAACGACGCCGTGCGAGAGCGGATCATGCCCGTGACGCGCAAGTGGAGTATCGCCACACTGCTTGCCGCCGTGCGCTCGCTTCCGCTGGGCAAGCGCGAGTACGTCACCTTCGAGTACGTCCTGCTGGGCGGCATAAACGACCAGCCACAGCACGCGCGCGAGGTTCTGGCGCTGCTTGCTGGGATGAAGGCCAAGGTGAACCTGATCGTCTGGAACCCTGGCCCTGGAATCGACTTCCAGCAGCCCACGCCAGCCGATGTTGCGGTCTTCCATCGGATGCTGATCGACGGAGGCATTCCGACGTTTACCCGCAGGCCGCGTGGACGGGACATCTATGCGGCGTGCGGGCAACTGAAGCGGACGACAGTGCCGGAACCGCTGGTGGAGATTGCTACGGGTTAGTTCAGGTTTCAGGGAAGTGTTGGAGCCTTGCCAAACCGCTCAAGGTACTCGCGAGCGGTGACAATTGAGATGCCGGAGTAGACCTTCAGGCTGACGAGGTCTTTGTCTCCCGAGACGATATGCGTAGCCCCTGCGAGCAGGGCGCATTCCAGAACCATGTCGTCGTTCGGGTCGCGGCATACATCCTGAAGACTGCCGGAGAGTTGAACTCGCAGGCTGCCATCGAGATACCCTTTCATTGTTCTGACAGCGCTCTCTGAATCCTAACCGAACTTCGCGTTCAGCACGCGCACGATTTCGGTTTCGATCTCCTCACAGGACGCGATGGTGTGGCTGACAAACGCCGCGCGCAAAGCGGCCATTGGGACGCCGCCAAACCGGAGCGCTGAGACCCAGACGTTGGAGTCGAAGACGACGACGATTACGCTACGCCTTTTTCGATTCGTGCCGCTCGCGCCTTATTTCGTCAACAAGCGCCTCAACGTCGTCTGGAGTGTAGTTTGTAGGAGGAAGTGACCGCCGAATGGCCTCAAGGTCCTTTTCCAACCTCTCCACCTTATAGGTGCGCCATGCCTCGCGGAAAAGCTCGCTGATGTTGCGGTTCTCTTCGCGGGCGGTCTGCTCGACCTGACGCGCGAGGGCGTCGGGGAAGCTGATGGTGAAGACGCGAGAGCTTCTTCTGCGGGCGGTTGGCATGGGATTAGTATGACAGAATCGTACATTGTCGTACAGAATCCTTCCAAGCAGAAGACAGTAGTGTCCTGAGTTGGAAGTTCGTTGCAGTATAGATCGGGCTTTCAGCCCTCGGTTGTCTGCCGAACTGTACCCTGG
>VFSW01010476.1_pt1 | contig 13123 bp, 21 predicted proteins | sample 5358111 | NCBI WGS metagenome assembly VFSW01 (sample SAMN11554181, study PRJNA540505) | mine drainage metagenome | isolation source: sediment from site ElyBrook_90M | place: USA: Ely Copper Mine, Vershire, VT | collected 2017 | reverse complement strand
TGGCTAGCCAAACAATTTCCGACCCGAGCGGAGACGACAAGATGGTTGGAGGGCGTCTTGTAGACCCCTCGCACGACGATACCATTGCCGGCAAGGGCAAGAAGCGCGGGAAGAAGCACGGCAAGAAAGCCAAAAAGGGCGGCAAGAAGGGCAAGATGCCTGCCGGTCTAGCGAAGTATTTGGCTGCGAAGAAAGCCGGTAAGAGCACCGGCAAGCGGTCGAGAAAAGGCTAATGGCCCGTCGCAAGGGGACGCTATTTGGGAAGCCCCGTAGCAAGGTAGTCAAGCACCCCGGCTCGTTCAAGCGTGCTGCAGAAGCGCACCATGAGGGCACGGCGGAGTTTGCTCGTCACGTTCTCAAGAAGGGCTCCAAGGCGTCGCTGAAGATGAAACGCAAGGCGTCTCTGGCGAAGGGGTTTGCTACGATGCGCCGGGAAAAGGGCGCGAAGAAAACCCACAGACGCACCCGTAAGGGTTAGCCCATGCCCTGGGTAAGCTCCGGTGCCTCGAAGCGAGCCGTGAGGGGGTGCTTTGGGGCCGCAGGTAAGAGCCCCGCAAAGCGGGCTAAATGCCGCCGTCTTGCTCATGAAGCGCGTCTTTGGCGTCTTGGTCGCAAGGCTCGCAAACGCACCGTTAGACGGGCTAGGAAGGGTTAAACGATGGGTGTCCCCACCGGCCTATCAGGCGCATCGGCGATTGCTCTCGTTCGTTCCTATGCAAACGAGCCGACCATTCCCGTGGACACGGACGTACTCATGATGCTCAATCGTGGAGTGGAAGAGGTCGTGCGACGCATTGGGGGCATCCGGCTCTGGGGCCAATACTACACGGAGAACCAGCAAACGAATGTCGTACTGAACGATGACATTTTAGACATCGTTTCGGCCAACTTCTCCTCAAGTGGCAGCCCCTTGACGCAAGGGGCGCTCGTCTATCCGATGATGCAACTCGAACAGGGAGCGTTCATGGACGCCGCTGCCGGATTCCCGGCGGTGGGGTTTGGGCCACCACAAGCCTACTTCATCTATCAGGACTCGGGGCAGGCATCGAGCAACGCGCTTCCGGTGCCTAGCGCCCCGACTCTTTCGACGGTTACGGGCACCTCTGCCGGAACAAAGATTGAAGTCGTTACGACATATACCAACGCGAATGGGGAAACGCCCCAATCGGCTGTGGCGGACCTTACCCCGACAACGGTCCAGCAGGTATCGGTTGCAACCCCCAAGAGCGTCTCCAACGCTACGGGATACAACATCTACGCCGGAGCAGCTGGTGGTCCGTACTACCTCCAGAACACGAGTGGCGCAATTGCGCTTGGAACCTCGTACACGATTCCCAATCCGATTGTGTCGAGTGGAACGCAGCCTCCATCGAGCAACACGGCAACGGGTGTTGGGCAGGGCGGTGCGTTGACGATGCAGCTCTATCCCTCGGCGATGGTTGGGCAGGTAAACGTCTACTACCGGGCCCGTCCTCTGCTCTGGGCAGATACGGGAACGTCATCCTACACGAATCTTGACTCGTCGGCGCAGGAAGCTGTCGTGCTCTTTACCACGATGCGCGTATTGCAGCACCGGGGCAGACCTGGCGAGGCGGTTCAAATATGGAAACCCGAATACGAAGCGATGATTGCCGACTTGCACGAGTCGATAAATAGACGCACGCAAGCCAAGAGTTCGCAAGTGAGAGACGTGCGCGATAGAAGCTATCCTTCAGCTCCCTGGTGGATGACTTCGTAATGCCTGCGCTTGGTAGACTTCAGCAGGGAACGACCGAATCGCAAGAGTGGGGAACCTACTCCTTCGCTGGCGGACTCAATGTCAGGAACTTCCGGTCGCAGCAGTTGCTTGGCGACAACGACCTCATGCAAGCCTACAACGGCTATATCACGACGGGTGGATTCTCCATGCGTAACGGCATGAGCGTGTACCAGGCGTCAATCGTTTCGGGAGCCAATACCTGTTTGGGCGTAGCGCGGTTCTTCCAGCAGGTAGTGAATGGCTCGTCCGTTGCGGTAAGCCCCGTAACGCTTGCCCAAGTCCTTGGCGAACTCTACAACGCCGATACGCCTGTGGCCATTGGAAGCATCGGTGGAACGGGGGCGTTCCCAATGACCTGGGTACGCTGCCAGGACCCGAACGACCCGAACTATACGAGCGGCAACACGGATGTCATCGTTATCTGCACGGGGGTGAATGGGCCGTACGTTTACGACGGAACGAACCTTTACACGCCTGCTGGCTGGAGTGCGGCATCCGGAGCGCGATGGTGCTCCATCGTGAACGGCATTGTATGGTTCGGCGGCATACCCGCGTATCCGCGAACCATTTACGGAACCGGAGACGGCATCAACGCCTCGTTCGAGACGCTCCCAGGATACAACGAGTTTGTCATGTCGCAGCCCGTAACGGGGTTATGCGCTCTTGGAACGGGAGCAGTCGCTTCCCTCGCGATAGGGCAGAACAACGGCCTGTCCATTCTCTTTGGAACCAGTCCCTTCAACTTCTCTTTGCAGGATGTGCCGTTCTTCTTTGACGGACCCGTATCAGGCCGAGCGATGGTGTACGAAGCGGGCATCATGTACTTTCTCGGCAAGCAGGCCATGTACGCTTTTGACGGCTCGCAAGTCGTGCCAATCAGCGTGAAGGTCGAGCCGTGGATACTCAATGACGGCTACGTTTCAGGCTATCCAATGAGTGGCGACCGTACCAAGTCGTTTGCGTTCATCTACAACAACCGGCTTCATGTTGGGTATATCAACGGTCCCGGGTCGGCGCCGAACACCATACTCGTGTATGATTTGGTCGTGCAAGGCTGGACGGTTCTGCAAACGACTCCCGGCGTGTACTGTGCAGCCGCGCTGGATGCCCCAACCGACTCGGCCCCAACGAAGATTATCGTTGGGTCGTCATCCGGGCCGGTAGTCTACAACTGGGATGTCGAACCGGCAATCGGCTCCGTGGCGCTAGACGGAACGAGCGCCATCACCTGCACCATGCAGACCAAGCCATTCAAGATTGGGGCTCCCGGCACGACGAAAGTCCTCACGCGAACCTATCCGGAGTTCTTGCTCAACGGGCCAATATCCGGAACGCAGACCATCTCGATTGACTACGGAACGAGTACGTCATCGCAGACCTTTGGACAAACGGCTCTCACGCAGGGAGCGTTCATCGCTCCTGGGTCGAGGATTGACTGGGACGGCGTACAAGGCGATGCGTTTTCATTCCAGGTGCAGACGACAGGGAACAGCTCCCCCTGGACGCTTACCGGCCTGACTGCCGTGTGGCAGCAGCGTGGCCGAGCGAGTGCGGCATGAACAACTCGCCGAAGTCGCTTTTTCGCGGTAACGGAAAGCTCGTATCCGGAACGTATGCTTCTGGTGCCGGGCAGGTTCCCAGTTCTGCCGGGTCGCTTATTCCTCATAGCGTAAGCACCGCAGGACCGACATTTGGAACCGTAACGCTCGGAGCGCCGGTAGCAACGGGGAACGCAACGGTGCATCAGCCGTTCACCGTTGCCTTGAGCGACTTTATCGCTGGAAAGAATCCTGCGTGGTTCGCTGGATTGAAGTTCTACAAGCGGGCCCACGGAGACACGCATCTCGTTCCGGTTGGGATTCTCTTGCCGCAAAGCAACTCCGTAACCTGGACAAACGCCGTAGACCTCGGAGTGGGGGCGACGTATTGGGACATCGGATTTTCATATATCGCTCCGAACGGCTCCGAGTCGGCGCTAACCTATCCATCGGCTCTGTCAAACATCAACCCAGGGGCTTTGGGGATTGGAGCGGTTGGGGCTCACGCTGTTGGCTGGAAGCAGTTGGTTGGAGATACGTCCGCCGACACGACGACGGCAATTGCCGATACGTCGAACAAGCGTTTACTCCATGCTGGAATGTCTACAGGAGTTCAGGCTACCATAGATAGCTCTGGGAACATTAAAACATCCGGAACATTCAACTCGCTCGTTCCAAACTCGCTGGCTAATCTTGTCTCTAATGTCGTAATGAATAGCAGTTCGTCAGTGAGTGGACAACTCTCGGTCTGGTTTACAAGTGCTATTCCTTCATCTAATCCTGGTGGTACGCAGTATCCGTCATGGCTCTATCCCAATGGCGCTAGTGGAATCTTTCCCGGCTACATCAACGGGGCATCTACGGTATGCGGAACGTCCGGCTCTCCTTGGAAGTCATGGACTGGGCTCGGGAGTGGTGGCATATACGTAGGGGTTCAGTACGACGTGGCGACTGATTTGTTTACGCTTGCGTATGGCCCAACTTCTACTCAGCCGACAGACGCTCAGGTTCAGTCTGCGCTTGCTGATGGGAACCTCTTGGTTACCATTGCGCTTGCGACTACAGCGAATGTTGTTCCGACAGGCGGCGGAGGAGCGAATCCACCACAGCATGGGGGCGGAGGTTTCAACCGCTACTAATGAATGGCGAGCAGCGGTTTGTGGGGAGCCTTGACGCGACGATTATCCGCCGGGATGGTTCTGTCGAGCAGGTCGAGTTCAAGCCGTTGCTTTGGAAAGAAAAGTTGTACTTAGATACCCGCGCCTTCGTTCGGCGCATCCTACGGAGGCTCGCGTGAAACAGCTAGGTCTAAAACTCCCATTCAAGACGGGGCGAATCATTTGGGTCCCAGACAAAGAGGATGCCGTTCTCTTTGCACACCAACTGTTTGCAACGAATCTGTCGGTCGAGCATTACCGCGAAGGCAAGCTCATCGAGGTGCGGGACTTAGGCTCCGGCCTCACGACCAACGTCGGTGCAACGGCTCTTGCGAATGACTGGAACTGGGCAGCGCCTTCCGGCGCAGCTGTCAACACGCTCAAGCTCGCGAACTACCACGCCGTTGGAACCGGAACGACTGCCGCAGCGGCAACGGACATTGCGCTTCAGACGCTTGCCGGGCCAACGACGACAACTGCCGTAACTGGCACGCAGAGTTTGGTAAGTGGTGTGAATAGCCAGGTCTACAAGACGAGTGCAACGGTGAACTTCACCGGAACCGAGGCCATCACCGAATGGGGCCTGCACACTTCCGCAACGCTTTCGGCAACGACCGGCACGCCGTTTACTGCAACGAGCGCAACAACGGCAACCGTTACCGGCACACCGTATACGGCGTCGTCCAGTACGGTTCAAGGGGAGCAGCAGTTGATTGTTGTGCCTGGCACGACAGCCGTCTATGGGCTTATCCTCTCGAACAGTACGTCGGCGCTTACGATTCCGGCGTGGTACACGGTTGCCGGAGGAACAGCCGGTTCGACTCCTGGTGCAACGGAAGCGTTCGTGCTCAAGCCGGTCATGACCGACCACAAGGTATTCTCCGCTCTCAATGTTGTGAGCGGAGATTCCATCGTATTTAATTACTCCTTGACAATCGCCTCGGGAAACTGAAAGAACAGGCGCGATGTCCAAGGTCATCTTTATCCCCAGCGGAACGTCCTACACGATTCCGTCCGACTTCATCCCAACGCAGCCGTTTTCGTTTGAGTGCGTTGGTGGTGGTCAAAGCGGGAAAGCCGTCAACAACGCAGGGAACAGCGCCGGAATCGGCGGCGGGTACGCAAAGATTATTGCGCTTCCCGGGATAGCGCAAGGAAGCGTCTACGCGATTCAGATTGGCGCTGGCGGAACAGGGTCACTTGGGAACGGTGGCGATACCTGGCTTGACTCAACGTCTACGGTTTTGGCGGCTGGCGGCGGCTCCGGAACGACACAAGCTGGCACAACGCTCTATACCGGAGGGCTCGGCGGGACTGGTTTCTATAGTCGCGTTAGCACGAATGGGAATGGCGGTGGCGGTGGCGGTGCAGCGGGGCTCAATGGGAATGGAACTGGCGGCGGAACTGCCTCCGCGACTGTTGCTGGAGCAGGTGGAACGGGCGATAACGGGTCGGGTGGCACAAGCGGTTCGGCAGCAACGTCTGGAGCGGCGGCAGGCGTTGGCGGGAACGGCTCGGAGTGGACGGCAACGGCAGGCGGCACGGCAGGCTCAGGCGGCGGTGGCGGTGGCGGATTTAACGTCACCAATGTAAACGGCGCAAATGGAGGCTCGCATGGTGCCGGAGGCGGTGGCGCTGGCATTGCCTCGGGGGTAGCCGGAACGTCGGGCAACGGCATTGCCGGAATCATCGTGTTTACCTACGTTCCCGGCTATATCCAGAACCTTACGGCTACGCTGAGTTCGAGCGGCACGATAAGTAAAACGGTAACGAAAACGCTTGCGGCTACGCAGAACAATACCGGGACGCTTACTCGTGCGATGACGCGGGCTCTTTCGGCAACGCAATCCTTCTCTGGAACGCTAACCAAGACAACGACGCGAGCTTTGTCCGCAACGCTTTCAATGTCCGGGTCAATCACGAGGGTCATTACCAAGGTTTTCACGGCAACCTTGAAGATGGTCGGAACGCTTACGTCCCATTCGACGCAAGTCGTGCAATACCAAGCCGCTATCTCCACAACGGCAGGCTACCAGGGAGCGATGGTTGCCAAAGCTGACTACGCTGCCCCAATCGCTACTACCGCAAGCTATCAGGCGAGGGTGATAAACTAAATGGCAGACTTCAACACGGGGGACGTAGACGTAACCATTCAGGTGGGGTTGGGATACGACATCTCAGGTGCCGCAACGGTCAATCTCATTGCGTCAATCACCCCTCCGGCTGCCGCTCCCATTCGCAAAGTGTTCACCGCCTCAGTTGGCGGCACGACGATTACCATTGGCGGAACGTCCTATGCCGCCCATACCTGGGCCTACTACGTCACGGCCAACACGACAGACTTCTCCGTTCCGGGACTATGGAGTGGTCAAGTCGTGGCTGACTGGACGGGAAGCAGTCCCAACCTCTCCTCGGCCATCTTCACGTTGAACGTGGGCGAGAAGTTGTGATATAGGAAAACCTAGAAAGGAACCGCGTATGAACAGAATACGAATGGCAGTCCAACGCAGTCCGCTCCAGGCGCTTCTTGCGCTTGTGGCGCTACTCGTTCTGCCGCTTGCAGCGATGGGGGACATTCCCACCGTTACCCGAACGGCCACCTTCTCGACATCGAGCGCATCGCCGCTGACGATGACGTGCGCTGCGGGGCAAAGCTCCGTATCGGTGCAGACGACTGGCACGTTCTCGCAAACGCTCCAGCCGGAGCAGTCCAACGATGGGAACACCTGGTCAAATCTCGGGAGTGCGATTACCGCTGCCGGGAACACGAACTACGTGTTGGGGGGATTCCTGTACTTCAGGATAGCCCAAACGGCCTATACGAGCGGGTCCGCATCGGTTGTTGCGTCGTGCAACGCATCCGTTGCGTCTATCTCGCAGGTACTCGGCACGGCACCGATTTCGGTGTCGTCTCCGAGTGCCGGGCAGCAAACGGTATCCTGTCCTAGTTGTGGGTCTACCACGATAACGGCCAGCGCGCCTATTGTCTATAACGGCGGAAACATTGCCTGCTCGACCTGCGCCGTTACGAACGCGAACAATAACTTCTCGGTAGGGCAGACGGTGAACGGCAACGTCACCGCATCAGGAGGTAGCTTCGTCACGGGCTCCTCCGCCTACGGCCCTACAAGTGCTGCGGTGAATGGGACACTCGCAATAGCAGGAGCATTTTCGGGAGCAACATCTAGCGATGCATCTGCGTTCGTCACTACGGACATTATAAGACCGCATACGTTCGGTGGGAATGTAGTCTTACAAAACTCTGGTGGCACAACTATTCTCACGGCAAACGGAGTATCAGGAAACACGGTATCTAACTATTCATTTACCGCAGGCTCCTCCACCTACGGCCCCACGGGCGCGGTAGTGAATGGGCACCTCACCTACGTCACGCCTGCGGCGACGTGCAGCGCATCATCGAATCTCCCCTGCACGTTCACCTGGACGTGCACGATGGCCCTTGGAGCCTGCACGACGACGCAGGCCGTTCCGGCATTGTCTAACTGCACGACGACGCCAACCGTTAATCCTGTGCTCTCCACCACGAACATAGCAAGTGATTGGGTAACGCTTGCTTCTACGACGTTGACGGTACACGTTGCCGATACGCTCGGAACGTCAACGGCGGCCTTTTCGGGGAATGGGCATTGTCTGTAATGCCTGCGAAAGCGAACGCAACGCTCCAAACGCTCCAGCGAGCGATAGACGAAACGCGCCACTCAAACATCATGCTCAAGGAAGCGGTGGGCTTGCTCCATGCGTCTATCTTCGGGCGAGCAGACCCGGACCCGGCACGCAGCCTGCCCGGCTTGCAGGAGACGCAAGAGCGCATGATAGCGCAAATGGGTGACCTGCGACAGCAGATAACCGATGCGAAAAAGCAGCTGCAGGAGACGACCGTGAAGGTTGATCGGCTGCGCTGGTGGATTGGCGGCGGAATGGCCGTAGCGACCTTTCTGCTCTCCGTCGTGGACGTAGCCGTTCGCACGGGGCTGCGGTATCACTAGTGCTCTATGGCATCGACCGCAGTTACGCAAATCAGCCTGCCGACTGGGCAGCGGTTGCGACATCGAAGCGGGTAAGCTTTGTCTACTCGCGCTGCTGCTACGGCTCGAACCCGTCTGACGACGATGGGGAGTCCTTCATCGCCGACCACGACGGCTGCAAGGCCAACGGCATACAGTTCGGATGTTATTTCTTCTGGCTTGCGGGGCAAGACGCTCTCGCCCAGGCGGACCACTTCCTATCCGTTGCGAGTGGCCGATACGGCGCGTTGCTGCCCTTTGTAGACGTGGAAGAGGGGTCGGGGGTACTTGGATGGGGGACATCGGTCCAGGAGCGCGTAGACGCCCTCTCGACCGTCTTAACGCAGATTCAGAAGCACCTGGCCGAGCCGATGGTGTACACGAACGCTGATACGTGGAATACCTACTTCGGTGGAACGGACGCCTTTGCCGGGCACAGGCTTTTCGTGGCGAACTATCCGGCGACCCCAGGCCAGCCGTCCATGCCCACGGGGTGGGACACCTGGACCCTTCACCAGTACAAATCCGATGCATCGGACATTCCGGGCATCTCCGGGCGAATAGACTATGATTGCCTAAATGGGGATACCCTTGCTACAATACTCCGTTAGGAGCCTCAAATGATTAGTTTGCTTGTAACCCTGCTCATCGTCTGCATCATTCTCGGCCTGGTCTTTTGGCTGCTCCAGCAGCTTCCCGTGCCGGCACCCTTCAAGAACGTCATCCTAGTCATAGCGGTCATCATCGCTATCCTGGTGCTCTTGCAGTACTTGCCGGGGTTCCACTACGGGCATCTCTAGTGCTCCACAGGAATGACATCCTCTCTCTGGCGTCCCTGCTTGTAGGGCTTGCGTCCTCTGCAGCGGCCTTGACCCCTGTGCTCTCGTCATTCCTCCCAGCGCACGTTGCGAACATCGTCCTGGGGGTTCTGGGCGCAGTAGGCATCCTTGCCTCGCAGGTCATTCGGGTCTACTCGGTCCCAGCCGATACGGGGCAGATTGCCGTTGCCCAGGCGCAGGTGCAGGCGGCCAAGACGGCCGCTATCACCACGCAGCAGGTCATGGCTGCAAAGCCGCCGACGTGAACCTCGAATCTCAACTCCAGTCCATCGGCGACAAGGCCGCTCTTCACAAGTGGGTTGACGACCTTCCCGACGGGGCATTTGCCGTGCTGATTGTCGAGATGCCGAATCGCGAGAGCTTCAAGTGGCATCATTTCGGCGACCCGACGATGGCGCAGATGCTCTGGATTGTCGAGACATTCAAGCAGTGGCTCCTTGCTCTCAAGGACCCGACGTGAGCCTTCTCGTTGGGGGGCTCATTGCTCTGGCCATATTTGGGGTTGGAGTCGCTCTGGGATACATAGCCGGGCTGTTGTACGCCATTTTTGCGGGTGGTGGAAGGATGGGCCACTAGTGTTTCGCAAACTCTTCTCCAAGTTCAAAGTCGTGTTCTCGTTCAGAATCGGACCTAAACCCCCAGCGCCTCCGGCGCAGAAGGACTAAGAAATGCCAGGATTTTTAGGGTCGCTCGGAAGCACCCTCATCACAGACGTACTCAAGGCCATCGGTTTCATCGGTGGACTTTTGGGCCTGCTCAAGCAGCAGGGCATTCCCACCGGAACCCTCGGAACGTGGGTTGCCGCAGAGATAGCCAACGAACAGGCTATCCAGGCGGACTACGATTCAGGCCAAGCGATTGTGTTGGGTTCATTCGTATTCACGGACCAGGCAGGCCAATCGGATTGCGTGGTTGTGGGCGTGAAGCGTGACGGCCCGGCGTATGGAACGCTGTTCGGCACGAATCCTACTCCTCCGCCGGCGTAGTCCGTGACCATCTCCGCCGCGTTCAGGGTTCTCGCGGCGGCTTGCACGGCGTCTCTTGGTTCTCTCGCCGTGCAGCGGCGTGATGCGGTTCTGGGCTTTGTTCACGAGCGCGGGACCGCTCCGCTGTCTGCCAGCATCGGCTCAATCATCAAGGAAGCCCTCCCTGGTGAAGGGCTGCTCTGGTCTACTGTCAAGAACGAAGCAGTTGGGAAAATCCCCGAGTTTGAAGCAAACCTAACCCAAGCCCTCGACCTCAGGGTAAGCCAGGTATTTGACTGGGCTATGAGGGAGGGCGGCGTTTTGGCGGCTTGGCTAGGAAAACAGGCGGGATAAAAAAGAGGACTCCGAGTTGTTCTCCCGAAGTCCCCTGCTGTTCTAGCAGCTGTAAGCGGATTCTTACTTTCACGATTCCTGGGTTGCGGTGACTGTCCTGCAAGTGCAGGCGAGGGGTTCTCTCGAATACCGTCCAGGCACCAAGGTTAGCAGAAGCCCAAGGTTGCGGTCAACCTACTCGCTTGACCTTGGCTCCATACCTCACCTTATATCCGAGGGCTGCCTCAGCCTGGTAGGTGAGGGTGGTGTTTATAGAACGCAGAACCCCAGTAGCAATGCGTATGCTATAAGAGAACAGACTCCTGCAACTATTCTATGGCTTCGAGCGCCTCCTGGAGCGTCTTAAACCAGGTATGCGGGTCTATGAAGTACCGCCGCTCGGCACGTTTACTCCCGCCTGGTCGCCGTTTGCGGTAGTACTGCACGAACAGGGGCCGGAACCCCGGCAGTAGAGCTTTGCCCAGTTCTTTGAACACCGCCCCAGGGGTATGAGCGCCAATCTCTACCTGCAGAAAGAACCCCTCACGCGAGTAGGGGATGGCAAGCCCATCGCCGGCAACCGGGCACTTTCGAGCCCGCATCTTCACGCCTCTGGCCCCAGAGCCCTTAATAGGCACGAAGGCATATCCGAGAGCATCGAAGTCATCGGCAACCCGGCTTTCCCTGGCGTTGCCTGTGGCTCGGCTGTTTACCGCCATTCTTCCCTGCGCGTTGCACACGCCGGGCACCCGCACTTGTCCGGGGTGCGGTGCATCTCCGTTACGATTGTCGCCTCTAGCTCTCGCAAGCCTTTGAGCCATTGCTCACGACCTGATACGACGGCTTGAAACTGCGCTTCGCGCACGGCTTTGAGTTGCTGTTCGAGCGGTTTGGGCTCAGGCATGACCTTGTGCCTCCTGTTTGTCAAAGCATTCGTCGCACAGTTCATTCAGGTAGCCGATGCAATCGGCGTGTCCTGCTCTGCCGCACTCGCAGCAGGTAATCACGTCATCGTGTTTGCCAAGCGGCTTGCCGCAATCAACGCAGTTCATTGTGTCCTCCTGTAGTGGTGGCACCGCCCGCTGTGCTTAGGAGGACCCCAGGCGATGCCACCTGGGCATACTGTACCACTCTTGACCTGTACGCACAAGAGGGGTACAATGGGCACACATGGCAGAACAGACAGTACGTCTCGTCATCCGATGCTCCCCCCTTGCCAAGCGCCGCCTTACGGTGGCTGCGAAGAGACAGGGGCTCACGCTCAGTACCTGGGCGCGACGAGCACTTTGGCGAACGGCATTAACCGAGAACGAACCAAGGAGGACCAAATGAAAACCCTAACCACAGCCGACCGGCAGATGATAGCCACAGCACTCGATGCTCACGCCCACAGTCTTGCAATATGGATTGGCGAGCGGGATAACGACGTGTGCCGAGCCCTTCAGTTGGCGCAGCAGTTCAGAGAGCCCTATCGCTGCTGCCCGCCGGGAGAAGAACTCCATGCCTGAGATTCGCCAATGGGTCGAGGAGGCGCTCCTCTCGGACGACATACTCACTCGCGCTCAGGCGCTCTGGCGCACCGTAGCAGCCGACGTACTCGACCGCAACCACGGTCGTATCGACGGGCGTCTACGGGCGTCTGATGCGGGCAGGTGTGTACGGGAGCTCTGGGCCGAGATACACGGCAAGCGCGACTTGCCCGAAGATGCCCAGGGCTTGCTCAAGATGAACGCCGGGTCGCTCATAGGAGCGTGGCTCGCGTGTCTGCTCGGTGCCGGTGCCGAGGCGCACGGATACACCGCCCATGCCGAGGTACTACTCGAAGGGCAAGACGGCGTAAGCGGACATTGCGATTTGTCGATTGGCAAAGTAATAAATGGCGCAGTCGAGCCGCTTGTCGTTATCGAGTTCAAGCAAAGTTTTTGGACTGGAGCGCATGACGGGCCGAAGTCGTACCATCTCGTTCAAGCGGCAAAGTACGCAAGTCTTATCGGTGCACCGTACTTCGTCGTCGTGCAGTACTTGCCCGGAACGCAAGCGCGATTCGACAAGGCCCTGGGAACCAAGGTTGCCCAACCGCACATTGAGCCATCGCAAGTCTACAAGACGAGCGAGTACACGGAGATTGCAGCGAAGGACTACGACCGGCTGAGAGCGGCGCTCAAAGACGAACGCCCAGAGGGTGACCCATCGGAGGGATTCCGTTGCCGGTCATGCCGGTATGGAGCTTGCGAAAGGAATGAGAACCCTGCCAACCCACGTCCAAAGCCAAAACAAGAGCACGCGATAACATGAGCCCGGAACGGTTACGCAAAGCTGTGCGGCTGGTCGTGGCGAAGAAGCCCAACGGGAGCTATCAGGTTGCCGGTGACACGAACACCTACGACGTGTTTTGGACCGACTCGCCAACGCTGCACGTTCTCTCTTGCACCTGCCCGGTAGGCTCATCGTTCAAGTTACCCCTGTGCTCGCACCGGATAGCGGTGCAGCATTTCATCGACAACTCA
>VFSW01010475.1_pt1 | contig 13124 bp, 13 predicted proteins | sample 5358111 | NCBI WGS metagenome assembly VFSW01 (sample SAMN11554181, study PRJNA540505) | mine drainage metagenome | isolation source: sediment from site ElyBrook_90M | place: USA: Ely Copper Mine, Vershire, VT | collected 2017 | reverse complement strand
GTCCTGACAATCAGGCGAACGAAGGGGCGCGGGCGGCGTCCGCGCCCTTTTCGTTGCACCGGCAATCAAAAACCGCGAGGTCTGTCATGAATGATGCCGCCACGTCCGGTCCATTGCTGACGATGACCGGGATGACCAAGCAGTATCCCGGCTGCCTCGCGAACGACCATGTCTCGCTGACGGTCGAGCGTAATCAGATCCACGCACTGCTGGGCGAAAACGGCGCCGGCAAAAGCACGCTGGTCAAGATCATCTACGGCGTGGTGAAGCCGGACGAGGGCGAGATCGTCTGGGACGGCCAGAAGGTCAATATCCAGAACCCCGGCCATGCCCAGCGACTTGGGATCGGCATGGTGTTTCAGCACTTCTCGCTGTTCGAGGCGCTGACGGTTCAGGAAAACATCGCGCTGGGCCTGGGTTCGGCGAAAGAGCGCGTCGGGCTGCGCGAACGGATCGTCCGCATTTCCAACGAATACGGGCTGCCGCTCGACCCCGACCGCGTGGTACACGATCTGTCGGTGGGCGAACGCCAGCGGATCGAAATCGTGCGCTGCCTGCTGCAAAACCCCAAACTGCTGATCATGGACGAACCGACGTCGGTGCTGACTCCGTCCGAGGTGCAGAAGCTGTTCGTGACGCTGCGGCGGCTGGCGGCCGATGGCTGCTCCATCCTGTATATCAGCCACAAGCTGGAGGAGGTGCGCGCGCTGTGCTCGGCGGCCACCATCATGCGGCTGGGCAAGAACGTCGCCCGGGTGATCCCGGCGGAAAAGACCGTCAAGGAACTGGCGGAAATCATGATCAACATGGACCTGCATGCGCCGACGCCGCGGCCGCTGGCACCGAGTTCGGCACCGTCCCGGCTGGTGCTGGACAAGCTGACCATCCGTTCGCCCAACCATTTCGGGACGGATTTGAAGGATATTTCGCTGTCGCTGAAGGGCGGCGAAATCCTGGGCATCGCGGGGATCGCCGGCAACGGACAGAGCGAGCTGATGGACGCGCTGTCGGGCGAAATCCTGGCGGGTAAGCCGGAAAGCGTGCTGATCGATGGCATCCCGGCCGGCCATATGGGGCCGCACGACCGGCGGCGTATCCACGGCTGCTTCGTGCCGGAGGAACGCAACGGCCATGGCGCGGTGACAACGATGACGCTGGCGGAAAACGCATTTTTGTCCGGCTTTACCCGGCGTGCGCTGGTTCGTTTCGGGGTGATCGATACGAAAAAGACCTCGGCCTTCGCGGAAAATATCATCAAGGTGTTCGACGTCCGCACCACCGGACCGAAGGCGCAGGCTCGGTCGCTGTCGGGCGGGAATTTGCAGAAATTCCTGGTGGGGCGAGAGGTTTTGCAGGAACCGGCGGTGCTGGCGATCAACCAGCCGACATGGGGCGTGGATGCCGGCGCGGCGCTGGCGATCCACGAGGCGATCATGGCGCTGGCCGCGGGCGGCGCGGCGGTGATGATCATCTCCCAGGACCTGGACGAGATTTTCGTGCTGGCGGACCGGATTTCGGTAATCGCCGGCGGGCGCGTATCCGAACCGGTGCTGACGCGCGATGCCACGGTGGAATCGATCGGCCGGCTGATGGGCGGCGGTTCGGCTTCCGCGGCGACCGGGGAGATGGCGGTTGCTTAGGGTCTGCGGCGGCATGGGCGAATCGGTTGACGGAAGCCACCGGCCTTTCATCGTCATGGCGGGCGAAGGCCCGCCATCCATGCCTTGCAGTGCTGGTCCCCGGGAAGGCGTGGATGGCGGGCCTGCGCCCGCCATGACGGTCTCTATAGTCCGTTCGTCCATCGAAGCGGTTATTCCGCCACTGTCGCTTGGTGTGCGGCGAACAGCGGGTTCGGCGGATCGCCTCATCGTCGTGTTGAATGTCGTTGCCATGACGGAGGCTGCCGCCCATGCTTAAAATCGAAGCCCGCGGCTATGAGTCGCGGTTCTGGCGCTATGCCTCGCCGGTTCTGGCCCTGTTGCTGACCGGCGCTACGTCCGGCCTGATCTTCATGGCCATGGGCCGGCCCGCCGGGTTGACGGTCTATACCTTCCTGATCGCACCGTTACTGCAGCAGGACGGGTTCGAGGCGCTGGCGGTCAAGGCCGCCCCGCTGATCATGATGGGCGTCGGGCTCTCGCTGGCCTATCGCGCCAACGTCTGGAACATCGGCACCGACGGGCAGTTCACCCTGGGGGCGATCTGCGGCGGCGGAATCGCGCTGGCGTTTCCCGATGCCCCCGCTTACCTGCTGTTTCCCGCCATGGCGATCGCGGGCACCCTGGGCGGCATGGCCAGCGGCGGGCTGGTGGCCTGGCTGCGCATCCGGTTCAACGCCAACGAAATCCTGACCAGCCTGATGTTCGCGTATATCACGCAGTATCTGTTGGTGTACCTCGTCACCGGCCCGTGGCGGGACCCGGAGGGATTCGGCTTCCCGCAGACCGCCTTGTTCTCCGACAACGCGCTCGCGCCCCGGCTGATCGAGGACACCAACGTCCATATCGGCGTTCTGCTGGCACCGCTGATCGCCATCGGATTGTGGTTCATGCTGGAGAAGTCGCTGCTGGGCTTTCAGTTTCGCGTCCTGGGGCAGGCAACACGCGCAGCCAAATTCGCCGGGTTCCGCGAAAACCGGCTGGTCTGGATCGCCATGCTGATCAGTGGCGGTCTGGCCGGATTCGCCGGGCTGCTGGAGGTGAGCGGCACGCTGGGCCAGCTTACGACAACATTGTCGCCCGGCTATGGGTTCACCGCGATCATCGTCGCATTCCTCGGCCGGTTGAACCCGCTGGGCGTGATCCCGGCCGGGCTGCTGCTGGCGCTGACCTACCTGGGCGGCGATGCGGCGCAGATCAATCTGGGACTGCCGAACGCCGTTACCGGGATTTTCCAGGGCATCTTGCTGTTCTACCTGCTGGGCTGCGACATCCTGTTGCTGAACCGGTTCCGCTGGATACCCTCTCACGCCAAGGCCGTCCGATGACCGCTCTGCTGGTTGCGTTTCTCGTCAGCACCATTGCCGCCTCCACGCCGCTGCTGCTGGCCGCGACGGGAGAACTGATCGTGGAGAAGGTCGGTGTCCTGAACCTGGGTGTCGAGGGCATGATGCTGGCCGGCGCCATCGCCGGGTTCGCCACGGCGAATGAGACCGGGATCACCTCGCTGGGCGTGCTCGCCGCGGTGGCGGCCGGAATCGCGCTGTCGATGCTGTTCGCGGTGGTTTCGCTGACCTTGCAAGCAAACCAGACCGCGACCGGCTTGGCGCTGACGATTTTCGGGCGAGGGTTCAGCGCGCTGGTGGGGGCTGGCTATGTCGGCATTCCGGCGCCGACGCTGCCCAAAATCCATCTGCCGGTGTTGTCGGATATTCCGGTGCTGGGTCCGGTGATTTTCGGGCACGACATTCTAGTTTACCTGTCGCTGGCGATTCTGGCGGTGGTGGCGTGGTGCATCCGGTCCACTCATCTGGGGCTGATCCTGCGCGCGGTGGGTGACTCACACGATGCGGCGCACGCGCTGGGCTATGCGGTGATACCGATCCGCTATGCCGCCGTGGCGTTCGGCGGCGCGCTGGCCGGACTGGCGGGCGCCTATATGTCGCTGGCCTATACCCCGTTATGGGCACAGGACATGACCGCCGGCCGAGGCTGGGTCGCTGTCGCCTTGGTGACGTTCTCCGCATGGCGGCCGTTCTGGCTGCTGATCGGGGCGTGGTTCTTCGGGGCGCTGATGTATTTGTCGCTGTATGTGCAGGCACTGGGTGTGCCGGTGCCGTCGGAGCTGCTGTCGGCGCTGCCGTATATAGGGACGGTGGTGGTGATGGTGCTGATATCCCGCGACGCTCGGCGGATCAGGCTGCACCGGCCGGCGATGCTGGGGCGGCCGTTCCAGGCGCGGGTATAATCCAGAGGCCTATACGAATTTCCCGGCGCATTGACTCGCCCGGGGCTTTTGGCCCGCAACGCCAACGGCACGATATTTGCTATACAACCGTCACTACGCGACAACGCGAATGAAGAGAGCATCATGACCAAGATCGGCGTATTCGTCCCCATCGGCAGCCGCGGCTGGCTGATCTCCACGACCTCGCCAAAGACCATGCCCAGCTTCGACCTGAACCGCACGGTGGTCCAGCAGGCAGAGCACTATGGCATGGATTTCGCCCTGGCGATGATCAAGCTGCGCGGCTTCGGCGGTCCCAGCGAGTATTGGGACCACAATCTGGAGGCGTTCACGCTGATGTCCGCCATCGCATCGGTAACGAAGCGGATTCAGTTGTTCGCCTCGGTCGCCGTGCTGACGATGCCGCCGGCGCTGGTCGCGCGCATGGTTTCCACCATCGACAGTGTCGCCCCGGGCCGCATCGGCGTGAACATCGTGACCGGCTGGCAGCCCAAGGAATACCAACAGATGGGTCTCTGGCCGGGCGATGCCCATTTCGCCCGCCGCTACGACTATGTCTCCGAATACGTCACGGTCATGCGCCAATTGATGGACACCGGCCGCTCCGACTTCCAAGGCGAGTTCTTCAAGACGGACGACTGCCGCCTGTCGCCGCTGCCGTCGCCGGGGTTGGAGATCGTTGGCGCCAACTCCTCCGACCGCGGCATGCAATTCGTGGCAGAGCACTGCGACTACAACTTCGTCGGCGCCGGCGGCCTGAATGAGCCGGAGAAGGTGCGCGAGCCCGTCGCCCGCCTGATGGCCGCCGTCGCCAAGACTGGCCGCAAGGTCGGCGCCTTTGCCCTGCTGATGGTGATCGCGGCCGAAACCGACGAGGCGGCGTTCGCGAAGTGGGAGCACTACGTGGCCGGCACGGACCTGGAGGCCCTGGAGTGGCAGCGCGGCCAGGCAACGGCGGACAAGAACGCCCCCAGCACCTCTACCGTCGCGCGCATGGTGGCGAACCAGGCGGCGGCGGGCCGGCCGATCCCGACCGGCTTACTGAAGCTGGTCGGCAGCTACGCCAGCGTCGCCCGCATGCTGGACCAGATCGCGGAAACCCCGGGCCTGTCCGGCCTTATGCTGACCTTCGACGATTTCGTCATTGGCATGGAGCAGTTCGGCCAGTACATCCAGCCGCTGATGCAAAGCCGCACCCATATAAGGCAAGCCGCATGACCCGCCCCATGGAACGTGTGTGGGACCGCTTTCTGACCGAGGACGCCCGCAAGGTCTCCGCAGGCTGGCCGAAGCGCAAGCTGAACGGCCTCGGCCGCAAGGCGGCGCTGTTGGTGGTCGATATGCAAATGACCGCCTGCGGGCACGACAAGCCGATCTACGAGCAAATGGACGAATACTCCGGCGCCTGCGGCCCGCATGCCTGGAAGGCAATCCCGGTGCAGCAGGTTCTGCTGGCCGCCGCGCGGGAGGCGGGGATGCCGGTGATCTACTCCAAGCACGTGTTCCGCCCGGAGTCCGGCCTGCCCTTCGCCGACCACGGCCACAATTTCAGCATCGCCAACACGAAGTCCGAAATACCGCCTGAGGTCGCGATGCAGCCCGGTGATCTGCTGATCGAGAAGCAGACGCCAAGCTGCTTCGTTTTCACCAATCTGCCGCTGATTCTGAGCAATCTGGGCGTGGACAGCCTGCTGGTCTGCGGCAACAGCACCAGCGGCTGCGTGCGCGCCACCTGCGTCGATGGTGTCGCACACGGCTACAAGATGCAGGTCATCGAGGAAGCGGTGTTCGACCGGATCGAGATGTCGCACGCCGCCGCCCTGTTCGATCTGCAATTCAAATACTGCGACGTGATCTCGGCCGAACAGGCGCTGGCGTCGATCGGGGCGCAGCGGCAGAGAGGTTCGTGACCCGGCCGGGATTCGTCTTTACCTTGAAGACGTTGCCCGCCGCGTCGCCCCACAGCCCGTGCGCGCCGTTAAGAACCGGGCGGCAGCGCGCCAGCCTCCTGCCTTACGGGGCGAACTGGCGCATGCGCGGCACCTGGACGGCGACGTAGATCGGGCCGGCGGCGTCCTGATAGATGTCCGGCGCATTGTTCGGGGCGGGCCAGATCGACACCAGCTTGCCGTCGGCGGTGAACGCCTGCATGCGGTTATTCTCCCGGTCGGCTATGGCGACCCGGCCGTCCGCCAGCGCACAGATGCCGTGCGGGGCGGAGAAAAATGGCCCGGCGTGTTCCGGCCATCCGCGCTTCTACCGTCGGTGCGAAGATGGCCGGGACTGCGCCCGGCCATGACGGTGAGATGGAAAATCCGTTTCTTACCAACGCATTATCGAATTTGTCGATGGACACCCTGGTCACTCACGGGACAAGGAGCCGGAGACCAGCCGCCCTGTTTTAACGCCCATGGGGCCGGCGACCGCGATGACGATGAGAGGCCGGTGACATCTGCCAACCGATTCGCTTATTCCTGCGCGTCTCCTAATTCTCCGCCTGTCCTAGGCCGGCATCAACGCCCGAACCGACGCCAGAACCCGATGGTGGACGTCCATCCCCAACCCATCGATGGTCGGCGCCCGCCGCAGCGACACCCCATCGACGGCGGGACCCTCGCGCACCATGGCTTCGACCACAAGGCGGTCCAGGGCGGGCTGTAGCGCGGCTTCCATCGCCGCGCGCCAGTCCGGACGCTGAAGCGCCAATGCGGCCAGCACGGCGTAAGCGCCCCAGTGCGACACACCCGCGGCAATCAGAAAGTCCGCCGGCACCACGCAACCGATCGCCTGCCCCAAGGGGACATGTCCGGCTATCAGGGACCGAGGTACAAGCCCCATGCCCACCTCATTCCCACCGTCCCCAATGCCGATCGTGCGCCAGGGACCGGCGGTAAACAGGCGATCCAGCGGCGCGGCGAAGGCAGAGATATCCGCACCGCGCATGTTATACGACCGTCCATCGGCGGCCGGGCCGCATCGCTCGATGGAGATCGCCCAATCGATCCCCTTCCGCCGCCACAGATCGGCGATCGCGCCAACCGGCTGGTTCGGTTCGGCCGTATCGATCGGCATATCCGGCACGCCGGCCGCGGCAATCGCCGCCTGGCAGGCCGAAGCACAAATCGTGTCGGTAGCCAAACGGCAATCCAATCCCGATCGGTGGAAAGCCATCGCCAGCAGCGCGGCACCGGCCGGCCCATCGGTTTCGGCCGCCGGGGGATCGGCGCCGGGAACGAAAAATCCCGTGATCAGGCCGATCGCCGGCTTGGGGGATGCGGCCAGAGCGGATGTCGCGCGCCACAGCCCGCCGGAAGTCGCCTGAAAGACAGCTTCCATCCCCCGGCCGACGCTCTGGTGGATCGCGGCCTCGATCCGATCGATCCGGTCGTTCGGCGTCACAGAACCGACAGGGACGTGTTCCGCAGGTCGGTGATCAGCATGCTTCCGGGGGCGTGGGTGATGCAAAACTCCGGCTTCACCTGTGCGATCACCGCTTGCGGCGTCACCCCGCAGGCCCAGAACACCGGAATCTCATCGGCCGCGATCGGCACGGCATCGCCGTAGTCCGGCTTGGCGATATCGGCAATGCCGATCGACCCCGGCAACCCAAGATGCACCGGCGCCCCATGCACCGACGGAAACCGCGAGGTGATCTGCACCGCTCGGATCGCATCCGCCGGCTTCAGCGGCCGCATGGACACGACCAAGGGGCCGCTGAACACCCCGGCCGAGACGCACGGAATGTTGGTGCGGTACATCGGCACGTTGGACCCGCAGGAGATATGGCGAACCTCGATACCGTCTTCGACCAGCGCTTCCTCGAAGGAAAACGAGCAGCCGATCGCGAAGCTGACCAGATCGTCCCGCCACACATCGCGCACGTCGGTCGGTTCGGCGATCAATTCCCCGTTCCGCCACACGCGGTAGCGCGGGATGTCGGTGCGGATATCCAACTCCGCCCCCAGGGTCGGAAAATGCGGATCGCCCGGTTCGGACACCGCCAGGATCGGGCACGGCTTCGGGTTGGCCACCGCGAAGCGCAGGAAATCCCCCGCCAGCGCCTTCGGCAAAATCACCAGATTGGCCTGCACATTACCGGGCGCCAGACCCGAGGTCGGGCCGGTAAACGATCCGGTGCGGATGCGCAGCCGCTCCCGCTCTCCGGCGTTGCCTCGCATATCGGAAATGGCGTTCATATCGCGGCCCTCGTCGCTGGTCGCGATCAGGCTAGAACCCGTGGTATAAGCGCGAAACAGGATGAATGACGGCCATGAGCGCACCACCGTTCCAACTCGGCAAGATCGGCCATGTCGCCCTGTATGTCGCGGACATCGCGCGTTCGGTCCGGTTCTATACGAACGTTCTGGGGTTCGAGATTTCGGACGAATATCAGGACGACACGATGCCCGGCGGGGCGGCGTTCCTGCGCTGCAACCGCGACCACCACGGCATCGCGCTGTTCAAGGCGTCGGAGCAGAACCCATCCGGCGCCGGCCTGCACCACATGGCGTTCGAGGTCCCGCCGCTGGACGACGTGGTGATAGCCCGTGCGCATCTGCGCCAGCACAATGTGGAAATCGACTTCGACGGCCGCCGGCGGGCCGGGGTGCAGATCGCGGTGGAGTTCCGCGACCCGGACAACCACCGGCTGGAGATTTACTGGGGCAGCGACCAGATCGGCCGCGGCGAGACCGCTCGGCCGGCGCATGAGTGGAAAGGCGCGCTGAGTCTGGAAGCCGCGATCGCCGATCCGGTCGTCGGCCAGGACACGTCGCTGAAGGACCCCGGCATTTTGGGCGCTTGAATGTTCGTGCTTTGCGGCGATCCGGTCCGGCGTGATATCGTTCGCGTATGGGATATTGGGGCAAGATCATTGGCGGCACCGCGGGCTTCTTCGTCGGTGGCCCGTACGGCGCGGTGATCGGCGCGGCCTTGGGCCATGCCGCCGATACCGGGTCGATCGAGAATGTGCGGCTGCCATTCATGCAGAGCGCCATGCCGAACGCCGCCCGGGTGGCCGGCATGTTGGGCCGGCGCGAGGAAGTGTTCGCCATTACCGTCACCGTACTGGCCGCGAAACTGGCCAAGTGCGACGGCGCCGTGAGCCGGCTGGAGATCGACGCGTTCAAGCGCAACTTCCGCATCCCCCCCGCCTCCGCCCGCGGCGTCGGCCGGCTGTTCGATCAGGCCCGCGACAGTTCCGAATCGTTCGAGCCTTATGCCGCCCAACTGGCCGAGGCGTTCGCCGACAGCCGTCTGGTGCTGGAGCAGGTGCTGACCTCTTTGTTCAACATCGCCCGGGCGGACGGGCAACTGAACGCGCGGGAACACGAATATCTGCGGCGTGTGCATCGGCGGCTGGGGCTGGATCAGCTCGCCTGGGATCGCGCGTTCGGCGAGGCGCCGCGCCGGCCGATGGAACCGGATGCCGACGATCCGTATCTGGAACTCGGGCTGACCCGTTCGGCCACCGCCGAGGAACTGCGCGCGACCTGGAAGCGGCTGATGCGGGAGAATCATCCGGACAGCCTTGCCTCCCGCGGTGTGCCGGCGGACTTCATCGCCCGGGCCGGCGACAAGGTGGCGCGGATCAACGCCGCCTGGGATCGCATCAAGCGGGAGCGTGGGCTGTGAGCCCACCCTGGCTGCGGATCGTGCCGCCGCCCGCGTCCGACCGCCCTGCCCTGCCCATTCTGGATGTCCCGAGCCCGAACCAGGATGAACGGGGGGGGCCGGTGGATATGCTGATTTTGCATTATACCGGGATGCAGTCGGCCCGGGCCGCGATCGACCGGCTGCGCGACCCGGAGGCAGCGGTGTCGTCGCACTATGTCGTGGACGAGGACGGCACGGTGTTTCGACTGGTGCCGGAGGACCGGCGCGCCTGGCATGCCGGTATTTCGCACTGGCGCGGCCACTCCGCCCTGAATGCTCGGTCTATCGGGATCGAAATCGTCAATCCCGGGCACGAATGGGGCTATCGAGCGTTCCCGGCGCTGCAAATGGCCGCCGTTTGCGACCTGTGCCTCGCGATTCTTTCGCGACATCCCATCCCGGCGCGCAACGTGGTCGGCCACAGCGACGTGGCCCCGGACCGGAAGCAAGACCCCGGCGAATTGTTCTACTGGGAGGCGCTGGCCGCCAACGGAGTCGGCCTGTGGCCCGAGGATTCGCCCGACATCGGCACCGGCGGCGCGATCCGGGACGCGGCGACGCTGCGTCCGGTGCGGGCCGCGTTGGCCCGGATCGGCTATCGAGTCGCCCCGGAAGGCGCGCTGGATCCGGCGCTGTCATCGGTGCTGCGCGCCTTCCAACGGCACTGGCGGCCCGAGGCTGTTACCGGTCAGGCGGACGACGGGACTCTGGTTCGTTTGCTGGGTGTGCGGAAGCTGGTTGACGCGGAGCGTGTGTAAGGGTATTTCGCCGCCTCCCGGTGTGGCGGCGTAGCTCAGCGGTAGAGCAGGAGAATCATAATCTCTTGGTCGGCGGTTCAAATCCGTCCGCCGCTACCACTTTTCCAATGGGTCGTAAGCCTCTTTAGGCGGCGCGGCGAATGACTGCCGCGAGACGCGGATGTCCGCCACGTTGCGGCGATGCGTTACGATTTCGGTTTCCCAATATCGCTCATCCGTCCCTGACTCCGCGCCGGCACCCCCCGGCAAACCGATTGCCTGATTCAACACCCCGTCAGCGCTTCTGGTTGTAAACGTCCACGCAGACAGCGCCCAGAAGAACCAGGCCTTTGATCATTTGCTGGTAGTCGATGCCGACGCCCAGGGTGGACATGCCATTGTTCATCACACCCATGATGAAGGCGCCGATGACCGCCCCGGTGACCATGCCGACGCCGCCGTAAGCGGAGGCTCCACCAATGAAACAGGCCGCGATAACGTCGAGTTCGAAGCCGAGTCCGGCTTTCGGGGTCGCGGTGTTGAGCCGGGCGGCAAACACCAGGCCAGCCAGACCCGCCAGCACGCCCATGTTGACGAACGTCAGAAAGGTCAGAAGTTCGGTGCGGATGCCCGAGAGTTTGGCGGCATTCTTGTTGCCGCCGACAGCGTAGATCTGGCGGCCCACGGTGGTGCGATTGGTGACGAACGCATAGATCGCGATCAGCGCCGTCATGATCGCCAGCACATTGGGCAGGCCGCGGTGCGAAACAATCAAAAAGGTCAGACCGGCGATCGCAGTAACCAGCAGCACATTTTTGGCGATGAAGAAGCTCGGCGGCTCCACGTCGATCCCGTGAGCGAGCGTGCGGGCGCGGTTGCGGATGTTCAGATAGACCATGCCCAGCGCCGCGACGATTCCAAGCAGCAGGGAGGAGATATGGAACTCGTTTTGGTTGTTGATGAATTCCGGCAGGAAGCCGGACGACAGGCGCTGGAAGATGACCGGGAACGGGCCGACCGACTGGCCGCTTAGCACAGCCAGCATGGCGCCCTTGAACACCAGCATGCCCGATAGGGTGACGATGAACGACGGAATCTTGAAATACGCCACCCAATAGCCTTGGGCGGCGCCGATCAGCCCGCCGGCAATCAGGCAGACAATGGCCGCGACAAAGATCGGAACGTGGTACTCGACCATCATGACAGCGGCCAGGGCACCGATGAAACCGGCAACCGAACCGACCGAAAGGTCGATATTCCCGGTGACGATCACCAGCAGCATGCCTAACGCCATGATGACGATGTAGCTGTTCTGCAGCACCAGATTGGTCAGGTTCAGCGGTCGCAGCAGGGTGCCGTTCGTGGCGATCTCGAAGAAGATCATGATGGCGAGCAGCGACAGCAGCATGCCGTACTGGCGCAAATTGGTCTTGATGAAGCCGCCCCCGGGGCGGGTTGTGCCCACTGGCGCTGCGATGTCGCTCATGGCGTTACCTCCCTCTCCCGGTTGCGTACGATACTGCGCATGATCTTTTCCTGCGAGGCTTCTTCGCGCGAAAACTCGGCTACGAACGCGCCCTCGTTCATCACGCAGATACGGTCGCACATTCCCAGCAGTTCCGGCATTTCCGAGGATATGAAGATCACGCCTTTGCCGCTGTCGGCCAGGTCGTTGATGATTTGGTAAATCTCGTATTTGGCTCCTATGTCGATGCCACGGGTGGGTTCGTCCAGGATCAGCACGTCGGGCTTGGAGAACAGCCACTTCGACAGGATCACCTTCTGCTGGTTGCCGCCCGAAAGGGTGCCGGTTTCCTGATAGACATTCTGGCAGCGGATGCGCATCTGGTCGCGATAACGGCTGGCCACTTTAAGCTCGCGGATGTCGTCGATCACGAATTTGTCGGAGACGTCCGGCAGGTTAGCCAGGGTGACGTTCTTGCGGATATCCGAACCCAAAACCAGGCCGAGTTGCTTGCGGTCTTCGGTGACGTAGGCAAGACCGGCGGCGATGGCGCGCGGCACGGTGGACACATCGACTTCCCGCCCGTTCATAATCGCTCGGCCGCCGATGTTGCGCCCATAGGACCGGCCGAAGATGCTCATGGCGAATTCGGTGCGGCCGGCGCCCATCAGCCCGGCGATCCCGACGATTTCGCCGCGCCGGACGTGGAAATTAACCGATTTCACGATCTGCCGTTCAGGATGCTGCGGATGGTGGGCGATCCAGTTCTCCACCCGGAAGATTTCCTCGCCGATGGACGGCACGCGGTGCGGGAAGCGGCTTTCAAGGTCGCGATCCACCATCTTGCGGATGATGATGTCTTCCTCGACCGCACCCTCGCCGCAATCCAGCGTGTCGATGGCCTTGCCGTCGCGCAGCACGGTGATCTTGTCGGCGACCTTGGAGACCTCGTTGAGCTTGTGCGAAATCAGGATCGAGGCGATGCCGTGCGATCGGAACTCGACCAGCAGATTGAGCAGAGCCGCACTGTCGCGTTCGTTCAGGCTGGCGGTGGGCTCGTCGAGAATCAGCAGGCGCACTTCCTTGGACAGCGCCTTGGCGATTTCGACCAGTTGCTGCTTGCCCACGCCGATATTGGTGATGAGCGTATCCGGTGCCTCCGACAGCCCGACCTTGGCCAGCAATGCCTTGGTGCGCTGGTACACCTCGCCGCGGTCGATCACGCCGAAGCGCGACGGCGGATTGGCCAGGAAGATGTTTTCGGCGATCGACATCAGCGGGATCAGCGCGAGTTCCTGGTGAATGATGGTAATTGCTCACCCCCGTTGGATCGTCGAATTTCGGTTCCGGATCGATCGGTG
>VFSW01010474.1_pt1 | contig 13125 bp, 25 predicted proteins | sample 5358111 | NCBI WGS metagenome assembly VFSW01 (sample SAMN11554181, study PRJNA540505) | mine drainage metagenome | isolation source: sediment from site ElyBrook_90M | place: USA: Ely Copper Mine, Vershire, VT | collected 2017 | reverse complement strand
CCGCGAAGGCGGCAGGACCGTCGGCGCAGGCGTCGTCGCTAAAATCATTAAGTAGGGACCGGTTTATCGGCGGTCCGAGAGGCCGTTTTCGGAGAATTCGCATGCAAGGTCAAAATATCCGCATCCGGCTGAAGGCCTTCGATCATCGCATCCTCGACAATTCGACGCGGGAGATTGTGAGCACGGCGAAGCGGACGGGTGCGCAGGTGCGTGGTCCAATTCCGCTGCCAACCGGCATCGAACGTTTCACCGTGAATCGTTCCCCGCACATCGACAAAAAGAGCCGCGAGCAGTTCGAAATCAGGACGCACAAGCGCCTCCTCGACATCATCGATCCTACGCCGCAAACCGTCGACGCTTTGATGAAGCTCGACCTTGCTGCCGGTGTCGACGTCGAGATCAAGCTTTAAGGAGTGAGCGCGATGCGCACAGGCGTCATCACGCAGAAAGTCGGCATGACTCGCCTCTTTTTGGAGGACGGCAAGCACGTGCCCGTCACGGTTCTGAAGCTTGACGGCTGTCAGGTCGTGGCGACGCGCAACGAGGAGAAGGACGGCTACACGGCTGTTCAGCTCGGGTCGGGTTTCGCGAAGGCGAAGCGGTTGACCAAGGCGGAGCGCGGTCATTTTGCGAAGTCCGAAGTCGAACCCAAGAAGAAGCTCGCCGAGTTCCGCGTGGATGAAGCGAACCTTCTGGAAGTCGGCGACGTGATACAGGCAGACCACTTCGTGGCCGGCCAGAAGGTCGATGTGACGGGAGTCACGATCGGACGCGGTTTCACCGGTGCGATGAAGCGCTGGAATTTTCGCGGTCTCGAAGCGACACACGGCGTTTCGATCTCGCATCGCAGCCTCGGTGGTACGGGCGGCCGTCAGGATCCGGGCAAGACCTTCAAGAACAAGAAGATGCATGGCCATTACGGTGTCGATCGGGTGACCACGCAGAACCTCGAAATTGCGAAGGTGGATGTCGCGCGGGGCCTGATCATGATCCGCGGTGCGGTGCCTGGGCATAAGGGCGGCTGGGTGATGGTGCGTGACGCTGTCAAGCATCCGCTGCCGAAGGAAGCGCCCAAACCCGCGTCCGTTAAGAAGGTCGAAAAGACCAACGGCAGGACGGCAGACGCCGCGCCGGCAGAGAAGGCGGAGGGCTGAAGATGAAAACCAAAGTCCTCAATCTTGATAACAAAGCGAGCGGAGAGATCGATCTCAAGGATTCGATCTTCGGTCTGGAACCGCGCGCCGATCTGATCCAACGCGTCGTCGTTTGGCAGCTGGCCAAGCGTCGCGCCGGCACGCACAAGGTTCTGACGCGCGGCGAAATCAACCGCACAAAGAAGAAAATGTATAAGCAGAAGGGCACTGGTCAAGCTCGCCACGGTGCGCGGTCGGCGCCTCTTTTCGTGGGCGGCGCCAAGGCGATGGGCCCGGTGCAGCACAGCCACGAATTCGATCTTCCCAAGAAGGTCCGTGCGCTGGGCCTCAAACATGCTCTGTCGTCGAAGGCCCGGGAAGGCGCCATCGTGGTGCTGGACGAAGCCAAGGCGAAGGACATCAAGACGGGACATCTTGCCAAGCAGTTTGGCAAGCTTGGCGTGGAAAGCGCGCTGATCGTCGACGGGGCGTTCGACCTGAACTTCCAGATGAGCGCCCGCAACCTTGCACATGTTTCGCTGGTGCCGGCGGCCGGATTGAACGTCTACGACATCATGAAGCGCGACAAGCTTGTGCTGACCACCGCCGCGATCAAGGCCATCGAGGAGCGTCTGGCATGAATACGCATCACGACGTCATTCTTTCGCCGGTCATCACGGAAAAGGCGACCAAGCTTTCGGAAGTCAACCAGGTGGTTTTCCGCGTAGCACTGGACGCGACCAAGCCGGCCATCGCCAAGGCGGTGGAGACCCTGTTCAAGGTAAAGGTGAAGGGCGTCAACACCGTTCGCGTGAAAGGCAAGAAGAAGCTTTTCCGCGGGACGAAGTTCACGCGCAGCGATTTCAAGAAAGCGATCGTGACCCTGGAAGAGGGCCACCAGATCGACATCACGACGGGACTGTAAGATGGCGCTCAAAAAATATCGGCCCACGACGCCCGGTCAGCGCCAATTGGTGCTCATTGACCGTTCCGGCCTCCACAAGGGTGGCCCGGTCAAGGCGCTCACGGAAGGCCAGACGAAGAATGGTGGCCGCAACAACACCGGCCGCGTGACCGTACGGTGGCAGGGCGGCGGACATAAGCAACGTTATCGTATCGTCGATTTCAAACGGCGCAAGTTCGATGTGCCCGCGAAGGTGGAGCGTCTCGAATACGACCCGAACCGCACGTCGTTTATCGCGCTCATCAAGTACAAAGACGGCGAGCTCGCTTATATCCTTGCTCCGCAGCGTTTGGCGGCCGGCGATATGGTCGTCTCAGGCGACAAGGTCGACGTGAAGCCGGGTAACGCGATGAAGCTTTCGGCGATGCCCGTCGGCACCATCGTCCACAATATCGAAATGAAGCCTGGCAAGGGCGGACAGATCGCCCGTTCAGCCGGCACCTATGCGCAGTATCTGGGGCGCGATGCGGGCTACGCGATCCTGCGGCTGAATTCCGGCGAAGTGCGTCGGGTGCGGCTCGAGTGCATGGCGACGGTCGGCGCCGTGTCGAACCCTGATCACATGAACGAGGTCATCGGCAAAGCTGGCCGTAACGTCTGGAAGGGCAAGCGTCCTTCCGTGCGCGGTACGGCGATGAACCCGATCGACCATCCGCATGGCGGCGGCGAAGGCCGCACCAAGGGCGGCCGCAATCCGGTCACGCCTTGGGGCAAGCCGACCAAAGGCGCACGGACGCGCAAGAACAAGCGCACCACGAAATTCATCGTGCGTTCGCGCCACGGCAAGACGACGCAAGGACAGTGAGATGACACGTTCGGTTTGGAAAGGCCCCTTTGTCGACGGCTATCTGCTCAAGAAGGCCGAAGTCTCGCGTGGAGCGGGCCGCAAGGATGTGATCAAGACCTGGTCGCGCCGTTCAACGATCCTGCCGCAGTTCGTCGGTCTGACATTCGGTGTCTACAACGGCAAGAAGCATATTCCGGTGCTGGTGACGGAAGACATGGTTGGGCACAAGCTCGGCGAGTTTGCGCCGACGCGTACCTTCCACGGCCATTCCGGCGGCGGTGACAAGAAAGCGAAGAGGGCGGATTAATGGGTAAGGATGCACGCGCCCGCGTTCTCGCCGATCATCAGGCCAAAGCCATCGGTCGGCTGATCCGCATTTCGCCGCGCAAGCTGAATCTTGTTGCGCAGACGATCCGTGGCAAGAGGGCCGAGGCCGCGCTTAACGAGCTGACCTTTTCGCCGAAGCGCGTCGCCAAGGTGGTGAAAAAGGTCCTGCAGTCGGCGATCGCCAACGCGGAAAACAACCACGATCTCGATGTAGACGATCTGATCGTGAGCGAAGCCAGCGTCGGCAAGAACCTTGTGATGAAGCGGTTCCATGCACGTGCCCGCGGTCGCGGCGCGAGCATCGAGAAGCCCTTCAGCCAGATCACCATCGTGGTCGAGGAAAAGCGTGAGAAGGCGCCATCCAAGGACGAACCTGTTGCCGAGGGAAAAGCGGCCGCGGGGTCAAAAAAGGCGCCTGCTAAAAAGTCTGTCGCGAAGAAACCAGCGACCAAGAAGTCAGCGCCCAAGCGCGCGAAGGAGAATGCGTAATGGGTCAGAAGGTCAACCCAACCGGCTTGCGGCTCGGCATCAACCGCACCTGGGACTCGCGCTGGTACGCGGGCAAGAAGGAGTACGGCAAGCTCCTCCAGGAAGACATCAAGATACGCACGCATCTGAGTGAGCGCTTGAAGCAAGCCGGCGTCAGCCGCATCGTGATTGAGCGGCCTCACAAGAAGTGCCGCATCACGATCCACTCGGCGCGTCCCGGCGTGGTTATCGGGAAGAAGGGCGCCGACATCGAGAAATTGAAGAGTGACGTCCAGAAGTTCACGACGGACGAGGTGCATCTCAACATCGTCGAAATCCGCAAGCCTGAGATCGATGCGAAGCTGGTGGCCGAAAACATCGCGCAGCAGCTGGAGCGCCGCGTCGCCTTCCGGCGGGTGATGAAGCGAGCGGTGCAGTCTGCGATGCGTCTTGGTGCGCAGGGCATCCGCATCAATTGCGGCGGCCGTCTCGGAGGCGCGGAGATCGCGCGTATGGAATGGTATCGCGAAGGCCGGGTGCCGCTGCATACGCTGCGTGCGGATATCGACTACGGCGTGGCGACGGCCAAGACCACGTATGGCACCTGCGGCGTCAAGGTCTGGATTTTCAAGGGCGAGATTATGGAACACGATCCGATGGCCGTCGAAAAGCGCCAGGCCGAATCCTCGGATCAAAGTCGTAGCGGCGGCCAGCAGCGTCCTCAGACGTCGCAGCCGACGTCGGCATCGTAAGACGGAAAGAATATTGTCATGCTTCAACCGGCACGCACAAAATTCCGCAAGCAGCACAAGGGGCGCATTCACGGCGCCGCCAAGGGCGGGACGTCGCTCAACTTCGGCTCCTATGGGCTGAAGGCCTTGGAGCCGGAGCGCATCAATGCGCGTGAAATCGAAGCCGCCCGTCGCGCCATCACGCGCGAGATGAAGCGCGCCGGCCGTGTCTGGATCCGTGTGTTTCCCGACGTTCCGGTGTCGAAAAAGCCGGCTGAAGTGCGTATGGGCTCGGGCAAGGGCGCGCCAGAATTCTGGGTAGCCAAGATCAAGCCGGGCCGCATCCTGTTTGAAATCGACGGCGTTGACCTGGCAACGGCCAAGGAAGCCATGCGGCTGGGCGCTGCCAAGCTTTCCATTGCGACGAAGTTCGTCGCCCGGGATATATGAGAAGAACCATGGTCGAAAAGAAAACCAAGGCGAAAGCCGCCGCTAAGCCGAAGGCCAAGAAGGCCGAGGTCAAGTCGAAAGCCAAAGAGGCTGCGGCTTCTGCAAAGGTTTCGTCGAAGGCGGATGAGTTTCGTACGAAGACGGCCGATGAGTTGGCCGACCAGCTGGCGAAACTCAAGAAGGAGCAGTTCAACCTGCGCTTCCAGCGCGCCAATGGCCAGCTTGAGAAGACGAACCGGATTCGCGTCGTGCGCAGGGATATCGCGCGCATCCAGACGATTTTGACGGAGCAGCGCCGAAAGGCCGGCTGAAGGATAGAAGGAACGGACAATGCCTAAGCGCGTGCTGCAGGGCGTCGTGGTCAGCGACAAGAACAACAAGACCGTGGTGGTGAATGTGGAACGCCGCTTCACTCATCCGGTCATGGGCAAGACTGTGCGCCGCTCAAAAAAATATCACGCCCACGACGAGAAGGGCGAGTTCAAGGTTGGCGATATCGTGCGTATCCGCGAGTGTCGTCCGATCTCCAAGCTGAAAACTTGGGAAGTATTCGAACGCGTAGGCGGTAAATAGGCCGACTGGGCATCTGGAGTAGAACGTTATGATACAGATGACGACCGAGCTTGATGTTGCCGACAACTCCGGTGCACGTCGTGTGATGTGCATCAAGGTGTTGGGTGGCTCCAAGCGCCGTTATGCCGACGTCGGTGACACGATTGTGGTGAGCGTGAAGGAAGCGATTCCGCGCGGCCGCGTGAAAAAAGGCGAGGTGCTCAAGGCCGTGGTAGTGCGCACTGCAAAGGGCGTACGCCGTCCGGACGGAAGCCTGATCCGATTCGACGGTAACGCCGCGGTTCTGGTGAATGCGCAGGGCGAACCCATCGGCACGCGCATTTTTGGACCTGTCACACGCGAGTTGCGCGCCAAGAACCATATGAAAATCATTTCGCTGGCGCCGGAGGTGCTCTGATGTCCGCAAAAATCAAGAAGGGCGACCGTGTGATCGTTACGACGGGGCGCGACAAAGGCAAGAAAGGCGAAGTGATCAAGGTGTTCCCCAAGGAAGACCGCGCGCTGGTGTCCGGGGTGAATACCGTGAAGCGCCATCAAAAGCAGACGCAGCGCCAGCAGGGCGGCATCGTCAACAAGGAGCTGCCCGTGCATCTTTCGAATTTGGCCCATGTCGATCCCAAGTCCGGTGAAGCCACCCGGATCGGCTGGAAGGTCCTGGGCGACGGTCGCCGCGTGCGTGTCGCCAAGAAGTCCGGTGAGGTTATCGATGTCTGAGGCAGGAAAAGAAAAGGCCGAGAAGGCCGAGAAGAAGCCCTCGAAGAAGCGCGAGGAGAAGAGTGCTGGCACGCAGGTGAAGGTTGGCGAGGCCGCACGCGATCCGAACTACGCGCCGCGTTTCAAGAAGCGCTATAACGACGTCATAAAGCCGGAGTTGATGAAGCAGTTCGGCTACACGAACCCGATGCAGGTTCCGAAGATCAACAAGATCGTCGTGAACATCGGGGCGGGCGAAGCCGCCGGCGACCAGAAGAAGATTCAGTCAGCGGTCAACGACCTGACGGCCATTGCCGGCCAGAAGGCCGTCATTACCCGCGCCAAGAAGGCCATCGCCACGTTCAAGATTCGCAAGGATTTGCCGATCGGCGTCAAGGTCACGCTGCGTCAGGACCGAATGTACGAATTCCTCGACCGCCTTATCACTATGGCGTTGCCTCGCGTACGCGATTTTCGCGGCCTGAAAGGCAGCAGTTTCGACGGTCGCGGCAATTATTCGATGGGCATGAAGGAGCACATTGTTTTCGTCGAGATAGACTACGACAAGACGGAAAACGTGTGGGGCATGGACATCATCATCAACACCTCTGCGAAGACCGACGAGGAAGCCAAGGCGCTTCTCAAAGGCTTCCAGTTCCCGTTCATGAATTAAGGCGAGGCGTCATGGCGAAGCTCTCCCAGATCAATCGTAATAACAAGCGCGAGAAGATGGTGGCGCAGTATGCCGCCAAGCGCGCGGCGCTGAAGACCAAGGCCGAGGACATGAGCGTCCCGCCCGAGGAACGCTTCGCCGCCAGGCTGAAGCTCGCCAAACTGCCACGCAATTCGTCGAAGACGCGCATCAAGCATCGTTGCGAGTTGTCGGGACGTTCGAAGGGTTACTACCGCAAGCTCAAGGTTTCGCGCATTGCGCTGCGTGATCTTGCGAATTTCGGCCAGGCCCCTGGCATGACCAAGGCGAGCTGGTAAGGAGAAACGGGAATATGGCGATCACCGATCCCATTGGCGATCTTCTGTCGCGCATCAGAAACGGCCAGCTTCGCGGCATGGCGAAGATTAAGTCGCCGAACTCACGGTTGCGCGTGCGGCTGCTTGACGTGTTGCAGGCGGAAGGATTCATCCGCGGTTATGCCGAAGTCGAGTTCAAGACCGGCATGCGCGAGCTCGAAATCGAACTCAAGTATCATGAGGGCCGGCCCGTGATCCGCGAGCTCAAGCGTGTGTCGACACCCGGCCGCCGAGTCTATGCCTCGGTGAAAGAATTGAAACCGCATCGTCAGGGACTAGGTGTGTCCATTGTTTCTACGCCGCAGGGTGTCATGACGGACACGGCCGCGCGCGAAAAGAACGTGGGCGGCGAAGTTCTCTGTCAGGTATTCTAGGAGAAGACGATGTCGCGTATCGGCAAGAAACCGGTGGCGTTGCCGAAGGGGGTAACCGCCTCTGTGGAAGGCAAGACCGTGAAGGTCAAGGGCCCCAAGGGCGAACTCAAGGTCACGCTGGTCGAGGAAGTCGACGCCAGCGTGGACGCCCACGGCATTACCGTGTCCCCCCGCAAGGACATGGAGCGCGCCGCACAGATGTGGGGCTTGTCGCGCACGCTGGTGAATAATTTGGTGCAGGGCGTGACCAACGGGTTTTCCGAGAAACTGGAAATCCAGGGTGTCGGCTACCGTGCGGCGGTGCAGGGCAAGAACCTCAACCTGCAGCTTGGCTTCAGTCATGATGTGGCCTACCCAATCCCGGCCGGCATCACGGTCACGTCCGAAAAGCCCACGATGCTGACGATCTCCGGCATCGATAAACAATTGGTCGGTCAGGTTGCCGCGGAAATCCGCGGCTATCGCCCGCCTGAGCCCTACAAGGGCAAGGGCGTGCGCTATGCCAACGAATATGTCCGCCGCAAGGAAGGCAAGAAGAAGTAGCCATGACGAAGAACCTTTTCGACCGTCGTACAAAGCGGACGCGCTTTCGCCTGGTGAAGAACGCTGCCGGCCGTCCGCGGCTTTCGGTGTTTCGCTCGGGCCGGCACATCTATGCGCAGATCATCGACGACAAGGCCGGCGCGACGCTGGCCGTCGCCTCGACCAACGAGAAAGAATCCAAGGCCGCGAAGTCATGGAACGTCGCCGCTGCAGCGGCGGTTGGCAAGAAAATCGCCGAACGAGCGATTGCAAAGGGCGTCAAACAGGTTGTGTTCGACCGCGGCGGCTATATCTATCATGGGCGCGTGAAAGCGCTCGCGGACGCCGCCCGCGAGGGCGGTTTGGAATTTTAACGGAAGGAACGGCACGTGGCGCGTGAAGGCAGAGACCGCGGCGATCGCGAAGAGCGCGACAGCGAATTCGTCGATAAGCTTGTCCACATCAACCGTGTGGCCAAGGTGGTAAAGGGCGGCCGGCGCTTTGGGTTTGCGGCGCTCGTGGTCGTCGGTGATCAGCGCGGTCGTGTGGGATTCGGTCACGGTAAGGCGCGCGAAGTGCCGGAGGCTATCCGCAAGGCAACTGAGGCGGCGAAGCGCGCATTGATTCGCGTGCCGCTGAAAGACGGCCGCACGCTGCACCACGAGATTCGCGGTCATCATGGCGCTGGCAAGGTTGTCGTGCGTCCGGCGCCGGCGGGTACCGGGATCATCGCCGGCGGTCCGATGCGCGCGGTGTTCGAGGCGCTTGGCGTGGGCGACGTGGTGTCGAAGTCGCTGGGTACCTCCAACCCCTACAACATGGTGCGGGCCACCTTCGACGCGCTGAAGAACCAGCAGTCGCCGCGTATGGTTGCTCAACGTCGCGGGCGCAGCGTCGCCGAAATAATCTCACGTCGCGAAGGCCAGAAGGGCTCCGACGCGAGCGCATAAGGAATTGGATGATGGCCGACAAGAAAACCGCCGCGAAGAAGACCGTGACCGTACGCCAGGTCAAGAGCGCCAACCGCAAGCCCGCCATTCAAACGGCGACGCTGAAAGGCCTGGGTTTGGGTAAGATTCGCCGCACCCGCACGCTGGAAGACACGCCTGCCATCCGCGGGATGATCCGCGCGGTCGCGCATCTCGTCGAGATTGTCGAAGAAAGCAAGTAACATGAAGCTCAACGAAATCCGCAATAATCCGGGGGCGCGCAAGCGTAAGACGAAGCTTGGGCGCGGCTCGTCCTCCGGTCTGGGCAAGACGTCCGGCCGCGGCGTGAAAGGTGCAAAGGCCCGTACCGGAACGAAGGTATATGGCTTCGAAGGCGGCCAGATGCCGCTGCACATGCGCATGCCCAAGCGCGGCTTCAACAACATCTTCGCGAAGGATTTTGCGGAAGTGAATCTTGGCCGTGTCCAAAAAGCGATCGACGAGAAACGCCTCGACGCCTCCGGCAAGATCGACTTGGAGACGCTCAAGAAGGCCGGTCTGGTGGCCAAGAGCCGTGACGGCGTGCGTCTGCTTGCCAAGGGCGAAATCAAGGCCAAGCTCGATTTCGAAGTCGCTGGCGCTTCGGCAAGCGCCGTGGAAGCGGTGAAAAAGGCTGGCGGTTCGGTCGTGACGACCTTCAAGAAGAAGGTCAACATGAACAAAAAGGGCGAGCCGGGCAAAAAGGCTCAACGTCGCGTCAAATCGGCTGAAAAGCGGGCCGCGCGCGGCGGGTAAGGTGCGGCCCTCATGCTTCGACAAGTCCGGCATGAGGGTTTAGACAATCCCTCACTCTGAGCTTGTCAGTGAGTAAGGCCGATCAAATATAAAGTCGGTCAAAGTCGGGAGCGGTAAATGCCCTCAGCAGCCGAACAACTGGCCGCGAACTTCAATTTTAGCTCCTTCTCCAAGGCGACGGAGCTGCGCCAACGCGTGCTGTTCACCCTGGGCGCCCTGATCGTGGCACGGCTGGGCACCTATATCCCGATGCCAGGCATCGATCCGGCGGGCATGGCGCACTTTATCAATTCACAAGGTGGCGGTCTGCTCGACGTGTTCAACACGCTGGCGGGCGGCGCAGTGCAGCGCATGGCGATCTTCGCCCTTGGCATCATGCCCTACATCTCCGCCTCGATTATCATGCAACTGATGACAACGGTGTTCCCAGAGCTGGAGGCGCTGAAAAAAGAAGGCGCGGCCGGACAGAAGATCATCAATCAATATACGCGCTACGGCACGGTCGGCCTTGCGGCGGTGCAGGCGTTTGGCATCGCAATAGGCCTTGAGCACGCCCAGGGCATCGTCATGAATCCGGGCATATTCTTTCGTCTGACGGCGGTGGTTACCCTGACGGGCGGAACGATCCTGCTCATGTGGATCGGCGAGCAGATCACCAGCCGCGGCGTGGGCAACGGCATTTCATTGATCATTTTCGCCGGCATTGTGGCGCGTTTTCCGCAGATTCTCGGCCAGGGCCTGGAAGCGGCACGAACCGGGGCTATGAACCCGCTGTTGCTGATCGTGTTTGCGGTCTTTGGCGTCGCCCTCGTGGCCTTTATCGTTTTCATGGAGCGCGCGCAGCGGCGGCTTCTGGTCCAATATCCCAAGCGACAAGTTGGTCAGCGCATGTTCGGTGGCGAGTCTTCGCATCTGCCGCTGAAGCTCAACGTCTCGGGCGTGATTCCGCCGATTTTCGCGTCGTCCATTCTGCTGATGCCGACGACGATCGCGACGTTCAATGCGCAGAACATGCCCGACTGGCTGCAGACGGTCATCACCTACATCAGCCGCGGCCAGCCGGTTTACCTTTTCCTCTATGGCGCGATGATCGTGTTCTTCGCGTTTTTCTATACGTCGATCGTCTTCAATCCGGAAGAGACAGCGGAAAACCTGAAGAAATATGGCGGGTTCATTCCCGGCATCAGGCCCGGCAAAAAGACCGCGGAATATATCGATTTCGTGCTCACGCGGATCACGGTGGTCGGCGCCGCATACCTTGCGGTGGTGTGCCTCATTCCCGAGGTCATGTACGCCGATTACAACGTGTCCTTCGCGCTTGGCGGGACCTCTATTCTTATCGTGGTCAGCGTGACCATGGACACCGTGGCGCAAATTCAGAGCCATCTGATCGCCCAGCAATATGAAGGGCTGATCAAGAAGGCCAAGCTCCGGGGAGCGCGACGTTGAATCTTGTTCTTTTTGGACCACCGGGTTCCGGCAAGGGAACGCAAGCGAAAATTCTCCAGGAACGGCGTGGACTTCCGCAACTTTCCACCGGCGATATGCTCCGTGCAGCGATCACCGCGGGGACCGATCTCGGCAGGAAGTGCAAGGCGATCATGGACTCGGGCGATTTGGTGCCCGACGAGGTCGTGGTGGGCATTATCGCCGAGCGTTATGACCAGCCGGACTGCGCCAAAGGAGCGGTTTTCGACGGGTTCCCGCGCACCATCCCCCAAGCCGAGGCGCTGGATGCGATGCTGCGTGGCCGGGGCCGGAAGATTGACCTGGTGGTCGAGCTGAAGGTGGACGACGCGGTCCTCATCAGGCGGGTGGAGCAGCGCATCAAGGAAAGCGGAAGCGTCGCCCGCGCCGACGACACCCCGGAAACCCTCAAGAACCGGCTGGCGGTCTATTACAGGAATACGGCGCCCCTCCTCGAATATTACAAGAAACAAGGGAAACTGGCCTCCGTCGACGGCATGAGGCCGATCGAAGACGTTACCAGCGCCATCGCGTCGGTTATCGACAAGGCAGCGGAATGAGGGCGATTGGGGAGGGGGCTGGAAACCCTGCAAAGTCCTTGGACCTGGGCAGTTGACTGCAGGGCGCGCATTCATATAATCCGCGCCCTTGCGGCCGTATTCCCTGGAAAATCCGGCTTTTGACGCTCTCTTCACAGAGTGGCGCGTCGGGGTTCGCCAGGGTCGTCTGTAAATTGTTAATGCAACCGTTTCAAAGCCTTAAAGGCATCCGGAGAAACTCGTGGCACGCATCGCCGGCGTCAATATTCCAACTCAAAAGCGAGTCCTGATCGGGCTTCGCTACATCCATGGGATCGGGCCGGCCAAGGCCAAGGAAATCTGCGACAAGGTGGGCATTGCTCCCGAACGTCGTGTTCATGACCTGACCGACGCCGAAGTCATTCAGATCCGCGAAGTGATCGACCGCGATTATGTCGTGGAAGGCGATCTGCGCCGCGAAGTGTCGATGAATATCAAACGGCTGATGGATCTCGGCTGCTATCGCGGCCTTCGGCACCGCAAGAGCCTGCCTGTCCGCGGACAGCGCACCCACACCAATGCCCGCACGCGCAAAGGCCCGGCCAAGGCGATCGCCGGCAAGAAGAAAGTGACGAAGTAAGAACACATGGCTGCTCCCGAAAAGAAGGCGCCGCGCGCCCGCAAGAAAGAGAAGAAGAACATCGTGGTCGGCGTGGCGCATGTTGCCGCGACCTTCAACAATACGATCATCACGATCACGGATGGCGCGGGGAACGCGATCTCCTGGTCGTCGGCCGGCATGATGGGGTTCAAGGGCTCGCGCAAGTCGACGCCCTATGCGGCGCAGGTCGCCGCGGAAGACGCGGGCAAGAAGGCCGTCGAGCACGGCATGCGTTCGCTGGAGGTGGAAGTGAGCGGCCCCGGTTCGGGACGCGAGTCCGCCCTGCGCGCGCTGCAGACTGTCGGCTTGATCGTCACCTCGATTCGCGATGTGACGCCTATCCCGCATAACGGTTGCCGGCCGCCCAAGCGCCGCCGCGTCTAAGAGTTTTGGTTCGGAACTGAGTATACCCGTCGAACGAAATGGGCGTGGTCCGACACGTCCGGGAAACGATGAGGCAAAATGTTTCAGAAAAACTGGCAAGAACTTATCAAACCGCAAAAGCTCCGCATCGACGCGGGGCATGATGCGGGCCGCTCCGCAGTCATCATCGCCGAACCGCTGGAACGCGGTTTCGGCCTGACGCTCGGCAATGCGCTTCGCCGCGTGCTGCTGTCGTCGCTGCAGGGCGCCGCGATCACCTCGATCCAGATCGAGGGCGTGCTGCATGAATTCTCCTCGATCGCCGGCGTGCGCGAGGACGT
>VFSW01010473.1_pt1 | contig 13126 bp, 8 predicted proteins | sample 5358111 | NCBI WGS metagenome assembly VFSW01 (sample SAMN11554181, study PRJNA540505) | mine drainage metagenome | isolation source: sediment from site ElyBrook_90M | place: USA: Ely Copper Mine, Vershire, VT | collected 2017 | reverse complement strand
GCTCCCAGTGCGCTCGACGTGTTATCGACAAACGTCACGCTTTTGATGGAATCGATGTGTCAGTATAGGCGCCCCCGCCACGGTTGCCGTCAGCGCGTACTTTGACGGCGTGCCCGCCTCGGTAAGGGATAGGGTCGGATCACTTTCTGCCGGAACCGAGCGAATGAAATTAGACGCCTTCGAAGTGCTTCTCGATCTCCTCGAGAGTCTTGCCCTTGGTTTCGGGCAGGAAGAAGAGGACGGTAAGGAAGTAGATCACGGTGAATCCCGCGAACAGGTAAAACATGGTGGAGTAGCCATATTTTCCGACTACTGGCAGGAAGACAGCGGCGAGTGTCGTGGAGACGAGCTGGTTGATGACCAGGGCGATGCTCATGCCGTTAGAGCGGATGCGGGTGGGCATGAGTTCGCTGAGCGCCAGCCATACGCAGACGCCGGGGCCCATGGCATAAAACGACACGAACAGGTAGAGGCAGAGGGCCATGAGCCATCCATTGCCGGTGCCGGGAACGGCGGTGATGTAGGCGTGCTCGATCTGGAGGGGAGCGGTGCGGGCGGCGGCAAGGTCGGCGAAGGGGTTGTGGAAGAAGGCCTCAACGCTGGTGGAGGGAAGTGCTTCGTCGCGCTTGATGGATATGTCGGGTGCGGGCTGTTCGCCCGAACGAGCTGGGGCGGTGCTGGAAGTAAAGGCTCCGTAGGAGTAGATGATGGCCAGCGACTGGGTTTGTCCGGCGGGAATGGAGGGGCCGGCGAGGGTAGCGAGACTGGCGTTGTCGAACTTGAAGCTAAGCTGCTGGCCGGGCGTGACGAGAGATTGGACGGCAGAACGTACGTCGATGCGATGCGCCTCGGTGCGGACGAAGAGAGTGCCGGCGGCAATGGTGGAAACGATGATGCCGGACGTCCCGAGGAGGAAGAGGAATTTGCGGCCCTTGCGGTCGACGAGGGTCATGCCGACGATGGTGAGCAGGAAATTGAAGGAGGTGAAAACCACGTATCCCCAATGGGCGGTGACGTCGGAGAGGCCGCTTTCGAGGAGGATGTTGGTATTGAAACCAATGACGGAGTTGATGCCGGTAGCGGTGTTGCATGAGAGGATCACGCAGGCGAGCAGGAAGGGCAGGACGTAGCGGCGCTGGAAGAGGGAGCCGCCGCCGGTTTTGCCATCGGCGCCGGGGGTGACAGACTGGGTGGCGATCTGCTGCCTTTCGGCGAGTTCGATGGCAGCCTGTTCGGGCGTGCGTGAGGAGAGCAGGGCGGCGTGGGCGCGCTCGGCTCCGCGAGGGCCGAAGAGCCAGCGGGGCGATTCGGTCACGAAGAAGCTGCCGATGACGAAGAGGAGCCCTGGAGGCATCGACATCCAGAAGATGCTGCGCCAGGCGTGGTTTTTGGCGTCGAAGAGGGCGTCGGCGTTGCCGGTGCGGGCGATGGCGTCGACGTGGTAGCTCATGAGGATGCCGATGAGGGCGGCGACGACGATGCCGGCGGTGAGAAGCCACTGGAAGACGCCGGTGCCGCGGCCGCGCTTGCCGGCAGAGAGACATGCGGCGAGGTACAGGGGAACGCCGACGCCGACGAGTCCTACGCTGACGCCTTGCAGGAGGCGGCCGAGGAAGAGCGGGCCATATCCCTGCGAGAGGGCGATGACGGGGATGCTGAGGGTGAAGGCCACGCCGGAGAGGATCATGAGCGGCTTGCGGCCGAGCCAGTCGGCGATCAGGCCGGCAAAGAGCGTGGAGAAGACGCTGCCAAGCAGGACGGCGGCGACGATGATGGACAGCTCCGAGCCGGAAAGGTGGGAGGTGGCCTGGAGATAAGGCAGCGCGCCGCCGATGATGCCGACATCGATGCCGTAGAGGAGGCCGCCAAGCCCTGCAACGATGAGGAGGATGCGGTTATAGCGCAGCAGATTTGCTTCGAGAGCGGGACTCGGCATGGTGAAGGGCTCCAGCGAGGGGCTGAGGAATTCCTCTCATCGCGACGGAGTCAATGCCGGCAGGAAGGAGGGATCGCTCTGGATGAATCTCGTTGTAAAGACTACATCATGGACGGGTGGTCAGATGCGACTACGTCGTATGCCCGGCGTGTTGCGCGTCATACGCGGTGTGGGCAGGTTGCGCGGCGGAGCCAGCCAATTCGTCGCGCCAGAAGGCCGCGGCTCCCACGAGCGGGGCGCGATCGAGCAGCGTGGAGGTGACGATGCGGATGGCGTCGGCGTGGATCTGCTTCTCGGCCGCCGGGAGGAAGAGATGCGAGGAGCGCGAGATGCCTCCGCCGATCACCACAATGTCAGGATGAAAGGGGGCGATGACATCGTGGAGGACTTGCCCCAGATCGGTGCCGAACGATTCGAATACCTGCATGGCCGCGGGCTCGGTGGCGGCGGCTTCGGCGATGGCTTTGACTTCAATGTCTTTGCCCGTGGCGTCGGCGTAGGCGCGCTTGAGGGCGCGCGTGGAGATTAAATCTTCGACCGTCGCGCCGCGGTAGGGGAAGTTCCAGATTTCTCCCCCGGGAGGAACGCCAGGACCCTCTGTCACGGGATGGCCGTTGATGGCGAACGAACAGCCGATACCGGTGCCCAGCGTGAGTCCGGCAGCGCGCACGGCGCCGCGCGCGCTGCCCGCGCCCACCTCGCCAAGCAGGAATGCAGAAGCGTCGTTGAGGAAGCGAATCCGCCGCGGCTCGAAGCCGAAGCGAGCGGCAATGGCGCCGCGCATCTCGCGGCCATAGAGCGGGTCGAGCTTGTGTTTCATGAGGCTGACGCCGGCCACGCAGTCGAAGGGACCGGGGACCGCGAGAGCCGCTCCGCCGGCTTTTTCAGTCGAGGTTTCGACCTGGCGGCCCAGCGAATAGAGAAGTTCAATGAAGCTCTCGAAGGTGGCGATGCCGGCCAAAGGGGCGCTGGCGAGATGAAGGATCTCAAGGGTTGCGAGGGAGCACAACCCGGCGCTGACATGACTGCCGCCCAAATCAAAGGTCAGAATGGATACTGAAGATTTCACGGGCAGGCCCGCCTCTCAAGGGATTTCGCTATTTAGATAGTACTGTTCCCGGCCGCCCCGGCGTGGCCGAGCCGCGAATCATGCCAGGAAAAACGGGTGCAGCGTGACGGTGTGTTTAATTTCGATGATAACGGTATCATGCTGCGAGCCGGGCCGGTGATCTCAAGAGCAAATCGCCCCACTGCCGCGACGGCCTGGAGGTTTTTTAGTGGCAGGTGGTGATCAGGAACGGTGGACAGCAGGGTAGTGGTTCAAGCCGGCAGATTCAAACGACGACCCTGCTGTCGGGATCAGAAGACGAGGGTGGCGGCGACGGCGCCGAACATCATCTGGGAGAAGACCTGCGTCCAGTCGAGAATGCCGCGGAGCGCGGATGCCTTGATGGTCTTGTCAGGGACAACGATGGTGTCTCCCGGATTGAGCTTGAGGCGATAAAACTCATTTCCCCAGGGGCCCTTGACGGAGTCGCGGTTGACGACGGCACCGTTGGCGCGGACGATGACCATGCGTTTGCGGTCGGCGTCAGTGTTGGGACCGCCGGCGAGCTCAAGGTAGGATTCAAGCTTCGCGTCACGACGGTAGAGGAACGAATTCTGGTTGAAGATGGCGCCCACGGCATTGACGGTGGCTGGCACGGATGGAATCAGGAAGGTGTCTCCGTTTTCGAGGGGAATGTCGGGGATGGAGCTTGTGCCGGTGGAGTCGGGCCTGAAGGCGAACACGATGCGGCCGTTGGCGCGCACCAGCTGCAACTGGGCGATCAACTCACGCTCACTTGCCTGGGAGGCCGTAATTCCGGCCATATCCTGGGCGGTCGAGACCGGGGATGATGCCAGGGCAAGATTGCCGCGCTGCATCTGCAGGATCATGGTGTGAATAGCTTCATCCATTCTGCGCTGCTGGAGGACGCGGGTGGATTCGCGGGTAAAGACCGACCCGTAGAGGTACGCGTTGGGCGTTAGACCTCCGGCGCGTTCGACGAGGGAGCGGAGGGTTTCACCAGGACGGACGCTGTAGGTTCCGGAGTGGGCGAACTCGCCTTCGAGCCGCACGAGGCCGGTCTGCTCAGCGATGGGAACGTGAATGTCAGCCTGCGAGAAGATGCTGACCATATCGCCGGGCTGAAGTTCGAGATCCTGCGAGGCGTCGTGCTGCAGCACCAGCTTGCCGAGATCAAAGGGCACCAGCGTGGTCTTGAGGGTGGCGGAGTCGAGGCGCTCGATGACAGCGTAGCTCCAGTCGATTTCAGGCACGCTGAGCTGAACCACAGTACGGCGGCTGGCGGGCGGATTGATCTGGTCAGGGGTCTGGTTCTCTTCTTCCGCGAGCGCGGTCTGGCTGCCGCGGGGGCCGGTTGGCTTTTGATCCGTCGTCCCCGTTGTCGATTGCGGATTATTTGGATCTGTGGTGGTCTGGGTGCTGGTATCGGGAGGAACCTGACTGGAGTAGGCTCCACGCGGATAGGTGCCGGGAGTGTAGTTCCAGTAGTATGCGGGGTCCTGCGTCTCGCTGGTAGTGGTCTGAGGCGCGTTCTGAATGAGCGTGCCGACGTTTGTGGGGCCCGTCTGGGGGTTGGTTTTGGCGGGAGGACGGCGCATGACCCACTGCTGCTGTAGAGGCAGGTCAACGGGATTAGTAGGCTGGCGCATCGCCGAGAGTGCCTGGATGGGCTGGAACTCGGGAGCCGGCAATCCAAGACTGATGCGCTTCCACCAGTAGTCGCGGGTGATCAGGGATTCGCGATCGGGGATGAGGTCGCTCAGGCGCATTCCCTCGTGCCAGGCGAATCGGCCGGGGTTGGCAGTGTTGCCGCGCAGAGTTACGGTCTTCTGGTATCGGGAGACCAGCGGGATGACATGGAGAATGTCGCCATCTTTCATGGGAGTGGACATGCCGGCGGTGTCGAGGCGGACTTCCATGGCCTGGCGGCTGTTGTGCTCGACGCTGCGCTCGAGGGAGGCACGGGCGTCAGAGGCGAGCGCTGTGAGGCTTCCAGCGTCCTTGATGGCGGCGCCGACGGTGTCATCGGGCAGCAGTTCGTAGATGGCTGGGCGCCGTACACTGCCGAGCACGGCAACGTCGGGACCGACGGCGGGGATGAAGATTACGTCTCCGGGCTGCAGCTTGGCGTCTTTCGACTTGTCGCCGTTGATGAGGAGCTGGTAGAGGTCGAACGTGACCACAGTTGCGCCGCCGCGCCGCAATTCAATGTGGCGCATCGAGCCTTGTACCGAGGGACCGCCGCTGTCGAAGAGAGCGTCGACGAGGGTGCTGAGGGAACTGATGGTATAGACGCCGGGGCGGCGCGCCTCGCCGGTGACGTAGACCTGGATGGCGCGAATCTGCCCGAGTTCGACGGAAAGCTGGAAGTTGCGATAGATCTTGCTGACGGCCTCGCGAACCCGCTGTTCAAGGTCGGAAAACTGCGCTCCCGCAACGTGCACGGCGCCGACCTGGGGGAGAAAGATGTCTCCGGAGCGATCGACGCGGACATCGGCGTTAAGGTTGACCTGTCCCCAGACGCGCACGCGGAGCTGGTCATCCGGCCCGATCACATAATCGGAAGGCACGGGGGCGTTATCAAGAGGGGCGAAGGTGGAGGGGACACTGCGAAACAGGTCTGCGCCGAAGATAGGCAGCACCATGCCGGTGGTGGAGGCGGTAAATTTCTGAAATTCAGTCAACGGCTCCGGGGGGAGCGGAACGTTTGTGGTTCTGGATTGAGCAGCGAGGCCGTTGCGCTGGTTATCGGTATAAGTGGACGTTCTTCCGGACTGCGGGTTGGACATGTCGGAGCTGAAGGGCACGCGGTTCATCATGCTGCCCGACGAATATCCGCCGTACTGGCCGCCCGAGCACTGAGGCGATCCCGCATTCAACGGATCGGAACAATCCCCTTGCAAAGACGTGCTTGGTGGATTGACGCCATTGTCCCCAAGGGGATTTTGTGAAGCAGTGGGGAAATCCTGCGCGTAAGCAAGTACGGTGAACAGCGGTGCAGCCACCGTCATAAAAAGTCGAATCCGCATTCTTAATGAGCCTTCAAGGAGAATGAACCGGTTGCAAAGGAGTTAGCGTGAATCGGGCGCGCCACTGACCATTGGATAGCCTGACCCATGCCTGAGGAAGCAGGCGGGCAGCCTGTATCCACGCAGATGGTCGATCGGCTGGTCAAATACCCGCTCGCCGGAGCCCGGTCTCCCAAGCAGTTCATGCGTCCCTTTTCTCCTAGCAGTGTATCGTATCGACCCGGCCATTTTGCATGGACTAACGCGGACGGGAACTGGCAGTGCGGTTGGCTGCAGAGGTTGCAAACCGGCGGGAGACGTCCTTGGATCCGGGCACGGAGAGAGATTCCCGGAAACGAGAAGGCTGCCGGGGTTGCGCGTGCGCCATTCAGGGCATGTGCGACGCATTCCTGTTCCGAAGGCCCTTCTTACCTGGCGGCGCCTTGTGAGGAGAGGGCCATTTTGCCGCGAAGATATTGGACTACAGCCGACGGGGAGATGTTTTAGTATTGGTGTGCAATCTCGACACACTCCTGCAGGAACGACCCGTAAACTCCAAAGTCGAGTGCGCATTGTCTCTTTCCATCAAGGAATGAAGCGCTTATTTGGGCGGGCTCGGAAGGCGGCGACGGAGTATTCATCGCGGCCACGTCGAAGGGGGATATCTGCAGGAGTCGGAGCACTTTTTCTGACGGGCCACTGCCGGAATGCCGCCCGGCAGGGTCGGACGACGGCCAGCCGGCGAGCCAGGTAAACCTGCGGGAACTGTGGTCATTTTGACGATGCCTCGATCCACGCGAAAGAAGCAGGAAGTCGCGGGCCGCAACACCACCATGGCCGACGTCGCCCAACTTGCGGGCGTCGGAAAGATGACAGTGTCGCGCCTGCTGAGCGGCAGCGCCAAGGTCTCAAAGGAAACGGCGGACCGGGTTCATCGCGCCATCAGGATGCTGAATTACCAGCCCAACGAACTGGCGCGCAGCCTGCGCTCGGTCCACACCAAGACGATTGCCGTCATTCTTCCATACCTGTACGACCCATTTTTCGCGACGTGCGCGCACGCCATTTCGACGGTAGCGACACAGCATGGCTACTCGGTTCTGATCACAACGTCGGACGAGAATGCGGAGACCGAGCAGAAACAGGCCAGCCTGATGCAGCGGCGGCGGATCGATGGGATGATCATCATTCCCGCGCCGCACGAAAACGGCTATCTGAGCGAAGAGATTTTTTCGCGGGTACACATTGTGACCCTGGACCGGCCCGCTCCGGACTCGCGCTTTGATTCCGTGGTGGTGAATAACCGCGCCGGAGCGCGGGCGGGGATCGCGCACCTGATCGAACACGGCCACAAGCGCATCGCCTTCCTCGGACTGAGCCGGTCGCTTTATACCATGCAGGCCCGTTTTGCCGGATACAAAGAAGCCATGGCGAAGGCGGGGCTGACCGCGGAAAACTACATTGCCTGCGCGTCTCAGGACGCGACGGTCACGCTGGTTCACTCGCTGCTGACAGGCACCAATCCGCCGACGGCCCTGTTTGCCGGAAACAACCTGACGATGCGCTACCTGCTGCATGCCATCAATGTTTTGCGCCTCGACGTGCCGGGCAAGATTGCCCTTGCGGGATTTGACGATTTCGATTTCGCGGACGTATTGCAGCCGGCGTTGACGGTGGTCCGCCAGCCTGTTTACCGGATGGGTGAGGCAGGAGCGAACCTGCTGTTCGAGCGCATTGCGCGGGGGCAGTTTCCGGTGAAGGGCACGCGCGTCGTGCTTCCTCTCGAACTGGTGATCCGGCGTTCGTGCGGCTGCCATGCGGCGCCGGGGGATGCGGCAAAAACCAGGCTCGCGGTCCCGGTAATCGAGCGGGCCTGATGATTCGAAGGATCCGCAGATGCCGTCTTGGATTCCAAACAGACGATGACCTCCGCGTTTGCCACCATCCGCCCAGAGCGGGGTGAAACGATCACCAAAGTCAGGCCCGAACGTCCCTATTGGCAGTGTCTTGCAGCGACAAATTGGGGCATCAATGAGAGCTGTGCTGGGCTTGCTGACAGTGCTTTTGAGTTTGCAATACTGCATCCTCGGATGAGGGTGAAGCCGAAGTGGCAGTGTCACAGATACATTTCGCGGGCCACCACAGGAATTAAATGCAACGAACAACACAAATGCTCGACCCGGCGAGAACAGGTGCGAAGTTTGCAGCGAGTCTGTCAAAGGTGGCTCTCTGGGCGTTGCTTTGGTGCTGCTCAGGGTGCTTCCATCACAAAGTCGTGATCACAAATGGATTCGGTCTCATCGAAAACGGCGGCGCTCCAATGCTGGTCCCGACTGCCGGCCAAAGTTCCGATTCAAGTGATTTTCAGACATCGACGCTTGTTCTTTCGAGTGGCTCCGCCGGCGCGAAAGATCAAGTTAATCAGCAGTGCTCGATCAACGGTGAAGTCTTCTCACTTCGTTCAGCGTCACCCCCGGATTCGAGGTACTGGATTGTTCGGAGCCCCAGCATTTCTGGATGGGATACGCTTGCCAGCAAAGTCGATATTGGTTCGCAATGGAAGATGTTTACACGCGGCCTCGCGCGCATGAACGAAAATGGCTGTTTCCCCTCGGGCCTTACCGCCCTGGAGATTCGAGTGGCAATTGCCAAAAGAATTCCATTGCCTGCGGTTGAAGTCCCATTGTTTTTCTATTCGGACCAGGGCACAGGATTCACCGACCTGGCGCCCGGAATGGAAGTCAGGCTCCATGGGTTCCTGCCTTTGGCAAACTCGATCAGCGCGCCATCACAAGGCCCGCCCCGGATGTGGGTGGCGAGCTATGAGGTTATCCCTCGCCACAGCAAAGGCGTCCGGCTGAAACTTACACCGCGGGTTCAGAGAGGTCCGAATGGTGACTCGGGGCCAGAAGATAAGGAGCTTTTATCGCTGCCACAGCGATTCGCTCAGACGCCGGTGTTACGGCTCTTTCTGGAAGGAGTCTACGGAACGGGTCAGGTATCCCATGGGATGCTTGTCGGCGCCTCCAACCAGAGGCAACTCGACGCGCTAACAGATCTCATCCATCAAAGTGATCCAGCGAAGTGCATGAATTATCAGGGGACAGTTTGCACTGAGTTTCCTCTCGGCGCGCTCAGTCTATTTTCTACCGTCTGGGAAAACGGGCGTCGCACTTCCTGCCTGTTTGGGTCGTCGCTCGCGGATCTCCCGAGCTGTCAACCTCGGCTGGAGCAGACGATGGCAGTGGAGTCGGCCCAGGTATTTCGACGCGTGAATCACGATCATTTTGCGGAGATCGATTTCCCGCACAATAAGGACGGCGCGGCGCAGCTACGTCTACTGCCAGGAGACAGGGTTGAATGGAGACACTGATCCCGTGAGCCAACTGCCCGGCTTCTCTCCGAGGGGTGCAGGATGCGCCAATTCGATGATGACGCTCATGCCTTAAACGCCGGCAGCTAACTCCCGATTTTGAGCTTCGTGATCTTTCACCTCGCAAATGTTCCGAGCGAGTGACTGCACACGGGAAGTTACTCCTCCGGCAATAGCCATTCGCGGCCTCCCAACCACCTTCAACCTTCGCGCAGACGGCGCGCGGTCTCCTGAACACCTCCGCCATGGACCACGTTTTGCAGCAATGGGCCGGGGAATTGCCGGCTATTGGCGTCCTCCGGCCGGACTGCCTGCGAGACTGGTTCCGGCCCAGTTGTAGAGCTGAAACTCGCGGATGTGCGCCTCTGATGTGCTGGAGAGAATGTTCAGGCGGACGCGGGCGGCGGTGACGGGCGGGAAGTGATCAATTTTGGTGTGGCCGATGGCCTGGCCCTGAGACACGGATTGCCATTCGTGATTCTGCTCGCTCCACGCATCGATCGAATATTTTTCCACGTGCTGACCGTCGTTGAGCCACTCCATCGTGAGCGCGTGGTCAAACGTGACCGGCTGCCTGAAACTGATTTCAAGCGTGGCATGGTGCGACCCCTGCGGCGCTGACCAGAACGTGTCGGGATCGCCGTCGATGGCAGCGGAGATTTCGGGGTTGGGAAGCGCATGCAGCGCGAGATTGTTGGCGGCGCGCTTGCGCAGCGCTGCACCAAATTCCTGAAGACGGGCTACGTCGGAATCGGGGAGCAGGCCGCGATTGTCGGGTGCGAGGCCAAGCATGAGTTGCGCACCGCGGCCCACGGTCTTGTCGTAGACATCGAGCAGTTCATCAAGGCTCTTGAGCGAAGCCTCGTCGTCAGGGTGCCAGAACCAGTGCAGCTTGCGAAGAGGCGTGTCGGCTTCGACGGGGCGCCAGCGGCGATAGCCGTGCCGGTCGATTACGTTCCAGTTTTCGTAGTCGACACTGCCGGCCTCCGTGCCGACCCAGCGCGCATCACCGTATTCGAAGAGACCGGTGTCGGCGAAGACCACGCTGTTGGGCTGGTAAGTGCGGAGCGTTTCGATAATTTTTTTGAAGTCGTAGACATGGCCTTCGCTGCCCGCGCCGTCAAGCCAGAACTCGACGAGGTCGCCGTAGTGCGAGGCCAGTTCTTCAAGTTCCGAGTTGTAATAGCGGTCGTAGGCGGCGGAGTCTTTGTAGCGGGGGTCGTGGCGGTCCCAGGGGGAGAGGTAGACTCCGAACTTCAGTCCATATTTGCGGGCCGCGCGGGCGACGTCGCCAACCACGTCGCCTTTGCCGGCGCGCCACGGGCTGCTTTTGATGCTGTAGGTGGTTTGCTCGGTGGGCCAGAGGCAGAAGCCATCGTGGTGCTTGGCGACGAGGACAACGTACCGGGCGCCGGAGTCTTTGATGGCCTTCATCCACTGCTCGGGGTTAAAGTCCGTCGGGTTAAAGGTGGAGGGGGAGGCCGTGCCGTCACCCCACTCACGATTGAGAAAGGTGTTGGTGGAGAAGTGGATAATGACGCCGAATTCAAGATCCTGCCATGCCACCTGGTAGGGCGCCGGCTTAATTTCTCCGCCCGCGTCCTGAGCCTGGGCAAGCGCGGTGCAAAGAGTGGTCAGGGTGAGCAGAATCAACGCTCTTATGGATGCAACGGATAATTTCATGCTCTTGCTCCTCAACGAGGGATGGCAACGGACGGCGTGCGATGGGGTTCGATGTAAAGAGTGAACACGACAAGGCACGCGGTTGATTAAACACGCAGGCGGTTGGCTTAAGCACCATGAATGGCCCGCCACAAGGCGCCGCGGACCGGGTCGACGGGCTCGGCGATGAAATGAATGTCGGGGTATCGGGCGCGCAGCGATCGCTCAAGAGCGTCGCGCACCTGTTGAACATTGGCGAGGATGCTGCCGCAGACGGCCACGGCCGGAAGGCTGAACGCGTTGCTGTCGCTCGAGCGCATGCGTTCGATGAGCAGGGCGACGAGATAAGCAAGATCGGCGCCGCCGCGCTCGAGAATCTCGGCGGCTACGGCGTCACCGCGCTTGGCACAATCCACCACGCCGGGCGAGAATTTTGAGGCGTAGCGGGCGGCGGGCTGGGTATTTGCGAATTCAATCAGAGCGTCTTCGCTGTCCAAATTCCACAGGCGGCGCGCGGTTTCAAGCAGGGCAGTGGGGCGGCCTTCGTCGCGGGCAAGGAAGCCACGGCGGAGGCCCTCCATGCCGATCCAATGTCCAGAGCCCTGATCGGCGAGCATCGGTCCCCAGCCTCCGGCGGTGATGATCTTGCCGTCGGCTCCGCGGGCTGCAATGTTCGATCCGGTTCCGGCGAGGGCCAGCACACCGCGTCCGCCTTCGAAGGCTGCATCGAGAGCGATCTCCACATCGCCGACGATCAGCAGGGTGCCGGAAACATGCTGGGCAAAGCTCTGGTGCAGCCAGTCGGTGACCAGGGGCACGGTGTTGCCGGACGTACCGATGCAGGTGCGCGCAACAGACGCCATGCTGACGCCGGTCGCGCGCTCCAATTCAGACAAAGCGCGGCGCAGATTTTCTTCGGCTGTGTGGCTATCGGCATTGACGCGCTTAATCGTAGAGACGCGCGCGCGCGTCAACTCTCGATTGTCTTCGGCAAGAAGGAATTCCGTCTTCGATCCGCCAGCGTCGACTGCCAGATAGCAAGCCATGCATCCGTCCTCGATTGCGGTCAGCGTCGCAACAGCCCGACTGATCGCGCCAAGTCAGTGTATCTTCCGGGGGCTGGTTCAGAATGAAATGGGCGCGGCGACCGTGAGAGGGATGGCTAACGCAGTCTGGATGGATGACGTAAAGGGTTGCACACGAGTTGAATGGAGAAACAGAGATCGACCGCACGGGTTGGCCGCATCGCCGCTTTGACTTGGTCTGAACAATGATGAGGTGGGTTCAACGAGTGCAGGATGCGACCGGGGCCGCATCCGCCACGCGATGGCCAGCTTTTCCGTGATGGACGGAGAGGCCTGGGATTGGGGAGTGGTTAGAGGGCTCGACGTCCTGTAATGAGCTGGATGATCAGCACAACAACAGCGATGACCAGCAGCAAGTGAATCAGGCTGCCAGCGACGTGAAAACTAAATCCTAGGATCCATAGAATCAGTAGAACTACAAATATCGTCCAAAGCATGCGGTCTCTCCTTTGTGCATGGCAGGCTCCCGGCGGTGCTTCTCCGGGTGCCTGCGTGTTTGGATGCAGGTTATTGGCCTTGATTCGCAAGCGAACACTTTTTTTGCCGATAGAATTCCCGGCAAGGGTGCGCGTGCCATGGCGTCGGCTGAGCCTCGGCGCAGGGGGAGCACAAGCGACTTCGACTTGGACACCGAGGAGTGGAGGCTCAAATTCGTCAATTTCAGTGCAGAATCGGCAGTCTCAAAGGCATGCTGCTCAGTTTTGGACAATGACTCCGATAGCGGACGTGCATTACTGACGGGATTAGCCGTACAGGTCTCCATTCCCCATAAAAGGCAGATGGCTTAGGAAGCGAACCTGCATCCCTGTACGCATACCACCGTGTGCCAAGGGTGTTATGAACGGCTTGATACTGAATATTCGATTAGCATTTCGGCAGTTGAGGGGACACCGAGTTTCACGGTTACAGCAAATTTTTACCATGGCGTTGGGGATCGGGAAGAAGCGGTGGTGTTCAGCCTCCCGGCCCGGCTACACACAAATTTGATTTTGT
>VFSW01010472.1_pt1 | contig 13126 bp, 7 predicted proteins | sample 5358111 | NCBI WGS metagenome assembly VFSW01 (sample SAMN11554181, study PRJNA540505) | mine drainage metagenome | isolation source: sediment from site ElyBrook_90M | place: USA: Ely Copper Mine, Vershire, VT | collected 2017 | reverse complement strand
GGCTCGGGCTTGATGAAGCCTTCGGTGAACGCCCGGTCGATGATGGTCTTTTCGATTTGCTTGATCGTCACCGGCGGCTCGTTGATGCCGAGCACGCACGACGCTTCGCACGGCGCCGGACAGACGCGGCCGGTGAACTCCGGAAAATTATTGGTGGCGTGCAACTGTCGAACAGCATCGTGCCATTCGCCGCGCCACACCAAGTCGTTCCAGTCCGGAATCAGGTTGGTCAGCGGACATCCGTTATGGCAGAACGGCACCCCGCAGTCCATGCAACGGGCCGCCTGGTTGGTCAGGCTGGCATGGGGAAAGGGCTGGTAGATTTCGAACCAGTCCTTGATGCGTTCGGCCGGCGGGCGCCGCTGAGGAAGCTCGCGCGTATATTCGAGAAAGCCGGTAGTCTTGGCCATTTAGTGCACCCCCGTGGCTTCCAAAGCGCCGGCCGGCCGGGGAATCCCCAGCACCCGCCGGTACTCGCGCGGAAACACTTTCACGAACTTTTCGCGCATGGCGTCCCAGTTTTCCAGCACCCACTGACCGCGCGGGCTGGCGGTGGCTTCCACGTGCCTGGCGATCAGGGAGCGTAGCTGGGCGTAATCGTCGGGCGGCACCGGTTCCAGGTCCACGTCTCCGTGGTTGCAGCGCTTATCGGCGAAATCTCCCTTTTCGTCGAGCACGTAGGCGATGCCGCCGCTCATGCCGGCGGCGAAGTTGCGGCCGCACTTGCCCAGCACGACCACCAATCCGTTGGTCATATACTCGCAGCCGTGGTCGCCCAGGCCTTCGACTACAGCCGTCGCGCCCGAATTCCTCACGGCGAACCGCTCGCCGGCCATGCCATTGAAGAACGCCTCGCCGCTGGTGGCGCCATACAGGGCCACGTTGCCAATCAGGATATTTTCCTCGGGCAAAAAGGTCGAGGTGTGCGGCGGATACACCACGATGCGCCCTCCGGAGAGGCCTTTGCCGACATAATCGTTGGCATCGCCTTCCAGTTCGAGCGTCGCGCCGCGGGCCAGAAAGGCGCCGAAACTCTGGCCGGCGGACCCGCTGAAGCTGCAGTGGATGGTATCGTCCGGCAGGCCCGCCGAGCCGTGCTTGCGCACGATTTCGCCGGACATCATGGCGCCGACGGTGCGATGGATGTTGCGAATGGGCAGCTTGATTTCGACCCGCGTGCCGTTCTCGATGGCCTCGCGGGCGTGGTCGATCAGCTTATAGTCGAGGGCTTCGTCCAGCCCGTGGTCCTGCGCCTGCACGCAGCGGCGGGCGACGCGGCTGGGCACTTGCGGGCGGTAAAGAATCGTGGAAAGGTCGAGCCCCTTGGCCTTCCAGTGATCCACGGCGTGGCGCGCGTCCAGCATATCCACGCGGCCCACCATTTCGTCGAAGGTGCGGAAGCCCATCTGGGCCATGTTCTGCCGGACCTGCTCGGCAATGAAGAAGAAGAAATTGATGACGTGCTCCGGAGTGCCCTGAAACTTGGCGCGCAGCGCCGGATCCTGGGTGGCGATGCCCACCGGACAGGTATTGAGGTGGCACTTGCGCATCATGATGCAGCCCATGGCAATGAGCGGCGCGGTGGAAAAGCCAAACTCTTCGGCGCCCAGGAGCGCGGCGATGGTGACGTCGCGGCCGGTTTGCAGTTTGCCGTCGGTCTGCACGCGGATGCGCCCGCGCAGATCGTTCAACACCAGTACCTGGTGCGTCTCTGCCAGCCCGAGTTCCCACGGCACGCCGGCGTGCTTGATGCTGCTGAGCGGGGAAGCGCCGGTGCCGCCGGTATCGCCGGAGATCAGCACCACGTCGGCATGCGCTTTGGCCACACCCGCGGCCACCGTGCCCACGCCCACCTCAGCCACCAGCTTCACCGAAATCCGCGCCTTGGGGTTGACGTTTTTCAGGTCGTAGATGAGTTGCGCCAGGTCTTCGATGGAATAAATGTCGTGATGCGGAGGCGGCGAAATCAGGCCCACACCGGGAATCGAATGGCGCACGCGCGCGATGGTGGCGTCCACTTTGTGTCCGGGAAGCTGGCCGCCTTCGCCGGGCTTGGCTCCCTGTGCCATTTTGATCTGCAACTCGTCGGCATTCACCAGGTAATTCGTGGTGACGCCGAAACGGCCCGAGGCCACCTGTTTGATAGCGCTGCGCCGCGGTGTGCCGAAGCGCGCCTCGTCTTCCCCGCCCTCGCCGGTATTGGATTTGCCGCCCATGGAATTCATCGCCATGGCCAGCGTTTCGTGAGCTTCTTTGGAGATGGAGCCGAAAGACATGGCGCCGGTGGCGAAGCGCTTCACGATTTCGCGGGCCGGCTCGACTTCTTCCAGCGGTACCGGCTCGTCGGACTTGCCGATCTCGAGCAGTCCGCGCAGTGTGCAGAGCTGCCGCTCCTGCTTATCGATGAGATCGGTGTACTCCTGGAACGTCTGGGCGCTTTCCGAGCGCACCGCGTGCTGCAGCTTGGCGATGGTCTGCGGATTGTAGAGATGATACTCGCCGCGCGCGCGGTATTGATAGTTGCCGCCTACGGCCAGTTCGGTATCGGACTCGGTGACCGGATGGAAGGCGTACCTGTGCTTCTGGATAGCTTCCTGCGCCAGGACGTCCAGACCAACGCCGGCCACGCGGGAAACGGTGCCGGTGAAATACTTGTCCACCAGTTGCTTATTCAGTCCGATGGCTTCGAACACCTGCGCCCCACGATACGACTGCAAGGTGGAGATGCCCATCTTGGAGAACGTCTTGAGCAACCCTTTGTTGATGGACTTGATGAAATTGGGCGCGCCCTGCCCCACCGTTTCCAGCGCCAGGTAAGGATTCACCGCGCTGGCGCCGTACCCGATCAGGAGCGCGAAGTGCATCACCTCTCGCGGCTCGCCGGATTCGATGATGAGCGCCACCTGGGTGCGCGTCTCTTCGCGAACCAGGTGATTGTGCACCGCGGCCAGGGCCAGCAGGCTGGGAATGGGCGCGTACTCTTCATCCAGACCGCGATCCGAAAGAATCAGCAGCGTGTAGCCGGATTGGATGGCCAGCGAGGCGCGGCGGCACAGTTGCGAAAGCGCGCGTTCCAGGCCCTTGGCACCTTCTTCCACGGCGAAAAGCATGGGCAGCGTGGTGGCCAGAAAATCGCCCTGCGAGACGCGCCGGAGCTTTTCCAGGTCGCGATTGGTGAGGATGGGGTGCGGCAGCTTCAGGGTGTGGCAGTGCTGCGGCGTCTCGGCCAGAATGTTGCGCTCGGTGCCGATGTAGCTGGTGAGCGACATCACCATCTCTTCGCGAATGGGGTCGATGGGCGGATTGGTGACCTGCGCGAAGAGCTGTTTGAAATAATTGAAGAGCGGCTGCGGTTTGTCGGATAGACAGGCCAGCGGCGTATCGGTGCCCATGGAACCCACCGGCTCCTCGCCCTTCTGCGCCATAGGCGCCAGCACGATGCGCACGTCCTCGTCGGTGTAGCCGAAGGCGCGCTGGCGCGCCAGCAGGGTGGCCGAATCGGCGGCATGCTCGCGCGGCGGATCGGCGAGCTGATTCAGCGTGATTTGATTTTCCTTGATCCAAAGCTGATACGGATTGCGGCCGTACAGCGAGCGTTTCAGCTCCCGGTCCGATACAATGCGCCCTTCCACGGTATCCACCAGCAGCATTTTGCCGGGCTGCAGGCGGCCCTTCAGCTTGACGTCTTCCGGCTTCACCGGGAGCACACCGGTTTCCGAAGACATGATCAGCAGATCGTCTTTGGTGACCAGATAGCGGGCGGGACGGAGTCCGTTGCGGTCCAGCGTGGCGCCGATAGAGCGCCCGTCGGTGAAGGCGATGGCGGCCGGTCCGTCCCACGGCTCCATCAGGGACGCGTGGTATTCGTAAAAAGCACGCTTCTGCGGATTCATGTGCTGGTTCTTGGACCAGGCTTCGGGAATCAGCATGGCCATGGCATGAGGGATGCCGCGCCCGGACATAACCAGCAGTTCCAGGGCATTGTCGAAGGCCGCCGAATCGCTGCCGTTGGGCTGAATAATGGGAAACAGTTTCTTGATATCGTCGCCGAACAGGGGCGAGGCCAGAATGCTCTGGCGCGCATGCATCCAGTTCACGTTGCCGCGCAGCGTATTGATTTCGCCGTTGTGCGCGATGAAGCGGAAGGGGTGGGCAAGCTGCCAGGTGGGGAACGTGTTGGTGGAGAACCGCTGATGCACCAGGCAGAGCGCGCTCACGACTTCCGGATCGCTCAGCTCGGGATAGAAATTGGCGATCTGAGGCGCCAGCAGCAGTCCCTTGTATACGATGGTGCGGGAGGAGAGCGAAGGGATATAGAAGAAGGCCTTGTCGGCAATGGACGACGCGCCGATCTCGCTTTCGGCGCGCTTGCGCACGATGTAGAGTTTGCGCTCCAGTTCGTCTTCGTGCATGCCCTTGGCGCGGGCAATGAAAATCTGTTGGATGTACGGCTGCGAACCGCGCGCCACGCGGCCGATGGCGGTGCCCTCGATAGGCGTATCGCGCCAGCCCAGCATGGTGAGCCCTTCCTCGCGCACGATCCGCTCAATCACGCCTTCGCATTGCAGGCGCGCGTGGCGCTCCACCGGAAGGAACGTCATACCCACGCCGTATTCTCCCGACTGCGGCAGGGTGAAACCCAGCTTGGCGCATTCGCGGACGAAAAACCGGTGCGGAATCTGGATCAGCACGCCGGCGCCATCGCCGGTCTCCGGATCGCAACCGCACGCGCCGCGATGAGTCAGGTTGATCAGCACCTGAATGCCTTTCAGGATAATGTCGTGCGATTTCTGACCCTTGATGCTGGCGACGAAACCGATGCCGCAGGCATCATGCTCGTTTCGCGGGTCGTAGAGACCCTGCGCTTCGGGTAATCCCCTGCTCACAACAGAGTGGTTCATAGTTGTTCTCTTGGAAATCCGCTGCACAGCGAGGGTAATGCGGCTGCGGTTTCGGTGCTGATCGGCGGTTGCCTTGAAAAATAGTGTACCAGCGTCATTACTATTAGGCAATAGGGAAATATTATCTCTTCACTATTAGACATTCTTATGCTAAAGTGGCTCCGTGGGTTTCCAGGAACTTCGACTTTTCAGAGAGATAGCGAGCGCCAAGAGCATGAGCAGGGGGGCAGCTCACTGCCGGGTGAGCCAGTCTGCAGCCAGCCAGCACGTCCAGGAGGTGGAACGGCGCTTGGGGCTGCCTCTGTTCGATCGCAGCAAACGGCCCCTGGAATTGACCCAAGCGGGGAAGCTTTATGCCGACTTCTGCCGCGACGTACTGCACCGCGAAGAGGAATTCTCCCTGGCCCTGGAGTCGCTCAAGGGCGAGATCGCGGGCACGGTGCGGGTGGCCTCCATTTACTCCATCGGCCTGAGCGAAATGAGCCGGCTGCAGGACGAATTCTCGGTGCGATACCCGGCATCGAACCTGGCGGTGGAATACATGCGTCCGGACAAGATCTACGACTCCGTTCTAAACGATTCTGCGGATCTGGGCCTGGTCAGCTACCCCGTTTCCACCCGCGACATCGCCGCCATTCCCTGGCGCGATGAAGAGATGCAACTCGCAGTGGCGCCTTCGCACCCGCTGGCCGCTCGCGACGAGGTCTATCCCGCGGACCTGAACGGGCAGGACTTCATCGCCTTCGATGAAGATCTTTCCATACGCCGCGAGCTGGACAGGTTCCTGCGCGCCCAGGGAATCGAGATCCACCCGGTGATGCACTTTGACAATATCGGGATGATCAAAGAGGCGGTCGCGCTGGGCTCCGGCATCAGCATTCTGCCCGCGCGCACCATGCAGGCGGAGATCGCGCAGGGCCGCCTGGTGGCGGTGCCGCTGCACGCGCCGGAGCTGGTGCGTCCGGTGGGCGTAGTGCATCGCAAGCGTAAGAAGTTCAATCGCGCCACCCAGGCATTTCTGGAGCTGTTAGGATCACGATAGCGGCCATGCAGAATCGAACCGAACCCAAGACGCCCGGGCAGTGGATCCGTTACATCGTGATAGCGGCGATCGCGCTTTTCCTGGTCTGGTGGATGTTGCGGCTGTACGTTCTTTGATGCGGCCGCCGCTCGTTCTACCATAGAGAATGGTGCGGGTTCTACTGCTGGTCCTGATGGCTTTCGCGGCTCCCGCGCGGGCACAGAAAACGCTGGTCGACGAAGGCTACGATCATTTCTATAATTTAGAGTACGAACCCGCCATGGCCGATTTCCAAAAGGCCATCGCGCAGAACCCCAACGATCCCGAACTGTACAACCATCTCGCGCAAACCATCGTATTCCAGGAGATGTTCCGCAATGGCGCGCTGGAAAGCGAACTGGTTTCGGGCACCAACTCCTTCCTGCGCCGTCCGAAGCTGAATCCGGCGCCGGAAACCGAGAAGCACTTTCTGACCGAACTGGGCAAGGCAATGTCGCTTGCCGAAAGCCGCCTGAAGGGCAGTCCCAACGACACGGCAGCCATGTACTCGCTCGGCATCTCCTACGGACTGCGCTCGAACTACTATTGGGTCGTCAAGAAATCCTGGCGCGATTCGCTGCGTGATGCCACGGCGGCGCGCCGGTTGCACAATCGTATCAGCGATCTGGAGCCCAAAAACGTAGATGCGACCCTGGTGCAGGGTCTGCACGATTACATCATCGGCAGTTTGCCCTGGCAGTGGCGGATGTTCGGTTTCCTGGTGGGCATCCACGGCGACAAGGAGCAGGGTATTCACATCGTGCAAAACGTGGCCAAAAACGGCGATAAAAACAAAATCGACGCCGAGCTTTTCCTGTGCGCCCTGTTTCGCCGGGAGAATCAAGCCGCCCGCGCGGTGCCGCTGGTACGGGACCTGATCCGGCGATTTCCGCGCAATTACCTGTTGCGGCTCGAACTATCCCAGATGTACAGCATGTCCAACGACAAGACGCATGCTCTGGAAGCGGTGGAAGAAGTCGCAAAGCTGAAGAACAGTCACTCTCCGGGATACGACCGTGTGCCCTGGGAGAAGATCTATTTTCAGGAAGGCACCATACAGTTCTGGTATCGCGATCTGGACCAGGCCCTGGAGAATATGAAGAAAGTCACTGCCGCCTCGGCGTCAGATGATGTAGACCTCAACAGCGGGGCTTTCGCCTGGCTGCGAATGGGCCAGATTTACGACATGACGCGCCGCCGCCCGGAGGCACTGGATGCCTACCGAAAGGCCATCGCATACGCTCCGGATGCGGAGGCATCGCAGGAGTGCAGGAAATACCTGAGCACACCGTACCGGCGCTAGTGGAGGCCGTCTACTGGGGAGCGGTCACACCGTCGTCGATCGTCAATTTGACCGGCTGTTCGATGTACTTGGCTTCCTTGCCTGAAGTCAAAACCATCAGAGTCATGCGTCCCACGGCCTTGGCGGGCACTTTGAATTTGATGGAAGTAGCGGTCTGTTCGGTAACTTCGACCTGGATGTCGTTCTTGCCGTCGGTAAGAAAGACTTTGGAGACCAACTCCTTTTGCAGATTTTCACCGGCGATTGCGATTACATCGCCTTTCTTCCCGCTCATCGGATCCACAGACGTCATCCTAGGCATCGCCTGTTGCGCATAAGCCACGAAGCTCGCAGCCGCGAGAACCGAAACCATAAAAGACAGTTTCATCTGAAATCACACCCTTCGACTTCAATGCTATGTCCATTACGCCGCAAATACAAGCACGGTGTTGAGAAATGCGACTGGAAGAAAACGATAAACAATTGAACGATACCGCTGGTTAACGGTAAGATGCTTGCTATGGCTGCCTTGGCGGGCTCAGTGAGCCTGATATCCGGGCGGGAACCGGGCTGGATTTATAAACGGTCCTGGGACCTGCCCCTGATCATCTTTAGCGCGGTTCTCGTACCCTTTCCTTTTTTGATTGCGTGGCTTGCCCAGGTTTCCGGCTGGATGAAACCGCAGCAGGCGATCGACCTGATCAATATTGCGGTGGCAACCCTGGTGGGCGGTCCGCACCTGTTTTCCACCATCACCTTCACCTTTCTCGATCCAAAATTCCGTGCCCGTTACCGCTGGTACAGCAACCTGGCGTTCGTGCTGCCGGTTCTGGTTGTGTGCCTGGGTGTTTATCACTACGAAATTCTTATCACGTTCTTTTTCAGTTGGGCATCCCTGCACGTTCTGCATCAGGTGATTTACCTATCGGACTGCTATCGCGCCCGCGGTAGTGCGAAGCCCGAGCCAAAATGGTCGCGTCTGGTGGATTACGGTCTGATCCTGACGGCGTTGTACCCGCTGGGCATTTACAAGCTTTCGCTGCGCCAGTTTTATGTCGGTGGGGTGGTGCTTCCCTACCCGGACTGGCTGCGCGCCATCCCACTGGCTCAGATGGCCGGCGTGGTCTTCGCGTTCTTTTTCACGGTCTGGGTGGGCAAGACCATCCTGGAATTCCGGCAGGGCCGTGCCAGCGTGCCCAAGACCCTGCTGATCGGCATCACCACGCTGGTTTCCTTCTTCCTGCCGATGGGTTCGAACCTGGACGTGCTGTTCCAGGGCTATAACACCTGGCACTCGTTCCAATATCTGTTTCTGCTGTGGCTAATCAACCGGTTGCGCGACCAGCGCGGCGAGATTTCCAACGGCTTTGTCCGGCGTCTGGTGCGGCGCGACAGTATGGGCGCGTACTACCTTTGCTTTCTCGCCGCCACCGGCTTCATGGTGATCCTCACCCTGATTGTGCGTTCGGTAACGAACCTCTCGGCGGATCGTAGCTATTTCGTGGTGGTGCTGAGCGTTCTACTCATGCATTACTATTTCGATCATTTTTTATTCGCTCACCCGCAGATGATTGAGTAAAATAGTTGCGGAGCGCGTCTGCGATGCAGGTGCTGGTCCACCTATTTTGATCCAACATCGTCAAAATAGGGAGTCCGACTCGATCACAACGCGCTGGTGAGCAGGCTCCCGGCATGGCGCCTCAGGGCCGTGCGAGGGAGAAGCCTAAAGGCGCTCGGGGGACGCCCACCCCGTTTACAAACGTGGGTCAATAACGGGGGTCGGCACGGCCGAGTGGTGCGCTCCACACCAACCCGCTTTTCCTGATAACTGAACGTCCCGGCGCCCTAATAACCATGGAGAGTATTGGTGATTAGCCGGGCGCTGACAACAGTTAATATCTCCTTTAAATTCTTTGGATTCTAGTACTAACTTGCTGAAGTTAATATTGCGAAAGTACGTATGATCGGCTGTAATCGCGTCAGGAGATATAGATGGCCCAGTACCTGAGTAACTTTGCGCGGGAAGAGGATGGACAAGACCTGATCGAATACACACTCCTGATGACGTTCATCGCGATTGCCTGCTTGGCCTTGGTCGGTAGCGGTCGTAATGCCATCAACCAGATCTGGATTACGTCCAACTCCGATCTCACTAGCGCAAACACCATCGCAGGAAGCTAGGCGCGCTTCCACCGGGTCCCGATTCCGGTCTTCATTGGGGGTAAAATATTCCTTTACCTCACTCAATTCAATGAAGAACCTGGCGCTATTGGTCCTATTTCCCTTCGTATCCGTGGCAGCGGAAGCGCCGCCTGTGGATGCCGTGATCGAACTGGCTCGCGGCGTGCCCGGTGAATTTGCGGCCGACGCGCTGATTCGTCTCGCGTCCCTGAATTCCCTGGATAAAAACCGGCGCACGGAACTGCTGGAGCAGGCATTCCGGCGTGCATCCGAAGCGCAGGAGCCGCTCAAACGCGAGGCCGTCAATCTCAAGATTCCCGGCGCGGCCGGGTTTCTCAATCGTGCCTTTTCGCAGGATCTGGACGGGCTATCGCTGCGTCTGCGGGCGATCGATGCGATGGAACCGCTGGACTTGGCCAAGGCCCGGGCGCTGTTCCAACAGATCACCCCGGTACAGGTTCCCAAGCTGACGGGTGCCGACTTCATGGCGTACAACGTAGCCGGTTATTATCAGACGCTGGCCCGCTTGGCGCCTCCACGGCAGGTATTGGAACAGGTCGGCGCGATCCGCTCGCCGGTCGAAGTGGCGCTGGCGGCAAAGGCGATTCTCGGCGCGGCCAAGGAAACCGACTTTCAGGCGCAGGTGACTGCCTTCACGCAGGCGATTGCGCGGATTTCCGGAGACGACCGCGCTTTCACCTTCGTCCGCGACGCGGGGCCGCAGATCCTCCAGTTGGTGGAGGAATGCCGGCGCCGCAAGATTTCGCCACTGCCGTTGCTGGAAAGCTACCGGGTCTACCTGGTACATAACCAGCAGACCGCACGCTGCGCCGACGACGATGTGATGAACCCGTCCGGGGAACAGAAGATCGCCCTGGATACCGGTGCGCCGATGATCGGCGGCGAAGGCGTGGCCTTTTTTAATACCAGGCTGCGGGTCTCGCCCATCCAGCCGATCCAGGAACAGGAAACCACGCCCACCAGCCTGGAGGGCGTGGCTGAGGGTCTCCGCGCATGCCAGGACACGTTGTGCCAGGCGCTGGCCGAGGGATATAAAGACCTGATCTTCGATCCCCAGACTCATACGCCCTACCCTACCGCGCGGAAAACCACGCCCGAGTGGCAGGAGCAAGTGCGCCAATTTCTGGCTACCCTGACCGGTTCCCGTGCCACCTCCGCAGTCACGCCGGCCCAGTATTTCCGCCTGGTAAGTTCCCTTTATGCCGACACGTTGAGCCTGGTTCCCCCCGGGCCCATGCAGGAAGAGGTGGCGGCAGCCATGCAGGCGTTCGTGGAAACCAGCGACTTTCAAAAAGAGAGCCATATCGAGTGGTTTCTTCCGATCAATATCCTGATCGGACGGATGGCCCTGGATCCCCTGGGTATCGGCCGCTTTGCAAGCCATCTGCGCCAGTCCAAAAACCCCGTGATTGCCCTATATGCGGCACTTGAGGCGGTGGCACCCCGCTCACCGGGCGAGATCATGGCCCTACAGTAAAGACCCGACTACTCCTCGCGACCTGTACGATACCGTACCCACAGGCACCGGTTCGCACCGTGAATCACCGTGTAACCCGTTGAGCGCGACCTTTCAGAAGCATATATATAAGCCATCCAAGAGGGGGCCGTTAACTTTACGCTGCCTGCCGCTGATCGTATTCGCACGCTGATCGGGAATGTAAGAAGATAACCAGAAAAGAGGGGGGAGACCCATGTTCAGGTCTTTACAAGTCATTGTTGCCGCCGCCATACTCACAAGCTGGGCGAGCGCCCAAAACGCCACTGGGACGCTGGACGGCCGGGTCACGGACGCATCCAACGCCGCGGTTCCAAACGCAAGCGTAACGGTGGAGAATCAGGCCACCAATGTCCACTGGTCACAGGTGACCAACGCCGAAGGCCGCTTCTATCAGAGGTACCTGCAACCGGGTACATACCAGGTGTCGGTAGAAAAGGCGGGCTTCCAGAGATACATCCAAAGCAATATCCTGCTCGACGTGGAGCAGACTGTGACTCTCCCCATCGTGTTGAAGGTCGGCGATGTATCCACCACGGTGCAGGTGGAAGCCAGCGCGGCGCAATTGTCCACGGAAACTTCCACGTTGACCACAACGGTCAGCAGCAACGCGATTCTGGATTTGCCGTTGAATGGGAACCGGAGCCCGATGTCGCTGGTGACGCTGGTGCCCGGGGTGATTCCGAGCGCCGGATCGAACAGCCCCTGGATCAGCGGCGGCAGAAACGATTATAACGACGTCACCATCGACGGCACATCGGTGATTGTGCCCGAGAACAATGTGAGCCATCTGCAGATCGGGTACGTGCCGAACGAAGACAGCGTGCAGGAAATGTCGATTGTGACCAATTCGCTGGCACCCGAGTATGGCCGGACGGGCGGCGGCACCATCAACATCGCAACCCGCAGCGGCACCAACGATTACCACGGCAGCCTGTTCGAGTACTTTCAAAACAACGTCTTGAACGCCAACAGCTGGGGCAACAACCGGAACGGGCTGCCTCGGGGAATCGTCCGCTACAATCAATTTGGCGGAACGTTCGGCGGGCCGGTTCGGATTCCCAAGGTCTATAACGGCTCGAACAAGACGTTCTTTTTTGTCAGCGAGCAGAGTGTCAGGACTCCCAGCGCAGTCACCGACACCGGGAGCGTGCCGACCGATGCCATGCGGCAAGGCATCTTCACGGGCATGACCAACGGCGCCGGCGGCGGGGTGGGCGCGCCGATCACGCTCTATGATCCGGCGACTAGCGGTCCGAATGCCGCCTGCCCATCCTCGCAACCCAACTGCTTCCGGCAGCCATTCCCCAACAATGTGATCCCGCAGAACCGCTTCGACCCCGTGGCAGTGAAACTCCTGCACTATTGGCCGGAGCCGAACTGCGCCAGTTGCATCACTAACCCCGCGCTGCAAACCGGCAACTGGAAGGTGCAGGGCGTGGCCAACAATCCGTATAACCAGATCGACAGCCGGGTAGACCAATATTTCTCCGAGAAATTCCGCATGTTCGGACGGTTTTCCAACCAGAGCGGCAACAGCACGGACTTCAACGGCTACGGCAACCCGGGAACTTCGGCCGGTTCCGGCCCGGTGAACTTCTACAATCGCAACGCAACGATCAATGCGATTTATAACTTCTCTCCCACCACCATCTTCAATGTGAACTACGGGTTTGCGCGCGACAGTTCGTACCGCTTCCCGTTCTCCGAGGGCACGACGCCTTCTTCCCTGGGCTTCCCGTCGATTATCAACAGCGTGGTGGACAACTTCGAATTCCCCCAAATCAGCGCCAGCGGGAACACGTCCGGATACAATCTGGGCCAGAGTTCCTACACGACCTTGAAGGATGTACCCTACTCACACATCCTTCGCGCGGACCTGACCAAGGTGCTGAACAAACATACGCTGAAGATGGGCGCCACAGTCGAGAAGCTGTTCGTCAACTTCACTCAGTACGGCAGCCCGGACGGCCAATACGCCTTCGGCAGCGCCTTTACCCAGCAGAACACCGCTCTCGGCACGTCCACCACGCAAGGCAACGGGTTCGCCACATTTCTTTTGGGGCTGCCGAATAACAACGGCAATGACATTCAATACAGCTTTTCAGCGGCGACCTCGAGTTGGTACGCCGGCGGTTATTTCCAGGACGACTGGAAAGTCAGTAACAAGCTTACCCTGACCCTCG
>VFSW01010471.1_pt1 | contig 13127 bp, 10 predicted proteins | sample 5358111 | NCBI WGS metagenome assembly VFSW01 (sample SAMN11554181, study PRJNA540505) | mine drainage metagenome | isolation source: sediment from site ElyBrook_90M | place: USA: Ely Copper Mine, Vershire, VT | collected 2017 | reverse complement strand
CCCTTGGTGATATCGGTAATTTGGAACTTCTCGGCAAATCGATCGACCAGCGGGCTGTCCTCGCCGGAAATTAAAGTGACGATGAGGCCCGCTTTACATGCGTTCGACACGCCCATAATGTCGGCAAAGGAAAAGCGTTTCCATTCCTGGCCGTTCGGCCCCCACCAGACACCGCCGTCAGTCAGAACGCCATCGACATCAAGAGCGATGGCACGAATCTCCTTCATCAAACTCCCGCCCCGACACGACGCAGCTTCTTGATGATCGGCACTTCGCGTTCATACACGCGCTTCACGCCGTCGCCCATCGACTGTTCCACCAGGCGAATGTCGCGAATGAGGCGGGTAATTCCATTCGGCTCCAGGGAGGCTGCCTGATCGCTGCCCCACATGGACCGATCCAGCGTGACGTGACGCTCGACAGAACACGCGCCCAGAACTGCCGCCGCAACGCTGGAAGCAATCCCGGTTTCGTGGCCGGAGTAGCCGACCGGCACGCCATAGCGATCTTTCATGGTGGGGATGGCGCGCAGGTTCAACTCTTCGTAATACGCCGGATAGGTGCTGCAGCTGTGCATCACGACCAGGTCTTTTTTGCCGAGTACGTCGATCGCGTGGTCGATCTCCTGATAGGTGCTCATGCCGGTCGACAGGATAATCGGCTTGCCCTTGGAACGGGTGTGACGCAGCAAGTGATCGTCAGTTAACGAAGCGGAGGCGATTTTGAAGCAGGGCACATCAAATTCGGCAATCAAGTCCACCGACCCCTCATCCCAGCAGGAAACAAACCAGGGAATATTGACCGCTTTGCAATAGGCGTCGATTTCCGCGAAATCATCGGAGTCGAATTCGAGCGCTTCCTTCAAGTCTCCGTTGGTCGTGCCGAATGGGCTTTCGCGAGGGCGAGCAAGTTCTTCCGCGGAATACACGACATCGATGGTTCGCTTTTGAAACTTGACGGCATCGCACCCCGCCGCGACGGCGACGCTGATCAATCGCTTGGCGATATCCAGATTGCCGTTGTGATTAATGCCGATTTCTGCGATGACGTAGCAGGGCTGCCCGTCGCCAATGAGTTTTTTGCCGATTTTTACCGCGCTGGATTCTTGCGTCATGCTTGTAACCCTCGTTTCCTGGTCGATGCCACGTCGTCGCGAATCAACAACGTGATCTCCCTGTGCGTAGATGCAAATTCACCCTATTCCCGATGCAGCGGAGTATACACTTTTATCGATGATGAACCCTTTGCACGCCGCACCACCGGTTTCCGTTGCAGATCTGAATTACATTCTAGAAAACAATGCGACATTGTGGGAAGAATTGCGCGGACGACGAATTTTTATTACAGGGGGGACAGGGTTCTTCGGCTGCTGGCTATTGGAAAGTTTCATTGCGGCTAACAACGCTTTTGATCTGAAAGCGCAGGCAGTCGTTCTGACCCGTTCCGCGCGCAGATTCCGTGAGCGAGCTCCGCATCTTGCGGGAAATCCCGCGATCGAGTTGCTGGAAGGGGATGTACGAAATTTTGCTTTCCCTGAAGGCGAATTCCCTTTTGTGATTCATGCGGCCACCGAATCCGTGCGCACCCGCTCCGCCAATCCGCTGGCGACCGACCCTTCCACCGAGTTGCTGTCGACGATCCTGGAGGGTACGAAGCGGTGCCTGGAGTTCGCCGAGTCGCACGGTACATCGAAATTCTTGCTGACCAGCTCGGGCGCGATTTATGGCCGTCAGCCGTCAGATATGACGCATATTCCCGAGGACTATCACGGTGCCCCGGACCTTTTGCATTCTAGTTCTGTGTATGGAGAAGGCAAGCGGATCGCGGAGATGCTTTGCAGTCTTTCGGCAGCCCGCACGCAGATGGAATGCAAGATAGCCCGCTGTTTCGCGTTCGTCGGCCCACATCTTCCGTTGAACGCGCATTTTGCCATCGGAAATTTTATTCGCGATGCCATGCGCGGCGGCCCCGTCGTGATTCAAGGGGATGGGACACCCATGCGCTCCTATATGTACGCGGCTGACCTGGCGCTCTGGTTGTGGACCATGTTATTTCGGGCTGATTCCTCGCGTCCGTTCAATGTTGGATCGGAACGAGACGTGAGCATTCGCGAAGTTGCCGAGGCGGTCGCAGATACCCTGGGCCCCGGAATTGAGGTTCGGATCGAGCGCACTCCCGGTCCTGGCGCGCCGGTTCAGCGCTACGTTCCGTCGGTGCAGGCGGCCAAACAATCTCTCCACCTGACCGATGGAATTTCGCTTGTCGATGCTATCCGCCGCACCGCCGCGTGGTACAGATAAATACGTTGGAGGTTTGCCGATGCGAAGCAAGCAGCTGTTTCTGACGATTTTTGCATGCGTGTTGACGACGGCCACCGGGGCATCGCAGTCGTTTTCCGTCCAGGATATCGCGCAGCTCAAAACGTTTTACGAGTCCGGGCTCCATCGCAATGGGATCGTCGGAAGCAGCCTGGTTCTTCTCCACGATAACCAAATCGTGTATCAGGACTTCTACGGAAAACAGAATCTGTCGCCAGCGCAACCCGTCGATGAAAATACAACCTACCATTGGGCTTCAATCCCGAAAACGTTCACCGGCGTCGCCATCATGCAACTGCGCGATCGCGGCCTTCTCTCGCTCGATGATCCGTTGATCAAGTACATTCCTGAGCTCTCCGTGGTGCACGATCCGTACGGCCCCATCTCCGCCATCACGATTCGAGAGGCCATGTCTCACTCCAGCGGATTCCGCGACCCGACGTGGCCCTGGCGGGATCAGCCGTGGCAGCCCTTCGAACCGACAAAGTGGTCGCAGATCGTGGCAATGCTCCCGTATACCAGCATCGAATTCGCCCCAGGTTCCCGCTTCGGCTATTCCAACCTCGCGGTCGTTTTTCTCGGCGAAATTATTAAGCGACTCTCTGGAGACCCCTACGAGGTGTACATGGATAAGAATGTCCTGGGGCCGCTGGGCATGTACCACTCGTATTTCGATCGCAGCCCGTACACTTTGTTGCAATATCGTACCCACAGCTATGACCTTCTCAACGGCAAGCTGACCGAAGATCCGTTCGATTTTGACACAGGAATTACGCGCTCGAATGGCGGTCTGAACGCTCCGATTCCGGACATGTTGAAGTACCTGAATTTTCTACTCGGGGATCCGGCGCATCAAGACGAATACGATGGCATCCTCAAGCGATCTTCGCTGGAAGAGATGTGGAAGCCCATTGTGCCGGTGGTACCGGACGCCGATTTCCCCTCACGCCCCGGCGCCCACGACTCTGTCGCGGGAAGTTTCTTTATCCATACCGATGGCAAGGTGCGCCTGGTGGGAAAATCCGGATGGCAGAACGGCTTTCGCAGCAATTTTTATCTTGATCCAGCGTCGAAGAGCGCGTACATCGTCGTCTACAACACGGATGCGCAAGACACCCAGCAGAACACTCGCGATTTCGATTTCCAGCTGCGCGACTACCTGATCGACCACTTTTTCAGCGCAGAAAAGTGATCATGTATTTTTTGGAATTTCGCGCGTCGCTGATACACTAGCAACGATAGGCCGCGTGGGGCTATAGCTCAGTTTGGGAGAGCGCGCCGTTCGCAATGGCGAGGTCGTCGGTTCGATCCCGACTAGCTCCACCAGAAGTTTCTCCACGAGTTTTCGGCAGTCACAAAAGCCCGCCTGATCGCGGGCTTTTTCATTTGAAGATGAGCCTTGAGAACCGCGCCTAACCAGAAGCGACTTCGGCGGCAAGGGGTTCTCTGGCGGCGGCCAGCGGCCTGCAGGATTCGCGCTTGATCAACTCCGTTGGAATCGTAACCACTCGCGGAGCCAGATTGGGCTGGGCGATGCGGCTCAGCACCAGCTTGACCATCTGCTGGCCTAGTTGCTCTGGAAATTCGCGCGTGGTCGTCAGCCCGGGATAGAGCCAGGTGCTCGCGGTATCATCGCAACCCGCCACGCTGACGTCGTCCGGAACCTTTAGGCCACTGTCGCGCAGCCCTTTGTACACGCCGTGGGCCGTCTGGTCGTTGCCCGCCAAAATTGCCGTGCAGGCCTCGCCCCGCGCCAGTAGCGACTTGGTGTTGATGTAGCCCATCTCGGTTTCATCGTCGAACTCCAGCCCGCTCAGCCGCGGCGGCACACCGGCCGCCGGCATGGCGCGACGATAGCCCTCGTAGTGTCGCGCAAACCACGGCAGGCGCACGTTGCCCACAAACCAGATGTCGCGATGGCCCAGACTGAGCAGGTACTTCGTCATCTCCTGACCGCCTTGAATATCGTCGGAATATACCGCGTCGCCCTTCAAACTCTGCGGCTCACCGATCACGTTATTTCCCAGCACCGAGTACGCGATTCCCTTGTGATCGAGCAACTCCAGCAGGTTCGCCGAGTTGGTTCCGGCCAGCACGACAGCGCGCACCACATCATGACGCTGCACCACTTTCGGCAGATGCAATTCCTTCCACGGAACATGCGGCGAATAGTTGTACGAGAGAAACACCATGTCCCAGCCGTTGGCGGCGCAGTAGGCTTCCGCTCCCAGCAGAATTCTGGAATGAAAAGCATGCAGCATGGCGCGATTGCTCAGCAGAAAGGCCAGCGCCTTGGTCTTGTTACGCTGCGACAAGTCGACGTTGAGCTTGGCCGCCGCATCCAGCACCACCTCGCGAATCGCCGGATCGACGCGATTGTTCCCGTTCAACACGCGAGACACCGTGGCCACGCTGACGTTGGCTTCCGCCGCGATCTCCCGCAGCCCAATCTTATTTTTCCGGGGGTCCGTACTCTCTTTCATGCCCTCTCACGCTTCCGACACTTCCTGATGAATTGTTCCCATGCTACTGAATCAGACTACAGAATGCTTATTTTCCGGGTTCGACTGGCAGTGGCTCCGGAGCAGCATCCGGACCCCAGACCTGCTGCAGGAACAAATATCTGTCGCGATGCCGGTCTGGTCTCGCTTCAGAATTCGGGGACAAATGCATCACCTGCCAATTCCCTGCCGGATTGTAGGTAGGCCACTCCGGAAAGCCTGCGCCATTGGGATCGCCGGTCTTGGCAAAATTCGTCCAGTAAGTCTTCATCAGCTCGGACAGTTTATAGTCTTCCGGTCTCCACTTCGCTCCCCGGCGCGAATCCAGTGTGCCGAAGACATATTCAATATCGTCGGAGTGAAACGCGCCAATCGCGGCCGGATGAAATGGATCGCCGGGCGAGCCAAGATCGAAGTGATAGCGATACACCGGTGCGTCGCCTGTTTTCACCTGTGCTTCCAGCCATTCCCAGGTCGCATAGGCAATAAAGTCATCGCCCGCAAAATCCTCGGAAACCCGCAGCGCCTCAGCATCGTTCGAGGCCGCGTACACCTTGAGAAAGTCTGGTGCCCTTGCGCCGAACCTGGATTTCGCAATTGCGCGCAGGCTCTCTGGAGTTGGTTTTCCAGGTTGACCTAAATCGCCTACGTCACCCTCATCTTTATTCCAGCCGGCGAGTAAAGGAACGTGCGCCTGCCTTCCCGCCGCATAGATGGCAGGAACACTTTCAGGTAGAAAGTCTCCATCGACGTTGGGCCAGAAGATTCCATCGCTATGAGAAGCGGTACTCGCCGCCTTGAGCAGATCGGCCGCGCTGACGGATCGCAGAAAGGCCACGCTGGTGTTTTTAAACGCGGATTCGGCAAATCGCTGCCCGCGTTGCTCGCTGACAGGAAGCGACAGGAAGGTCAATCCGGGACCGGTCAGCGCTCCTCCGCTTTCGCCGATGGCACCGACAAACAAGCTGCGGGAAACTGGTGAAGCCATCAGTGCGCTGACGGAGATGGATCCCGCGGACTCTCCAAATATCGTGACCTTGGCTGGATCGCCTCCGAATGCCGCGATATTGCGCCGCACCCAGTCGAGCGCAGCCGCCTGGTCCATCAACCCATAGTTGCCGGCGGCGTGTTTCAGTGACTCCGCAGCGAGGCTGGGCAGGGCAAAGAATCCGAAGATTCCCAGCCGATAGTTCATGGAGACGATAATCACGCCCTTTCGAGCCAGGTGCTCGCCATCCTGCCGAGGTTCCGACGAACCTCCGGTGACAAATCCTCCGCCATGGATCCACACCATCACCGGGAGCGGAGCAGAACTTGTTTCTGCAGGCGTCCAGACGTTCAGCGTCAGGCAGTCTTCACTCGGTCCGGGATCGTGAAACACCATGTCGGGGTAAAGGTGGCTCTGCATGCAGCGCGGGCCGAAGCTGGTGGCCGAACGAACTCCAGACCATGCGGGCGCAGGTTGCGGTGGCTTCCAACGGAGCGGTCCCACTGGAGGTGCGGCATACGGAATCCCCAGAAAAGTCCGCACCTGCCCGTCGCCGCTTAAGGTTCCTTGCACTCTGCCGCGGTCGGTGACAATTGTAAGTCCGTCATTGGCGTGTGCCGCCGGTGCCGACAGCAAAACCGCGCAGGCACCCACAGCAAGAAATCTGATTCGGTTGAGTAGGCGCATTGTCTCCGAGGTTTCCTTCAAGCGGTTCGAACCCATTAGCGTACACCTTCCAGCAACAGACTCAGTCAAATAAGAAACATTTCCATCAATCGAGAAATTTAGATTACTATCACCTTGAAACCCAGCGGTTCTGCGTCACGTGATTGCCGTCGTCCAAAGAGACCGGAGGCTGCGACAGGTCCTGCGGAGGCCGCATTCGCGGCTTCATATTTAACTCCAGTATCCCTGCATTCGTGATGATAACGCCCGCACCAGGCCGTCCCGTCAACTCATCCAGAATTTTCTACGGCTGGTGGATCGTGGGCGCTGCGTTCCTGAACTTGTTTTTCACCACCGGCGTCATTTACTACGGATTCCCAGTCTTCTATCCAGCATTTGTCGCGTCCCTGGGATTTACTCGCGCGCAAGTGACGCAGGGATTCTTGCTCGGCGCGTTAGTCGTCGGACTTCCGTTCGGTATTTTCGCAGGTACGCTGATCGATCGCGTTGGCGCTCGCGGCGTCATCCTTTCGGGAATCGGCTTGATCGGCCTGCCACTGATCCTGATGGGGTGGATGACGGACTTCTGGCAGTATGAGTTGCTATGCATCGCAGAGGTCGGCGGATACACGCTGGCCGGCCCCATTGCCCACCAGGTCCTGATCGCGCAATGGTTTCGCGTGCGGCGCGGTCAAGCCATGGGATACGCCTACCTGGGGCTCGGCCTGGGCGGAGTTGTCTCTCCGCTGGCGGCGAATTTTCTGATCCGCAGTTTTGGCTGGCGCACCGCGTTGGAGATTGCCGGGGGTGTGATCCTCGCGGTGCTGTTTCCGGTCGGCTTGTGGGTGACGCGCTCGACTCCCTCCGAGATGGGCTTGCTCCCGGATGGAGCCATTGCGGATGCCTCGCGAGCGCGTGATTTGGGTCCGGGTGGGCACGACGTCAGCGTTGCTGCTGCGGTTCGCACTTCGGATTTCTGGCTGATTCTGGCTGGCGCGACGCTGATTTTAAGTTCCGTCAACGCGGTGATTCAACACTTCATCCTTTTCTTGAAGGATCAGGGATATTCCGTTCGAACCGCATCGCATTTTCTCTCAGCATTGCTGGTTTCCAGCCTGGCGGGGCGTGTGCTTGTCGGGTACATTGCCGATCACTTCCGGAAGAAGAATACGATGGCGCTGTTTTACCTTGTGCTGGGCGCTTCCATACCGTTGCTGTACCTGGCGCACCGACCGATGGCAGCCTTTGCCTTCGCAATTACGTTTGGATTTTCCATGGGCGCGGATTACATGCTGATTCCGCTGGTGGCGGCGGACCGTTTCGGGCTGGCATCCCTTGGAAAGCTGCTGGCGCTGATCATCATGGGATACACGATTGGCCAATGGATCGCGCCCTGGATGGCCGGCAAGATCTTCGACACGTACCAAAGTTATCGACCGGCCTGGGCCAGCGTTACCGGTGCGGGCCTGCTGGGCGCGGCGGCCATTTATGCCGTGTCCTCTTCCTCGCCAACCTCATCTGCGAGACTCTCCGGGAGAACAGCCGAATGAGCCTGATTCTTCTAATACCGTTGCGAAGCTCGGCCTGCGTTGGCGTCGAATCGTGCCTTCGCTGTCGCTTCGTTTGAGGAGCCAGATTATAATGACCACGACCACTCTCAATCCGGCCGCGCAACTCTACTGCACCACCCATCCTGCAATGGGGACCGAATATTCGCTGTATCTCTACGCCCCTTCGCGCGAGAATGCCCACGCAATAGCCAAGCCGGTGTTTGAGGAAGTGGATCGCGTCGATGCTTTGTTGAGCAATTATCGGCCAGACAGCGAGTTGTCCCGCATCAATCGCGAAGCTTTTGATCACGAAGTGACGACCGATCCGGAAACCTTCCGCTTTCTCTCAATCTGCCTGGCATGGAGTGAACGATCGCAAGGCGCCTTCGACATTTCGGTCGGCAAACTGATGAAGGTCTGGAAATTTTTCGGCTCTTCCGGCGCGCTTCCCACGCCCGAGGAAATCGCCGCATCCCGCGAACACGTCGGGTGGGACAAGATTCGTTTGGATCCAGAGACACGTACGATTCGGTACCTCGCTGCCGGTATTGAGTTGGATCCCGGCGGCATCGGCAAAGGGTATGCGGTCGATCGCGCGCTAAGAGTCCTGCGAGCGAAACAGGTTCCCGCTGCATTGTTCTCCGCCGGCAGCAGCACCATCTACGCTCTAGGCGCGCCACCGGGAGAAGCAGGCTGGAAAGTGCGCGTGCCCTCTCCGCATCCTGAAGGCGGCACCATTTCCACGGTCGTCCTTCGGGACACCTGCCTCTCGACCGCCAACCTTTCCGAAAAGAACTTCGTGCATGAGTGTCAATTGTATGGTGCGATCATGAATCCTCGAACGCTACAGCCGGTGCGAGGAATCCTTCAGGTCTCTGTGATTTCCAAATCAGCCACGGACAGCGACGCGTTATCGAACGCATTGTTCGTATCAGATTCCGAAGGTCGCGCGTCGTTGCTCTCCGAGAAGGATTGTGCGTTAGTGATTCGAGAACAACTGCCTGAATTCGTACAGCAGAGTGCGCTAGAGTATGAGGCGATTCGTTGGCCTTCTGAGGTCGCCCGGCAGCAACTCGCAGAATTTTCATTTCCAGAGGAGAAAGTAAAACTATGAACCGCAGACGTTTGCTCCAGGGTCTTTCGTTCAGTATGCTGGCGGCGAAATTGTCCGGCACTTCGGCGTTGTATGGCCAAACACAGGAACTGCAGGCGAAACCCGCACGACCCCTCTCGGCCAACGATCGCATCCAGGTCGGATTCATTGGCCCAGGCAGCCGCGGGCAGGAATTGATCCGGCAGCTGCTTCGTACTCCCGGCGTCGATATCGCCGCGCAGTGTGACGTGTATGAGCCGCGTTTCGCCGAGGTGAACGAATTGGTGGGCAACAAGGTTCCCGCTTACAAGGATTGTCGCGGCCTCCTCGATCGCAAAGATCTGGATGTGATTTTTATCGCCACCCCGCCGGAGTTTCATGCGTCCTATTCCATCGCGGCCATGAAAACTGGCCGGCCTGTGTATTGCGAAAAGACAATCGGCTTCACGCCGGAAGACTGTTCGAACGTGGTCGCCACAGTGCGAAAGACCGGCCAGATTTATCAGGTCGGCCATCAGATGCGCTACGCGTCCTGGATCGTGGAAGGTGTGAACAGGGTACGCGCCGGCGAGATTGGTGTACCGACTCACGTCTACGGCTACTGGCATCGCAGCGACAACTGGCGCCGCGAGGGACCGAATCCCAGCCTCGAACACTTGATGAACTGGCGACTCTACCGCGAAACCAGCGGCGGCCTGCTGGAAGAATTAGGTTCTCATCATATCGACATCGCCAACTGGGTCTTTGGAGAACAGCCGCAAACTCTGCTTGGCACCAGCAGCATTGCCGTCTATCACGACGGCCGCACGGTCGGCGACAACGTGCAGGCAGTCCTCGGCTACTCCAAGGGTCGACGCATGTTCTTCAGTTCCCTCACCGACAACGCCCTGATGGCGGACCAAGTATGGATCTATGGCACGGAAGGCAGCCTGCAGATCACGCTGGCCGACGCCACGTTGTATAAACGCACCTCGAAAACGATCACGGAAGCCTCTCACTCGAATGTGGTGCAAAAAGGACTGCAGACCGGAGCCTCGTACGCAACCGATTCGTCGATTCCGTATCGTGGTCCGGGCCAGCGATTGAATATGAAGCGCGATGAAGAACCTACACTGACCGCTTGCATCGCGTTTATGGACTGCGTTCGCAACAAGAAGCAACCGTTCGCCAATGTGGATGTAGGATACAAATCTGCGATTGCCTGTTCCATTGGAAGAGATGCCATGTATGAGGGGCGCGAAGCGAAGATTCCACAGCTAACTGCCTAGAAAAAAACTAACGCATCACTCGCGCAAAACATTCAGTCAGGAGGATTCACGATGGCACTTACGAGAAGAGACATGTGCATTTTGCTCCCGGCATTGATGGCAACAGCCTCGAGCCTCGCGGCGGAAGGCGATGTCGACAAGAATGAGACGCTCAAGTCTGCGATTTACAACCTGAAAGATTTGAAGGTGGAGAAAAGCAAAAACCGCGACTATATCCCGGTGTTTGAGGGAACAACATCGAACGGACAACACATGACGCTGCACGAATCCGCTGTAGGTCCGGGCGGAGTCATCCACGAAATGTACACCCATCCAGGAGATGAGATGTTCCTGGTGCGGGAAGGGACGCTGGAGGTGGAGATGGAGGGCAAGCGATCCCAGGTGGGTCCGGGCGGCGTCGCCTACGTCGCCTCGAACACCCCCTATGCGATTCGCAACACCAGCAAGGAATGGGCACGATATTTTGTATTCCTCTTCGGACCATCACATCCGAACATCCAGTGGAAATAGCGATGGGCGGGCGGTCAGCACCTTCGGGGCGACGGGCTAGTCAGACGCTGCTTTCACCTGGGCTGGAGGACGAATCAACAGGAAGATGAAGAGGGTCGCCAGAACAGGCAACAGTCCGGCGGCAAGAAATGCAGGTCGATAAGAAAATCGATCAACCAAGAATCCGACCAGCAACGTGAAGCCGGTGCTCACCCCGCCCGCAGCCACTCCGCTGAGTCCGGTGACAGAGCCGACGACATCCTGCGGAAAAAGATCGGACGGCAGCGTGAGTCCCATGGTGGACCAGCTGGCGTACCCCCAGAGTGCAACACAAATCAGCGCCAGCGCGAAATACACATTGTGCACGCTCGCTGCTGGAATGCCGGCGAGAATCGGCACACAACTGGCGAGGCAGATCCAGGTGCGTGCCCGCACCACCGACATGCCATGGCGAATGCAGTAACCGGATAGCCAACCGCCGGTAAAGTTGCCGATGTCGGCCGCGATAAACGGAATCCAGGCAAACAAGGCAATCCGTTTTAACGTGAAGCCGCGAGCATCGCTGAGATATTGCGGCAACCAGAAAACATAGAACCACCAGATTGGGTCGGTCAGCGCTCGACCCAGAACGATGCCCCAAAGGTTGCGATTCCTGGCGAGTCGCCGCCAACGTGCCCATCCGCGATCCGTGGTGACAGGCTCCGCATCGCGACCAGCTTCAATCAGCGCCACTTCTTCCGGGCTGACGCGAGGATGCGTCTTCAGCGGATGATAGACACGCAACCACACAGCCAGCCAGACAAATCCGAGCAGGCCCGATATTGCAAATCCCCAGCGCCAACCGAAGGCCAGCGCGATCAGCGGAATGGTCAACGCCGCAAGGGCTCCCCCCACGCTGGAGCCGCTGTCGAAGATGGCAACTGCAAGACTTCGCTCCTCGCGCGGAAACCACTCCGCGACAACTTTGCTGGCGCCCGGCCAGTTAAATCCCTCGCCGATCCCCAGCATGAATCGAAAACATGCAAAGCCGAAAACGGAGCTGGCGAGTCCGGTGAGGATATTCATCACTGACCACCAGATCGCGGCCGCGGCCAATCCCACGCGACTGCCGACCGCATCGAGAACGATGCCGCCGATCAACCATGTGATGGCATAGGAGATCTGAAAGGATCCTATAATCCTTGCCAGGTCGGTATGGGACAAGTGGTACTGCGCCGTGATCATCGGCGACAGTACGGAGAAGCTTTGCCGGCTGATGTAGTTGGTTACGGTGGAGAAGAAAAGCGTCCAGACGATCCACCAGCGCGTTCTGCCGACACGTTTGGACGGTTTCGACGCGGGTGCGCCAGACTCTGCAGGCTTCAACAGTCACCTCATCGGGCGCCAGCTCAATGTGCATTCCCTGGAACGTTGGCCGAAGCCGCGACGCCTAATGTGAGACAGGTTCTACAATTCCCGGAAACCACTTCACCGCATTGTCGTGATACAGCTTGCGAAGAATCGGCTGTGGAAGCGCCAGTCCCTGGATCTTATGACCGTTGTACTCGACCACATCGTTTGTGGCAAAGAAGCGCCAGTCATTCGCGTAGCGATCTTCCCACTCCTTCATCGCGACTTGCGGATTGGCGTCCGGAGGGAACTCGTTGTCGGTCGCATAGATCAAACGGTCCTGATACTTGGTCATGAAAGCAATCAAATCCGCCCGCGGCTGCATTTCCACGTACGGCATACGCGCTGCAAGGTCCACGGCAAAGTTTGGATATTTGTCGAGGTGCTGCGCAAGCTGATGGAAATCGGCTTCCATGCTGCCCAGATGCGCGCCCACCACACGCAGGTTCGGATTGGCCTCCAACACGTGATCGCGCGCAACTAAGATGGAAGCCTTCGACGGCGCGCCCGGCTTGGTATACATGTAAAGCTCAGGATGCTGCATGTAATAACCGTAATCCGCGGCTTGCGGATTAGGAGCTTCCCAGATCGTATTGGGATCGGCCAGGTGCGCGACCAATGTCTTGTCGTGAGCCGCAATGTTTTTGAAGATCGGTTCGAAGACGGGATTATCGGGCATGATGTAGTTCCCTTTCGCGTCTTTGATCTCCATGCCGACATTTTTCCAGATCTTGACGGCAACCGCGCCTTGCGAAAAATCCTCGTTGAGGATGCGATTCGCATTTGCGGCGAAATCCGGCTGGTTGTACTTGAACGGGTCAAGGGTGCTGCACATCGCAACGTACCCATCGCTATGATGCACAAC
>VFSW01010470.1_pt1 | contig 13127 bp, 12 predicted proteins | sample 5358111 | NCBI WGS metagenome assembly VFSW01 (sample SAMN11554181, study PRJNA540505) | mine drainage metagenome | isolation source: sediment from site ElyBrook_90M | place: USA: Ely Copper Mine, Vershire, VT | collected 2017 | reverse complement strand
ATGACCGTTGCCGGAAGCGATACAACACAACAGCAGCTCGTTCGTATTTTGGAGCAAGTCCTCGGCGTCGAACCTATTACAGTGGACCAGAATTACTTCGATTTGGGTGGCGACTCGTCCCTGGGCGTTCAGATGTTCGCTCACATTGAGAGGACGTTCAAAGTAAAGTTACCTTTGGCGACACTCTATGAAGCCCCGACAATAGAGGAACTGACTCTGATTCTTCGTGGCGAAGTAGAGTCTTCGGGCTGGTCGCCTCTGGTGGCAATTCAACCGTTAGGTTCGCGTCCGCCTTTCTTCTGTTTCCATGGAGCCGGCGGCAATGTTCTGAATTATCAAAAGCTGTCGCAGTACTTGGGAGGCGATCAACCGTTCTACGGCTTGCAGTCGCAGGGGCTGGACGGCACTTCCCCGCCCTTGACAACGATCGAGGCGATGGCGGCCCTGTACATCAAGCACATCCGGCGTGTACAACCGAGCGGGCCATATTTCCTTGGCGGATACTGCATGGGTGGCACCGTTGCTTATGAGGTTGCCCAGCAACTCCATGCAGCCGGAGAGCCGGTTGCGTTGCTCGCACTGCTCGACACAATGAATTGGCACAAGATTCCGCTGACATTGTGGAGCAAGAGTTCCTACTCTTGTCAGCAAGTGATTTTCCACGCGGCCAATCTTATCCATCTCAATTCTGCCGGCAAAGTCGAGTTCTTTAAGGAAAAGCTCCAGGTCTTACGCAGCCGTATCCCGGTGTGGAGAGGCATGGCGCTGGCCACCTTCGACCAGCGGCGCAAGAGTGCGACCAGATCAAGTTCGATGGTTCTTGGACAGATCTGGCAGACGAATGACCTGGCGTGCTGGAACTACGTTCCCGAACCCTATCCAGGTGCGATTCTGGACTTCCGCCCCACGAAGCAGTATCGAGTATTTAGCAAGCCGGGTCTGAAATGGGAACGTTTGGCACTCGGGGGCCAACGGGTCTTCACTTTACCCGTCTATCCAGCAGGCATGTTGGTAGAGCCATTTGTGAAGGATTTGGCGGCCGCGTTGAAGACCTCGATTGACGATGCAATCCTCGGCCGGGCATCCAGTAAACATGAGGAATCATTGACGCCATGCTGGTAACTGAAAAGAGCTCTATGGCACTTGGAAGCGGTTGGTCAAGAACCTTGACCTTCTTTGAAGGCGATTGGCACGAGTGTAACTTGCCGATTATGGGCCCACGCACGCATGCCGCTTGGCTTTGTTCAATGGTCTTCGACGGCGCGCGGGCATTCGAGGGCGTCACACCGGATCTTGACCTTCATTGCGCCCGAGTCAACGACTCGGCAAGTAAGCTCTATCTGAAACCGGTGGTTTCCACCGAAGAATGGATGCGGCTTGCGCACGAAGGAATTAGTAGGTTCGACAAAGATGCAGCGCTCTATATTCGCCCGATGTACTGGGCGGAAAAAGAAGGGCCTTGGGTCCAAAGCCACGATCCTGAGTCGACACGATGGTGTCTTTCGATCTACGAAGCGCCCTTGCGTCAGCCGAAGGGATTTTCTATCACTCAATCTCCTTTCCGGCGCCCAACTCACGAGGCAATGCCAGTAGATGCGAAAGCCGGATGCCTTTACCCAAACAATGCCCGCGCCCTTTTCGAGGCGCAGGCGCGGAAATTTGATAACGCCATCGTGTGCGACATGCTTGGCAATGTCGCTGAACTGGCGACATCCAACATCTTCATGGCGAAGGATGGAGTCATATTTACACCGATTCCAAATGGAACGTTTCTGGCAGGCATAACGCGCCAGCGAGTGATCGGCCTGCTTCGGGAAAGCGGTGTGACTGTCGTCGAAAAGACCCTTACTTATCAAGATTTTCAGAAGGCGGACGAAATCTTCGCCACGGGAAACTATTCCAAAGTTACTCCTGTAACACGGATCGACGAACGTTCGCTTCCATTCGGTCCCCTTTATTGCAAGGCGCGTGAGCTTTATTGGGAATTCGCACATTCATGACGAGCAGCATAAGTTCTTCGATGATCGATGTGCTGACTCCTATTTGGGAGCGACTGCTCGATCGATCATCCATGAGTGCCGATGACAATTTCTTCGGTCATGGGGGAGATCCTGCCATAGCAATCGAGTTGTTTGCGGAGATCGCTAGAGTCACTCGCCGGGAGCTGCCGCCCACCGTCATCTATCAGGCACCGACCATGGCGGCGTTGGCCTCTTTGCTGGAACAGCCGGGCGCGCTTCATTCGCCCCCGTTGGTCCAGTTGAAGCCCGGAACCAAGCCGCCGGTCTTCATAGCGCACGGCATCGGAGGAACCGTGATGGAGCTCTTCCAACTGGTCAACAACATTGACCTTCCAAACGCAATTTACGGAATGCAGGCCGTGGGAATCGACGAAATAAGCGATCCTTCCGAGACAATCGAGGACATGGCCCAGGTCTTCCTGGATGCGATCAAGAAAGTGCAGCCCATCGGTCCCTACTTTCTTATTGGTCACTCTCTTGGCGGCCTGATCGTGCTCGAAATCGCGCAACGATTGTCCAGGAACGGGGATCAGATTGCGCTGTTGGCCATGCTGGACTCGTATCCGCACGCCCGCCATCTGTCCGTGGGCCCGCGTGCACAGCTATTCTGCAGCCAAGCAATGCACCGACTTTCAACAGCCTTTCATCTTAAGCCAGGTTTGCACCGTACTTCCGATGATCTCGGTTGGACCGGAATTTACCGGCCGCCTAATGGGGCCTCGTTCGCTCCGGCGATGCGCCGCGTTCGCGACAAAGCTAAGTTGGCGTTGAAGCGCTACCGCCCCAGGTTTTACTCAGGAAGCATAAAATTCCTGCGAGCCGAGGTCACCTCATCCTTCCCCGCTGATCCTGTTCCCGTCTGGGCGCACTTGACGGATGAACTTGAGGTGGAAACTGTTCCTGGCGACCACGTCGGGATGTTGACAACACACTTCCAGACTTCCGCATCGATTTTGAGTCGTCACCTGAGATCCGCATTGTGCTTGCAATGACCACAACATTGCTCAATCCCCAGACTGCCTCGCCCACCGCGGCACTCGAAATGACTGGAGCGGAAACTCTGGTTCGCACGCTGGTGGCAGGAGGAATCGACACCTGCTTTACGAACCCCGGAACTTCGGAGATTCATGTTGTGGCGGCGCTAGATCATGTTCCCGAAATGCGTTGCGTTCTGGGACTGTTCGAGGGTGTGGTTACCGGGGCGGCCGATGGATACGCTCGCATGGCGGAAAAGCCGGCTTGCACTCTACTGCATTTGGGACCGGGCCTCGCCAACGGTTTAGCCAATTTGCACAACGCCAGTCGAGCGCAGGTACCAATCGTGAATGTGATTGGCCAACACGCAACTTATCACCTGCGCCACGACACGCCGCTCACGAGTGACATAGAAGCCATTGCACGTCCATATTCCAAGTGGCTGCGAACTATGTGTAGCGCATCGGAGATTGGCTTCGATGCGGCGGAGGCGATTTCAGCTTCACGCACGGCGCCAGGCCAAATCGCCACGCTGATTGTGCCGGCGGACGTTAGCTGGAGCGAGGGTGGAGTTATTCCGCGACACTTCCCTTCCTCAAGGGCACCCATACCGGCCGCGAAGACCATTGAGCGTGCCGTCATGATGCTCCGTTCGGGAGTGAGAACGGCAATCCTTTTGTCGGGAGCCGCGCTGCATGGAAGAGGACTGCAGGCTGCCGGGAGCATCGCGGGGGCTACCGGTGCTAAGCTATTCGCTCCGTATCCGATAGCCCGCCTGCAACGTGGCGCAGGTCTGCCGGCGGTCGAGCGAATACAATACATCCCCGAACAGGCGAAGGAACAGCTAAAAGAATTTAGGCAGCTCTTTCTCGTCGGTGCGCCAGCACCGGTGGCATACTTCGCTTACCCTGGCAAGGAGAGCACGCTCACATCTCCAGAGTGCGAGATTCATTCGCTGGCACGGGCAGGAGAGGACCTAGCCGGAACTATGGAAGCGCTGGTTGAGGCATTGTCGCCTCGCGAACTGCAATGGTCCACCGAAGTCGCCGGACGACCGACGGTGCCCAGCGGTGATGTCACGCTGGCAGGGCTGGCGGACGCAATCGGCGCACTGTTGCCGGAGAACGCAATCGTGGTCGACGAATCCATGACTTCGGGACGCGGCATCATGGCGGCCACGAAGGGCGCTCCCGCACACGATTGGCTCGGTAACACGGGTGGCTCCATTGGCATCGCTCTGCCTTTGGCTGTGGGTGCGGCAGCGGCCTGCCCTGATCGGCGTGTCCTGTGCTTGACCGCGGATGGCAGCGCCATGTACACTGCGCAAGCCCTTTGGACCATGGCGCGAGAAGGCTCCAAAGTTACGACTGTGGTGTTCGCTAATGGTACTTATGCCGTGCTGAAGCGGGAGTTTTCGAATCTCGGAATCGGCGATCCGGGCCCTTGCTCCCGCGAATTGTTCGATATCGGCCGTCCCAATCTGGACTGGGTGAGCCTGGCGAAAGGAATGGGCGTGCCAGCCACGCGAGCAACCTCGCTCAGCGGGTTCGTAAAGGCATTGCGGGAAGGATTTGAGAGTGACGGACCAACGCTTATCGAGGTGCCGCTTTAGCGCTGATCGATCAGCGTAGTGTCTTGCTCATTCTTTGAGATCGTTCGCAGCCAAACGTAGGGGGGTAAACAATGATACGAAAACTTGTAGAGGGAATGATGTTCTTCCGTGACGGCAAGAAAACATTCTTTGAACCTGAGTCGTTTCCCTGGGTAGTAGCTATCGAGTCTGAGTGGATGGCCATTCGCCGCGAACTGGACTCGCTTTTGGTGCGCCGGGAAGAAATTCCGAATTTCCAAGACATCTCGGAAGCGCAGAGGGTCCTAACTGAAGGTGACCAGTGGAAGACCTTCTGGCTCTACTCATACGGTGAAAAAGCCGAGGAAAACTGCGCGCGATGTCCGGAGACCGTGCGAATATTGCAACGTATCCCCGGCATGAAGTCGGCAATGTTTTCCGTTTTAGCACCTGGAAAGCATATTCCCGAGCATCGTGGAATGTACAAAGGAATGCTGCGCTACCATCTGGGGTTGATTGTTCCCGGGCCCAAAGGCGCTTCACGGATTCGAGTTGGAAACGACGTGCGGTCTTGGCAGGAAGGGAAGAGCCTCCTTTTCGACGACAGTCATCCCCATGAAGTCTGGAACGACGTGAAGTCCGATCGTGTGGTCCTTTTCGTCGACTTGCTACGTCCAGTGTTCTTTCCGGCCTCCCTGCTGAACCGGCTCATCGTCTGGATGATATCTCACACATCCAGCATCACCGAGCCCATGGACCGCATCAGAGGTAAAGGGCGGACGGCTGACAAACAGGTAGCGGCCTAGATTACGACGTCGACTTAAATGGCAACTGAGCCGCATATGGTAAAGCACGAGACCATCTCAAGTGCGGTTCCAGTAATGAGTATCATCATCCCCGTATTCAACGACTGGGCTCACTTGGATCGATGCCTATGCTCTTTGGCCCAACAAACCGGTGGGCCGAGTTTCGAGGTGATTATAGTGGACGACGGCAGTGAGTCGCCTATATTCGACCGGCTTCCAAACTGGCGGTATTCCTATCCCCTGTTCGTTGGCAGGCAGCCACACGGCGGGATACCCTCCGCTCGAAACATGGGCATTCGTATTTCGAAAGGGTCCATACTTCTATTCGTAGACGCCGACTCTAGGCTACAAGCGAATTGCCTTGCAGCTTTGCACGCGTCAGTCGTCAACTCCCCGAAGCATGCCAGCTTTCAACTGCGTCTGATCGGCGACTGCGCGACTCTAACCGGGAGGGCAGAAGAACTGCGACTCAGCGCTCTTCAGAGTCACCTGCTGCAGCCCAGCGGCTGTATCCGCTACTTGAACACCGCGGGTTTCGCCATCCGGCGCGCGAAGCTGGACATCGAAAAGGGGTTATTCGATCCGGCGGTGTCCCGGGGGGAAGACACGCTCCTGTTGGTTAACCTGATGCAAAGTGGAGAGCCTCCGCTTTTTGTTGCTGCTGCTGTCGTCCAGCACGCCGTTCCTCAAACGCGGACAGAATCCCTGCGGAAGCTTGTTCGAGAGGCTTATCTCGAAGCGAGGACGTACGAGATGATTACGGCCAATGGCTTCAAAATTAGGATGAGCAACGGAGAGCGCCTTAGAATGCTTCGATACATGTGGAAGGTCTCAAAGGACCGGTCGATCCGCAGAGGGGCTTGGCTTGTACTCGTCTTCAGTCAAACGCTTCAACGCGTTATTTCATTTGGACACGCTTGGTTGGCTCGCCAGTCCTGCGGGTACGAGCCAGTCAATCACAGTCTATGAATTTGACACCGCGACCACAATTCAGAAAATCGTTCACCATCGTCCTTGAAAACCATGTCCAGATCTATCATGTTGACCACGCCTGCCGACCTCGAATTAGAACCCGAGCCAATTCCACGTGACTGGATTCTGAGCGGCGCGCCACAAGCACGATGCAAGAAATTGGTAAGAAGCCATGATTCGACCTCGAGTATTGTAGTTTGGGATTGCACCGCTGGTCGTTTCAATTGGCACTTTAGTCAGGACGAGGCGATTATCGTTGTTTCCGGTGAAGCTGTGATGATCAATGAGAAAGGCGAAGAGCGCCGGTTCAGCGCCGGCGACTTGGGTTTTTTTCCTGCTGGTACCTCGTGCACCTGGCTTGTCACAGATCACATTCGAAAAATCGGTATCCTCAGAGAGACCATTTGGCGACCGCTAGGCCTCGCAGTGAAGGCATGGCATTGGCTGCTTAGGACTTTGGGCCTGGGCGCTAAATCGGCGCTGATGCTCGCCGTGGCGGCCTGGACACTGTCAAGACACTGGTGAAGCAGCCGTTATTCGAGAGCCTATGAAACAGAACGCAACACTCCGCCATGGCGACCTCGTGGAAGTGAAGGCTCCCGACGAGATTCTTCTGACCCTGGACGCCAACGGAACACTGAATCACTTGCCGTTCATGCCGGAGATGATCGAGTTCTGTGGAAGGCAATTTCGGGTTTCTACTCGAGCCCTTAAGACCTGCGCTTCCTCAAAGACCCTTTCCACCATGCGAGGTTTCACAACCGATGACGTTGTCCTGCTGGATGATCTACGTTGCTCCGGTGCAGAGCATGACGGCTGCCAGAAGGCATGTACAATCTTCTGGCGCGAAGCATGGCTCCGTAAAGTTGAGCCCATTGCTCGACAATCTTCGCAGATGATTCCACACGCCAGTGAGCGGCTACGAGCAAGTCTTAAGACGTCTACCGGCCCGAGCACCTACTTTTGCCAAGCGAGCGAAATACTCAAGGCGACAACCGACCTGTCCCAGTGGGCACGAGTGAGAAAATGTATCAGCGAAGTCCGGTCGGGTAACTGCGGCGTTCTAGAGATGGCACGGCGTGTTAGCATTTGGCTATTTTGGAGACTTCATCGGGCATTTCTTGGACAGCACGCGCGGGGAAGCAAGAGATCGACTCCTGCTGAAAGCCTAAACGTACACCGTGGAGACTTGATCGAGGTCAAGTCCATGAATGGTATCGTCGAGACTTTGAACGAGACAGGGCGTAACCGTGGGCTTTACTTCACACCCGACATGCGTCTGCTCTGCGGACAACAGAAACGAGTGGAGAGACGTCTGGCGAAAATCATTGTAGATGGCACCGGAGAGATGCGGGAAGTACGCGATACCGTGTATCTGGAAGGCTCACACTGTGGATGTGCCCACGTAGCCTTTGGCGGATGCCCGCGTAGGGAATTCTCCTATTGGCGGGAGATTTGGCTTCGCCGGCCCGCCAGTTCCCGTTGAACCACGAGTGATGGCGTTTTCTCCAGACGCCCAACGGAAAGTTACGACGCTCTCATGAACGACACCAGTTCTCCGGTTCGCAATATCTCTGATACGGCGCGCTGGGTTGCCTATTTTCGAGCACGCGAAACGGAACGTCCCGACGCGCTATTCCGCGATCCATTAGCGGCCCGTCTTGCTGGCGAGCGTGGGTTCGAAATTGCCAACACGTTGCCGGAAGGGAATAAGCATGAATGGGCTTGGGTCGCTCGCACCTATCTGTTTGATCAATTTCTCGCTCGTGAAATTGAAGGCGGGTGCGATCTCGTAATTAATCTGGCTGCCGGCCTGGATGCCAGACCGTACAGAATGCATCTGCCCGCCAGTCTGCGGTGGGTGGAAGTGGATTTTCCGGAGATCATTTCCTATAAGGAAGAAATTCTTGATGGCAGGAAACCTGCGTGCAAGTTGGAGCGCATCTCCTTGGATTTAGCGGACCTGGACGCGCGCCGCAAATTGTTCGCAGAGCTGAACCAACAGGCGAAGAAGATAGTCGTCGCGACTGAAGGCCTTCTTATCTATTTCACCTCTGAGGACGTCGGATTGTTAGCCTGTGACCTGGCGCGAGGCATGCGCTTCCAAAGTTGGATCATCGATCTAGCCTCGCCAGGACAACTCAAGTTAATGCAGCGAACGACAGGAAAGCAACTGAGCGAGGCCGGCGCCGCGTTTAAGTTCGGGCCACCGGAAGGCCCAAAGTTCTTCCGTCCTTACGGGTGGGACTCGCAAGAGGTTCAGGGCCTGCTGAAGACCGCGGCGCAGTTCAACCGCGCGCCAGCCCAACTCCTTTCGCTGCTCCCGGAACCAAAAGGGGCGCTGGGAAATTATCCATGGACAGGGGTTTGTCTGCTCCATCGCGCGGAAGCCTAACGAATTCGCAAAACGAAATTAGTATGGCAGGTTCCGCCCAAGGCCTGACACCCCTACAACAAATTGAAACCAACCGTTCTGATTGCCACCACTGACCGCTGGTTCCCCACTGCTCGCCTAGCAATGGCGTTGGCCGCCGCCGGTTTTCGCGTTGAGGCTGTTTGTCCGTCGGGACACCCGATGAGGCAGGTGGACGTTGTGAAGAAGACTTACCCCTACAACGGCCTTCGACCTCTAGCTTCGTTCACTGCTGCCATTGCCGCCGCTAGCCCCGATTTCATTGTCCCCGGCGACGACTTGGCCACTCGCCATCTTCATCAGTTACATCATACGGAGCGAACCCGTGCAGGAACCGGCTCGATTGTAAGTGCGCTGATCGAGCGATCAATAGGCTCTCCGGAGAGTTTTCCAATCGTCTTTGAGAGAGCTGCTTTCCTGGACCTCGCGCAGGAATTGGGAGTTCGGACTCCGAGAACCCAACTTATCGCTAACCCGGATGACCTCAAGAAATGGGCGGTGGTCAATGGTTTTCCTATAGTTCTGAAGTCCAATGGCACATCGGGCGGCGATGGCGTAAGAATCGTCCACACCATCGAAGAGGCTGAGTGCGCGTTTAAGAAACTCGCAGCTCCCCCGCTGGTGGCCCGTGCCGTCAAACGGACTATAGTGGACCGAGATTCCACATTGTGTTGGCCATCACTCCTTCGACGTCGCAGCACTGTAAACGCGCAGGTATTCGTGGCAGGACAGGAAGCCACTAGCGCAATCGCCTGCTGGAACGGAGTTGTTTTGGCCAGCCTCCATTTCGAAGTCATCAAAAAGGCGCGAGCTCTCGGACACGCCACTGTGGTGCGTGTGATTGAGAACGAAGAAATGTCGGCTGCGGCTGAGCGGATAGTTCGCCGCCTTCGTCTCTCTGGGCGTCACGGACTTGAGTTCAGGCTGGAGGGAAAACCCAGTAGGGCCCACTTGATTGAAATCAACCCTCGAGCGACCCAGGTCGGCCATCTCACGCTTGGGCTTGGGCGGGACCTTCCTGCCGCATTGTACTCTGCCGTTTCGGGGAGGCCTGTAACGGCATCCCGCAAAATGACAGAGAATGACACCATTGCTCTTTTTCCCCAAGAATGGATCAGAGATGAGGCTAGCCCGTTTCTGCGCGCAAGTTATCACGATGTTCCTTGGCAAGAGCCGGGGTTGGTCGGCGCCTGCGTTCTTAGCCGGCGCAAGCAGCGCGTCTGGTATTTTCGTAAAACCGAGCCTAACCATTTGGCAACAGTTGCCCCCCCGTCCACCGACCGCTTTGAGGAGAAATCAAATACGGCTGACTTGATTGCGAACGGCAAGGAATACCAACGGTCGGAGCTGCGCTCTTGATTAGCCGGATTCCCCTCAAGATTGAGCATCGGTCGATCCAATGAAGGCAGCTTTGCCAAGAATAGCTGTGCTGACGATATGCGTCCCATTATGGCTCTTTTCGGCAAGTCCCTCCCATAATCGGAGTTCTACAACTTCGTGGGCGTTGAAGGCCGCCGCTTACCTTGACCAACGAGAAGACTGGTGGATGGCATGGCCAGCCGCTGCCCGCGATCAAGGGACTTTCTGCATTTCCTGTCACACAGCACTTCCTTACGCTCTCGCGCGGCCTGCACTGCGGAGGGCCCTCGGAGAGGAATTACTATCAGCGAGCGAACGCAGCCTGCTGGACAGCGTTAGAAAACGCGTACGCCTGTGGAAAGATGTTAGCCCGTTTTACGGCGAAACATACGGGGCCCACAAGAGCATTGAATCCCGCGGGACCGAAGCCGTTCTGAATGCATTGATCCTCGCAAACGAAGATGCCAACAATGGTCGGCTCAGCGATGACACGCGAGCCGCGTTCGACCACATGTGGGCGCTGCAGTCGACCACGGGAGATGACAAGGGCGCTTGGCCCTGGCTCAATTTCGGAAATGAACCGTTCGAAGCGAGCGACTCCCCGTACTATGGCGCGTCTCTGGCGGCGGTGGCGTTAGGAACTGCTCCTGAAAACTATCGTGCGACTCCGCCTGTTCAACACAACCTTAATCTGCTCCGCGATTACCTCAACCGCAATTGCGCCAGGCAGTCCCTTATCAATCAGGTTGTTCTCCTGTGGGCGTCCAGTAAATTGCCGGGACTTTTGGCGCCCGGCCAGGAACAGGCCATTATCAAGGAAGTTCTAGCCGAGCAAAAGACGGATGGAGGTTGGAACCAGTCTTCGCTCGCATGGAAATGGAGCGGTTCAAGTCTGCATTCGCTTGCGAAGCTCTGGCTAGTCTCTGAAGGCACCCCGTTAAATCCGAAGAGCGACGGTTACGCCACCGGCTTGATCGTTTTCGTTCTCGAGCTGAGTGGCATCCCTCATGGCGATGTTCACCTGCAGCAGGGATTAGCGTGGCTGGCGCGCAACCAGAGCCAAACGGACGGCGGATGGCCCGCCTATTCTTTAAACCACCGACGTCCCTCGTCTTCCCCCACCAGCCATTTTATGAGCGATGCGGCGACAGCCTACGCAGTGCTCGCGTTGACCCTAACCAATCCACGTTGATCTGCCCACTCCTGATAACGCCGAAACGCGGGCGACGGTGCGCAATCAAGGCTACAGAGGCAATTCGACAGAAGGGTGTTATTGCATGAACAGTCAATACGTTCCATTTGAAGACACGGAACATTCCATTGATCGACTCAGCATCCCGAGTCATCTCTATCTCGACATACTTGAGCGAAGATTAGCGCGCACACGAGAGTTTCTTTCCGAAGTGATTACTCTGACACGAAGATGGGATTCTCAAAATGAGCGTGGTGCTGAATCGCCGATTGAGGAGATGGCGGAGCTGCGTCCCTTGCTAGTCGTGGACAAAGATCAATTGCAGCGCGAAATTAACGGATTGCTTCTTCAAATCTCGCTCATCACACGATAGCAAAGCGAGGGGCGGAAACTTCTGCGACTTCACTGCGGCTTGTGAGCCCTAACATCATGGATAAGGCACTACCGCCTGGGCCTCGTTGGAATAAGCGCTCTGGTTATTGCTGGCATCTACGGCTGTCGTGACATAGAAATAAGTCTGACCAGCGACGACCGTGCTGTCCGTATAGGTTGTTCCAATAACCAACGACGAATTCAGTATCGTGTAGGGACCACCAGATATGGTCCCTCGATAGACGTTGTACCCGGCCACGGTTGAGGTGCTGGCCGTCCAATTCAACGTCACCGAGTGATTGACGACACACACCTGGCCTAAGGCGGCGTTCACCACACGCTGCACTACCGTGGAATTGCACACAGCGGCTCCGTCAATATCGGCGGTGCACGTCAACACACCGAGGTCCATGTCGGCCGCCAGTTGCACGTCAACAATGTTTACGGTCCCGTCCTGGTTCAGATCGCAGCGACTCGTAGTAGTGCCACTGCCCCCCCCGCTCCCTGAACTGGCCGCCTTGAAGGAAGCCGTGCTGCTATTAAAAGTGCCAGACCCGGTATTCCATTGCGCCGCATAACTACCCGGGGAAGAGGTGATGAGATGTGCCCATCCGACTCCAAAGAAGACGGAGTCGTTGGTGAATGGATTCCCTGCGAGGAGGCCAGTCATTGACGATCCAGGCACCATGATAGAGATAATCAATCCTGGCGCTGTGGTTGTCACCGGAGCTCCAGAGGGGGTCGCTGTCGCCGGTTGGCTGTTCAGAACTGAACTCTGGTCCAGCGGCGACGTAATCTCCACGTTGGCAAACTCCCAGATAACAGCGCCCCCCGTGGACCCACTGGGATTCGGCGTGATGGTTAACGTGGTAGCTCCCGCGTTGCTGTTGTAGGCGTACCATATGTCGCCCATATCGCTGGAAGAATTAACTGATCGAGCGTTGCCGGCTTCAAAATAGGTATTTCCGCCGTTGTCCGTGATGCTGGTGATTGATGGGGTACTCCCAAAAGTCGAAGACCAACCTACCACGATCAGGTGACCGCTTCCCGTAGCGGGAATCGTGCAAGTCGTTCCTGGGGACGGACAGGACGTTACCCTGACCAGGCTAATCTGAGCCAACGCTAAAGATGAAAAAGACAACAGACCAGCGATCATTAGCAGGCTAGGGAGTAGCCTCGAAAACATTTTCAGTGTAGAACGCATATGATTACTAGTTCTTCGCATCCCAAAGTACTCTCGTGTTCGTAGACAGTTCAGTATAGTATTCTTCCGGTCGCCAGCCTATCGCGGAGTCGCCGCAGTTAAGTCTCCAGAATGGGTTAAGTCCTCCCTGCGGAATGGCTTACTACCGCACGGGGATATCCCCTACTCAAAGCGATCCCAGTCCCCCGGAGGCCCCCCCGCTTTTCTTCACTAGCCGACAGCGTATGCTGGTACTAGTACTAT
>VFSW01010469.1_pt1 | contig 13127 bp, 8 predicted proteins | sample 5358111 | NCBI WGS metagenome assembly VFSW01 (sample SAMN11554181, study PRJNA540505) | mine drainage metagenome | isolation source: sediment from site ElyBrook_90M | place: USA: Ely Copper Mine, Vershire, VT | collected 2017 | reverse complement strand
CAATGTCGAGATCGTCCACCTCGTCTGTGCCTCTGCGCCCTTCCCCATCTCGCACAAGGAGCATGGCACAGACTTCCTCATGGAGCACCGCCACCTCTGGATGCGCACCCCGCGCCAGTCGGCCATCCTGCGCGTGCGCGCCACCATTATGCGCGCGGCGCAGGAGTACTTCGACACCAACGGCTTCGTCCGCACGGACCCGCCCATCCTCACGCCCGCCGCCTGTGAGGGCACCAGCACCCTCTTCGAGCTGGACTACTTCGGCGATCCCGCCTTCCTCACCCAGTCCGGCCAGCTCTACATCGAGGCCACCGCGCTAGCGCTCGGCAAGGTCTACAGCTTCGGGCCGACCTTCCGCGCTGAGAGATCCAAGACCCGCCGTCACCTCACCGAGTTCTGGATGATCGAGCCCGAGGTCGCCTACATGGACCTCGACGGCGACATGCAGCTCGCCGAGGCATTTCTTATCTATATCGTTACGCGTGTGCTGGAACTACACCGCGCCGACCTCAAGGTGATTGGGCGGGACGTTGCCAAACTGGAAGCGATTCAAGCTCCGTTCCCGCGCGTCAGTTACGACGAAGCCCACGCCATGCTTGAGCGCGCCTTTGCGGAAGGCAAGCTCGAAGCCCCCCACATCTACGGCGACGACCTCGGCTCGCCCGACGAGACCTACCTCAGCAGCCAATTCGACCGTCCCGTGATGATCCACCGCTATCCCGCCGCCAGCAAGGCCTTCTACATGCAGCCCGACCCGCTGGACCCCACCAAGGCTCTCTGCGTCGACGTCCTCGCGCCCGAGGGATACGGCGAGATCATCGGCGGCTCGCAGCGCGTCGACAGCTACGACCTCCTCCGCGCCCGCATCCTCGAACACGGCTTACCCCTGTCGGCGTTCGAGTGGTACCTCGACCTCCGCCGCTACGGCTCCGTCCCCCACTCCGGCTTCGGCATGGGCATCGAGCGCGCCGTCGCCTGGATCTGCGGCCTCGACCACCTCCGCGAAACCATCCCCTTCCCCCGCACCCTCAACCGCATCTACCCTTGAACTCCCTTAGGCCGTATCGACATAGTTCGACACGACGTGTCGATCGAAGGAAGGGTATAGCGCGGGCCTTCAGCCCGCAAAGGGCTGGTTGGGGCGCGTACCTGGGGCTAAATATAGGACGGGCCGTTGGCCCTTGCCAGACAACGGCAAGAACAACGGCAAGAACAGCAGCAAGAACAACGGCAAAACGACAACGGCAGATACGATCTATATGTCGACACGGCCTAGGGCCCGTCCAAGAACTGCTCTTCTTTCGCCGTCTTCGTTCGCCGTCATTCCTGAATTGCCATCCTGAGCGCAGCGTCTCTGTGAACTGTCATCCTGAGTGCAGCACTCGTTCTTTGAACCGTCATTCTGAGCGCTGCGGAGAGCCCCCTACTCCGCCGCTGTCGGTTCTTCCTCATCGCCGGCCCTTCCGGCATTTCGTCCGAGTCCCACGTTTCTGGACAGGTCCTTGGAACTGGTCGTCAAAGTCCCTTGTTGCAATGACCGCGTACCCCGTTCATCGCGTCTTTGTCTCATGCGATGGGGGTGCATTCACGCCCCGCGCGGACCGCTCTTCTCCAACCCGCTGCGTGGGCCGCTCCGTCTACTCGGGTTGCGGGGGCATCCAGCCGTGCAGTTGCATCCAGTTGGCGATCAGCTCTGGCGTCACGGTGAGTTCGCGCAGCGCGGGCGGCAGGTTCTCGCCCATGTGCGTGCCGTGCGCTCCCAGCTCGAAGATGTGCAGCTCCGCAGGCACGCCCGCGGCCTTCAGCGCGATGTAGAACTTCGCCGCGTTGCGCGGGTCCACCGTCTTGTCCCCGGTGGTGGAGTAGATGAAGCTGGGGCTGGTATCCGCCGAGACATGCTTCACCGGGTCGATCGCGTCGATGGCCGCCTGGCCTGGGTGCGGACCGAGGATGCTCTCCATCGGAAGCGCGCCGGAGGCGAGCGGCACGCTCATGTCCAGGCGTCCATAGGAGACGATCTCGAAGTCCGGCCGGTCTGCGACGCGGTCGACCGGGTCGGCGGCGGCAGGGTTCCCGGCGCTGTGAATGGTCGCGACATAGCCCGCGAGACTTCCGCCCGCGGAGAAGCCCCATACCCCCAGCCGCGCCGGGTCGACGCCCAGCTCTGTCGCGTGCGAGCGCACATAGCGGATGGCGCGCGACACATCCACGCTCTGCGTGGGATACAGATAGGCGGGCGCGAGCCGGTACTCCAGCACGAACGCCGATACGCCGTGGGCGGCGAGCCAGCGCGCCTCGTACGCGCCCTCCTGCTCCATCACCAGATGCGTGTAGCCGCCGCCGGGCATCACAATGACGGCGCTGTGCGGTCCCGCGCCCGCCGCGGGATAGGTGAAGAGCTTGGGAATGTCGCCCTCGCTCGTGCCATGCGCCAGGGGCGCGCCGCCTGGCCACAGAACGATGGACTGCGTGAACCCGGCCGGTGGCGCGGTACTGGTAGCAGCCACTTGGGCAGTGCCGGTCGCGGGCATCTGCGCAGCGCCGGTTGCGGGCGTCTGGGCGGCACCGGTAGCGGGCATCTGGGCAGCGCCGGTTGCGGGCGTCTGGGCGGCGAGTGGTAGGGCGGCGAGAGACAGGACAGCAGCGAGTGTGTGTCGATTCATAGCTGCAAAGCATACCGCACCGCGACGACATCTGTGAACCATCGCGAAGCATCGGTAGTGGTGCAGTTTGAATTCCCACAGGTCTGACGGCGGGTTTAGACTTGAGGCATGGCGAGACGAATCATAAAGCGAGAAGTGGATTCGCACTATGGGTGTTCCGAATGTGAATGGACGTTCATGTCTACCAGCGGCTACCAAAAGACACCCGCCCCGCTGGTAGGCGTTGGAACTGCTCTTCAACTCGAATTCAATGCACACGACTGCGCGGCATATCCTCCGCTAAAACGGAAGACTCGCGAGGACTTTAGCCAAGCCGCTTCACGGATCGTCAGGGAAGCAACGGAACGCGACTAAGAGCCAGCTTGCAGCCGCTTCATAATCTCCAAAGGCAGAAAACGCTGGCGACCAAACGCCTTCTCCCAATTTAACTCGAAGATTTTCTTATCGTCTGACACTTGCATAAGCAGAATGTCATCTCTTAATTGCCTGTCCAAATGGGGGCTTCCTGTGTCTAGAGTCAGTTGCTGCCAAAGTTTCGCTCGGCGGTTACCGTGTTCGTTTTTGGGGAGCCGTTTTTTTAGCTCGTCCGTGACTCCAGGCGGAAGCGCATCATAAACATATTTGGTGATGAACTTTCCTACATAGCTGGGGTGTTTAATCTGTCCTTCCTTGTAATCCCAGCCGTGCAGCCGGTAGACCTCGCGAAAGAATTCATGCGGGAATTTCTGCGTCCATGGTTGTAGTTTCGGAGCGACGTAGGCTTGAATAACTAGCCTGTTGACCTCTTCGCGGATACGGTCACCTTGATAGCCAGTCGCATCATCAACAAGGGCAATGATGCCGCGCCGTGCCAAACCTCTAGTGAGGATGTCACAGGCTGCAATGATGTGGCGATAGCGTTTCTCATATGCTTTGGCTTGCTTCTTTTGTGAGGCATCGCCATGGGCGATCTGCTCATTTAGGCTGTCTCGAAACTTCAAGTAGACTTCGCAGACCATGGGCAACAACATGGCGTCATAGCCGACAGTTCTACTGCCATTTTTAAGTTTGAATAATATAGGGGTGGTCGAGGCGGTTAACTCTTCTGATATGAATGTCTTGAGCACCTCAGCAGCCAAAAAGTAGGGGAGTCCAGCGAGGGTAGATGAGCCACCCATTCCCGCTTTAGGATTTGGCGACCTGCCAATCGCCCGAAGAAAAGTTCCCTGACTGAGAAGACGCTTCCCATTCGCCAAGTTTGCGGCAACCAAGACCTCATTGCCGATTTGCAGAGGCCCGTCGTGTGTAGCTTGGGGCATTTCCGCTCCCCACCGGGCTTCCGCGGCCCTTCTCGCTATAGTCTTACGCTGCTCCGTAGTCAGCGCCTCACGTCTCGCCAACCCGCCTTGAGAACCCCGCTTGATTTCTTCGGTCATATTTTCTCCTTCGAGTGCAAGGATAGACTACCATAAATATGCAAGCACGAGAATATATATATTTACATGCTTGCATGTAATATGTATGATCCTTGCATGAACAGATTGAGCACGGCTAAGCGAGTCCAAGTCGTCTCCGCTCTAGTCGAGGGAGTTTCGATCAATGCAACCTGCCGCGTATACAAGACTCTCCGCGTGACCCCGGCGATGGAGGCGGGACTCGCGCATCGCGTCTGGACATTGGAGGAACTCGTTGGATTACTAGGGGTTACACAGGCGGCTGCCGCGTGAAAATAAGGCAAATCTTTGCCGTTCGACGCTTGCATCTCAAGTGTAGACTGTATTTAGAGGTCTGCCCTATGATGCCTGCACACGATATAGCCAAATACTTCGTGTCTCTCGTCGATGAAGAAGCGGGAGACTCGATTTCCAATTTGAAACTCCAAAAGCTGCTTTACTACGCGCAGGGAGCGAATCTCGCATTGTACGATGCGCCCTTGTTTCCTGAGCCTATCGAAGCCTGGACCCATGGCCCGGTCGTTCCCGTGGTATACCGCCAGTACAAACAGCACGGTGGAGAGCCCATTCCGGTTGAGAAGATCAATATCGAAAATTACAACGACCAAATTTGCGAAGTTCTTGATGAGGTCAATGAGGTATTCGGTCAGTTTAGCGCCCTAAAGCTGCGTGCTATGACGCACAATGAGCCGCCGTGGATGCAAACGCCGCAAGGCGCGGTTATATCCACCGATCTTATGAAAGAGTTCTTTAAGACGATGGTGGTTCAAGATGACGTTCCACAAGCCGCAGCCCAGCAAGGGTAAAAACCTAGCTCCCAGCTTGGGGTCGGAAAAGGCGGAGGACTGGCGCAGGAATAACCCCTCCTTTTCACTTCAATACACCGTTCAGGGCTTTTGTGTGGCTGATTGCGATCAAGAGCAAAAGGCTGCTTTTGCCAGCACCCTTTTACAGCTAGGGAAGAGGACGTGGTTGCAAATTCTCCAAGCTGACAAGCACGGTTCCGGCAGTGAGAAGATTCCCCGTAGACAAATGAAGGTCGCAATCCCGACTCATATCAAAGAAGATCAAGAGTTCTTCACCGTAGTCCGATTTTTCGGAAAGTGTCCGATGATTGGCTATGTTGACAGGGGTGTGTACTTCATTCTTTGGCTTGACAGGAATCACGTCTGCTACTGAAATTCAACTTTCGCCACTACCGGAGCGTCGCCTATCGGACGCCGATCCATGGAGCACGAAGCGAAGAGGGCCGTTCACGCCGCGGATCCCTCTCAAAAAAAACGAAAGCGCCAGAGACCGTACGATCTCTGGCGCCTCATCATGAAGAACTCGCAGGTCAATCGGCCATTGCATCCTCCGGCGCTGCTCCTGGACTGGCCACCGACTCTCATCGGCGATCAATCCTCCGGCGCTGCCCTCCGACACAACCTCCGTCTCTTCATCGTCGGTCAGTCCTTCGGTGTCGCCCTCCGGTCAGTCTCCAACTTCCGTTGGCGACCAGCCATCCGGCCCATCCGTGCGGTCAGCCTTCGACTTGCGTCTCCTGGCCAACCGTTCGGCCCCGCCATCCGACCAGCCCGCGGCTTTCGCCGCCTGCCGATCCTCCGGCGCTGCCCTTGGACCAACCTTCGACTCGCATCCGGTGTTGCTTCTCCGGCTCCGCCTTTGCGTCAACCTTCGGCTTGCGCCGCCGATCGACCCTCCGGCTGTGCCTTCCGGTGGTCTCCGACCGTCGCCGGCTACCAACCTTCCGGCTTTGCCTTTGCATCAGCCACCGACTCTCATCGGCGGTCAACCCTCCGGCTCTGCCCTCGAACCAACTTCCGACGTACTGCGCGGTCGTCAGTTGAAGAGAAGTTAGGAGTGACGTGCCTGTGGATGCAAGTGCAAATCGTACGGTTTCTGTGGATTTCACAAGTAGACTCTCCGCCTTGTTGCCAGATGCGCCATTCATCGTGCAGTTTGCGGTCCGGGATACGGCCCGCTCCTTCAGCGGCAAGGGAGCGGCGGCCAGACTGACCGCCTCCATCAATATATTTCCGGCGGAGCCGCAGGTCCGCCCGATTGGGACAGCGTCGTGAACGGAGCAGGAGGGCTGTCAGGCAGACGTTCCAGACACGCAGATTGCGGCCATTGCAGTGAGCAGCGGATTTGCGGTTGCAACGCGCAACGAGAAGCGCTTCCGCAGTCTGACAGTCCAGCTATCAGTCCCTGGCTCGCGTAGACGGCCCGGCAAGTGGTGCATGGGCCCCCCAGACAGACGCAGCGAAGCCCGGCGGTTGGGCCGGGCTTCGGTCTGAACACGTCTTCATTTTGGCGTAGCCCTAAGAGCCGTCATTCTGCCGCAACCCTAAGAGTCGTCATTCTGGTGTAGCCAGAATCTCTGTATTGTCATTTGCCTTCGCAATACACAACCTGCAAATGCGCCTCAGAAGCGCAGGCCGAACTTCACCGGGATGTAGGTCGTGCGGTTGCTGTTCTCCGGATAGGCGTTATTGATGTTGGATTCATTGAAGCTGGGCGTGGAATTTGCTGCCGTAACACCATAGCGCTGCGCGTTCAGCACCAAAACATACCGCACTTCCATGTACAGCCGCTCTCTGGAAAACTGGGAGAACTTGTAGGTGATGCCGAATCCGCCATTCGCCCCGAATGCGTTGCTGGTGTAGTGGTCGATCGTCTGGTTGGCCGAGTATGGGACCAGTCCGTAATACGGATCGAAGTAGTAGCCGACCCCAGGGACCGTGAAGTTGGTGACCTTGTGGTAGAAGCCGCCGCCGACAACGGCATAAGCGCCCCATGAGCCAGTAGTGGGAAGCGTAAAGGTGGGGTTAAGGGTAAACGACCAGACGTGGTTGTTGCCGTCCAACTGGCCCGGAGGAACACCGCAGGTGCCGGCGTTGACGCTGTTGCTGTTGTTCCCACCGCAGGGATAGTTATAGACATAGGTCTGGTTGTTGAGCGTCTGGCCTTGCAGTCCGAAGTGGTCGTAGTCGAACTGCGCGATCAGCGCGAATATCTTGTTGTAGTTGCGTCCGCCGCCGAACTGGAAACCCCAGCTCGGCGTCTCATACACATGGGTATCGCCAATCGGCAGGGTCAAGCCGAATCCGCCCAGGAAGGCGTACTTGGGTGAGCCGTCTTTGTTGGTATTGCCGCTGGCGTAGCTGGGCCGGCCATAGCGGCGCGGCGGTGGCTGCGAACTGCCCAGCAGATTGAAGCGGGTGCCTGAATCGGCCGCCACATCGGCGTCCGATGAGGACGCGCTGCTGCTATAGGACGCCGAGCCGATGCCCGCCGTAGCGGACTCCGATGCCAGCAAGAACGGCGCCTGCATGGTCGGTGCGGCGGACGGCGCCTGCTGGGCCTGCACCAGCGAGGCCGTTCCCGCCATCAGAAAGCTGAGCGCCGCTGCGCGGCACGCAATACCGAAGAGACTACGGTGGCTGTTCATATTTTCTGACTCCCCTTTGTTCTGACTCTCTTTAGTGTGCAGAATCCTTCGCGTTTACCAACCCGGATCAATCGAGTTTGTTGCGCCGTCCGTTGTGCCGGGCGGACGCTGGAGCGGTTCAGATTAAGCCTACTCCCATTGCTCCATACGATGCGCGTTCGCGCGCTTTGGATCGCTCGCCGGCGACTGGCTTCAGTGGATGTCGAACCGCTCCGGGTGCAGCGCCGGGTCGCTCTTTACCAGGATGGTTCTGCCGACCATCTCCTCCATCTCCAGCAGCCACTTCGCGCCCGATGCCTTGAGCTGTTTCACCACCTCCGGGTGTACGCGCAACATGATGTCGCCTCGGTCCAGCGTCTTGTGCATCTTGCGCATCTCGATGTAGATGTCGTTGCACACGGTGATCGGCGACTTGACCATTCCCGTGCCCTCGCAGACCGAGCAGGTCGTCGAGAGGGTGCGTTCGAGCGACTGCTTGACCCGCTTGCGCGTGATGGCGACCAGTCCGAAGTCGTTGAACTGGAGCACCTTCGACGGCGCGCGGTCGCTCTTCAACTCGTCTTCCAGAGCGGCCATCACACGGTTGCGGTTCTTGCGCTCGTCCATGTCGATGAAGTCGATGATGATGATGCCGCCCAGGTCGCGCAGCCGGATCTGCCGCACGATCTCCGGGATCGCATCCAGGTTCGTCTTGACGATGGTGTCCTCCAGCCGCGCCGTCTTGCCGACGTACTTGCCGGTGTTGATGTCGATGGCCACCAGCGCCTCGGTCTGGTTGATGACGATCGACCCGCCGGACTTCAGCCACACCTTCGAGCGCAGCGCCTTGTTGATCTCCTCCGTGATGCCGAACTGCTCGAACAGCGGCGTGTCCTTCAGGTAGAGCTTGACGCGCCGGATCAGCGACGGCTGGAAGCGCTGCAGGAAGCGCAGCACGCGCTCGTACTCGGCCTCCGTGTCCACCCAGATGGCGGAGAAGTTATCTGTGACCTGATCGCGCAGGATGCGCTCGATGAGGTTGAGGTCGTGATAGATCAGTGCTGGCGACTTGGACGATTCAGACCGCGCCTTGATGTCGGCCCAGAGGTTGAGCAGGAAGCGCAGGTCGCTGCGCAGCTCCTCCTCGCTGGCCCCCTCGGCGGCGGTGCGCACAATGAACCCGCCGCTGGCCTCGCCCCGTTCGCTCAGCAGGATCTCCTTCAGCCTGCGACGTTCGCCGTCCGACTCGATCTTGCGCGAGACCCCGATGTGGCTCACCGTTGGCATGAAGACCAGGAAGCGGCCGGGAAGCGCAATGTGGCTGGTGATGCGCGCGCCTTTCTTGGCGATCGGCTCCTTGGCAATCTGCACCAGGATCTCCTGGCCGGGCTTCAGCAGGTCGCTGATCGCGGGCAGATCGGTGGTCTGCATGGAGTGCCGTCCACGTCCGCCTCCGCTGTATCCGCTGTGCCCGCTGCGGTCGCGGTCGCCGGAGCCGCCGGTGCTGCGCGGACGGTCGCCGCGGTCCCCGCGGCCACGCCGTCCATCGCGCCGTCCGTCGCGCCGTCCTGGGCGGCGTTCCCCATCGCGCCCGCGTTCCGGGCGAGACGTGCTGGGGCCAGCCTCTTCTGCCGTGCGGTTCGATTCTGCGCTCTGGCCAAACTGCGCCTCGTAGAACTCCGCATCGTCGGCATTGCCCGCGCGGGCGGCCTGCTCCTGTTGGTCGTCGTCGGAGTCCTCCGCCTGCTTCAGGCCGTCGCGGTCGCCCCGCTCGTCGCCCTCCTCGGATTCCTCGCCTTCGTCCTCGCTCTCTTCGTCGAAGTCCTCTTCGTCGAGATCGTCTTCTTCAAAGTCCTCTTCTTCGTCCATGTCGTCCTGCTCTTCCAGCTCGGGCGCGGTACGCGTGATCTGGTCGATGGACATCTCGCGCAGCATGGTGCCAAGATCGGCCGCGCCCTCCACCGCCTCCTCGTCCAGGTCGTCCATCTCCTCGATCGAGCTGGCTTGGATCGTCGTACCCGCGGTATCCTCCTCGTCGAGAATCTCTTCGGCAAGCTGTCCGTGACCGGGCGTGAATCCAGCCGCGGCGGCAGCGGACCCGGAAGCCGTCTGGGCGGGCGGCAGATCGAAGCTGCTCTCGGGTGAGACCGCGGCCCCCTCGGTGCGGATCGGCGACGCGGCCTCGGAGACCTCCATCGGCACCGGATGCTGCGCCTCGACCGGCAGGACCGCGGCACTCTCCGAGTGCATCTCGCCCGCGGGTGAGATGGAGGTCATATCGTGGACCGCGGCGACCGGTGCCTCCGGCACGGTTCCGTCTTCGGCCTTCGGTTCCGGCGCAGACTCAAGCGTCGGCGCGCTCTGGCGGAACTCGCTGGGCGGCACGGGATCGACGCGGTAGGAGGCCGAAGCGTCGCTCGGCTCGTACTCGCCTGCAACGGGCGCGGCTGGCTCTGGCTTTGTAGCCGGATAGCCTTGCTGGGTCGTGGCGACGACAGCAGCAGCGGCAACTGGAGCGTCGTTGCGCAGCTCGCGGCGGCTCTCCTGCCGTGTCTCAGCGCGACCGTCGCGACTGACGTTGCGGCTGTCGCTGCTGCGGCTGTCGCTGTGCGTACTTCGGTCGGGGCGCACATCCCGTCTCGGTTCGCGATTGAACTCGCGCCGGGAGCGGTCGCGGCCCTCGCGTGAATCGGTGCGCGAATCGGCCGGGCGACGGCGAGAGAGAGTCTCGCCGGGAAGCGTTGCGCCACCATCCCAACCGGCCGCCAGTGTATAGAGGTTGGCAGGCGGGGCGAGCGGAACCGAGGCTGACTGCTCGAGTTTTGCCGTGGACGGCTCGTCGCCGCCCTTGCGGTACTTCGACAGAGACTCGCCGGGAAGCTCGATCGGCTCGCTCCCCGCCGCAAAGTCCTCGTCGGGATAGGCGTTGGCGATGGGGCCCGTGCCGCTTGCCTCCGCGCCGCTGTCCATGCCGTACAGGTTGCGCGAGGGTTCGAACCCGTGGGGATCGCGCTGTGGCCGCTGGTCCGGTCGCTGGCCCCGTTCGCGCCGTTGCAGGTCGGAGCGGCCGCCGTCGCGGTCCCGTCCCTCGCGACCCCTGTCGCGACGTCCGCGTTCGCCAGAGCGGTCGCCCGTCTGGCCCTCGCCGCGTGGGCCGTCGTTGCTGCGCTCGGCGGGCGGCGTGCCCGGGTGGGCGGCCGCTGCGCCAATCTCAAGAGTGGACTCGCGCTCGAACGAGTCGTCATCGTCGCCCGGCACCTCGGAGTAGCCCTGTGCCGCGGGGTAGTCCGCAGCGGAGTTCTCCTGCGTGGAGCCGCCCGTCTGGCCAGCCTGCTCGCCTGCCTGTCCGGAGGCTCCGCGCCCGCGACGCCGCCCGCGACGCCCGCGCCAGCGGCGGCTTGCCTCCGCACCGGGAGCGCCCTCGCCAGTCTCGCCGCCTTCGTTCAACTCTCTGGGGGCCGCACTGTCGGAGTAGCCGTCTCCGGCATCGCCGCGCAGAGCATCGCCGCGCTCGCCAGACGCGCGCTCACCCTGACCGCGCTCGCCGTCCTGCCGTCGCGGAGCCGCACCGGAGCCGGTCGGCCGGTCGGCGTTGTGGCTGCGCTCCCGATCGCGTCCACCGCGCCGGCCTCTGCCGCCTCGGTCTCCGCGCTCGCCGCCGCGCCCGCCGGATTCGCTGCGCCCGCCAGATTCGCCGCGCCCGCCCGCCTCGCCCGCCGGCTCGCCGTTGCCAAGCCGAGGCGCGCGCGCTGTACGCTCGCCAGCCGGCGCGGTGTCGAACTCTTCCGAGTCCGGCGCCTCTTCCATGAAGTCAGTGATGTACAGAAAGGCGTCGCGCTCCAGCCCGATCTCCACAAAGCTCGACTGCATCCCCGGCAACACGCGCGTGACGCGTCCGTTGTAGATCGACCCGGCAAGCGTGTACTCGTTCTCGCGCTCGTAATAGATCTCGGTGAGGGCTTCGTCTTCAACGATGGCCAGTCGCGTCTCGTGAGGCGTGCTGGAGATATAGATTTCCTTCGACATGTCCCTGCTCTTTCTGCCCGCTCCGGGTTTAATATCCCGAAGGTACGGGCGGCAGGCGCAAGCGAGAGGATCGGAGGGGCCCTAGCACGTTGCTAGGTGCCGCTCACCGAGGGTGCGGACAGGGTGTGGGACCGGGAAGCGGTGTAGACCGAGTAGACCGATGGGTGCAGACGGGGGTCGGAACCCACCCCAGACTGCGTCCAGTCCGTGCCGACGATGGGCGCGTACTGGCTGTTGCAATGAGCTATCGGAGACACTGTGGATGCTTCATTCGATGATTGCCACACGGAGTTTGTGACCAGTTCAACCTCAATGGGACCTTGAGGCGGGGCCGTTCGCCATCCGCATGAGATCATTTCCCTTCAAACCTGTCCGGCCAACGGACTTGATCCCTGCCTGGCCGGCCTTTTCTAAAATCAAAAACCTCTAAAACCTTCAAAACTCGAACGCCGCGTACCCGGCGCCATGCGCCAGCGGGAGCGGGGGGTTGCTCCGGCCTGACTGAAACAGCCGGTTATACATCCAGTATGCACCAAAATCCCCGCCAGCGCACTCTGCGCCTCGCAGAGCGGCCCCCATCCAGGGGAAGTTCTGGATACAGACTGCAGCTCGAAGTCTCACAGCCCCTCCTGGATTCCGCCGACACGAAAAGTCAACCTGAAATTGCGGGTGCAATTGTATCAGTATGCGCAGGGCCTTCCAGTCAATTGTCGAAGGATGCGGGCCATCGGCACCTTCCCGATATTTGGCCCAAAGTCCGCTCATGACCTTGCTGCCACTCTGGCCTCAGTTCACGAACCGCCGCATACGGATGTTCATCACAATCCCCAGCGCCAGGAACGTGAACAGGATCGACGATCCGCCATAGCTCATCAGGGGCAGCGGGATTCCCGTCACCGGCATCAGCCCCACTACCATCCCGATGTTCACCATGATCTGGAACAGCAGCACGGCCACCACACCCATCACGATCAGCGCGCCCGGCACGTCGGATGCCTGCTGCGCGTTCTCGATCAGGCGCGTCAGGATCAGGAAGTACAGCAGCAGGATCCCCATGCCGCCCACGAAGCCGTGCTCCTCGCAGAAGGCGGCGAAGATGAAGTCCGTGTACGGAATGGGCAGAAAATCCCCCTGCGTCTGCGTTCCCTGGTTGTTCCCCTTGCCCCCCAGCCCGCCCGCGCCGACCGCGATCTTCGCTTGCAGAATCTGGTAGCCCGCGCCACGAGGGTCGCTGCCCGGATCGAGGAAGCTGGTCAGCCGCGCCATCTGGTAGGGCTTCAGACGCTTGCCGCTCATCCATGCGCCGCCCGCCAGCAGGAAGAACCCCGGCAGCAGGACCGCCACCTGCTTCACGCGAATCCCCCCCAGAAACAGCCCGGCCACAAGAATCGGGAAGTAGGTGAGCGCCGTCCCCAGGTCCGGCTGCACCAACACCAGCGCCATGGGCACGCACACCAGAGCGAAGGCCTTGCCAATCTCGGTCCAGCTCAGTCTGCGCCCGGCAGTCCCCCAGAGATACCGTGCGATGGCCAGGATCAGCACCAGCTTCACCCACTCCGATGGTTGAAAATG
>VFSW01010468.1_pt1 | contig 13131 bp, 13 predicted proteins | sample 5358111 | NCBI WGS metagenome assembly VFSW01 (sample SAMN11554181, study PRJNA540505) | mine drainage metagenome | isolation source: sediment from site ElyBrook_90M | place: USA: Ely Copper Mine, Vershire, VT | collected 2017 | reverse complement strand
ATTCTTTGGATTCTATCTCTGTTTTTCAGAATTAATCGTCTTAGTCTTGGTTCTTCTTTTAGCGTTATGTTCAATTTGATGTTTTGAAGATGTTTTTCAAGTGATCTTCTGTAGTCTTGATTTTTCCTAGGTTGAATGTGTGGTATAGTACTAACAGAATTTTGCTTCATGCTGTTAATGACTAACATTTTATTTTTTGATCTTATGAGTACGCCTGTACATTTTAGAATAAATTTACTTTTTGGCTGTTTGTGAAATGAATCAAATATATTCTTACTGACTGTTACTCTGTCTCTGATTGGTTCGATCATTGATCCGATTCTAAAATATCTATTACGATGATATGCTAATGGGTTTTTTGTTTCATCGTATAGTATTGAAATCACTCTGCCAACAACCATGATGTGATCACCTATTTTTTTAATTGCAAATAATTCACATTCTGCATTTATTAAACAATCGGCAATTAACGGAATTTTTGTTTTCTTTGAATTTAGTACTTGAAATGAATTGTGAATACTTAATTTGTCAATTTCCTTTCTAGAATATCCTCCAGCGATACTGACTAGAGTAGATTGTTTCTCGGATGCAACATTGACACCAAACTGTTTTGTTTTTTTGATATTTTTTAGTGTATTTGATCCCTCGTGGATGAACACAGCAATTAACATTGGTTTGTAAGAAATCTGCATGGTCCATTCTGCTGCCATGACATTTTGTCCATTTGGACCATTAGAAGTGATAAAACTTATGCCTGTCATGAAAAGTCGTTGCGCATTCTGCATGGTTTTCTTATTCATACTATCACAGTCTGGCGACTGGTATTAGTTCTTTAGTTGTAATTGTTGATGTATATCAAGGGTCTAGAATGTGATTTATCATGTTTATGGAGTAAAAATGAGATCTCCAGTAATTCTAATATTTGTACTCATTTTTCTAAATAATTTAATTTAATTACTTGAGGCTGTTGTATCTTACTACGTTTTGATAGTATTTTAAATCTTGATTGTTATGGAAACATAGATTAGGGCTATATGATAGAAATCAGGAAAACAGGAAAAGATGAATCATGGTTAAGAAAACAAAGAAAAAAGAAAAACCCATTAATTTTGAAAAGGAGCGTCGTGACGACAAAAATGCGATAATTTCAATAATTATAATTGCCGCAGTAGTAGCTACTTTTGTATTAGTCTTTCATGTACTTGGTACCACTACAAACTCTGGTCGAGCTGCAGTGATAGACGGTATACCATGTAACAAGATGGATTATAGCAATTTTCATATAAATGCACACTTGGATGTGTTTGTAGATGGAAAACCATATGTTGTTCCAGCAAAAATTGGAATTATAAATGACACATGTCTATACTGGATCCATACACGCGATGATACGGGGGTTATACACATTGGAGCGCCAAATGATGGCCATTTCACGCTATCTCAATTGTTTGATATTTGGGAGGCTACTGGTAGTGATCTTCTCCCTCAAGGTGATCCGGAAATTTACATAAATGGTCAACAGATAACTTCTAGTCTAAATTCAACTGTGATAAAATCCCATGACGAAATCACGGCTGTTTATGGAGTTAGACCATCGATCATACCAACATCTTACCATTTTCCACTTGGTCTCTAGGATCTGTTGATAATTGTCACTTTTTACAGAAAACTTTATGAAAGTAGAACTGAGAGTCCATGCATGATAATTCAGGAAATAACACTAAACGGTAAAAAATACAGATTAACGCTTACTGATCAATCGCTTTCAGACGTAAGAAGACTCAAGGCGCTTTATAATGCGGCATATGAAGATCCAGAAAGCTTTGAGGAGGTAAGCTCTGCCATATCTGATACCATCAACCAAATAGCAAGCGCAGTTGAACCTGCAGTTTCTGATAGCGATCTAGATGCCCTGATTCAAGCTGTGATGAAGGTTGTTGATGAGAAGAGCAAAGAAACTGAAGCTGCAAAAGCCAAACATGCCGAAGAGAGGGCAAAAAGTGAAAAAAGCAAGACCCCCAAGCCTAAAAAATCAAAAAAATGACTTGCAAGCTGAGTGTCTGATCAGAAAAAAACCCTCATATTGGTTAAATGCATTACTTACTCAGAAAACCTATGAAAACTCACTGTGAATGTGGCATATGCGGTCATGTTTCAGAACAGGATTGCATTTTAAAAGAATGTAAATGCTGTGTAAATTTTCACATGCGTTCTGGCCCTAAAAAATAACCTACTTAATTTTTGTTTTACGTAATATCCCAAATACTATTACTCCAGCGCCTATTATCCCAGTAGTGATGGACATGATTTGTATGTTTGACAGTATTTGGCAACCAAGTGCGTAGTCTTGAGAAGTATATGTTGAAACAATCCCACCCATGGAATTGCAGTTCTCAATCCCAGGATTTGCTAGATAATGAATTACTGAAGATAGTATCATCATGGCCACTCCATACGATATAGTCGTTATTTTCAATATCACTCATTTATTCATATGACATTTATGTTGATAGTTAATCAGCGGTGGGAGATTTTTATTATTTTATCTCCAAATAGAATTCCACAAATGCCCCACAGATTGATGCGTAGTCTTGGTTCTGTAGATTTAAATAAGTACTATCTAAATTTTTCATAATGATATCTGAAGCATTTCAGAAATGTATCGATCCATCATGCGGCTTGGAATACCCAATTACTGATATTCGTATAGGATGTGATCGTGGACACCTTCTGGATATAAAGTATAAATCAAAAGCACCTTCCTCCCTAAAGGAAGTTTTCTATAAACGAAGAAATCACTCAAACAACATATTTAATGAAAGCGGAGTTTGGAGATTTAGAGAATTACTGAATTTTTGCCAGATTGATACCGAAGACATTGACGAGTGTTCAAAATATCTTGTATCTCTAGATGGTGCCGAGGGAAGGCTGTCAAAACCATATCACATGTCAAAGGTTTCAAATTATGTTGGAGTACAAAACATGTGGCTTCAACCAGAAGGATACAATCCAAGTGGATCTTTTAAAGACAATGGTATGACTACAGCTGTCACACATGCAAAACTTGTTAAGATAAAGAAAATAATTTGTGCTTCAACAGGAAATACATCTGCATCAGCTGCAATGTATGCTGCAAACGAGAATATGGAGTGCGATGTCTACATACCTTCTGGTGAAGTGGCTCCAGGAAAACTAAGTCAGGCCTTTCAGTTTGGCTCTCAGGTGATTGAAATTAAAGGAAATTTCGATGATGCACTTTCAACTTCACTTAAACGCGCAGGAGAAGCTGGAGGTTACACTGTTAATTCTGTAAATCCCTTTAGAATAGAGGGGCAGAAAACAATTGTTTACAGAGCACTTGAATCGCTTGATTGGAATGCCCCTGACTGGATAGTGTATCCTGGAGGGGCACTTGGTAATACATCAAGTTGTGGGAAAAGTCTGATGGAACTATATGAATGGGGCTGGATCAAAAAGATCCCGCGTATCGCAGTAATTAATTCTGAAGGTGCAAATACTCTCTATACTCTCTACAATGGAAAATTCGAAGAATCTGAACTACGATGGAATAAAGGAAAACCGGACACAGATCTGATAAAAAGATATTATGAGTTCATGGATACAAACGGAATAAGGCCAAAGACAAAAGCAACTGCGATTCAAATTGCAAAACCAGCTAATATGCTAAAAGGTATTCGCGCATTAGAATTTACTAACGGTGTGGTCGCCCAAGTTTCAGACGGCGAAATGCTAGATGGGATGACTCTTGTTGGCCTAAATGGATTTGACTGTGAAATGGCTTCAGGTGCCGTGCCTGCAGGAATAAAAAAACTAGTGCGTGAAGGAACAATAAAAAAGGATGATTCCGTAATAGGGATTTTGACTGGAAGACAGAAGGATTCTGGTATACCTGTAGACTATCACAAGAATCCAGAGAATAAGTTCGCCAATCCGCCAAGATCTTAGTCATGTTCAGGTTCTGGAATTATGATGACTCTGGCTAGAGCCATCTCATTTTTCACCACTGTTGATATTGTTTTTACAATTCTACTTGTTTCGTCTAATCTTGCTTCATTTGGAAAAACTATGTGTATCTCTGCATTAAACTCACTACCGTTAGGTCGTAGAAATATCTCCCTTGTCTTAATTTTGAATCTGGAAAATATGAGGTCTCGTATATCGTCCATCATATGAGGATTATTTACGGCGTCAACTAAAACAAGTGTTGACTCTCGAATTGCTGTATATGCCATTAAAAATATGTATCCTGCAATTATCATGCCCCCAATTGCGTCCATGAATTTGAAACTAGTGTAGGTACCAACAAACACACTGGCAAATCCTACAAAAGACGCAGTGCCGTCTTTGATTGAATTTTTAGCGTCAAGCTTGAGTGATATGAGGTTGGATTCCATTGCGACTTTTCTTATTGAAAATGCTCTATGCAATGACAAACCGCCTGCTGCAACAAGCGTTATCATGGTTATTTCAGGGTAGTGAATACTGGTATGTTGGAACAAGTTTCCTACTGCATGATATGTTATGAGTGATCCCAAGACCACAATTATTATAGCTGCAGTAAAAGCTGCAAGCACCTCCACCTTACGATATCCAAAAGGAAACAGCTTACTTTTTGGTTTTCGAATCATGCTAATGCCAAACCAAACTACAAACGAGATCATAGAATCAGCAAGCGAATCTAGTCCATCTGCTGTGAGAGTAACACTTCCTGAAAACAGGGTAACAATTAGCTCTGCTACTCCTATTGCAGCAAGTGTGATCACTGATTGCTTTGCTGCAAGTTGAGCCTTGTTTAAAATATCACGATGTGCTGATTCTTTGTTTTTTTCTGTAGATCCCAATTAGAATATAATCAATAATGTTGTATATCCTGCTCTTTTTAAACCGTATTGTTTATTTACTCTTTGAAATGCGCTTCAAGCATTCTTTTTTTCTCATACATGTGAAACAGTTCTTCAGTATGCCTGAATGCATCTTCTTTTTTTCGCTTAAACAACATTGCTTGCATGAGAAGGTGGTTTTCCGGTACTACAATTCCAGTCTGATCGTCAGAATAGGTTAGTTTTACAACATCATCCTGAACTTCTGTGAGATCAGCGTGTATGTGTATCATGTTGGTATCCTTAAAACTAAACTTGATAGATTCTGCATAATCTCTGATGTCTTTAGTTCCTTTTACTCCATACAAAGTAGCTACGCCATATTCATTTTTGTAGATGTTGATTATCTCTTGTGCATTAGGTGCAGGACCGTCAAATCGCACATCCATTGCATGTACGTGCATCTGTCTTGTTGGTACTTTAAAAGCCCGAATAAACAGAGGCGTATCTACACCCATATAGCTTTTCACATCTTCATCATGATGAGGATTGTAACTCCATTCGATTGAATCTTTTACTACTGTCTTTGAATCTTCTAAATCTGACCATCTTCGAAGTAGTGTAGCATCTAATCTCTTTATTTTTTTTCCGTATTTTTCCTTCAGGGGCTGGATAATTTTTCCCATCCCAGTAACGTTACAACTTCCTTGCATTACAAACTGTTTGTCAAATGCTTTCTCATAATTTACCCTGGAATTGAAGATAAATGACGCCACGGATCTTTCTCCGGTGATTTTTTCTCCGCCTTGAAATATGGCATGTATATTTTTTGGTTCATAAAGCGTTTTTTTATTTTCATATCCTATTCCTCCGGGTGATGCATCTATTACAAGATCACAGTCTGAAATCTTATCTTCTATGGTTCCAGAAATATCAAAATTCTTAAAATGATCTATTTTATTTTTTGGGACAAATACTTTGAAGCCTCTTGATATGGCATCACTGACCCTTTCATCTGGGGAGTATTTTCCAACTCCTACCACTTCTACATCGTGATCGTCTGCTATGAATTGTATTATTCTACTTCCTATTGATCCGTATCCATTTACAAAAACACGCTTCATATTTTCATGATTAGTGATTCCCTCTTATTTACATATTCTTGATAAGGACTAAATAGACTCCAAATTCTGTCAATGTAGTTGAAGATTCACCTACCATCGCTTGGAATTGGCGTCGGTATAACCCTGCTTGTAATTGTCGTGATCTTTTTAGTGCACGGACAGGACATGACAAAAACATCCGCGCCAGAAATTCTCCCTCAAAAGACACAAAATTCTAGTCAAACCGTAAGTCTTGATGCGATAGCAGGTAACTTATCTCCAGTACTAGGATCAGAGAATGCGCCTATCACAATGATAGAATTTGGAGATTACCAGTGTTTTTATTGTAACCACTTTTTTCATAATACAGAACCTGATATAGTGAAGAACTATATCGATACTGGAAAAGTCAAAATGTACTTCAAAGACTTTACTATTATTGGACAAGATTCTGTTACTGCTGCCAATGCGGCACATTGTGCTCAGGAACAAGGAAAATTTTGGGAATATCATGACGCACTGTATAATAACTGGGCAGGTGAAAACACTGGTTGGGCTTCTACTACAAACCTAGAACAATTTGCAAAGCAAATAGGCCTAAATCAGGACCAGTTTGATCAATGCATGATTCAGGCAAGATACATACAGATTATCCGTAATAGTGTTTCAGATGCCAATAATCTCGGTCTTACTGGAACCCCGGACTTTTTCATAATTGGGCCTGACAATTCTGTCACAAAGGTAGTTGGGGCTCAACCATATCAAGTATTTGATGAGATTTTCAAGTCTAAACTGCAATCCTGAGAGTTTTTTGTTTGTTTTATTGAAATAATGAATAAAAACTGCGATTTATTGGATCAATTATGACTCTCAAAATGCTTATATTCGTTACATCTAAGCTCTAGCTGTTGGCTGCAGGTATAGATGACATAGCCATCTACGTTCCAAGGTTATTTGTAGATGCCAGAGATTTTGCAAAAGCTCGCGGCATGGATCCAGATAAACTTCAACGCGGGTTGGGAGTTTCTCAGATGGCTATTGTCGATACTAATCAAGATCCAGCATGTATGGCAGCTAATGCGTGTCTGAGGTTAATTGAGAGAAACAAACTATCACCAAAAGACATTGGGCGGCTCTATGTTGCTACCGAGTCTTCGCTTGACGAATCAAAAGCTATGAATTCTTATGTTATAGGTATGCTGGAACAAATTTACGGTGATGACTCTTTAGAACACTGTGGCGGAATTGAATGTAAATTTGCATGCGTTAGTGGTTCATATGCACTATATGACAACTCTAACTGGATCAGGGCAGGAGAGGCTGAAGGAAAGTATGCTATAGTAGTTGTTTCTGATATCGCAAAATATGATCTTGGATCTAGTGGTGAATATACACAAGGCGCAGGTGCGGTTGCAATGTTACTAAGTGATACTCCCAGAATAATGACTTTCGATCCAAAGGTAACCTCTACTTCGATAAAAAATGAATATGATTTTTACAGACCATTTGGAAAGGAGACTCCAATTGTTAACGGGCAATATTCTAACTTGCTTTATATGATTCAAGTAAAAAAGGCATTGATGGCATATCGAGAAAAAGCGCTTTCCACAGGGTTGATTAAATTACAGGAAGGAGAGACCATTTTAGACTATATCGATTTCATAAACATGCATCTCCCTTACAGTAACATGGGGAAAAAAGCACTGGCCTATTTGTTAAGACATGAGTGGAGGAGCATGCCATACTGGAAGAAAATAATAGAAAAGATGGGAATGGTAGAACCTGCCCCAAAAGACCCACGAGGAACAATTGAATCGATCCTTGCAGATGCGGAATTTATGGCAAAAGATCATGAATTTACAAAGCGATTTACACAAACCGAAGAGTTTCAAGAAGTATACGATGCAAAACTTGCAAGTTCCTTGATTGCATCAAGAATAGTTGGGAATCTATACACTGCATCTCTCTACATGGGTTTTAGAAGCTGTCTTGAGTTTGAATTTCAAAAAGGAACTGATCTGGAAGGAAAAAGGTTTGGATTTGGTTCCTATGGAAGTGGTAGTAGTGCAATGGTTTTCAGCGGTGTTATAATGCCAACATACAAAGAAGTCGTAAAAGACATGAATTTAGAGTCAGAAATAGGTGCCAGGGTAAAGATCTCGCTTGAAAAATACGAGGAAATTCACGAAAATAAACGAGGTCCAAATGAAAATCTCATAGATAGTAAAAAAGAGTTTGTTCTAGTAGATGTGGCAAATACCTCGGCGATACGTGGTCAACGTACGTATGTTTTCAAAGAATAAGGAAAAAACTTTGAACAAAACGATCATTTGAAAATCAACAAAAAGGATATAAAATCGCAAGATACTACACAAAGCATGAAAGATCGTTCGATGCCAATCTGCTTTACTGCAGAACAATATGGCAAAATTGAGAAAATTGCAAAGCAGAAAGGGATGCTTAATGCTAGTCAGCTTATCGAAAAAACCCTAGACGAACTATAAAAACATCGATAAGTCCATCTTTTTCATTTCATGCCTATCAATCTTTTTTAATAGATTTGATTTATTTTTGAGTATGAGCATATTTGGACGAAAATCTACAGTTTGCGCGATTTGTAAAAGACAGTTAAGTCATAAACATAAACCAAAAAGCGAGTGGCAAATAGATGGTCCACTCTGCGGTGATTGTTATGTCACTCAAATGCAGAAATTTTATAATCTCAGTTTAAAACAAAAATGCGTCGTTTGTGGTATCGAAAAAGACGTTCCAGACATGTGGGAGCCAAAATACCATTGGGATATGAAGGGGTTGCTCTGCAAAGTGTGTTTTGATAAGAAAGATGAAAAAGATAAAGACTTGAAGGCATTTTGCAAGATCTGTAGGAAAAAGCTAGGCATGATAAGGTATAATCCTAAAAGTAAATGGAATATTGAGGGACACTTGTGTAGGGAATGCTGGGATTCCCAAAAGGCAAAATTTGGATGAATATGCATATTTTCAAGAAACACAAGTGCGAGAAATGCGACCGGAAGTTTGGTCGGCAGGAAGATCTAATGCATCATGAGCAAATCACACATAGTGGATCCATGTATGATTGCAAAGAATGTAATCTATATTTTTCAAGCATGGAATCTATGAGGACACATTTGCAAAGAATGCATAGTTATCAAGGAAAAAGAGGCTAGTAAGCTTTTACAGTCTTCACTAATGGTGGCCTTACCTTTGTGAATACTCTAAAGCCGCAGATGCATTTTATTTCTGGAAGCCTTGTCAGTTCTGATTGGCTTACACGTGTACCGCATCTCATACAAGCATAAAATACGCTGAAACTAGCTGGCTTTTCTTCTTGCACAATGTGCTCGGGAGTTGGTTCTGACATGATATATCGAAACGATATCTGTAATTTAAGGCTAACACAGATTACTTGAGTGTCAGTTCAATGTATACGTCATTTGGGATCTTGATTCTCATAAGCTGTCTGATTGCTCTGTCGTCTGCACCTAGATCTATTACCCTTCGGTGTATTCTCATTTCCCATTTTTCATATGTATGAGTACCTTGTCCGCATGGGGATTTGCGTGTTACAACGTTTAGTCTTTTTACAGGCAAAGGAGTAGGACCTTTAACTTTAACACCTGTTTTTTCTCCGATTCCTTTTATTTCACTACAGACTCCGTCCAGCCTTTGCAAACTTGTACTTGTCAATTTTATCCTGGCTGTTTGAGTCATTTAGATCTCTATTTTGTGTATTTTTCAGTGATCTCTTTTACTATACCTGCAGCAATTGTTGCTCCCATATCTCTGAGAGCAAATCTTCCTAGTTCTGGAAAGTCTTGAAACGTCTCAATTGGCAATGGTCTCACTGGTCTAATTCTAACAATGGCAGAATCTCCAGCCTTTAAGAATTTTGGATCCTTCTCTTCAATTGCACCTGATTGTGGGTTGATCTTAGCCTCGAATGCGACTATTGTAGCTGCAACTTGAGCAGTATGAGCGTGCATTACGGGAGTATAACCCGGTGCAATGGCTGTTGGATGATGAATTACTATTATTTGTGCTCTGAACTCTTTTGCAACATTTGGTGGATTATCAGGGGATCCAATCACATCGCCCCTTTTGATATCTTTCTTTTCAATACCTCTCAAATTAAAGCCAATGTTGTCCCCAGGCTCTGCTGACTCCATCTGAGTGTGATGAGTTTCAATGCTCTTGATTTCTCCCAAAGCACCTGATGGCATGACAATTATTTTCATGTTTGGTTTTGCCACTCCAGTCTCCACACGACCTACTGGTACTGTACCAACACCGGTAATGGTATAGACGTCCTGCACTGGGATTCTGAGTGGTTTGTTAGTTGGTTTATCTGGAAGTTTGAAATCATCAAATGACTCATACAATGTCTTTCCGGTCCACCATGGCATGTTTGATGATTTTTTTACCAAGTTATCGCCTTTCCAACCAGAAACTGGAATTATTGGAACCTGTTCAAGTTTGTAACCTACTGACTTTAACAGTTTTTCAGCCTTTTCTTTTGCTACTTTGAAAGCTTGTTCAGAATAGTTACTGTCATCCATCTTGTTTATGGCCACTGCTAGTTGACCTACTCCTAGGGTTCTAAGTAAGAATGCGTGTTCTCTCGCCTGTCCTCCTGGTGCAGTAGCAGTATCTGTTTCACCTTCCTTTGCAGAAAGTACTAGAATCGCACAATCTGCTTCTGAAGCTCCAGTGATCATATTTTTGATAAAGTCCCTGTGTCCAGGAGCATCAATTAATGTGAAGAAATATTTTGGTGATTCAAACTTTTGAAATGCTAAATCTATTGTAATACCTCTTTCTCGTTCGTCTTTGATATTATCCATTACCCACGCATACTTGAAAGTATCTCCCTTACCAGTCTTCTCGGACTCGGCAGCGTGGGAGGCGATTGTTCTTTCATCTACAAGGCCTAATTCCATGAGGAAATGCCCCATTGTAGTAGATTTACCATTGTCTATGTGACCGACAACAATCATATTCAAGTGTGGTTTTTTGCTTGCGGCGCTCATACCGAACCATTGAAGACTTGGGCTTTATTACCATTTCGATTTTTTGAAATTGTTTTCTGGAAATTTTCAATAATTTATCATCTGACCTTTCTCTTATCTTATTTTTCACATACTATAAATCGAGGATTTTTAAGTAGTCATACAATGAGAATAACTGTAACCGTAATCAAAGCTGATGTCGGTGGAATTGGAGGCCATACAAGACCAAGCGACGGGTTACTAAACGCCGTTAGAAATATCATACGATCTCAAATGGTAAAAAATGGAAATGGACTTTTGATTGATTCTTATGTTGGATATTGCGGTGACGATATTCATATTGTCATGACGCATACTCGAGGAGTTGACAATAGCGATATCCACAAGCTTGCGTGGCGAGCTTTTGAGGACGCTACCAGAGTAGCTAAAAATGAAGGTCTCTATGGAGCAGGTCAAGATCTTTTAAAGGATTCATTTTCTGGAAATGTCAAAGGAATGGGTCCAGGAGTAGCCGAAATGACATTTGAAGAACGACCAAACGAGGCCTTTACAATTTACGCTGCAGACAAAACTGAACCTGGTGCTTTCAATTACCCATTTTATAGAATGTTTGTTGACGCATTAAGTAACACTGGACTAATTGTTAACCAAAATCTAGCAGGAGGAGTAAAGATAAACATCATGGACGTAGAGAAAGGCAGAATTGCCCAACTTCAGATGTGGCAAGACAAGCCTACTCTTGAGGCCGCACTAATGTATCCTGGAAGATATGTTGTTTCAAGTGTGTATACACGAGATGATCAACCAATTCTTGCCGCTTCAACTGATCGTTTGCACAACATAGCGGGAAAATATGTTGGCAAAGATGATCCAATTTGCATCATCAGAACACAAAAAGATTTTCCAGCAACAGAAGAAGCTGGCGCGGCTTTTAATAATCCGCACCTTGTTGCAGGAAATACTAGAGGAAGTCATCATGCTCCTTTGATGCCAGTCAAGTTAAACTCTCCTGCAAGTATCAACTATGCCATACCGATTGTATCAGCACTAGTGTTTAGCATGCATAATGGAAAACTTGTTGGACCTGTAGATGGGTTTGCGTCAGCTGACTGGGACTATGTGCGCCAGATAGCGGTAGAAAGAACAATTGCAATTAGAAGTCAGGGTTTTGTACATCCTGCGACTCTTGTGCCATCTGAACTTGAATATGCGGAAGGATACAGAGCCAGAATGAATATATTATGGAGTAGGATGAGACCGATTTCAAATTCAAAAGGACATCAATTTGACCAACATAAACAGCAACAGATACCTCAAAATAATCCACGACCTCAAAATAATCCACGACCTCAAAATAATCCACGACCTCAACAAAAACAACAGCCTCAAAGACTACCGCCGAGATCGCATCAATCAAACATATCAAAACCAGCTGCCCAAAAACCAGCGGTACCTCAAAAAGACGTTCAGAACACATCTGCAAAACCAGTAAGAAACGCAAGAAAACCTAATCAAACAAAAACTCCGACTACGACAACTGAAGTAAAGAAGCCTCAATCTTCAGAAAAGTAAATACTTTTCAAATTATAATTTTTATTATAGGGTTTTTAACATTCATCTATTGACTAGAAAACCTCAGATTCTCATAATACGGAATAACGAAAATGGATTTACACCTGAACTTGAAAAAATAGCATACAGTACAGGAACTGAAGTGGCAAAAGCAGGGGCAACACTAATCACTGGAGGTCTTGGTGGTGTGATGGAGGCTGCTGCCCATGGTGCAAAGGATGCAGGCGGTCTAACAATTGGCATTATTCCTCAAAATGATGCCTCTTTTGCAAACGAATACTGCGATATAGTGATTCCGAGTGGTATTGGACTTGCAAGAGATTTCATTACTGCGCTTTCTGGGGATGGCATAATAATCATCGGTGGAGGTTCGGGCACTCTTTCAGAGGCATGTGCAGCTTACATGCACAAAAGACCCATGGTGTCTATCAAAAATACCGGCGGGATTGCAGACCAATATGCTGATCAATATATAGATCATAGACAACAAGTAAAAATAATTAGTGCGGCGAATCCAAAAGAAGCCGTAAAAATACTACTAGACATAATTAATTCTTGATAGTTAAAAGATATGGATCTGGTTTGTAG
>VFSW01010467.1_pt1 | contig 13132 bp, 13 predicted proteins | sample 5358111 | NCBI WGS metagenome assembly VFSW01 (sample SAMN11554181, study PRJNA540505) | mine drainage metagenome | isolation source: sediment from site ElyBrook_90M | place: USA: Ely Copper Mine, Vershire, VT | collected 2017 | reverse complement strand
CGCCAGCTCAGCCTGGCGTTCACGGTTGTCGATCAGATCCCGCCATCGAAGTCGATTTTCGCGCAACAAGGCGGAAAAAAGCGAGCTCTTGATCCATGGGTCGAGCCGCGCGCTGAGCCAGGCCACGTCGTCGCGCGCGAAGGCATCGAGCGTCGCGCTCCAATCGTCGAGTAACCGTGGGACCCAAGCGGGCGGCGACTGCAGCGAGTCGGCGTACCGTCGCGCGGCGTCGTGGTAAACTCTCTGCACCGCGACCACCAACGGATCGACCCGCGGCGGCTCGCCAGGTCCCGCCAGCCGATTCAATCGCCGCGTGACCGTGACCCAGGGCGCCCCCTCCGCCGTGAGCTCGATCCGCGGCAACCGCGAGAGCAAGTTTGGATCGTAATGAATCGCCTTCAACGCCAGCGCGGTGGCCCCGAATTGCAAGGCGATGTTGAAATGACTGCGGTGTCCGTCGGCGGCGATCAAGTGGTAGCGGAAGCGGGAGGGGTTCGGCCCCATGTGATGTTCATCGCGGGCCAGCGAGTGCAGCGCGCGTTCGTTGGTCGTTGCGCCGCCGACGTCGTATTGCATGGCCTGCGCGCGGACCCCTGCCACAAGTTCGGCGGTGGGGTAGCGAATGGCCCCCGCACCGGCGTAGATCCGCGTCGCGAGGAACGGCAAGATCCGTGCTGAGAAATTCTTCGGATGCTCCGCCACCAGGTAATTTTCATGCGCGCCCCACACCGAGTTGGTCGAGGCCGTGAGGAGGCCGTCGTGGTTGTTGTTGGCCAGGATCAGCCGATTGCCGGATTCCGCTTCCATTTGACGCACCGCCCGCCGCGCGAGCTGTTGTTGCTGCGCCAAGACCACCGGCAGAGCATACGGCGAGTCGCACTCGCAGGCGGCGAACTCGACGTGCTGGCCCGTGTCGACGTATACACGACCGTAGCCGTTGAATATGCCGGACGGGCCCGGCAAGCTAGGCGCAAGCCGGCCGATCGTCGCGACGAAAGCCCGCGCGGCGTCGGCGGTCCGCTCCATGTCTGATGTGCCGGCCAGCGCCGTCAAGCACTCGGCGTCGGTGCTCATGATGAATTCTGGCGAGGGGTTCATGTTCCAAGTCTTCGGAGAAGTCGATTGGTAGAACGGAATTCATTCCGTTTCCCGGCTTCAAACGGAATACATTCCGTTCTACGTCCTTTCCGGATTTCACTGGCCCGGGCCGGTTCGGCGGCGCTCCAGTTCTTGTTGCGCGGATTCTTTCTTCTTGCAAGCCTCGGCGTTCTGCCGCGCCACCTGGACAAAAGCGGCGGATTGAGCCAGCAAGTCACCGCCGGCTTCGTTCTCGGTACCGCTCGCGGCCGTTGGCCGCTGAAGACGATCGTGGGTAATAGTCCGTTCCTGTTGCATGGTACACCTTTCGTTGGCCTTTCATCATTCAATTCATCGATTCACGAATCTCCGTTACCCCAACCTGATTCCGACGGCGCACTCTCGGAACGAGACGAAACCGACGGCGCAAGCTGTAACGCAACTTCCATCACCGGGTCGCGGCGCCCGGCGGCCTGTGACAGGTGTTTCCGCAAGAGCCGGTCCAGCTCGTCCACGTCACGGGCCACGGTGATGATGGCCTCAAACTCGTTGCGGTTGAGGCCATCGAGGCGAGGCATATCGACTTTCAAACGCGGGTTCCAGCGGCCCTCCGAACGCCGTAGCTCAACGTAACTCCATTCCACCTCAGCGATCGCTTCGGCGGGCATGTGGCGAATGATCCGGCCACGGGCCCAGCCGCGCCCCTCGGCCGGTCAGTCGTCGAGCAGCGCTTCGGCACCCGAGAACGGCACCAGCGGGTCGATCGCGCCATCCTGCCACAGCCGCCAGAACCAGCCTCGATTGGGATCGGTGTTGCCGTAATCCTGGTCCGCCAGCCGGGTATCGGCGTCGCCAAGCCTGGTGCCGGGCGCACGGCAAAGTTGGACGAGAACCAAAAGTTTCGCCGCCCAATCGAGGTGCTTCGAACAGGACAACAGGTCGCCTGCCTCGCAGCGATCGGTCAACTCGATGATGATCGACAGCAATTCCGCCGCGCCGGGAACGATGCTTTCGGAGATCAGTCGGTTTTCGACCATTCCGAGGAGCATGCCCGCCAGCTCTCGGATATACTGTGGCAAGGTCACGTGGCGGCCATCGACGAGCTGGGCCGTCGCCGTGAGCCGCCCCGTGTTGAGGTCCAGGCCCCAACTCCAAGAACGTAGGGCGTACACGGGGTCGGCCAAATTGGCGCCGCAGAAGCCCTCTTCGGCAGCGGCCAACAGGCATTGCACGAATACGCAACGCAGAGCCAGGCTTGCCGGTGCCAGGTCGAAACCAATCAGGTGCATCCGAGCGGCGTGAGTGCCGTGTGGTTCCTGGCGGGAATTCAAGATGCCACGACAGAATTTCTCGGTCGTGCTGAGCGTCGTCAACTTGCTTAGGTGGTGCGCGCGGCCGCTCGTGCTATAAACGATGGTGCCGTCGTTGAACGGCAGCAGGTAGCCGGCGCCGAACCAGGCGATCGCCCCGGCCATGCCGCTGGCTACCGAGCCCAGTACCGCGGGGCGGTTGATTTCGTGGAAAAGGCCCTCCCAGAGCGCGGGCTCGACGCTGACGTTGAAGTGCGTCCCCCAGGAAATCGAGGGATCTTGCCAATCGACGTTGTGGGTGGTGAGCGTCAACTGCAAGCCCGGCTCGGCCGTCTCTTCCGCCTTTCGGCGGGCGGCCTCGGCCGCCAGCAAGTTGGCGATCGTACCCGCCGCGAAAGTCCGAGCGTCGAGCGCCTCAGCAGTGCAGACCTCGACGTGCCCCATGTCGGAGTAAAACACCTGTCCGTTCGTGGCCCAGTGGCGCAGGCAGTCGCTCGACCAGGCCGACGCGCCGTTGCCCAGGATGTGCCAACCGCCGTCGTGTGCCGTTCGGCTGCGCGACCAGGTGCGGCCGCCGCGCGGCACGAAGGCGGCGTCGGCCTGCGCGAGGACCCGCCGTGTCGCTTCCCAAGGAGAAAGGGCGACACCTTCGAGCGTAGCCCCCGAGGTCGATAGTTCGCAGTCGCCGCCTGTGAATTTCTTGCTGGCCACTTTTACCTCCTGTCGACGCTCTCGGGGCTCCCTTGTCCCCTGTCTGCTTTCATGGTCCCCCGGGAAACGAGAGCAGTCTGCTTCACACCAACCCGCAGCGCAAGCAAGGTATGTTCGACGCTGGGCCTTGCTTGCGCTTCGGGTTAGTGTGGGACCATGAATAATCCAGGCTACTCCTGACTTCCTTACCCGGCGTACGGCCGCAGGTCATGGTGCTGCCGAAACTCTTCGTCGTTGACCAACTCGGGGTGGACGACGGGCACCTTGATCTGCAACGTGCGCACGAGCGCCTGCGGATCGGCCACGAGCTGCGCCGCCGCGCTGTGGCTTACATCGATTAAGGCTTCTACCAGGTCGTCGCTGCCGATCGCGGGTACGCCCGTCGCAAGCAGTCGCCGCTCGGCCGCCTTGCGCTTGGCGTGGTCCAGCGCACTCTCGTAATGGACGCCGGCCAGGATCTCGCCGGCCGTGACGTCGATTTTACGTTGTCCCTCGGTAGTGTACCGCAGCACGGTGGCTGGAAACACGCAAGCGAGTGCCGGGCGGATGATCCGCTGGCGGATTTCCTCCTCGGCCAGGTCGCGCCGGACCGTATCGTCGAGAAACCAAGGGAGCCGGCCGTTTCTGGCATGGACCCAGACGATTGCCTCGGCCGCGTCGATTGTGTAGTCGGGCATGGCCAGGCCCAGGTCGCCGAAGCGTCCGGGTCGCTTTAGCGCGTGGTCGACGCCGTCGGGAGCATTGGTAAGGCCTACCCATACCATTTCCACTGGCGGACCTTCGCCCGAGCGGAGCTGCACCAGCCCATCCATCTCGGCCAATAGCGCCTGCACGCAGTCGTTTTGCGCCGCCGACACCCACTGCTCGGAGCGGTAGTTGCGAGATCCGAGCGAGTCGCACTCGTCGAACACGTTAAACACCAGCAAGGGCCGCTTGCGGGGCTGGGCCAACCGCGCGCGGAGCGTGGCCGCGAAGCGTCGCACGTTTGCTGCGTCCTCGCCATGAAAGCTCGATTTGAACTCGTTGGGCTTGACGCTGTTCAGGATCACGTCGAAGCCCTTTTCGCGGCCGAGATCGTGCAAACGCCGCACCAGCGCACGGATGCGGGCCGTTTTGCCCATGCCCGCCTTGTGCGAGTAGAGGATGAATCCGTTGAGCGGTTTCAAGTCGAATTCCGCGCGGTGCTCCGGGTAAACGACACGCAACAGCAAGTCCTCAACCAGCGGCACGACGACCGAATCCAGCCCGGCCAGGTCCTCCAGCCGCGTCGTAATCGACTCGATCGGCACTTCGTAGCGGGTCTCGACGCGGTCGCTGGGTAGGCGATCAATCGCCCAGCCGGCGATATCACGGTGTAGGACCAGCCTCTCACCGGTCGCTAGCGTCGCCTCTCGCAGGGGCGGCGCCAGGGTCACAATCTCTTCGCCGTTTCCGTTGCGGCCGACCAGCGCCATCCCGCGTTCGCGTTCATGGTATCCCTTGTATTCGACAACCTCTCCCTGGCAGCGGTCGCGCAGGTCCGTATCGGTCCGCATGCCGACGACGACCAGTTCTTTGGGGTTCACGAGCACCTGGTGCCAGGGCATCAAGCGTTCGAGTTCGGCCAGATCGACGTCGGGATGGATCGCCAGCACGCGGCGCTGGCCGTTGAGTAGCACCACGGCTTTCGGCCGCCCTCCCCGGTCGAACCGCAGCCGTTCCAGGTAGCCGACCAGGTGGGGCGGCTCGAACAGCTCCTCGAGCAAGGCGTGTTGCTTGGCAACCGTTTCCGTGGCGAGCTCGCAGTGCTCGCGCGCCTCGCGACGCGAGCAGACCAGCTCGGTCAGAGTTTCGAGAGGTTCGCGACGCATGCGCGACATCAACCTGCGAACTTCCGCCTGGTCTTGTTGGTTACGGTCCTGTTGGTTGCGGTCGTGTTCGTGGGGCGCCTGGGGTGCCTGCGCCATGCCGTTGCCATTGGGCGATTCTGCAATGAGGTGCTCGAGCTGCGCCATGAGCGAATTCTCCGCGGGATCCTGGGTTGAGTTAATCTTCATAGCATTGCCAACGGATGGGGCGCATCTCGCCGCCCCGCCAGGCGTGAATCTCGAGTACGGGCTTCCGTCCTTCGTCCCCCCGTCTGCGGCCTGCGATCGGCATTACGCTGGCCTTCGATGAGAACAGCGATTCGACCACCTGGTAGTCAGCGGCCGAGACGAGCGTACACTCGGCCAACGGACACTCTTTTTGATTGCATTCGCCGCAGCCCCAACCGTGGGAGTGCCAGGCTGTGATCACGCACTCGCCGGCGCCGCGCAGCTCCGCGAGTTGGGCCGCGGCGGTCAGTGCCTCAGGGCTGAACGAAAACGTCATCGCGGCACCTACGTGTCGCTCGTCGAGCACACTCGCCGAAAGGATCGTCACCACACGGGTCTCGGTGTCGGGCAATGGCCGTGGCAAGCGGACGAGCTTGCCCAGCACGGCGCCGCCGGTTTCGGTTGCGCCGGCGGCCTCGGTCAGGCGCACGATGTCGGCAACCATCCGCGCGTTGACGAGCACTGGCCGGTCAGGCACGAGGCCCCCCGCGCCCAGCCCACGCACGCCAAGCTCCTCAAGTGTCTGGTCGACGATGGGCGGCGGTTCGAGCAGAGGCGGAGTCAGTCGCGACTTGTGGCCATTGGTCGTGCCGACCAGGCTGCGATAGGCAACGTCGTCGTTCGCCAGCGTGCCTTCTTCCCGCAACCGCGCGACGGCGAGCTGCGACCGCCGCGCCCAACGACCCGACTCGAACCGGCGGAGATACGTCGAGCGCTCGTCGCCGTGTCGGGCGACCAGTGTTACCTCGACCTGCTCGACCAACGGTTCCCGTCGCCAGACGGGACGGACGTCGGCCTCGACCTGGTCGGCCTCGCATGGCAATTGTTCGCTAAGTACGCCGGAGATGTAGGTTTCCGAGATCAGGTCATTGACGTCCTCGGTAACCGTTTCGACGTAGATCGGGACGTTCGACTCGTCGGGGCGCCGGCGCAGCTCAAGCCTGAACTCGTATCCCCCTGTGATCACAGTTTCCATGTGACAGACTCCTTGATACGGTAATGCGCTAGCCCGGATCATTCATGGTCCCCCCGGGAAACAAGCGCAGTCTGCTTCACATCAACCCGCAGCGCAAGCAAGGTCTGTTCAACGCTGGGCCTTGCTTGCGCTGCGGGTTAGTGTGGGACCATGAATAATCCGGCGCTAGCCGGCGGATACCTCCGGCATTACGGTCCATTCGTTTTGCACATCCTCGTCGGGCAATTCCGCCAGTACGCGCTTGTTGTCAAGGCGCACACCCCGGCTGAACGCGTTCCATCGCAGCCCGTTGTGGGGAATCTGCGTCCGTTCCAGATAATGATCCAGGGCCTGGCCCACGGTGTGTCGGGGCGTCAGGAAGCCCAGGGTCAAATCGGCCTCCAAGCGCCTCTGGCCTGTGATGTCATGCATCCGAAGTTTCGGTTCCGTCAAAGTCATGTTACGGTCCTCCAAGTGTTAAATGCCCCATTCAGTCCGAATTCCCCTCCATCAGCGACGACGCGAACAGCGCGGCGTACCACCTCGCCAGATCCGGTTCTTGAGCCAGAGTCTGGAGCACCGCAGCCGTGTGCGTCTTGGCGACGGCGACCGCCACGGCCGCGGACGCCAGAGATTGAGGTCCCAATGCGTTTGCACTGAGGCACATTTCGGCAACCAGCTCGTCTCCCAATCGAGCCAGGCGCGCGCCCCGCAAACTGGCGTTCTCACGCAGCGATTGCAGCGCGGTGGCCCCGCGCGCCGCGCTTGGGACCGCCCCTACCAACACCGTGTTCAACCGCAGCCCCTTCGGTGTTAACTCCAAACGCACCGGCACGGGTTGCCCTTGCAGCTTCGGTCGCAATTCCCAACCCCACTCGTGTCGCACGATTGCGTCCGTTTCCCACCCCACCTGGTCGAGCCCGGCCTGGAGTGCCGTCTCGTCCAACGGCCCTCTACCGTCGACTTCTTCCCAAGCGACGGGATCAATGGTCGTCGTGGCGCGCCGCAGGGCGTATTCGACTCCCCGCCCAAGCTCGGCCAGCGCGTTCGACAAATCCAACTCGCCATTGGGACGCATATCGGCCAGCAGGAACATTCCTTATCCCGTGAGGGCGAACCTCAGGTTGGCGGGCAGGTTGCGATTGATGGCCAGAGCCTGCCACGCCGAAGGCCCGCCGGCGACGCGCGCCATTAGCTTGAGCCGATCGCTCGGCGCCAGGACGAGATCAGCCCGCGCATCCGCACGCCCTTGATCCGTTCCAGCGCCAATCGGGTCCGCCGGCCATGGGTCAGAAGCGTGTCGAGTTGGGGTAGCGAAGTTGGCATGGTTTCGTTGATCTCTGCTTCGTGATCTCTGCTTCGTAAACTCTTTGAAGTCAATACAATGGTTCAGGGTTGCCGACTCCCTCCAGCGCCGTCGGCTCCAGGGCGAAATGCCGCGCCGCCTCGATATCGGCCGGGTGGAACGCTCGCCAATTGGCGAAACTAAGAATTGAGTACAAGTGCTCGAGCAACGCATCCAACGGGAAAGGACCCGCTGGCAAGTCACCCAGGCACACCAGGCCGAATTGGCGCGAATAATTCGGATGGAAGAACCCCAGGTCGGAGTCGAGAGCGACCGCGATTGAGGGGGTCTTTGGGTCGCTGATTTCCAGCAGTTGCGGGTGGTAGTTGATTACGCCCCGCACCGGTCCGGGCGCCAGCATCACCGGCCCATCGCCGTGCTTGCACTTGTAAGGCACGTGCATCTCGAATCGAAACGACCGCGGCGCCGATGAAGGCTCCGGGTAGACGCGGATAATCCGCGTCTTGGCCAATATTCCATCGCGACATTCGGCCCAATTATTGGCGAAGAACTCGCCGGTCGCGCGGCCCAGCGGCGTGTCCTCATCGAGCTGATGGGTGCCGGCCGCGGCGCGGCGCAACAACTCAATCATTTCCTCCCGTGTGGTCCAACGCCGGCGTATGGAGGCGGTCATCGGTATCAATCCTTTCCACAGACCAGAACTGAATCCCCGTTTTCGAACTACGATCCACACTACGACAGCACCAGCCGCACCGGCGGGCGGTTCGGCGCGCGAGCCACCAACATCGCCCCGCTGGTTGGCAAGCCCAACTCCGCAAGTGACAGGGCGCCCAGCCCCGCGGCGGAAGCCTCGGCTGGCGTCCAACGCGCTCGCTGCGAGCCAGCCAGCCATTCCATTGACGCCCCACAAGTCCCACATTCCGGTGCCCGCGACCAAGGACCGCCGACCGCTGGGTGACGCGCACCGCAACCACAGATGGCTGTCGTCCAAAGCAAGTGCCTATACGGTTCCAGCGTTTCCGCCGCAGCGCCCAGCTCCGCTTCGGCCACGCCGAACAGGTCCAGCATCGACATTTGCTCGGCCGTCCGCGGCAGTCGGTGGAGCGCCCAGCGGACATGCCCTGTTACGCAGTCCTCGCAGCGCGGCAAGCGGATCGAAAAGAGTTGCGGGGCACTTAGATCCAGTACCAATTCATGGCCGAACGACAGCTCGGCGCCGTTCCCGCTCACCAACCGTTGCGCCTGGATCAGTGCGATGCCCGCGATGGCCGCGCCCAGCGCCCCGCCGGCCAACGTCGGCTGGCGTCGCGAAGTCGCGGTCCCGGGACACGGCTGACGGGCGTTTGCCAACTTTCCCGACGACCCGGTCAGGTCGTCGAGAGTGTATCCGCAGCAGGCGCAGGCATGTCCGCCGCCCGCATGCGACACGGCCACGCGCCCCAGCTCCCTTTGGCCCGTACCGTCGAGCGCCATCCTCAAGAGCGGTATTCCGAGTCCGTTGCTGATCTCGGCCAACGGCAGGGTCAAGGCGGGATCGTCCGTGGCGTCGACCAAAACGTCCATCTCGGAGAGCTTTCCGATGCCGACGTGACGGATATCAACGGCGAGCGCCTCGGCTCGGCCGGGGAAGATCGCGTCGCAGGCCAATCGCACCGCTTCGACTTTGGGCATGCCCTCGCGCACGTTTTGCGTGCCCAAGTTTTCCAAGCGCCCCTGGTCCGGGTCGACAATCAGCACAAACGATCCGGAGCGGACCGCCTCGGGCGCGAAGCGACTGCCCAAATTGCCGGCTCCGATGACCGTGATTCGGCTCGCATGCCAGCGCGAGAAAGCCCCACCCTGCAGGGTTGGCGTTTCTCGCAAGCGGGCGAACCGCGCTGTTTCAACGGGCAGTAGCGGTGATGAGATGAAGGAGTCCATCAAGCGTCCTTTGCTTCATACGGGGCGGCTGCCAGGCCGCGCCGCGGGGGTCGAAGTTACAAACGTGACAGGGGAGCTGCAGCCGCCAGGCGTCGGCCCGATACATCGTTCCACAAGAAAGCCCTGGGCAGATGACGACCAGGTCGACCTGCGCTTTCAACCTGGCTTTTGTCCTGGCGCAGAATATGTTTTCGCCTTGGATTGCCGGGTCATACGGGACCTCGGCCGCCGCTTCATCGCGCGCCGCCCAGAGGCGCTGGCCCCCACACTCCAGGCAATCGGCGTGCTTGAGAATGTGGACGCCGGCCCCCAGCCGGGCCCCGTTGCGCCGTATCGACGAGTTGAGCCGTATCGGCGAAGTGAATGCTTCGGGCACCACGATGACCGCCACGGCTTCGCGCGCCGCGCTGCTCGCGTGGTCCACCGCGTGGACCAGGGCGCCGAATGGAGCGGCCGCCGGCTGGCGCTCGTCGAAGGCCGCCTGACGAATGCCGGTCGGGCAAACCCACACCGGTGGATCGCATTCGACGCGACGAGGCTCGTCACCGGCACTCGCATACCACAGATTCAGCCGTTGCATGAGTCGCTCCTTGTTGGCGTCCCGAGAAGGCCGCGCAGGTCGCTCGAATCCATCTTAGCCATCGATCGTCGGGATGTCAACTATTTGCAATTATTACCTTTTACAATTCTAAATTGGAATGATTTGCCAGGCCGCCGATCGGGCCGCGATCCGGCGTCATCCGCCTTCCTTGCGGCCATTTCGAACCAACGAAAAACGCGAGACAACCTCGGGAGCTCCGCCGCGCGAACGCCGCGCGCCGTGGCACACCCGAGGCCGTCTCGCGTTTCCAGCGCCGACGGACATCGTAGGACGTATCGAGCAATCTCAGTTTCTTGCCGGGCTGGTTTCTCTCTTTCTTACTTCCAGTGGAATCACCCGTCGAATCATGCGCCCGAGCGTGTCGGTCTCGTCTGGTCGGACGCGGACTTCGAACACGACCTGAGCGACCTGACCGTTTGCCACCGTCAACGTCGCCTTGCCGTAGCCGAAGACTAGGCGTTCCAGCCGCCGGTCGAACGCGCGACGTAACCGGTCGATCTCTCCGTGCGAGAGAATCACGCGCTGGTAGCCGGCCGGCGCCGGCACCTCGTGCCGGGCACCACCGACTTTAGCCAGGGCGCCATTGGCCTTTGCCAGAGCGAATGTGGCGCTGGTTTCGATTTCGATCCGCACGACGGCGCCGCGATTGAGCGTCACGCCGATCGAGCCCTGCGAAATCCCGTAGAAATTTGCCACGGCGTCGACAAAATCGACAAGCCGTCTTCCGTGACGACACGCATCGCTGCCCGCTCCCGAGAATCCTTGCTGAGGCATGGGTGTCCTCCGCCAAAGGTCTACATGCATGAAGATGAACATAAAGGGGAGAACCCCACACTGTCAATAGTTTTTCCAATATCTCCAAAAGGGGGGCATGGCAATTCGACCCTGGCCAAGGTATGAAAGAGGCCGCGGACGACACCTGTCGGCCCCCATCGCTTGTGCGTCGTGACGTCTGGCATTTGACGTAAACACCGGTAATACCGAAGGAATACCATACTATTTTGAACTTGTTTCGGAAACGCCGCGACCGCACTCGGGGCGGAATCGTTACCAAAATGGCCTCGTTTCATGCGCAACAACTTCCCGATAGGAAAATCACTCTGGCGTTTTAACCGCCGTAATGGCGTTTTCTGGTGAGTTCAACCGCCGGTCCCATCGTGGAATCCTTGGAATCGTTGCCACGTGGGAACCTGGTCTCGTGAGAACTTGCCAAGTGGAAATCATCGCCAAGCAGTCGAAGTAGGAGCCCGCCATGCGTATCTCGATGTGTTTGTCCCAATTGTTGCAGGCCCCAAATGGCCGGCGTGGGCTGATCCAGGAAATTGTCGACGCCACGGACATCGAGCGACACACGGTGGCCGCCATACTACGCAACGAGGTGAAGTACATTTCACTCGAGGCTCTAGGCAAACTTTGCGATTATCTCATCGACAAAGCGGGCGTGCCGGCCGCCTCGCTGCCAGGGGCGCTATTCGCGGCCGAGCCGCTCGGCTTCATCGAGATGTTGGCCAAAAGCCGGGAGCTGGCCTTCTGTCTCGGAAAACGCCACAACGAAGCCTGGACTGGCCGCGACTTCGTGATCGCCACCGACTCGCAATTTCAGTCGGAGCTGCTGGCCCGCATCCTGCGCTGCCAACCGCCGGCGGATGACGCGCTCGACGACACGGCACGGCGCTCCTCGGCCGATTTCCATCGGGTCGATCAATACCTCGTCACGGCGCCCTCCGAGCACGACACCGAATCGCAATGGAACGATGTCCGCGCCGGAGCGGAGGAGCGATATCGTTGGTTCGAGGAGACGCCGGCCGACAAGGCACTCTTGGCCCTGGGCAGCAACAAGGTCAATCCACTCGTTGAGCTGATCCTCGCCAACGCGTTCTCGGCGACGCCGTTCATGTCACAGGACCATGTTGCGCGTCCCGCCGATCGCCGTTGCCCGTTGATGTTTCGCTACCGCCAGCGCGATCCCAAGCCTGTCTCGTGCTGTGGTGGCATGACGCTTGCGCGGAAGGCGAAGGAAGACCTGCCGGGCATTTACTACGAATTGTCCGATCGCCGTTGGGCGTGCTGCCCCTGCGAAGACCCATCCGATACGAACCCATCCCGCGATGCCGGTTTCATCTGCTACGTACACCGCCCCCATTTGCGGCAAGTCGAGCTGGCCTGCGGTGGATTCAGCGGACGCTCGACGGGCGCGCTGGCCATGACGCTCCACAAGATGATCCACCATCTCCGCCCGCCGCAATTCGTCGGCTCGCGCGAAATTGGGCTGTTCATCGTCAAATTCACGTTTCCGCCCGGCACGGCCGACGCGGCACTTGAGCCGACCGAATACGAGCTCGTGCGAGTCGATGAGGAAGTGATCGCCCGCCGGTGCCCGGTCGCCCGCCGGTGCCCAGTGGAGAAATGAATTGTTTGTCGCCTTTCGCTCCGCGAAAGAACGTCCCTTCCCTCCAGCGAAAGGCAACATCCTGCGCAGCGAAATTGTTCAGGACCAAATCCTTGATGGGCGCTTGTCGAGCCGACAAATTAGCAGATCGACAAAATAGAATGAAGTACGTGATAGATTCCTTTATTCATTGTATCGCGGGACCCGGAGGGTTAGAATAACCTCGGCGGATGCCCGGCGCGGCGCGGCCGCCGGCGGAGCGCATCGGCCTTTGCGGGGCGTGTCCAGGAGAATCCAGCATGAACCCGGTAAGCAAGATCGTGGCGGCGATTCTGTTCAGCGGTGGCGATGCTCCGGGAATGAACGCCCTTTTGCGGGCATTTGTCCGCTTGGGCCTCAACCGGCATCAAGCCCAAGTCCTCGGCGTCAAGGCCGGTTTCCTCGGCCTGGTGAGCACCTGCGAACGGCTCGAATCCGGCGAGCTCTACGACGGCCTGCTCCGCAAGGAAATGGGGCGGTACGTCGGCCTGGCGGGCTTGCGCGAACGCACAGTTGGAATTGTCCGAATGGACCACTCTTCCGTGAGCCGGCTTGTCGACCAGGGGGGCATCGCGCTCGGCTCCTCGCGGTGTGAGGAGTTCAAGAAGCCGGAGGTCCGCCTCCAGGTTCTCGAACTGCTCAAGGGCCTCGGTGTCTCGGCACTCGTGGTTGTCGGCGGCGCCGGCTCGCACGCCGGCGCCGCGGCCCGGGCTCACGAAAGCGCCCGGGGGGTGATTGGGGTTCAGGCG
>VFSW01010466.1_pt1 | contig 13132 bp, 8 predicted proteins | sample 5358111 | NCBI WGS metagenome assembly VFSW01 (sample SAMN11554181, study PRJNA540505) | mine drainage metagenome | isolation source: sediment from site ElyBrook_90M | place: USA: Ely Copper Mine, Vershire, VT | collected 2017 | reverse complement strand
CCCCCCCGCCGCGGGCGGGGGGGGGCACGCCCACGCCCGCGCTCTCCTCGACGCCGGGCCGGGCGTCGAGCGCCTCCTAGACCTCGCGCGGGTAGACGTTGTAGCCGCCGGTGATGATCAGGTCCTTGGCGCGGCCGATGAGGCGCACCACGTCCTCGGAGTCCAGGTAGCCCACGTCGCCGGTGACGAAGTAGCCGTCGCGCATCTCGGCGGCGGTCTGCTCGGGGGCGCGCCAGTACCCGGCGAACACGCTCGGGCCCCGGACCTCGAGGACGCCCTCGGGGCCCACGCGCACCTCGGTGCCGCGGAGCGCCCGCCCCACGGCGCCCGGGAGCCGCTCGCCGTCGTAGGGGTTGGAGGCGATCACGCCCGCCTCGGTCATCCCGTACCGCTCGAGGATCGCCTTGCCGGTGCGCTCGCGGAAGGCGCGGTGGGTGTCCGGGAGGAGCGGCGCCGAGCCGGAGACGAACAACCGGACGTGGGCGGTGTCGACCAGGCCCAGCCCGGGGAGCTCGAGCAGCCGGGTGTAGAACGTCGGCACCCCCATGAAGACCGTGGCGTGCGGCAGCCAGCTTTGGACCTCGGTGGCGTCGAAGCGCGGCAACAGGAGGATCTCGGCGCCCGCGGCGAGCGCGGTGTGCGCGGCGATGAAGAGGCCGTGGACGTGAAACAGGGGGAGGGCGTGCAGCAGCACGTCGCGAGCGCTGAAGTGCCAGGCCTCGGCGAGCGCGACGGCGTTCGCGGCGAGGTTCCGCCGGGTGAGCATCGCCCCCTTGGGCTTGCCGGTGGTGCCCGAGGTGTAGAGCAGGGCCGCGAGCGTGTCGGGCGAGAGCGGCGCGGGCTGCGCGGGAGCGCGCCCCGGCCCGCGAAGGGCGGCGAGCTCCCCGAGCGAGAGGAGCTTCGGACCCGCCAGCGCCCCGAGCTCCGGCAGCCGCGGGGCCTCGGCCACGAAGAGGGTGGGCTCGGCATCGGCGACCAGGTGCTGGAGCTCGGCGAGGGTGTAGTCGGGGTTGAGCGGGAGCAGCACCGCGCCGAGCCGCAGGCAGGCCAGCGTGACGAACCAGGCGTCGGGCGACTTCGTGAGCTGCAGCGCGACGCGGTCGCCGACCTTCACGCCGCTGGCGCTCAGCGCCGACGCATAGCGCTAGGCCTCGGCCGCGACCTCGGCGTAGCTCCAGTGGCGTCCATCGTGGGTGCGCAGGCAGGGGCGCCCCTGGCCGGCGTCCACCCAGTCCCAGGGATCGGTCGTCGACGGCGTCAGGCGGTGCACGCTCAGGCGCTCGTCCTCACGGCGGGACTCGGCGCGCGGAGGGCGGCGCGCGGCTCTAGGGGCGGAAGCGCTTTCATGGTCGGGTGGGCACTGCTTAGGCCGGCGCGGGCCGGAGCGCCAGGCCGAGATCGGAGGCAGAGCCGGGGAGGGCAGGGACCTTCCCTTCGCTTCCGACGGTGCTAATCTCGACGGGATGCGCCTCAAGGCCCTCGTCGTCCCCGCATGCGCCTTTCTCGGAGGGGCGGCGGCCGTGTTCGTGCTGCGGGCGAGCCCGGCGGCGGCGGCGATGTACAAGCAGCTCGATGTCTTCACCCGCGTCCTGGCCGACATCGAGAACAACTATGTCGAACCGGTGGACGAGCAGCGGCTCATCTACGGGGCGGTGCGTGGGATGGTCGGCACCCTGGATCCGCATTCGACCTTCCTCGATCCGAAGCAGTACGCCTTGATGAAGACCGACACCTCCGGGGAGTGGGGGGGGCTCGGCCTCGACATCACGCTGCGCAACGGCGCGGTGACGGTGATTGCGCCGATGGACGACACCCCCTCGTCCCGAGCGGGGATGGAGGCCGGGGACCAGATTCTCCAGATCGATGGCGTCCCGACTCGCGACATGTCGCTCTCGACGGCCCAGCAGAAGCTCATGGGGCCCCCGGGCGCGAAGGTGGATCTCCTCACCATGCGGCAGGGCTTCAGCCAGCCGCGCCACCTCCCGCTGGTCTTCGAGCACATCCGGGTGAACCCCGTCGACTGGCGGCTCCTGGACGGCAACTTCGGGTACGTGAAGATCCACAACTTCCAGGACCGGACCGACCGCTACCTGAAGGAGGCCCTGGCGGGCTTGCGCGCCAAGATCGGTGGGGAGCTTCCGGGGTTGGTGCTCGACCTGCGCAACAATCCCGGCGGGCTGCTCGACCAGGCGGTGCGCGTGGCCGATCGCTTCATGAAGAGCGGGCTCATCGTCACCACCGAGGGGCGCAACAAGCAGCACATCGAGAGGGAGTTCGCGCACCCGGCGGACACCGAGCCCGGTTATCCGTTGATTCTCCTGGTCAACGGCGGCTCGGCTTCGGCCTCGGAGATCGTCGCCGGTGCGTTGCAGGATTCGGGCCGGGCGGTGCTGCTGGGGACGCAGACCTTCGGCAAGGGCTCGGTGCAGACCGTCATCGAGCTCGAGGACGGCAGTGGGCTGAAGCTGACCATCGCCAGGTACTACACGCCGAAGCACCGCTCGATTCAGGAGTCGGGCATCACGCCGGACGTGATCGTGAAGGCCGCTCCCGACGAGGTGCAGGACCAGGGGCGCGAGCGGGACCTGCCAAATCACTTTCGGCAAGAGGGGGGCGATGGCGGCGCGAGCCTCCACTCCCCGGTGGTGGTGGCGCCGACCAAGGCGCTCGCCAGCGGCGAGGACTTTCAGCTGCAGACCGCCCTCGAGTATCTGAAGACCTGGAAAGTCTTGCACTCGGAAGCCACTCAGGCGAAGGCTCAAGGGAAATGAACTCAACTCGACGGATGGCGGCTGCCCTGGTCTTGGCCCCGGGGCTCTGGGGCGCGACCGTGGCACAGGCAGAGGACAAGCCCACCCTGGGCGTGGTCGCGGTGAGCCTGCCCTACAAGCAGTCGTCGACCGTGGCGACCCTGCAGGCCGTGGCCACCCAGGCGGTGCTGCGCGCCGAGCGGTTCGACGGGCAGGATCTGGTGGACCGGGTCGACGTGCAGGCCTCGGCCGCGCGACGGGACTCACGGCGCAAGGCGGTCACTCGGTTTCAGTCGGCGCGAGAGGCCTACGATGGGCTCGATCTCGATCGCGCGGCGCAGTTGTTCGCGGAGGCCGCGGATCTCTTCCGCGATGCGGACTTGCGCGCGGCGTTCGACGACTACGTGAACGCCCGGCTGTGGCATGCCGCGAGTCGCTACCTGAACGGAGACAAGCCCGGCGCCCAGAAGGAGTTCACGAAGATCTTCGTGCTCTCGCCCAGGGTCGTGCTCGATCGGCAGGCCTTCCCGCCGGATCTCCTGGCCGCGGCCGAACGGGCGCGGGCGGGCGTGACCGCGGACACGTCCTTCAGCCTCACGGTCACCGCGACCCCCCCGGGGCTCGCGTGGGTCGATGGTCGCCTCGCGGGGCCGACGCCGGCGACGGTGAGCCACCTCGCCGCGGGCGAGCACGACGTCATCGTCGCGGCGCCTGGTTTTCAGCAGGCGGTGACCAACTCGGCCAGCGCCCAGCAGAAGGTCGTCCTCTCCCGATCGAGCGGCCGCGACGACTTCGAGACCGTGCGGGCGCAGGTGGCGGCCGGGTTCTTCGCGGTGGACCGCACGGCGAAGCTCGCCGCGGTGGCGAGGTCTCTCGGTGTGGAGCAGGTGCTGGTCGTCGCCCTCGAGGAAGGCAAGCCCGGGCAGGTGCATCTCCTGCGCGTGACCGCCGATGGCCATCCGCTCGCGGGGGCCGAGGGGAATGCCGGGATCGATGGGGTCGAGGAGCTCTCGCGCTTGCTGCCCGCCATGCTCGGCAAGGACGCCCCGGAGGCGGCGCAGAAGGCCCTCCTGCTCTCCGAGCGCCGCTCCGGACAGTCGTCGTCCGGAGTCAACGTGCCCGGGCTGGCGCCCTGGTTCGCGATCGGCGCGGGCGCGCTCGCCGGAGGCTCGCTCCTGTTCGCGCTCCTCGCGAACGGGGAGCTGAACAACTACAAGACGACGCCGCAGAATTCTCCGCAGGCTCCCGGGTACAAGAGCGCCACCCAGACCGACGCCCTCGTCGCGGACGTCTTCGGTGTGACCGCGGGCGTGGTGGCCGCCACCGCGGCGTCGTTCTACTTCACCCCGGGCCTGTGGGGTTGGCACCCGCGGGGCTCCGGCGACGCTGGCAAGCCGGACAGCAAGCCCCGCAAGGACGACCACAACGGCGAGGACGATCTGCGCGAGAGTCTGCAGATCAGCCCGGTGGTGGGGCCGAACGGCGGCGAGATCCTGGTGAGCGCGCGGTTCTGATCCGCGGCTTCAGTTGCAAGCTCGCGTTTTGCCATTAGTATTCCCGCTCCTCCGGGACTGAGCAGCCGAGGCTGCAGAGGTTTGAGCTCAAGGTATGTGGATCGTTCGCCTCGCCCTTCGTCGGCCTTACACCATCGCCGTGATGTCATTCTTGATCCTGCTCCTCGGCGGGCTCTCGGTGTCCCAGATGATCGTGGACATCTTTCCCAGCATCGACATTCCCGTCGTGGGGGTGGTGTGGAATTACCCTGGGTTGTCCGCCGAGGACATGGAGCGCCGGGTGGTCCTCATCAGCGAGCGGGCCTTCTCGAGCACCGTCAACGGCATCTCCCGCATCGAATCCGAATCCATTCCCGGCATCGGCCTCTTGCGCGTCTACTTCGAGCCCGGGACCGACATTGGCGCGGCCATCGCCCAGATCAGCGCGGTCTCCAACACCATCCTGCGCATTGTCCCGCCGGGGATGACTCCCCCCATCGTCGTTCAGTTCAACGCTTCGACGGTGCCGGTGGCCCAGCTCACCCTCTCGAGTCAGACTCTGCCCGAGGAGAAGATCTTCGACTACGGGCTGAACTTCATCCGCATCTCGCTCTTTACGATCCCGGGCCTCTCGACCCCGGCTCCGTTCGGCGGCAAGCAGCGTCAGGTGAACATCGACATCGATCCGCGCCGGCTGGCCGCCAAGGGGCTCTCCCCCAATGATGTGCTGGCCGCGCTCCAGGCCGAGAACGTCATCCTCCCGGCGGGGACGGCCCGGATGGGGGACAAGGAATACAACGTCGCGATGAACTCGAGCCCGGACGTGGTGGCCCAGTTCGCGAGTCTGCCCATCCGCGTCGTGGGAGGCCAGCCGGTGCTGATCGGCGACGTGGCCGCGGTCTCCGACTCGTACGCCGACCAGACCAACATCGTGCGCGTGAACGGTCGCCGCGCCGCCTATCTCGCGCTCCTGCGCAAGGCCCACTCCTCGACGCTCGCGGTGGTCGACGCGGTGAAGGAGGCGCTCCCCGCCATCCGGAGGGCGGCACCCGAGGGGCTCGACATCCAGATTGACTTCGATCAGTCGATCTTCGTGCGCGCGGCGATCAGCGGGGTGCTGCGCGAGGCGGTGGCCTCGTCGGCCCTCGTCTCCCTGATGATCGCCCTCTTTCTCGGGAGCTGGCGCAGCATGATCATCGTCAGCACCTCGATCCCGCTGGCGATCTTCTGCTCGATCCTCGGCCTGAACCTCACGGGCAACACCATCAACATCATGACCCTCGGGGGGCTGGCCCTGGCGATCGGCATGCTGGTCGATGACGCCACGGTCGAGGTGGAGAACATCCACCGCAACCGGCACCTGGGCTTGCCTCTCACGCAGGCGATCCTCACCGGGGCCCAGCAGATCGCGGTGCCGGCGATCGTCGCCACGCTGGCGATCTGCATCGTCTTCTTTCCGGTGGTGCTCCTCCAGGGGCCGGCGCGGTATCTGTTCGTGCCGCTCGCCCTCTCCGTGGTCCTGGCGATGCTCGCGTCGTACGTGCTGTCCCGAACGCTGGTGCCGACGCTCGCGCGGTTGCTGATGGCCAGCGAGTCGCTGCACGGTCCCGGGCCCGAGGCGAGTCGCCTGGCGCAACACCTTCACCGCCTCAACACCTGGCGCGACGAGCGGTTTGCGCAGTTCCAGGCAGCCTACGGTCGACGTCTCGCGGTGCTCCTCGACCGGCCGGTGTTCACGATGGGGGTGGGGATCGGCTTCGTGGCGGTGACCTTCGCCCTGCTGCTCGCGGTGGGGACCGACTTCTTCCCGTCGGTCGACGTGGGGCTGATGAAGCTTCACGCCCGGGCCCCGTCCGGAACGCGCATCGAGGTGACCGAGGCGGGGATCGCCGAGGTCGAGCGCAAGGTGCGCGAGATCGTGCCGCCCGACGAGCTCCAGACCATCAACGTGATGATCGGCTTGCCGGTCTCCTACAATCTGGCCTTCGTGCGGACCGACAACGTCGGCGCCATGGACGCGGACGTCCTGATCGCGCTGAAGGGCGATCACCATCCCACCGCCGAATACATGAAGCGCCTGCGGCGGGATCTCGCCGCGGCGCTGCCGGGGTGGCGCTTCTTCTTCCAGCCCGCGGACATCGTCACCCAGGTGTTGAGCTTCGGGCTGTCCGCCCCGATCGACGTGCAGATCCTGGGCAACGACCTGCAGGCCGCGGCCGCGAAGACCGACGAGCTTCGACGGAAGCTGGAGCTCGTGCCCGGCCTCGTGGACCTGCACCTGGCCCAGGTGCTGGACTACCCCACCTTCAAGATCGACGTGGATCGCCTGCGCGCCGCGAAGCTGGGGCTCACGCAGCAAGCGGTCGCCAACGACGTCCTGGTGGCGCTGTCGTCCAGCGCGCTCGTCGGGCCGTCCTACTTCCTGAACCCGCAGAACAGCGTGAACTACTCGGTGGTGGTGAAGGAGCCGCTGGCGAAGCTGGATTCGGTGCCCGCCCTGTTGCAGATGCCGATCACCGCGGCTCAGCCGATGACCCAAGGCGAGGGGTTGAGCCTGCCGTTGGACCTCCCGCTCGCCAATGCCCAGTCGCTCAGCAACCTCGTCGACATTCAGCCCCAGGTGGCTCCCAGCGCGCTCAACCACTACACCGTGCAGCGGGTCCTGGATCTGGAAGGCAACGTGGAGGGCCGCGACCTGGGCTCGGTCGTCTCCGGCATCCGGGGCGCCATTGCGTCGCTGGGCAAGCTGCCGCAGGGGCTGCGGATCGTGCTGCGGGGACAGAACGAGGTGATGGACGAGGCGTTCAAGAGCCTCGGGATTGGGCTGATCCTCGCGATCGTCCTGGTGTACCTGCTGATGGTGGTGCTGTTCCAGTCCTGGATCGACCCCTTCATCATCATCATGGCCGTCCCGGGGGCCCTGGTGGGGATCCTCTGGATGCTGGCGCTGACGCACACCACGCTCAACGTGGAATCGCTGATGGGCTCGATCATGGCGGTGGGCATCGCGGTCTCGAACTCGATCTTGCTCGTGAACTTCGCCAACGACCTGCGCCTCGAGAAGGGGCTCGGGCCCCTCGCCGCGGCGCTCGAGGCCGGGAAGACGCGCCTGCGACCGGTGCTGATGACCGCGCTCGCGATGATCATCGGCATGGTCCCCATGGCGCTCGCCCTCGGGGAAGGCGGTGAGCAGAACGCGCCGCTGGGGCGGGCGGTGATCGGCGGCCTGCTCGCGGCGACGCTGGCGACGCTCTTCCTCGTGCCCGTGGTGTACTCTCTCTTGCGCCGCAACCTGCCGGAGAAGCACCTGCTCGAGGCCCGGTTTCTCGCCGAGGAGCGGGGCGAGACCTTCGATCCCACCCAGCCGCTGTCCAAACCGGAGCCTGCATGACCGCCGAGCCCTCCCGCACGCCTGTCTGGTTCTATGCCGGCGGGCTCCTGGCCCTGGTCGGCGCGGGCGCCGGCGTGGCGCTGCTCGTCCACGCCCGCTCGTCGCAGGCCCGCGAGGAGATCGGTGAGCGGCGGGAGCTCCAGGCCGTCGGCCCGAAGGTGCTCGTGGAGGTCGCCAAGCGGAGCTCGCCCGAGCGGGTCATCACGGTGCAGGCCGAGGCGCATCCCTTCGCCGAGGTCACCCTCTCCGCCAAGCTCGCGGGTTATCTGCGTGAGCTCCGCGTGGACAAGGGTGACGAGGTGAAGAAGGGGATGGTCCTCGCGCGCATCGAGGTCCCCGAGCTGGACGCGCAGCTCGTGGCCGCGGCCGCGGACGCGAAGTAGAAGCAGGTGAACGCGAACCGCGCGGAGGCCCTCGTGGCGCCAGGGGTCGTATCCGCGCAGGACCGCGACGTGGCGGTGTCCAGCGCCGAGGTCGCGGCGGCCACCCAGAAGTCCTACGAGCAGCAGCGCGGCTACGAGATCCTCAAGGCGCCCTTCGACGGCACGGTGACCGCTCGCTTTTGCGATCCCGGGGCCCTGTTGCAGAGCGCGGCCAACGGCCAGACCGGCGCCCTGCCGATCGTGACCCTTTCGCAGCTCGACACCCTGCGCATCTACGGCTTCGTGGACCAGCGCGACGCCCCGTTCATCAAGGTCGGGGTCGAGGCGGAGATCGTGGTGACCGAGCGGCCGGGGGAGACGTTCGCCGCCAAGGTGACCCGCGTTTCGGGGGAGCTGGACCCCCGCACGCGCATGATGCTGGTCGAGGTCGACTACGACAATCGGGCCCGACGGATCGTCGCCGGAAGCTACGTCAACCTGAGAGTGCATCTCCCCGTGCCCTCGTTCGTCGAGGTGCCCGCCGCCGCCCTGCTCATCCATGGACGCTTGCCGTTCGTGGCCCTCGTCGACGACCAGGACCGCGTGAAGTTCCAAGGCGTCGAGCTCGCGGAGGACGATGGACAGCGGGTGCGGATCTCGAAGGGGCTCGCGGTCGGGCAGCGGGTGGCGCTCAATCTCGGCGATCAGGTGTCGGAGGGGCAGAAGGTGCAGCCCGTCACCCAGGCCCTGGTCGGAGGACCGGACGTTGCCAAGGCCAAGTAGCAGGGGCGGACTCGTCCTCGCCGCGGCGTTGGCCTCGGCGGTCGCCGCGGCCGACGAGGGGCCCGAGCCAGTGGCGGCGGCGCGGGAGGTGAGCTTCGACGAGGCCCTCCAGCGAGCGGTGGAGCGCAACCCCACCGCGCTGCAGGCCATCGAGGAGCTCGGGCGGGCGCAGGCGCTGGTCGAGGAGGCGCGCGCCCCGTCCCTCCCGCAGCTGGCGCTCAACGGCGTCTTGACTCAGCTCGATGGTCCCCGGGTTCTGAATGGCAGCATCGTGTTGCTCCCGGGCACGTCGTTCAACGCCGACGTGATGCTGACCATCCCCGTGCTGCTCCCCGCCAAGTGGGCGCAATGGGCCCATGCGACGGATCAGGTGGCGATCGCCCAGGTGAGCGTGGCCGAGGCGCGCCGGCAGCTGGCGATCGCCGCGGGCCACACCTGGCTGTCGCTCTTGGCTCAGCACAAGGTGGTCCAGCTCGACGAGGAGGCGCTCGCGAGCGATCGGGCCCACGCGGTCTACACGGGCACACGCCTGCGCGGGGGCTTCGGCAACCGGATCGACGACGTGCGCGCCAACCAGCTGGTGGCGGCGGACCGGGCGCAGCTCGAAGCCGCGGTGGCCCAGCTGCTCAAGCTCCGGGAGGCCCTCGGGGTGCTCACCGCCGCGGACGAGCCACTCGACGTGAGGGGTTCGGTCTCTCTGGGCGACGTGCCCGCGCTGGCTCCAGCGCTCGACGAGGCGCTCCGGCGTCCCGACGTCCAGCTCGCCACGCTTCGGCGCAAGGCGGCTGACCACGTGGTGCGCGATGACTACGCCGACTATCTGCCCACCCTCTCTCTGGTGGGCTACCCGTTCTTTCAGGACCCGGCGATCCCGACCGTCCCGCAGTGGGGGTGGGAGGTGCAGGCCGTGCTCCAGTGGGTCATCTACGACGGGGGCTTGCGCTACGGCCTGGCGCACGAACGCGCCCGCCTGCAACGCGAGGCCGAGCTCTCGAGCGAGGCGACCCAGCGCCAGTCGCTCTCCGACGTGCGTTCCGCGAGCGCGATCCTGGAGCGGTCGCGGGCCGCCCTCGCCCAAGCGCTCGAAGCGGCGCGACTGGCGGCGGCGTCGCTCGATCTCGCCACGCTCGCCTACCGCTCGGGCGCGGTCTCGAACATCGAGGTCATCGACGCGGAACGCGCCCACCACGATGCCGAGATCCAGGCGACGTCGGCGGCAGATGCCGCGACTCAAGCCCAGTTCGACCTGCTGACGGCGATGGGCCGGCTGCCCGGCCTCGCGCCGCCCCAAGACTCCAAGTAGTCTTTGGGCTAGAACCAGCCCCCATGGAAGCTGCCTTTCTGACCCAAGAGCATCTGCGGCTGGCCGCCGAGACCTGGAGCTTCGCCCGGGACGCCGTGGCCCCCACCGCGGCGACCGAGGAAGAGGAGGGCGTCGATGGTGAGGCGCTCGCCCGCACGTTCGTGAGCCGGCTCGCCTCGGCCGGGCTGCTCGCCCACGTGGTGCCCGAGGCCTACGGGGGGCACGGTGAGCGCGTCGAGCTGAGATCGCTGTGCGTCATTCGCGAGGCGCTCGCCTATGCGTCAGGCCTCTGCGATCACATGTTCGGCATTCAGGCGCTGGCCGCGGGGCCGGTGGTGCTCTTCGGCGATGCCGCTCAGCGCAAGAGCTATCTGCCGCGCATCGCGAGCGGCACCGCCATCGCGGCCTTCGCCCTGACGGAGCCCAAGGCGGGCAGCGACATCACCCAGATGGAGACCCTCGCCCGCAAGGAGAACGGGGGCTGGGTCCTCAATGGCGTGAAGCGCTTCGTCTCCAACGCCGGACTGGCCGATTTCTACGTGGTCTTTGCCCGCCTGGAGGGCGGTGCCGGCCCGCAGGGGTTTTCGGCCTTTCTGGTCGACGCGGACAACCCGGGGCTGCGCGTCACGGAGAAGCTCCAGCTCATCGCCCCCCATCCGGTCGGCGAGATCGCCCTCGAGCGCTGCCACGTGTCGAAGACCGCGCTGCTCGCGGACGAGGGCAGCGGGCTCACCATCGCGCTGACCACCTTGGACACCTACCGACCCGCGGTCGGCGCGGCCGCGCTGGGGTTTGCACGTCGGGCCCTGGACGAGGCCCTGGATCACGTGCAGACGCGCATCCAGTTTGGTCATCCGCTCGCGGCCCAGCAGTCGGTGCAGTTCGCGCTGGCCGACATGGCCATGGAGCTCGACGCGGCGCGCCTCCTCGTCTACCGGGCGGCCCACAAGAAGGACATGGGCGCGGAGCGCATCACGCTCGAGGCCTCGATGGCCAAGGCCTATGCGACCGAGGCGGCTCAGCGCATCGTCGACCGCGCCCTGCAGCTCCACGGCGGCAACGGACTGGTGCGGGGCTTCGAGGTGGAGCGACTGTACCGCGAGGTGCGCGCCCTTCGCATCTACGAGGGCTCCACGGAGATCCAGAAGAGCATCATCGCGAAGCAACTGCTGCGGGGCCGCAACGGGGGCTGAGCACCACCATGCACGAAGCCTGCGCCGGAGCCGATCGGCTGCCACGGTTTGACCTGGGTGAGGGATCGCCACACCCGGCGCCGGACACGCAACTGCGGACGCGCCACGTGCGCCTGGCGCTCGAGCTCTGGCCCGACGAGCGGCGCTTCGAGGGGGACGTCACCCTCCACCTCGAGGTGGTCGGGCAGGACCTGCGGGAGGTGGTCCTCGACGCGGCCGAGCTCCAGATCACCTCCGCGGAGGTCGAGGGGCGGGGCTGTGGTTTTCAGCAGCTCGGCCAGCGCCTGACGATCTCGCTCCCGGTCGCGCCCAAGGTCGGCCAGCGCCTTCAAGTCCGCGTTCGCTACACGGCCACCCAGCCGCGGTTCGGGCTGTTCTTCCTCGAACCGGACGCGCTGACGCCCGAGCGACCCCGGCAGGTCTGGACGCAGGGGCAAGACGACTACACGCGCTACTGGCTCCCGTGTCTCGACGCGCCGAACCAGAAGGCGACCTCCGAGGTCCTGGTCGGCGTCCCCGACGCCTGGGAGGTCGTCTCCAACGGCCGCCTGGTCGACGTGGCCGAGCTGCCCCACGGCCGCCGCCGCTTTCACTGGTCGCAGGAGCGCGCCCACAGCCCCTATCTCGTGTCGGTCGTCGCGGGCGAGTTCGCGAGCTGGCACGAGGAGCGGGGCGGCGTGCGCTTTTCGTACCACGTGCCGCGTGGCCGCGAGGCGGACGGCAAACGGGCGCTCGGCCGCACCCCGGAGATGGTGGCCCTCTTCGCGAGGCTCACCGGCGTGCCTTACCCTTGGGCCAAGTACTCTCAGGTCTGCGTGGGCGATTTCATCTTCGGTGGGATGGAGAACACCTCCGCCACCACGCTCACCGAGCGCACCTTGCACGACGAGCGTGGGAGCCTCGACCAGACCAGCGACGCGCTGGTCTCCCACGAGCTCGCCCACCAGTGGTTCGGCGATCTCGTGACCTGCCGCTCGTGGGCCCACGGCTGGCTCAACGAGGGGTTCGCGACCTACTTCGAGCACCTCTGGACCGAGCACCATTTCGGCAAGGACGAGTTCCAGGAGGAGCTGCTCGGCAGCCTCGAGACCTATCTCGCCGAGGACGGCGGCCGGTACCGCCGGCCGATCGTCGAGGAGCGCTACCAGTCAGCCTCCGAGCTCTTCGATCGCCACCTGTACGAGAAGGGCGCCTGGGTGCTCCACCAGCTGCGGTGCGAGCTGGGCGAGGCGCAGTTCTTCGCGTCGCTGCACGCCTACCTCGAGGCCCACCGCGAAGGGGTGGTGGAGACCGTCGATCTCGCCCGCGCCGTCGAGCGCACCACCGGGCGCAACCTCGACCCCTTCTTCGCCCAGTGGGTCCACCGCGCGGGCCACCCCGAGCTCGAGGCCAAGGTGGACCTCTCGGGCACCCGGCTCACGCTGAGGCTGCACCAGGCGCAGGCCGAGGACGCGTTCGCCTTTCCGCTGCGGATCGCGGTCGAGCAGGGCGGGGCGCTCGAGACCTTCGACGTGCGGGTGACGAAGCGCGACGAGCGGTTCGACCTTCCGCTGCGGCTGGTGCCGAGCTTCGTCGCGCTCGACCCGGAGCTCTCGCTCCTCGCCAGCTGGTCGATCGAAAAGGCCGACGACCTCTGGATCGCCGAGCTCGGCTCGCCGCTGCTGCCCCCGGTGGCGCGCAGCCGGGCTGCCGCGGGGGTCGCGCGCGCGCAGGCCCTGCGGGCCGTGCCTGCCCTTCGCGAGGCCCTGCTCTCCGCGCGGTTCTGGGGGGAGCAGGCCCGCGGCCCCCCCCCGCGGGGCGGGGCGCGGGGCGGCGCCGCCCGGGGCGGGGGGCGCGGAGCGGCCCGCGGGGCGGCCG
>VFSW01010465.1_pt1 | contig 13132 bp, 12 predicted proteins | sample 5358111 | NCBI WGS metagenome assembly VFSW01 (sample SAMN11554181, study PRJNA540505) | mine drainage metagenome | isolation source: sediment from site ElyBrook_90M | place: USA: Ely Copper Mine, Vershire, VT | collected 2017 | reverse complement strand
CCGCGTCGGGGAGCGATGGGGCGGGGGGCTTTGCCTATCTAGGCCCCCCTCGGTCAGCTGCTTTTTGCGGGCACCTCGAAGCTGCGATGGAACACCGCCCGGGTGCTGTCGGTGACCACGACATCGAGCGGGCCCTCGCCCACCGGCAGGAAGTGGAAGCGGATGGCCGGGTCTTCGGACAGCGAGATATCGGCCTCTAGATCGAAGACCAGCGCATCGCCGCGGGTGACCTTGATGTCCTCGATGTAGCGGGCGGGGATGAACAGGTGGCTGATCTGGTCCACCTGCATGCCGTTATTGTTGGGGTGGCTGATCAGCAGCTCCGCCGCCCGGGCGGTGCCATGGCTTGGGCCGGCATCGACCCGCAGGCGCATCTGGCCGAGCCGCTTCGCCGCCTCCACCGCATCCGCGCCCGACGGGGCGGAGCAGCCTCCGGCGGCCTTCACGAAACGTTCCGCGGCGAAGAGCTGGCCATCCTCGGTCTCGGCAACCGCATGCATCAGCGTGTATTGATCGACCCGCACCCGGGTGCTGAGGCTTGCCGGATCGAATGCCGGGCCGAAATGGAAGGTTCCAGCCAGCGGCGAGGGATTGCCGTCCACCAGCAGATACACGGTTTTCACGGTCCGGCCCGGCAGCAGCGTCACGGTGATCGGCACCAGAGCTGCATCCAGCGCCCGGGCCGGGGCGTCGAGCGTGATCACGCCCGCGCCGTCCTGCACCTTGCGGTCCTGGAACATGGCGTGCTTGAGGTCGTTCCAGCGTTCGGCGCGGGCGGTATCGTCTTCGTCGGCGCGGGCCTGGGGCAGGATCAGGGCCAGCAGCGCGGCGGCCAGAAGCAGGGGTCGGATCATCGGGTCTTGCCTCCCTGGGTCAGTGCAGCAAGCTCAGGGCTCCGCCCTGAACCGGCCAAAGGCTTGGCCTTTGGCAACCATCATCCTGGCGGGACCGGGCCTTGGGCCTATTCCCACTCCAGTTCCTTGAACGCCACGGTCACGTTGTGGCCGTTATAGTCGTCGAACAACGTCCAGCGGTCACGTTCGGACTGTCCGACGGTCTCGACCGCGGTCTCGATATCCGCTCCGCGCGCGATCATCGCACGGATCTCGCGCGCCAGGGTCGCCAGATAGCGCTGCATGTCGGCGACACAAGCCGGCCAGGGCGCGGCGACCGGCCCGTGGCCGGGCACTGCGAGCCGGGCGGGTAGCGCTTTCAGCCGCTCGATCTCGCCGAGCCAGCCGGGCAGGCTGCCATCGAGCGAGGGGACCCGGCCGATGAACAGCAGATCGGCGGCGAACAGCGTCGCGGTCTGCTCGTCGAGCAGGCTCAGGTCGTTGTCGGTATGGGCGGTGGGGTGCGCGGTCACGCTCAGCTTCCGCCCGCCGAGATCGAGTTCGGCCCGGTTCTCGACTAGCAGATCGGGCATCACGAAATCGCCTGCTTCCTCGGTGCTGACGATGGCGGCGAGGCGCTGGCGGTAATAGCTGCCGCGCTCGGCCAGTTGGTGGGGCAGCCGGGCATGGCCGACGAAGCGAGGCTGGTCGGGCAGGAAGGCGCTGGCACCGAAGATGTGGTCGGGATGGACATGGCTCAGCACGACATACCGGATCGGCAGGCTCGTCACGGCCCGGATGCTGGCGCGCAGCCGCTGCCCGTCGGTGCGGCTGCCGCCAGGGTCGATCACCGCCACCGCGTCGGCGCCGATCACGAAGCTCAGATTGGCGATCGCATCGTCATTGGCGGCGCTGGCATCCTGGTCGATGCCGCGTCGGACATGGATGCCCGCCGCCACTTCTTCCATGGGGAAAGGGGCGATACCGGCATGGGCGGTGCGGCAGGCGAAGGGCAGGGCCGCCGTTGCGCAGCAGAACCGCAGGGCGGAGCGACGGTCCATCAGGTCCCTGCCCTTCCCCCTCGGATCAGCGCCGCGACGCATCCGGCCCGAGGCGGTCCAGATCGTTCACGGCCCCACCCCATCGGCTTCCTGGGGCATGGCGGACTGCGACGCGGCCCCTGATCCTGGCGGCTTGGCGAGGCCGGTCCCGGCGCCGATGCGGCGATAGACCAGATCCGCCGGCGCTGCCTCGCTTTCGCGCACCGCCTCCAGCATCACCTGATGGTCGGGCGCCAGGGCGCAGGCGGGATCGGTGCGTGAGGCATCGCCGGTCAGCGCAAAGGCCTGGCAGCGGCAGCCGCCCCAGTCGATTTCCCGCCGGTCGCAGGACTGGCAGGGCTCGGGCATCCAGTCGGTGCCGCGGAAGCGCGTGAAGGCGTCGGAGTGGTACCAGATGTCCGACAGCGAGGCCTCCCGCACCGAGGGGAAGGTGAAGCCGGGCAGGATCTCGGCGGCGTGGCAGGGCATGACCTTGCCGGTGGGGGCGATGTTCAGCATCCGCCGTCCCCAGCCGCCCATGCAGGCCTTTGGCCGGGTCGCGTAATAATCGGGCACGACGTAGTCGATGGCCAGGCGCCCCTTGAAGCTCTCCCGCGCCGCGTCCACCGCCGCGGTCGCTTCGTCCAGCTGTGCGCGGGTGGGCAGCAGCGCCGGCCGGTTGACCAGGCCCCAGCCGTAATACTGCACATGGGCGATTTCGACCCGCCCGGCGCCGAGTGCCTCGGCGAGGCGGATCATCTCCGGCACGCGGCCCAGATTCTGCCGGTGCACGACGAAATTAGCGGTCAGCGCCAGGCCGGCGCGGGTGACGCGCTCGGCCAGTTCCAGCTTCTTGGCATGGCCGCCGGCATAGCCGCCGATGCGGTCGGCGTTGGCGGGGTCGAGGTCCTGGAAACTGAGCTGTATATGCTCGAGCCCCGCCCCCGCCAGCGCGTCCAGCATGGCCTGGTCGATCAGCACGCCGGAGGTGATCAGGTTGGTATAGAGGCGCAACTCGCTGGCGCGGCGGACCAGTGCCACGATGTCACGCCGCGCGGTCGGTTCCCCGCCGGTCAGATGCAGCTGCAGCACGCCCAGGGCTGCAGCTTCCTCGAACACCCGCAGCCACTCTTCGGTCGGCAGTTCCGCGGCCGAGCGGGCGAGTTCCAGCGGGTTCGAGCAGTACGGGCATTGCAGCGGGCAGCGATGGGTGAGCTCGGCGATCAGGCCGAGCGGGGCGTCGGCGTTACTCATATTCGGATCGCTCCCTTGTCGGCCAGGTCCTGCAGCATGGCGCCGACATCCGCGGCCAGCACCGCGCGCGGCGCATCGAAGCGCGCGGCGAGCTGGTCGATGATGCCGCCGAGGCTGGTCCGGCCGTCGACGCATTTCAGGATTTCGATCGCCTGCGCGTCCGGCAGGAACAGCCGTTCCGGCGCCAGCACCACCCAGGCATCGCGCACCCGGTCGTGCTGGAAGCGGACCCCTGCGCCGAAGCGCGGCACGCTGGCCTCGTCCAGAGTCATGTTCAGGCGGCCGTACCGTGCGCCAGGGCGCCGGGCGCATGTCCATCCGGCACGAAGGCCCCCGGCGAGATCATGCCCGGGGCGACATAGGCGAAATACAGCGCATCGAGCTGGCACCACAGCACGTCGCATTTGAAGCGCAGCGCGGCCAGCGCCGCCTCCTGCGTTTCGCGGGTGCGGGCCTCGTCCTTCACATAGGCCAGCGCGAAATCGGCATCGCGCGGTGCCTGGGTCAGTCGCGGCGTGAAATAGGCGAGCGTTTCGCGGGTGACGAAATCGTAGCCGGCGAGCATGCCGGAGATGCGTTCGGCGATTATCCCCGGCGAGAACATCTCGGTCAGCGAGGAGGCGACCGCCTCCAGCAGGCTACGTTCGCGCACGAAGGCCACATAGGCATCGACCGCGAAGCGGGTCGCCGGCAGGATCCCTATGGTGGACTCGACGTAGTCGCGATCGAGCCCGAGACCCTCGGCGAGCTTCAGCCAGCGGGCGATCCCGCCGGTGCCCGGTTCGGTGCCGTCGTGGTCTTCCAGCCGGTGGCGCCAGGCGCGGCGCAATTCCGCGGTGGGGAGGCGCGAAAGCAGGGCCGCGTCCTTGGCGGGAATGCGGCTCTGATAATAATACCGGTTCAGCGCCCAGGCCTGCACCTGTGCCCGGGACAGCTGTCCGCCATGCAGTTTTCGGTGAAATGGGTGCAGATTGTGATACCGGGTTGCCCCGATCTCGCGCAAAGCCGCTTCCAGTTCCTCAGGCGACATTCTGCGATCGCTCATAGCCGTATCTCCATCCCATCGAACGCCACTTCCCAGCCCGCGGCTGTGACCGCTTCGCGTTCAGGGCTATCGTCGAGCAACACCGGGTTCGAGTTATTGATATGGATCAAGACGCGCCGTTGCACACCGAGCGGGGCGAAGGCGGCCAGGGTGCCTTCCGGGCCCGCGAGGCTCATATGACCCATCCGCCGGCCGGTCTTTTCGCCCAGCCCTGCGCGGATCATCTCGTCGTCGTGGTAGAGCGTGCCGTCGAAGAACACCAGTTCGGCGCCGGCCAGCCGGTCTGCCAGTTCCGGGGTCATCCTGGCGCAGCCGGGGATGAAGAACAGCCGCCGCCCATCCTGGCTGATCATCGCACCCACCGTGTCCTCGCCGATCACGATCGGCGGGGCGGCGCCGTGTTCGAGATAGAGGGGGACCTTGCCGGGCACCGGGAACAGTTCGAGTGACAGACCTGAGTGCGTGCCGTCGGCCCGCAACAGCGGGCAGGGCGTGAGCGGCGCGACCGTGTGGCGTGCGACGATGTCGCGGCCGAGCACTTCGAAGATCGGATTGTCATCCAGCACCGAGAGGATGCGGGCGGTCGCGTAGATGCCGAAGCGTTGGCGTTCCCGCAGGGTCAGCAGGCCGGCGATCGCATCGACATCGCCACCGGTCAGCACCACCCCTGCGATCGGCGAGGACCTCAGCCCCGAGCGCGGCTGCAGGGACGGTGTGGCTTCGATCTGCTGACGCAGGTCCGGCGAGGCGTTCAGCAGGAACCAGTGATCGCCATCGGCGCTGACCGCGAGCGAGGCCTGGCTGCGGGGTTTCGCCGCCGGGTCACCGTTGCGGGCGCGCCGGCAGCCGGGACCATTGGAATTCCATTGAGGGAACGCGCCACCCGCCGCGGCACCCAGCACGACCGCCTGCATCGCTGTGATCCGGCCTTATGTCTCGACACATGAGTCAAGGTGCCCGAACGGCCGCGACACCCTGCTGCGTCCTGCCAGAATGGCTGCGTCCTGCCAGAATGCGATCAATCCACACCCTGCCGCGCACCGCCCTTGGGCAATCCAAAGATGGTGGTGCACAACATCTGGATCCAAACGGCAAAACTGCCAAGCCAACCCCACCGGGTCGTCTCAGCGGCTCTGGTTCAGGTTGCGCTTTCGATGCGAGACGCCGCCGGCAGCACTGCCGCCGACGGCGCCAGCTGATAGCCTACTTCAGGCCGGCGCAGGCGTAGGAATTGATTTCGGCGCCCAGCGCGATTTCGGCGATCTTCGGGGTCTTCCAGGTCATTTTGCACTTCCTCCTTGTATTGAACTAGGATCTTAGCATGGCTGACACCCGGACGCCACTCCAGCGAACTGGCAGGCGGCCGACCTGTCGGGCTTCAGGATGATCAGAAAAGCTGATGCTCTCATCACCTTGACTAAGCCTAAATTATGATCCTGTATCTCCCGTTGCCTGTCAAGTGACAAGCCTCCTGCCAGGGCCTGCCGGCCGATTTCGCAGTGGCAGGATCTTCAGCGCCGTGGAGAATGGGTCGGCCTTTCAGCGGGGCGATCGCTGGCAGGCGGTGGCGGCGTGGCCCGCAGGAGGGAAGTGGCCTGGGTGATCGACAAGCTGGAATTCCTGATCGCGCTCGCCCGGGAACGGCATTTCGGTCGGGCCGCGGAGTTGAGCGGGGTCACCCAGCCCACCTTGTCGGCCGGCATCCGTCAGCTTGAGGAAGGGCTCGGGGCGCGGCTCGTCGATCGCGGCGCCCGTTTCCGTGGTTTCACCCCGGAGGGCGAGCGGGTGCTGGAATGGGCCCGCAGGATTGTCGGCGATGCCCGCGCGATGCGCCAGGAAGTGGTGGCGCTGCGTCAGGGACTGACCGGCCATCTGCGGCTGGCTGCGATTCCGACCGCCCTGCCGGTCACTACCGCGCTGACCGCCCCGTTCTGTCGACGCTATCCGGAGGTGCGCTTCAGCATCCGCTCGGAGACCTCCATCAACATCCTGGCGGGGATCGACAATCTCGATGTCGATGCGGGGGTGACCTATCTCGACAACGAGCGGCTGGGGCGGGTCGGGACCATCCCGCTCTATCGCGAGCGGTTCCGCTTCGTGACCGACCGGACGGGGAGGTTCGCCGAACGCTCCGAGTTGGCCTGGGTCGAACTCGACGGGGTGCGGCTGTGTCTGCTGACGCCGGACATGCAGAACCGGCGGATCATCGATGGCATCCTGGCTGGCGTCGGGGTCCGCGCGACCGCTACCGTGGAGTCCAACTCGCTGCTGGCCCTGTTCGCCCATGTCCGCACCGGCCTGTGGACCAGTGTCATGCCGGAGAAGCTCATCGAAGCGATCGGCCTGCCGGACACGCTGCGGGCGATCCGGCTGGTGGCTCCGGACGCCTCCTACACCGTGGGTCTGGTGGTCAAGCAGCGCGAGCGGATGACGCCCCTGACCGCGGCACTGGTCGCCGAGGCGAGACGGATCGGTGCCGGCCTTGAGACCGACCCCCCGACTCCCCAAGCTGAATAGGCAGGGCTCGATCCGATGATAGGGGTGTTCTATCGCAGCACGGCGAAACACTCTTGATCGTAAACGCCGATCGCGCTGCATATGCGAAGTCTTGGAAGGGACGGTGGGATGCGCGGCTTTGCGATGTGGCAGCCCGACCGAGCGGCGGCGCTGATCGCTGCCCATGCCGGGCAGGACGGGGCGTTGCTGCCGGTCCTGCATGCGATTCAGGCTGAATTCGGCTGCATCCCCGATCCCGCCGTTCCGATGGTGGCGGATGCGTTGAATCTGACCCGCGCCGATGTCCACGGCGTGATCAGTTTCTATCACGATTTCCGCGAAGTCCCAGCGGGCCGCCATGTGGTGAAACTGTGTCGGGCGGAAGCTTGCCAGGCGATGGGGGGCGATGCGCTCGCCGCTCATGCCGAGGCCGCCTGCGGCGTCGCCCTCGGCCACACCACCGCGGATGGGCGGCTGACGCTGGAGGCGATCTACTGCCTGGGCCTGTGCGCGACTGCGCCCTCTGCCCTGGTGGATGGTGAGGTGGTGGGCCGGCTGACCATCACCAAATTGGACAGGGTGTTGGAGGCCCTCCCATGAGCCTGACCCTGTATGTGCCGCGCGACGCTGGCGCCCTCGCGGTGGGGGCTGAGGCGGTGGCGGCGGCGCTGCTTCAGGCTGCCTCCCGGCGCGGGCTGGCCATCACGCTGGTGCGCACCGGTTCGCGCGGGCTGTATTGGCTGGAACCGATGGTCGAGGTGGCGACCCCGGGCGGGCGCATCGCTTATGGGCCGGTCGATCCGGCTGATGCCGAGGCGCTGCTGGAGGCCGCGCTCGCCGGGGGCGGAGCCCACAGACTGCGCCTCGGCGCACCGGAGCAGATTCCCTTCCTGAAGCGCCAGACGCGTCTGACCTTCGCCCGCTGCGGCATCACCGATCCGCTTTCGCTTGACGATTATCGTGCCCATGGCGGGTATCTCGGTTTGCAGCGGGCGCTCTCGTTGGGAACCGCGGCCACGATCGAGGAGGTGGTCGAGTCCGGACTGCGCGGGCGCGGCGGGGCGGGTTTCCCCACGGGGATCAAGTGGCGCACGGTCGCGGCCGCGGAAGGCGCGCGGAAATACATCGTCTGCAACGCCGATGAGGGTGATAGCGGCACCTTCTCCGACCGGATGGTGATGGAAGGGGATCCCTTCGTACTGATCGAGGGCATGACCATCGCGGCGTTCGCCGTGGGCGCCGACAAGGGCTACGTTTATCTGCGCTCGGAATACCCCCACGCCATCGCCACGCTGAATGACGCGATCGCGCTGGCCCGTGCCGAAGGACTGCTCGGTTCCGATGTCGCCGGGGGGCGGTTCGCCTTCGATATCGAGGTGCGCGTCGGTGCCGGCGCCTATGTGTGCGGCGAGGAGACGGCGCTGCTCGACAGCCTGGAGGGCAAGCGCGGCCAGGTGCGCGCCAAGCCGCCGCTGCCGGCGCATAAGGGCCTGTTCGGCCAGCCCACGGTGATCAACAACGTGATCTCCCTGGCGTCAGTGCCGGTGATCCTGGCCGATGGGGCCGCTTCGTATCGTGACATCGGCATGGGCCGCTCGCGCGGGACGATGCCGATCCAGCTGGCCGGCAATATCCGCCATGGCGGGCTGTTCGAGGCGGGCTTCGGTGTCACGCTGGGCGAGCTGGTCGATGACATCGGCGGCGGCACCGCCTCGGGCCGGCCGGTGCGGGCGGTGCAGGTGGGCGGGCCGCTCGGCGCCTATTTCCCGCGTGCGCTGTTCGACACGCCTTTCGACTATGAAGCCTTCGCCGCCCGCGACGGGCTGATCGGCCATGGCGGCGTGGTGGTGTTCGACGACACCGTGGACATGGCGCGGCAGGCGCGCTTCGCCATGGCATTCTGCGGCATCGAATCCTGCGGCAAGTGCACGCCCTGCCGTATCGGCTCGGTGCGCGGCGTCGAGGTGATCGACCGGATCATCCGCGGCGAGGACCGGCCCGCGCAGCTCGCGCTGCTGGAAGACCTGTGCAACACGATGAAGTTCGGCTCGCTCTGTGCGCTGGGCGGGTTCACGCCCTATCCGGTGATGAGCGCCCTGCGCCACTTCCCCGAGGATTTCGGCGCCGCGCCGCCCGCCAGGGTCGCGGCCGAATAAGGAGGCGATGATGTCGCTGATCCAGGAGACCGATTACGGCACGCCGGCGAGCGCGGCGAGCGCGCAGGTGAGCCTCACCATCGACGGGCAGAGCGTGACGGTGCCGGAAGGCACCTCGATCATGCGCGCGGCGATGGCGCTGGGAACGGCGATCCCCAAGCTGTGCGCGACCGACATGCTGGATGCGTTCGGGTCCTGCCGGCTGTGCCTGATCGAGATCGAGGGCCGCGCCGGCATGCCCGCCTCCTGCACCACCCCGGTCGCGCCGGGCATCGTGGTGCATACCCAGACCGAGCGGCTGAAGCGGATCCGCAAGGGGGTGATGGAGCTATACATCTCCGACCACCCGCTAGACTGTCTGACCTGCGGGGCCAATGGCGACTGCGAATTGCAGGACATGGCCGGCGCCGTCGGGCTGCGCGACGTGCGCTACGGCTATGACGGCGAGAACCATACGCACGAGGCCAAGGACCGCTCGAACCCGTATTTCGACTATGACCCGTCCAAATGCATCGTCTGTTCGCGCTGTGTGCGCGCCTGCCAGGACGTGCAGGGCACGTTCGCGCTGACCATCGCCGGGCGCGGTTTCGACAGCCGGGTGGCGGCGGGCATGGGCGAGCCGTTCCTGACTTCGGAATGCGTCTCCTGCGGGGCCTGCGTGCAGGCCTGCCCGACCGCGACGCTGATCGAGAAATCAGTGGTGGAGATCGGCCAGCCCGAACATTCGGTGGTGACCACCTGCGCCTATTGCGGTGTGGGGTGTTCGTTCAAGGCGGAGATGCGCGGCGAGGAAGTGGTGCGCATGGTGCCGTTCAAGGACGGCAAGGCCAATCACGGCCATTCCTGCGTCAAGGGCCGCTTCGCCTGGGGGTATGCGACCCACCGCGAACGCATCCTCAAGCCGATGATCCGCGCGAAGATCACTGATCCCTGGCGCGAGGTGAGCTGGGAGGAGGCGATCGGCCATACCGCGTCGGAGTTCAGGCGCCTGCAGGCCCAGTACGGGCGCGATGCAATCGGCGGCATCACCTCCTCGCGCTGCACCAACGAGGAGACCTATCTGGTGCAGAAGCTGGTGCGCGCCGGCTTCGGCAATAACAACGTGGATACCTGCGCGCGGGTGTGCCATTCGCCGACCGGCTACGGGCTGAAGGCGACCTTCGGTGAATCCGCCGGAACCCAGGATTTCGACAGCGTCGATCATTCCGACGTGATCCTGATCGTCGGCGCCAACCCGACCGACGGGCATCCGGTGTTCGCCTCGCGGATGAAGAAGCGGCTGCGGGCGGGAGCGAAGCTGATCGTGCTCGATCCGCGCCGCACCGACATCGTGCGCACCCCGCATGTCGAGGCGGATTTCCACCTGGCGCTGCGGCCGGGCACCAATGTTGCGGTGCTGACGGCGCTGGCCCATGTCATCGTCACCGAGGGCCTGGTGGACGAGGACTTCGTCCGCCGCCGCTGCGACTGGGACGAGTTCCAGCACTGGGCCGCCTTCGCCGCCGACCCGCGCCACAGCCCGGAGGTGGTGGCGCTGGTCGCCGGGGTTCCGGCCGCGGCGATCCGCGGCGCCGCGCGGCTCTATGCCACCGGTGGCAATGGCGCGATCTATTACGGGCTGGGCGTGACCGAGCACAGCCAGGGCTCGAGCGCGGTGATGGCGATCGCGAACCTGGCGATGGCCACGGGCAATATCGGGCGCCCCGGCGTCGGGGTGAATCCTCTGCGCGGACAGAACAACGTGCAGGGGTCCTGCGACATGGGCAGTTTCCCGCATGAGCTGCCCGGCTACCGGCACGTGTCCGACGACGCGACGCGGGCAGCGTTCGAGGCGCTATGGGGCCGGACGCTCGATGCCGAGCCGGGATTGCGAATCCCCAACATGCTGGATGCCGCCGTCTCGGGCCAGTTCAAGGGGCTGTATGTGCAGGGCGAGGACATCGCCCAGTCCGACCCGGACACGCATCACGTGACCGCCGGACTTGAGGCGATGGAATGCGTCGTGGTGCACGACCTGTTCCTGAACGAGACCGCGAACTACGCCCATGTGTTCCTGCCCGGGTCGAGCTTCCTGGAGAAGGATGGCACGTTCACCAATGCCGAGCGGCGGATCCAGCGCGTGCGCCGCGTGATGGCGCCCAAGGCGGGGCTCGCGGACTGGGAGGCGACCATGGCGATCAGCAATGCCATGGGCTATCCGATGACCTACGCGCACCCGGCCGAGATCATGGATGAGATCGCCGCGCTGACGCCGACCTTCGCCGGGGTGTCCTTCGCAAAGCTGGACGAGCTGGGCTCGATCCAGTGGCCGTGCAACGAGGAGGCGCCCGAAGGCACGCCGGTCATGCACGAGGAAGAATTCACCCGCGGCCGCGGCAAGTTCGTGATCACCGAATACATCCCGACCGATGAGAAGGTGAACCGTCGCTTCCCGCTGCTGCTGACGACCGGGCGCATCCTGAGCCAGTACAATGTCGGCGCGCAGACCAGGCGCACCGCCAACGTGGTCTGGCACGAGGAGGACCGGCTGGAGATCCACCCCCACGATGCCGAGGAGCGCGGCGTGGGCGAAGGCGCCTGGGTGAAGATCGAGAGCCGCGCCGGAGCGACGACGCTGCGGGCGCTGATCACCGACCGGGTCGCCCCCGGCGTGGTGTACACGACCTTCCACCACCCGATGACGCAGGCCAATGTGGTGACCACCGAGTATTCCGACTGGGCCACCAACTGCCCCGAATACAAGGTGACGGCGGTGCAGGTGGCGCCGTCGAACGGTCCTACGGACTGGCAGGTAGCCTATGACGAGCACGCCAGGGCCAGCCGCCGGATTGCCCATCCCGAAGCCGCCGACTGAGGTCGCGTCCTGTGGGAAGGGGTCCCGGGTCCGAGTCCCCTGCTGGTCCAGGGCAGAGTCCCAGCCTGTCCTGGGTATCACGGGTGCGCTGGAAGGACGGTGCCTTGCCGCTGTCCGACGAGAGATGCGTCCCTGAAGAAACGGCGGTGGCGCTGACCTATAACCGCGACACCTATGCTGTGACGATGGCCACGCCCGCGGATCTCGAGGACCTGGCGGTGGGCTGGAGCCTGACCGAAGGCGTGATCGGGGCTGCCGGCGAGATCGAGGAGCTGGAGGTGGTGACCCGTCCGCTGGGAATCGAGCTGCGGATGTGGCTGGCCGCATCGCGCGCCGACGCGCTGTCGCGCCGGCGGCGCCGGCGGGCGGGAGCGACGGGATGCGGGCGGTGCGGCATCGAGAGCCGGGAGGAGGCGGTGCGCGCGCCGCCGCCGGTAGCGGGCGGGGGAATTTTTCCGGCTGCCGCGATGATGCGGGCGATGGCGGCGCTGCCCCGGGCGCAGACGCTGAATCAGGCGACTCATGCGGTGCATGCGGCCGGTTTCTGGGATGAGCGTGACGGGCTGGTCGCGGTGCGCGAAGATGTCGGCCGGCATAATGCGCTCGACAAGCTGGCCGGCGCGATGGTGCGGGCCGGGCGGGATGCGGGGGCGGGGATGCTGCTGCTGTCGAGCCGGGTGTCGATCGAGATGGTGCAGAAGGCGGCGATCCTGGGCGCGAGGGTGATCGTCGCTGTCTCGGCGCCTACCGCGCATGCGGTGCGGCTAGCGGAGCGCGCCGGCATCACAATGGTCGCGGTCGCGCGCGGGGACGGGTTCGAGGTGTTCACCCATCCGGATCGGATCATCATGGAGGTGGCGCGGGATGTTGCCTGAGCGGCTCGTCTATATGGCCAACCAGATCGCAGCGGTGTTCACGACGCAGGATGCGTCCGAAGCGGCGGCACTGACCGCCGATCACGTGCGGAAATTCTGGGATCCGCGGATGCGCCGCGAGATCACCGCCGTGCTGCATGAGGGCGGGGCGGGGCTGAGCGCGGTGGCGCGCCAGGCGGTGGAATCGCTGGACGCGAAGGATGGTGGGGCGGGATAGCTTCGGGCGTGGGGCTGACGGGCAGGGCAACGGGCTCTGCCCTTTGAGATCACGCTGGGGGCAGCGCTCCCAGACCCGAATGCGTCAAGGAAAGGGCTTCGCTCGGGGGAGCTCGGACCGCGCCGCCCCGGGGAACGCCGGGGCCTGGGGGACCGTGGGGGCAAGGTATTTTGGGCTTTTCGCCCATCCCGCGCCACTCCCGCGCCAGGCTTGGGGCGGTCGCCGATCTGATAGACGATCGGCCCCCGCTCTTGTTGTTTGTCTTACCGAGCAACTTTCCCCGATCAGATGGGTCCATCTGATCGGATGTTGCGCTAGAGCATGGCCGGATCGGTTTGAGTCGGGGGATTCCGGCGCGGTCT
>VFSW01010464.1_pt1 | contig 13135 bp, 13 predicted proteins | sample 5358111 | NCBI WGS metagenome assembly VFSW01 (sample SAMN11554181, study PRJNA540505) | mine drainage metagenome | isolation source: sediment from site ElyBrook_90M | place: USA: Ely Copper Mine, Vershire, VT | collected 2017 | reverse complement strand
TGGTAGGTGAACACCAGGACGAACTCATCGTAATGAGTGAGGTTGATCGGATTGCTGGCAATGACATTCGTGGTCGCCAGAGCCAGCATGTTGTTTGCCAGCGGAAACACGCTGTAGGCGTTCGTTTGACCGTTGGTGTTGCCGCCGATTTGCGCCGGGTCCACACCGTAGAGAAGCGTCTCGTTGGTGTTCTGGACGGCGTTTGTGTTGGAGTTGTAGCCGATGATGACCTGGCCGTATTGGGCCTGGGCATGGGCGGACGGGACGGATGCGGCGGATAGGACGGAGAGGACGAGGGTGAGGATTTTTCGTTTCATAATTTTTAATTCCTAATTCCTAATTTGGTTCTCAGGCTTTGGCGGTGCTGAGGACCGCGAATGCGTTGGCCTGGCGCGTGCCGGTGGCGGCGCGTCCGAAGGCGCGGAAGCTCCGTTCGAGCGTGTTCCAGCGGAAATGGTCGCTGGACTCGAACACAAAGTCGTCCCGCACACCGACCACCTGGCCGTTGCGGTCCCCGAACGCCAGGACTTGCTGGCCGGGGCCGTCGGTGTTGGGCGCGACGAACACCGGGATGACCGGGTAGCCGAGGATCGTGCCCATGCTGCCGTAGGCGGGCGCCTCGAGGGCCGAGAGAAAGATCGGACGCCCGTAGTTGTCCTTGATGCCCATGACGCGCGCCAGCATTTGCGGGTGCATCCACCAGCACGGCTTGCGCTTGAGAACGATCGGGGCGACTGTCAACAATGCTTTGTTGACATCGTCGAACGTCATCGTCGAAACCGGCGTGTTGCCCTGGCCGGCGCTGTATTGCGTGCCGCCGACGAACATCCCCGTGAATCCCCCGTCGTTTCCGTTCGCCCCGTTTCCGGCGCCCAGAAACGCCGCCTGGTCCAGCCGCTGGTTCCATGCCTGGCGGAAATCCTCCAGCACGAACGCCGTCACGTCGAACTCCGCGTCCTCGATCAACTGCCGCGAGACATTCAGCAGCACCGCGTTGGGCAGCACCGTCAATGTCAGCGTCGTGCCGGCTTCATTGGCGTCATCGTTGATCACGGACGCCTCGGTCGTGATCCAGTTTGCCACCACGCGCGCGGTGTGGATGGGGAAGTTTGTGACCTTGGTGCCCAGGCGGCGCACGCCGAGCGTGTTCCAATCTCCGTACTCGGCCAGCGTGTCGTAGATTTCCTTGTAAAGCTGGGCGATGACGAGCGTCGAACCCTCCCCCGCGTCTTCCCCGATGGATTTGGCGATGGTCGTCACCGGACGCCGCATGTCGCCGTTGCTGTCGACGGCCTGGCGCACGATCATGTTAAAAATCCCGCGCTTGCGATCGTCCCTAAGCACGCGCTGGATTGGATCGATTCCCGCGGCCACGGCCTCCTGGCGCAGGTTCAATTGGAGCTTTTGAAGGCTCTGCAAAATTTTGGACTGCTCGTTGGCGTGATTGCGGAGGCGCGAAATGTCCTCCATGGCCAGCTTGGTTTCCCGCCCGAGCTGGTCGTAATTTTTCAGCAATGTTTCCGAAGACCGTTCGACCCGGTCAACTTTTTCTGTCACGGCGTTGACGCCGCGCAGGACGGTGTCCTGGAATTGTTCGTTTGATAGCATAAGAGTGTTGCGTGTCGCGTGTTGCGTGTTGCGTATTACGCGTTCTGGGCCGTGTGGCGCAGCGCGCGCTCCAAGTTTTGGAGAAACTGTCTTTGGGCCTGCTCGGCAGTCCAATCGGCGAGAGCAGGATCAAAAGCCGATTGGACGGTGTCCCGGATTTGAACAGCGGACAACGAAGGCAACAACGGGTTGTCCTTCCTGTCCTTCTGCAAAAAATTGCAAACCGTGTCCAGGTCGGCGTCGGTGAGCGCGCCGGCTTTGTAACACTTGGCCAATGCGTTGGGATTGGCGCCGATGATGCAGCAAGAAAGCTCCACTTGCTCCTGCTCCACGTAAATGCAGCGCGGCGCCTCGGCGGCGGCGATGCCCAATTCGGCAAGCTGCTCCTGCCATTGGCGCCCGTCGCCCGGCGCAAGACAGCGCGTCGGATAAAATCCCACGCTCACCGCCTTCAAGTAACCGGCCTGGGTCATCTTCCAGCCGATTTGCGCCAGCTTATTTTCCGGCACATCAATGGCCCACCGCACCGTCTCGACCAGCTGGCCGCCGCGCACCTGGAAATCGATCACCTTTCCCAGGCACTTCTCAATGGTCGAATAATCGTGGCTGTCAACAAACGGCGAGTTCTTCGCGAACGCGCTGAACCGCCAGCCGTCGGCGCGGATGATTTCCCCGTACGAATCCAGCGATTCATCCGACGCGATGTACTCGACGATGCCCGCCGATGAATCGACAATTTCAACCTCTGGATGGAGCGTGCGAATCAATTTCATATTTTGGATTTTGGATTTTGAAGTTTTTAATTCACGACCGGCATCGCGACGCAGTGGCAGTTGTTGACATTTGCCGGCGAGCCGTTCGGATCGCCCGGAAAGCGCAACGCCTCGCCGCCGACGATGAACGACTCGTCCATTCCCACCACCTGGCCGGCGGCGGCTTGATGGGCGGCGCGCGCGCGCGCGTTGCCGCTCCCCAGCCATTCCTGGAACTTCACCCCGGCCGCGCGCATTGCGAGATGCCGGCCCGCGCCGTAAGCCGCGCCTGTCTCAGCCATTGCGAATTCCACCGCGCGCCCCTTCGAGAATTCATTGAACGCGCAACGCGCGCGCCCGGCCAATTGCCGCGTCGTTTCCCCGGCGTCCAATCCCGCCTGGAGAGCGGCGCGGAGCGTGTCAAACATTTCTCCGGCCATCGCGGGAATTTTTTTCTGGCGTTCGGAGACGAATTTGGCGATCTCCTCGGCCGCGATTGCGAACGGGTTTTTCAGGCCCATCTCCTCAAACAATTGCTCGCCGGCCCGCTGCAAGGACGCCTGATGCACCGGACGCAGCGCGGCGCCCAGTCCCGCCGCCCAATCCGCAAGGGAAAACAGAAAATCCGCCGGCGCTCGCTGGAAAGTCGGGACGACCGCCGCCCCCAGTCCGGTTTCCCCGGCTCGCATGGACGCGCGCCCTCCCATTTCAAGTTTGGAGAGGCACTCGGCGCGGGCTTTCATCAGTTCCCGCCCAAGCCGCGATTCATAGCACTTGATCGTCTCCCGCCGCCGCGCCATATAACTCTCCCAGCGCGAAGCGCCTCCCGCCTTGGATGCGCGTTGCGGGACGCCCGTCGAATCCGCCGCATCCGTCGAATCCGTCGAATCCGTCCCATCCATCTTCGGCTCCGCCGCCAGCCCCGCCTCCAAAGCCCGCCGCATCAGCGCAATGGTGTCATCCAATGGTTCCGCAAAATTCCCGTCCTGCGCCGCCGGCTTGGCGGGGGCCGGATTTTCTCCAATCGGGGCGACGTTAAAAGGCGCATAGCCCGTTTCCCACGCCGGGCAGGCGGGCAATTCCAGGTCCAGATATTCGTTGAGCACCTTGAGAGGCGCGCCCATGGACCAGTATTTCTGGGCGGTCTCCACGCGCTCGCGGCGGACGGCCTGGATGACCGGGTGTTCATCCCAGTCCAGCGTGGCCGAGACTTCCAGGCCGGTCTGCCGGCGCAGGACCCGGTTGATGGAGTGGCAGATTTTCTCGCCGGTGGGGATGCACGTTTCGGTGATGAGGATGAACCAATCGCTGGCGCTGCCGATGGAATAGGCGGCGCGCACATCCGCCATGCTCGGCGGCACGCCGAAGGCCAGGAAGATCTCGTGGCGATTCTCCAGGCGGTTGGCCACAAAATCCGCGTCGGGCGTCTTGATTTTGGGGTCTTCGATTCGGATGTCACCCGTCAGGAAGACGGGTTTGAAAACGCCGCGTTGGGACAACTCCCGTTTTTCGCGCAGTTGATCGATGATCTGCTGGCGTTGCGTGTCGGTCGGGGCCTCTTCCTTTCCGATCACATAGACGCCCTGATCGCCATTGCTGCGCATGAGGTTGAGATTGAACTTGCCGGCCAGGTAATCGGCCTCCGCCGCGTCATGGCAACTATGCAATTCGGCCAGCCCGCGCCAATCGTCATACGGATTCCACATCTTGGTCTGCACCACTTGCTCGGGCAGCAACGCGATATGGCGCCCGGCCCCGTCCACATAATCCCAGCCGGTCAATTCCCCCTGGCTCACCAGATGGCGCATGCGGTCCGGCCTTGCCAGCACCAGCGGCGGAAACGCGCCGGCGCCCGCCTTGGAATTTGCGTTGGCGCCGGAATGCGGATGACGCAGCGGATCGAACACAGGATTGGGAAAGGGCGCCAGGCTGGTGTCGTCCAAAATCCAGAACGCCTCGCCCGCCAATTTGAGCCAGCCGATGGTCGCCTCCAAAAACTCCTGGCGCGTCATGCCCGCCGCCGGAGAACGCCAGAACGTCTCCAAGGCGCCATCGGGCAACGGCTGGCCATTGAGAGTGAAACGCAAGTCCACCGCCGAGATCGGCCCCGCCACCTTTTTGATCGCCCGCTGCACCCACGCCGACTGCTTATACGGCGCGTACATCTTTTCCCCGCCCGTGGCGTCGTAGGGCATGAGTTTGTTGAACGGGAACGGCGCGCCGGACTTGAACACCACCTGGGCGGCGAGCTTGAGACGGTGGAGGAGGGGGGAGGTCATGCGTGTTGCGTGTTACGTGTTGCGTGATTGACGGGCTTTGGGCGAAGCGAGGTTGGCGTTGGGGGGGCGAGCGTCCACGCGAGCCGTTTGAGAGGCAAGAGTGTTTGGCGGGGCGCCAACCACGGCACGCGAGGCGCGCGCGCTCCCCAGGGCGCAACTGACTCGTTGCGGCTGAGAAAGGGGGGCGACGGCCTTGCTGCAGCGCAGCCGTCGCGGAGGCGGGAATGTCCCAAAGCGAGATGATTTTTCGTCGGTTAGCATAAGGCGGCGAAGTATTTGGGCGGAGTTGGTTTGGCGGCGCGCAGCGCCAGGGCAAGCGCCCAGAAACGGTCGGCGTGGCCGTTCTGGTTTCGTTCGCCGGTGAACCGGACGTTGCCGCTGGCGGTGACTTCCTTGCGAATGGAACGAAAATCCGAGCGCACAAATTTGTCGCCCGGCACACGAATGGTCTTGCACTCAAAAGCCGCGCGCACCGGGTAAGCCAGTTCTTCCTTGGTGTTCGATGTAAAATGGACGCCCTCGACGCGGTAACGCCCAAATTTCTTGACGGCCCGCTCGGCGAATTGGCGGCCGATGCCGGTTTGATCGATGCAGCAGCGGCGCGCGTTGGGCAGCGCCAAGAATTCATACAAAACGGCTTCCTGCGCGTCGAATGATTGACGGTCCAGGCAGGTGACGGCGCGGGTGTGCAGCACGTCGCCGAGCCGTTCGAGGACCCAAATAACCGTCAGATCGCGGTCCCGTCCCACATCCACGCCCAAGAACAATTCCCCCTGGGTGGGCGGGCCCGCCGATGCGCTTTCCGGGAAGGGCGAACCTCCCGGCGATTCCCCCGGCGAACGGTCCAACCCAGTCACGGCTCGCGCGGACGCCCGCCCTCCCGGGAGGGTTTCCCATTCCGCGCCTTCGGGATATTCGCAACCGGTGATGAGGTCGTAAGTGAGGAACGCCGAGTTGTCGTCGCTGGGCTGGCAGCAAAATTCTTCCTGGAAGGATTCCATGTCCGCGCAGCCGGAGCGGATGAAGCTGAAATAGTCGGCCTCATCCATGTCCAGGCGCGGATCGCCCGGGGGCAGCCTGGTTTGAAGCTTGTAAAGGAAGCCCTGGTCGAGGGCGTCTTTGAGCGAGACGGAGTGAAGGGAGAATCCCTTTGGATTGCCGTTGTGTTTGACTTCGTTGACCAGCGCGTTGAAGAAGTTGCCGGTGCCCCGATGTGTCGAGAAGATTTCCAGGCAGCCGCCCCATGTGATGCCCGGAAAGGCGATTGTATAGAGGCGGCGCGGGTCCTGATGCAGGGCAAATTCATCCAGGACGCGGTCGCCGCGCTTGCCGGCCTGGGCGTCGGGGTTGGAGGACATGCTGTGGACGCGCAGGCCGTTGGCGAATTGCAGCGTGTAAACCGAATGGCCGTGTTCATTGCAGATTTCCCACCCGCGGGCTTTGGCGTGCGCGTTGACGTAATTGGCGAAGTGTTTGCAATCCTCCAAAAAAAGCCTCGCCTGTTTTGTGTCGCGGCTGCTGATCCAAGCGTCCAGTTGCGCCGTTTCCATGGATTTGCGCGCGGTGATTCCATACGCCGCGGCCCACGTCCAGCCGATTTGCCGCGATTTCTCCGCAAGCTTGAGCCGCGCGTTGTCCCGCACCCATTTTTTCTGGTACGGAAGCAGCCTGTGCCGGCTGGGAATGATTTTAGCCCGCCCGCAAAAAGCCCTTTCCCTCTCGATTGCCTGGCTCTCCAAAGCAGAGGGGGCGTCGGCCTGCGCGCCCGCGCGCCCGCGCGCTGAAAGCGTTCGCGCGCCTTTTTTCCGGACTTGAATCTTCATAGCAGATTGGCCGCCTCCTCTATCTCGCGCAGCATCGCCTCGCTGACGCCTCCTTTGCGTTTGCCGGTCGCAAGGACCGATCCGATCTTTTGCTTTTGTTGGGCGGCGTGCTCCTTGTACTTGCGAAGCTCCAGCTTGAATCTCTCACGTTCCAGTTCCTGGCCTTGTTTGTTAAATTTGAGTTTCATGGCACTGGTGAAAAGCGCGGCCGCCTCGGTCAAAGCGTCGAATGGCGGAGGCCGGCGCGCGGCCTTCTCTCCGGGTTTGGCTTCGGACTCGACCGGGCCAGGGTTGGCGGAAGCGGGTTGTTCGGAAGCGGGGGACGAGTCTGAAAGCGCGGAGTCGAAGGCCCGCCGGCCCATGAGAAGACAGAAGGCTTCGCAGAATTGGTCGTCTTTGAATCTGTTGGTCAACGCGGTTGCCTTCTCGGCGCTGGCCGCGATCCTTTCGAGCAACCGCTCCGACTCGCGCCGCCGGTAATACCGGACAAAGCTGGACGGGCAGATCTTGATCGCAAACCTCTCCCGGCACCGGCGTGTGGCCTCGTCGTATGAGACGTTTTCGTTGAAGAGCCAGTCGTCGAGCTGCTGGCGCCTCTCCGGGGAGAGCCCGGCGAGCCTGGAGCTTGAATGGGGTTTGGTCTTCAAATGGGAAACGGTTTGGGAGATTTGTCAAACAAAGGATGCCTCGTCAAAGCAGGTCGGCGTTGCCCTCGTCGGTGAGTTTGGTTTTGACACCTTGCTACTGGCTGCGATAGCGCAGTATCTGGCGGCTGATTTCCATTTTTCGGATGACCTCCTCGAACTCGGCCAGGGTCACGGGCGGGGAAACCAGCCGGACGGCGTTGAGATCGGCGAAGAGCCGGTTTTCGGGGTAGAGCCAGCCGTCGGTCTGATTGAGGAGGGTTGCGATGGCGGAGCGAATTTGGAGCATGCGTAGTGAGGGCATAAGCGTGATGAGTCGTTGTTAATGTGTGGAGATGCGGCCCCGCATTTCGGAGACGGCTTCAAGGATGGTGTTGATGCGTTCGTGGAGCTTGGAGACGCGGTTTTCTCCCGCCAAAAGAATCTGGTCGCGGTCCTTTCTCATTTCCTCGCGCAAGGCGGCCAGCTCGCCGTTGAACGCCTTGAGGGCTTCGGCCTGGGCGAGCACATGGCGGTCGAATTCCTCCTTTCCCGCCGGCACGAAGCCGAATGTGACCTCGCGCCTGGCGCTGCGGCGGGCTGTCAAGACCATTGTTATCGCGCAGCCGGAGTTGATGAGGAGGATGGCGATGTTGAGCCAGGTTCCAATCTCCGCCGGGGTTGCCGGCGCGGTCTGGGCGGAGGCGTGGAACGCGGCAAAGAGGATGAGGATTGTCACCGCGGAGGCGCGGAGGCGCTGAGAAGGCGTTTTGCCCCGGGGCGGGCCGGGGCAAATATCCGGCTCTTTTCCTCTCCGCGTCTCCGCGTCTCCGCGGTTAAAATTATTTCGTTTCATTTGAACAAGGCGAGGTAGCTGTCAACATGGTGGTCGGCCAGGAGGGCGAGTTTGCCCGAGCGCAGTTCGCGCGCGGCGTTGCGGGCGTCCCACGGGATTTTTTCCAGGACGCCTGGGTTTAGGCGGAAATTGTCCAGGGCGTCGCGGAGACAGAACGGAGAAGAGATGCCCGCTTGCGCGCGCTGCTCCGCCCTCCCGATTTGTGGCGGACCATAGAAGGCCTCCTGGCCGCAATGGCGGAAGTCGCCCAGGAGCCACGGGACGCGCGGGACGATGTCATCTGCGTGGACGACGCGCCAGGTGAAAGCCTTGAGGCTCAGGTCATACATCCGCGCCCAATATGGGTTGCCGACGCGCGGCTGGCCAAAGGTGTAAACAATCGGCTGGCGGTGGAATGCGCGACGAAAGCGATCGGCGGCGATCATGGCCAGCGCGCCGCCGAGGCTGTGGCCGGTGTAGAATATCCGCGTGTTGCGTGTTGCGGGCCGCGTGTCGAGCGCGGCGAGGGCGGTCCAAAGTTTTTGCTCGACGGCGAGCCACGCTCGCCAAAAACCGGTGTGCAGGCGGCACGCGCCCCAGTCAAATATAGGATAGCCGGTTTGGAGGCAATCGATGTCGGTGATCCAGTTGCGCAGATCGCGCGTGCCGCGGAAGGCGACGGCGATGCTCTCGCCCAGGAGCGAGATCACGGCGCGAGTCTCCCCGTCCCCGCTCTCGATCTCCCGGGTCTCAGGAGCGAGGCCGGGAAGGTAGGCGGCGGCGGAGAGTTGGCAGAGGCGGCGGCCGAGCGCCGGGTTGAAGCCGAAATGGTTTTCACCGCCGAGGCGCGGAGACGCGGAGGGGGGAGGGGGCGGCGGGTTGTTCTCCGCGTCTCCGCGGCTACGCGGTTGAAGAATCATTTTGATTTGACAGCGGTCTTGGCGGCGACGCCAATGATGTTCCCCGCGGCGGTCCCGGCCGCGCCGATGACGGGCGCGAGATTTGTGTCAACCACAATCGTGAGGCTGCCGGCCGAGAAAAGGCTGCCGCCGCCCAGGGCGGACTGGTTGGTGTGGACGGCGAGCATGGCCTGGACCTTGGGGTCGGCGAAGAGGAACCAGCCGCCGCCGCCTTCGGAGTCCGTCCAGGTCTCGCGGCGCAGCAGGCCGTCGGCGCGGTTGGTGAAGGTCTCCACGACGCGCGAGGTCTCGGCCTTGCGGCTTGGGCAGGCGCAACCAAGGGCGAACGCAAAAGGCAGAATGCAAAATGCAAAATGGCGGAGCATTGGGGGAAATTAGGAATTAGGAATTAGGAATTAGGAATTGGGAATTGGGGCGGGGCAGGGAACAGAGACGCTGCCGCCGATGTTGGTGGCGCCGTGCTGCCAGGCGCCCTTGACGGTGGCGCCGTTTGTGTCAATAATAACTCCGCCGGAGACGTAATTGCTCGGGTTCGTGGTGTAGTTGCCCTGGACGGAGACGGGGGCGGAGGATTTGCAGCCGGACAGGACGCAGAGCGCGCCGAGAACAAGAATTTTTTTCATAAGCAGAATGGAGGATGCGGTTTTTGAGTTTCTATTTTTCCGGCCCTGGCGCGACCGGCGCGCCGGGCCAACGGACGTGAGGTTTCGGGGCGCCGCGGCCTTTTTCTCGGCCGCCGCTCCGATTGGTTTGTGATCCAATCTCATCTTCACGGGGAATATCTAATCACAGTCCGCCGGAGTTTCACCCGCACGGTACGGGTAATCGCACCTCAAAAAACGGGGTTCAAAATCGCCACGAAAGGCCCGCAAACACTGGCTGAAACAGCAGTCAAACCTAAATAAGTTGTTGTCAACTTCAATTATGGGGACGCGCAAAGAGGGCAAAAAACGGAGCCCCGGGCGGGAAATTGGGAGGAACACGCGCGGTTGACGACGATGCGGCGGGTGTGCTCGACCATCCGGCGCTCGCATTCGTCGAAACGGACCCATGTCGGGAACATCGGCAATCCCGCCGCGTCCCCGGAAGTCCGGCCCGCCGGCCGCGGGAGATTTACAGTCAAGTGGAAACTCGCCCCGTTGGCCGCCTGCCAATTGCCGCCCGATCATGCGAACGCGGGATCGATCCGTTGCGGGAAATTGCTTCGCAACGGTCATTTGAGCATTGTTTCACAGCCCGAAAAATAAAAATGCGCAAAAACCTTGCAAATAGGCGTTTTTCGGATATGATGCCCACGCAATCGCGCGTCTATGCTAATCGAATTTTCAATAGGCAATTTTCGCTCATTTAGAGAGAAGGTGACGCTCTCGTTGGAGGCATCGCCTGATGATTGGCTTGAAGACAGCCAGGTCGTTGCGGCGGCGGGGCGGCGCCTGCTCAAATCGGCGGCCATTTACGGGGCAAACGCCAGCGGCAAAACCAATCTGCTCGCAGGCATGGAGACCTTTCGCCAGTTCGTGCTGGATTCCTCAAAAGAATCGCAGATGGGAGAGAAGATTCCTGTGATTCCCTTTCGACTGCACACGGCAACCGAATCGGCTCCCACCCATTTCGAGGTTGTTTTTCTTGAGAACCAAATCCGTTATCGGTATGGCTTCGAGGCAACCGCCGGGGTCGTTGAAGCGGAGTGGTTGTTCAGTCAACACGATTCCATTCGGGAAACTCGCCTTTTCACCCGTGAAAGCTCGGCAATCGAGCCATCCGTCGAATTCAAGGAAGGCAGGGGACTGGAAGCTCGAACGCGCGCAAATGCGCTCTTTCTTTCGGTTGTTGCGCAATTCAACGGCCGCATCGCGAGCGGAATTATGCAATGGATGGCACGGTTCCGAGGCATCTCCGGTTTGGACGATGTGAACTATTTGGCGTTCACTGTGGAACTGCTTAAGAAACCGGCGATCGCCGCCCGCATCCGCGACTTCGTTCGCGCCTGCGCAGGCCTTGAGGGTTTGCAAACCGTTGAAGTTCCCGTCAGTGAGCGCGTAAAATTGTTGCCGAAGGAATTTCCGGAACATTTGCGCAATGAAGTCCTGACGTCGCCAGGCGCCTTCATGGTCAAGGCCTCTCACAGGAAATTCGACGAGCACAACCGGGCGCGCGGCAGTGTTGAATTCAACCTGAAAAATGAGGAGTCCGCCGGCACACAAAAGTTCGTGGCGATGAGCGGCCCGTTTCTTCATACTTTGGAGGAGGGATCGATCCTGTGCGTGGATGAGTTGGAGGCCCGGTTTCACCCGCTGCTCACGAAGGCGCTTGTCGGCCTTTTTAACGGCCCGGGGAACCGAAAAAACGCGCAACTTATCTATGCGACACAAGACCCTGGGCTGCTAGATTCCGCGCGAATTCGCCGCGATCAGGTGTGGTTTGTTGAAAAAGACGAGTTTGGCGCATCGCGACTCTTCAGCCTGGCTGAGTTTAAAGTGCGAAAAGAGGCGAAATTTGGTAGGGAGTATCTTCTGGGTCAGTTCGGTGGCGTGCCGCATTTGCCCGATCTTCAGGAGACGCTAACCCATGCCAAATAATCGGTCGAAGCCCTGGGAAGGACGCCAAACCCATGGCCGAATCACGTCAGTCCGCGACCGCCGGCGCGTCTTGATACTTTGCGAGGACGAAAAAAGCGCGCGGCTTTATTTTGAGGGGTTCCAATTGGACAAACGTCGCGTCGAGGTTATGCACATGGGAACCGGCATGAGCCGGACGAGTTATGGCAGCCGCCTCCGCGCGCTTTTGGGCTGTCAATATGATAAGGCGGACGATCAAATCTATGCCAGGCTGAAATCTCAGCAGACGACGGCGATGAGACACGCCCGGCGCTTGGAACAACATTGGATCGAGATGGGCGGTTGCGATCCCGAGAGCGCCAGCCCCTCAACCAACATTCATAAACTGGTTGAATTCCTCAATGAGTTTAAAGATCTGGACCCCGCGGACACCGATTAAAGTCCACGTAATTTCTCCGACCTCCGGCAAAGCGCGCCGCTTTGTTCGACCAATCAGCCTGTCTGCATGGCAACCTCCGGCGCATTTCAAGCTTTCGAATATCCTTCGCCGGCGCCACGGTTGCGCCGCGTGTTTGCTGGATGTCTTCCACCGATTTTATTTTGCGTGCCGCAGTTTTTCCAATTCGGCGCGCAACGGCAGCCAGTGGCGCCGGTCCTCCCGGCGCCCGGCGGTTTCCTCCGACGCCAAGGCGTCTTCCAATTCCTTCATTTTTCCAAGCGCGGCACGCGCCAGCAATGGACGGGCCGCAATCAGCCGATGACAGGCCCCGGTGTTGCGATGGGCGACCTCCGCCAGCAATTGCGCCGTGCGAAGTTCCAAAAGCCAGAAGCGGGTTTGCGCCGGGTTGGGTTTGGCTCTGTGCTCAAAGTAATGCGCCTCAAGCAAACGGCGGATCATCGGCCAGTCTTTGTCGCACTGCGTTTTCTTGGCCCGCACCAGATCGGGCAGTGAAAGCAAATCGCATTGCGCGCCGCCGGGCAGTTCGATGCTCGTGCGCCGGCGCCAGAGTTTTGGAAATGCGTCCACCCCGCGCATCCTTGCCATTACATCCACGCGCATTCGCAAGGCTTCCGGATGCCGGCAGCGAAAATGCACGGCATGGCCGCGCCGCAGATATTTCAACTCCAAGGCCGGGACGGCGATCAATTCAGCTTGTAAGTCGTCCAGCGCCCGGCGCAGCCTGGCGAGGTTGGCCGCGTCCGCCGCGATGGCCAAATCCGTGTCGCGGCTAAACTCCGCCGCGCCGTAGAACACGCACGCCTGGCCGCCCATGAGAAGGGCGCGGACGCGGTGCGCGCGCATTGAAGAAAGGACTTTGCGTATCGGGTTCGGGATCAAGGGAGCCTCCCAGCGCGAGATAAGTTTGCCAGAGATTCTCGCTTTCCAGCCAGCGTTGGACGGGCGTAAGCCGATACCACTCGGCCCACTCGGCTCCGGCCAATTCTTCGGGCTGAATCACGCGACACTCATAACAGGCTTCCTGCCTCCTGTAAAGTTCGGCGCGGCAACGGGGCAATAGGACCGCACGGCTGATCCTTCAATCCTCTCGCTGGCCCGCATATTTCACACCAGCTGTGAGTCGCCAACAGGACGCAAGGTAGGGCGAGGCTCGCCGAGCCTGGGCGTCCTCTGTGGAATGGCTCGGCGGGAGCCTCGCCCAGAGTGTGAGATATGCGGGCTGGAGGCCGGGATGACGAAAGGACGGCGCGAGGTTTCGCGCCTCTAAAGCGCCGCAA
>VFSW01010463.1_pt1 | contig 13135 bp, 10 predicted proteins | sample 5358111 | NCBI WGS metagenome assembly VFSW01 (sample SAMN11554181, study PRJNA540505) | mine drainage metagenome | isolation source: sediment from site ElyBrook_90M | place: USA: Ely Copper Mine, Vershire, VT | collected 2017 | reverse complement strand
CGCGCAGCAGTTCACCAAGCGGGCGGTCCAGCACATCGATGCGATTCCGCAGTTCTTCCAGCGTCATTCCATCCTCGTGGCGCTCCGTTTCAAGGCGGTTCCTAAGCGGGGCCGCTCCTTCAGTGCGAGGGAACAAGAGTTGAGACCTACCAGCGCCCGCCGGGGCGGAACGCTTGCGGGGGTTCTTTTAACGGGCCAGCGCCGATTCAGGTTGGCGCAGGCCCTTGATAAATCGAGCCACGTCACCGGGCGCCGTCTCGGGAGTCGATCGCTCAATCAACTCCACAATCGCGCTGCCGACAACCGCGGCATCTGCGAACTCCGCCACCTGGGCGACGTGTTGCGCATTGGAGATGCCGAACCCCACGGCTACCGGCAGCTTGCTCCATCGCCGGATGCGCGCCACCAGGGCCGTTGCGTCCGATGTCATGCTCTGCTGTTTGCCGGTGATGCCGACCCTCGAGATGGCGTAGATAAATCCCTTTGAATGCGTGGCGATGGCCTCTAGCCGCTCGTCAGGACTGGTCGGTGCAGCCAGGAACACCGGTGCCAGCCCCACCCGGTCCATCTCGGCCAGGTACGCGCCGGCTTCCTCGACAATCATGTCGATCACCAGCACGCCATCGGCTCCAGCCGCGGCCGCGTCGTCCGCAAAGCGAGACAGGCCATACCGCAAAATGGGATTGAGGTAAGTGAAAAGAATGAGCCCGGCCCGGGGGCGGCCAGCGCGAATCTCCTTTGCCACGCCAAGCACGTCCGCCAGCTTCGTATGGCGCGCCACGGCTCTTTCCATCGCCCGCTGGATCACGGGTCCGTCCGCCAGAGGGTCGCTGAAAGGCACTCCCAGTTCGATCACATCCGCGCCCGCGTCAATCGCCGCCATCGCAATATCGCGCGAGGTCTCGAGCGTGGGGTCGCCGGCCGTCAAATACACGACAAGCCCTGGTTTGTGATCGAATCGGATAGCCATCGGAGTTCTGCGCTACGCTCCCTGGATGTGCAACTGCTGGGCAATAATGCCCATGTCCTTGTCACCGCGCCCGGAGAGGTTCACCACCAGTATGTCATGCGCGGGATGCTTGCCCGCGATGCGGATGCACTCGGCCACGGCGTGCGCACTTTCCAGCGCCGGCAGAATCCCTTCCGTCCGCGCCAGTTTCACCACCGCCTCCATCGTCGAGGAGTCGTCCTGCGACACATACTCGGCGCGCCCCGAGTCGTGCAGCGCCGCATGCTCCGGTCCGATGGAGGCATAGTCGAGCCCCGCCGACACCGAATGTGTCTCCGCAATCTGCCCGTTCTCATCCTGCAGAACATAGGAATAGGTGCCTTGCAGCACTCCCGGAACCCCACCCGCGAAACGCGCCGCATGCTGCCCGAGCGCGGTTCCGCGGCCGCCCGCTTCCACCCCGATCAGTCGCACCTGTTTGTCAGGAATGAATTCGTAGAACGCGCCGATGGCATTTGAACCGCCACCGACACAAGCGATGATCGCCGTGGGCAGCCGGCCTTCCTTCTCCAGGATCTGCTCCTTCATCTCGCGGCTGATCACGCGATGGAAGTCCCGCACCATGGTCGGATAAGGATGCGCGCCCAGCGCGCTGCCCAGCAGGTAATGCGTGGTCCTCACGTTCGTGACCCAGTCGCGCATGGCTTCGCTGATCGCATCCTTCAGCGTCTTCGCGCCCGACGAGACCCCGCGCACCTCCGCGCCCAGCAGCCGCATGCGCAGAACGTTCAACTCTTGGCGCGCCATGTCCACGTCGCCCATGTAGATCACGCACTCCATGCCCAAGAGCGCGCAAACGGTGGCTGTGGCGACCCCGTGCTGGCCGGCGCCTGTTTCGGCGATGATGCGCTTCTTGCCCATGCGCTTGGCGAGCAGTCCCTGCCCCAGCGCGTTGTTGATTTTGTGCGCGCCAGTATGCAGCAGGTCTTCGCGCTTCAGGTAGATCTTGGCGCCCCCCAACTCCTCGGTGAGCCGCTTGGCGTAGTAAAGCGGCGTAGGCCGGCCGGCGAAGTCCTTCAGCAGCCCGTCCAGTTCCGTCTGAAACGCCGCGTCGGCTTTGGCCTCGTCATATTCATGCTCCAGTTCGAGCAGCGCCGCCATCAGCGTCTCCGGCACATATCGCCCGCCATAAACACCAAACCGCCCGGGCTTTGACTCGGAAGGAACCGCTGGAAGAATTACCGATGCCATGTGTAGGGGTCTCCTCGACTGCCGCCCGCCACCGGGGGCCACCTTCCAGTGTACAAGCCGGTAAAGTGGCCCTTCCGGTCCTGTTTCAGCTTATGAACGAGGCTCGACCGTGACCGATTCCGCGGCTTTCCTCGCATTTTCGACGAATGCCCGCACCTTGGCAGGGTCCTTGCGGCCCGGAGCCGCCTCCACCCCAGAGGCCACATCCACACCCCACGGGCGCAATTTGGCGATTGCCTCCGCCACGTTCTCCGGTTTCAGTCCCCCGGCCGCAATCATCCTGCGCGTGTTTGCGCCGCTGAAAATCGTCTTCTGCGCTACATCCCAGTCGAACGCGATGCCCGTGCCGCCCACCGCTTCGGCGGTCCGTGAATCCACGAGCACCCCATCCACGTCGCTGTCCCGTGCAACAGCAGCGGCCTGGTTCGACGCCTGCGGCCCGAAATGTACCACCCGCAGTATCCGCAGCCCCGCCCCAAATTCCGCCCGCAGCCGAGCAGCCATATCTGCGCCGATCTCGGAGTGCAGTTGCACCCCCGTCAACCCGCACGCCCGCACCGTGTCCCGGATCTCCTCGAACGACGAGCCCACAAACACGCCGACCTTCTCAATGCCCGCCGTCAATCCCCGCACGATCGGTGTCGCCTGCTCAGCCGTGACCCGCCGCGGGCTGGGGGCGAACACGAACCCCACTGCATCGGCCCCCGCCTCTTCGGCCATCCGCGCGTCCTCAAGCGACGTATTCGCGCAGACTTTCACCCAGATTTTGTTTTCGTTGCTCATGGGACGACGACGCCTGCCGTCAGCAGCGCTGCGAGGGCTTCGCCGGGATCAGGTTGCCGCAGCAGGCTTTCGCCGATGAGAAACGCATCGAAACCCCCTGCACGCAATTGGCCGATGTCTTCCTTCGTCGCGATGCCGCTCTCGGCAACACGAACGCCTCCGGCTGGAATGCTGCTTACCAGCTCGATCGAGGTTTCCAGGCGCACTTCAAATGTCTTCAGGTCGCGATTGTTTACGCCGATTGCATCCGCCCCCGTCTCTCCAAGCGCATCGAGAACCTGCGCGAGCTCACCTGCCGTGTGAACCTCCACCAGCACATCGAGCGAGAGGTCGTGCGCTGCCCGGGTAAATAGCTTTAACTCCGCTTGCGACAGCGCCGCCGCTATCAGCAGGATTGCATCGGCACAATGCGCGCGTGCCTCGACAATCTGATACTCGTCAATCGTGAAATCCTTGCGCAGGCAGGTAATTGAAACCGCTTCCGACGCGATTTCAAGATTGCGCAGACCACCCTGAAAATACGGTTCGTCGGTCAGCACCGAGAGCGCCGCAGCTCCTCCCGCCACATAGCGCGTGGCCAGCCACGCAACATCAAAGTCCGCGCGTATCAGGCCCTTCGAGGGCGACGCCTTCTTGATCTCGGCGATGATCGCCGGCCCTGTCGCCGCACGTTGCCGCAATGCCGCGGCCCACCCCCGTGGCTGATGCTCAGCGGCCACGCGCTCAAGCTCGGCTTTCGATACACGCGCCCTGGCTGCCGCGACAGTGCTGCGCGTTGTGGCCAGAATCGTATCGAGTAGAGTCGCCATGGGAGAGTAAGGGACGCCAGTGAGACGCCTTTAGTTTAACTTAGACCGGTTCGGTCCTTTGTCCCCGGCCCTTGTTCCGTGCCCGCGATCACGATCCCCGCCGCCCACAGATCACGCGGTAAACCTCAATCGGCGCTAACCTTTGAAGTCGCCGAGGGAGTTGTTCCCCCCGTTTGAATCCATTTGTCCAATGCGCCTTGCTGGCGAAGAAACAGGATCATGCTCTTATCTAATTGAAACTTCGCGTCCTGCAGATCGAGATATTTTTGACGCTCCTGCATTTGGACATTGACTTCATCCTTCGGTGTCAGAACCGGCCCGCCGTTACTTTCCTTCACCTCGATTTCTGTACTGTTCAATTCGTTTTGAGCGATATCCAGTTCAACCTGTGCCAGTTCTGCGATCGCCGAAAGCTCATTCAGCGATCGCATCAACTTCATGCGATCTTCTTCTTGTCCCTGTTGCAGACCGGTCAGGTCAGTCTCGGACCGCAGCGCATCTTCGGTAGACGCGCGCGCCGCCGCCTTTCTTACCCGATCGATCATCGGAAGTTGAATCTGCACTCCTGCTGACGCGGTGTTGTATTCGTTGTGCAGATTGTAGAACTCGGATACATTTTCAATCGGACTGATCCTCCCATACTGGGCAGCGAAGGTCACCTGCGGCCTCCACGTATATTTGGAGTCGCCTTCCGCTCTCAGTCGCTTGGCATCGGCATTGGCCTTGGCGGAGAGAATTCCGGGCGAATCGGGAAGCGTGGCGTTCGCCGGAATACTCATCGACGATGGAGAGGGCATCGCGGGAATGTTGTCGGTCGCAACAAGCAGGCCTTGCGTCGATAATCCCGTCAACACTCGAAGGTGATCCCGCAATGAAGCAATGTCATTCTCTGCGCGGATTTTTTGCAGCTTCAGTTGTACAGCGGTCCGCCGTGCTTTCATAAGTTCCAGCTCGCTGTCCAGCTTCCCATTCACTCGATCCTGCACGATATTCACGAGCTTCTGCGCCAGGTCGTACTGCGCCGCAACTGCGGCCATGGAATTCTGCGCGTGAACCAGGGAGAGGTATGTGACGGCGGCATCCTCTTCCACCTGGCCGCGAGCTTCTTCCAGCGCCAACTGCGCGGCTTTCAAATCAGAGTGCGCCGCCCGAATGTAAAACCGTTGCTGCGCACTGTAAACAAGCGACTGGGCGTTGATGGTAAAGATTGTGGGCACGCTCAGCATGATGCCATAGGCATCCCCCAGGCCGCCGGTGGCCACCACGCTGGGGACATAGATATCCTTTGTAACTGAAAGCGCCGCCATCGCCCGCTGTACGTCATTCTGCGCGGATTTGATCTTCGGGCTGTTGTTAAGAGCGAGATCAATCGCTGAACTGAATGTAACCTGGCTCCGCGCCGGAGATGCACAGATTCCAGCCATGACAATCAGGGCGCAACAGTTGAAACTGCGCGCACGCTTACTTGCGAACCTCGCCATGATTTCTACGATGTGTCGCCTCGCCGCCCGGTTGCACACTTGAGACCCTGACCACTCCGAGTTTCCATCTCCGGTCCATCAATGCTCGGGAGCAACGTGCAGACCCTTGGCCAGCACCTCGCCGTGCACAGCGCGCGTCGCCAGCACATCCTGTGGCTTCAGTCCGCTCGTGATCTCTGCCCGGAACAAGTCCACCAGGCCAACTTTCACCGGCGTTGCTTCGATCCTCCCATCGACAACCCGATAAACATAGCGATTTTGACCGTCAATGCGAAGCGCCTCCCGGGGAATCGTCAGCACATGTTTGCGGGTGCCGATAGTTACCACGACTGTGACGTGCGAGTCCGCGGGCAAATCGCCATTCGCATCATCCACCGCAATCGTACACTGCCCCACGCTGCGCGGCCCTGTGACGGTGACGGCCAGCGGAGCATTGACGACGCGGCCGTGCCACGAATATCCGGGTCTACCCTCCCAGGTAATCTTTGCCGGTTCGCCTTCGCGCAGCTTGGCGATGTCCGGCTCGTCGAAATCCGCATGCACCTGCACGTGAGTAAGATCGGCAACGCGCAGCAGATCTCCGCCCATGGGCACGAAATCATACTTTGCTATGGGCAGCGCATACACCGTGCCGAAGATGGGCGAAGTGATATTGGCATTGGAGTAAGTCACCTTTTCCGCGTCCAATGCCGTTTTCGCGGCATCCACCTTGGTCTTCCAACTCTCCGTATCTTCCGGGCTATACCGCTTTTTGTCCCTTTCATCCATGGCCTGGAGGGTGGAGTTGGCAGCCTCCAGACGCCGTTCAGCAGCATCCACCTCAGCCGGAGAAACGCTGCCTTTGGCGGCAAGCTCCTTCATCGTCGCAAGCGCTGTTGACGCCGACTTTTGCTCCATCTGCGCCTTAGCCCGGTCCGCTGCAAAGGTGATCCTGTCTTCCGCCGAGCCATTGCGAAGCACATTCTCTTCGCCCACTTGGGCCGACTCCAGTTGCGCCTTCGCTGACTCAACCCGCGACAACGCGTACTGGTCTTTCATCGTCACCAGCAGTTGCCCCGGATGCACCTTCTCACCCAGATGCACCGAGATCTTCTCAACCATGCCTGAAAAATTGGCGCGCGCGGGAAACTCGCTCAACGGAACCGCGGTGCCTACCGTCGAGATGGTGCTCTCAAGGTCGCCATACGTGGGCGACACTACGTTCACCGGCACGTCCCTGCGCCGGTTGCCGTATACCACCGCGGCCACAATTCCGAGCACACAGGCCACCAGGACAATGTGCCACTTTCTGATCGGCACTGCCGCAGAGGGTCTCACTGGCTTACCTTCCATGACTATCTTTGCGCATCGCTTCCCGCGATAAAATTCGCACTCGGCAAATTATCAGATGCACGGAACGGGATCGGCAGATACTGTGGAGCGAAAACCTCGCGGATCGACTTGTCGCCCGACGCTGAGAAGAACTCAGGCTTTCCGTGCGCGAGTGGCGTGAAACCTCCAATGTCATCCGCACGTGATTCAATGGGCAACCGCGCCACGGGATACCTGTGACTGCGAAGATCGCTGATCATCCAGTTGCCGTCGTTCGCAATCAACAGAAATCTCCCCGCCCCCTGCTGAAAATCAGCGAGAGGCATAATCGGCAACGAATAGAGAAAGCCGCGCCCCGCCCAGAGATTCTCCTCCGGCGAGTCGTCATGCCGGTAGTACCGGATCGCTGGAAAATCGACGGGGAAGGTTGCGCGTCGCGCCAGATCAGGCGGTGCGTAATGCTGAAACGTGAGTGCGAGCAGGGGGTCGGGAATCACGATAGGCGCATCCGGCGGAACGGAGCCTTCAGCCGCGGGAAATTTGTCGATTAACTTGTAAAAGCTATCCTTCTGTTGCTGGTAAGAGTAAGCGACATATCCTTCACGGGCCATGAACCATGCCAGGCAGAAGCAAAGCATGACGAAGCCTGCTCGATGCACGGCGCCAAACATGCGGAATGAAACCATCGTTGCCGAAATGGCAAAGCCGAAACAAACCGGAATCACGAAGCGCGGAGAAAGCATCCCGCCCCTGATCGACGCGATGATATAGCCCAATATCGGGTAGGCCATCAGGGCGAATATGCCCACCGCTTCATGCAAGGGCACAGGCAGTTGAAATGGCCTGCTGAAAAGGATGGCATCTACACCTCGGTGCGAACCCTTGGCGCCGGCCGCGCCTGGCAATCGTTCAAGTCGTGAACTCACAAAACTAATGAGGATGGCGATCACAAACAGCGCAAGAATGGGATAGAGAACCACCTCAACCATCTCGGTGTACGAGTCGAAAACCTGGTCGAGCGAGACCTTGTTCCACGCATACGGCGAAAACTGCGCAATCGAGTGCGCGATCATCGAACGAAAAGCAAGCAGCGGAGTGGCGGCTATTGCCATGCCGGCCCATATTCTGAAATCGATAGCGCCCAGCAGCGATGATCTTGTCGTCTCGCCGATTCGCGCAGTCTCCGGCCCTCGGCCAAAAATCCGTTGGAGCGTTCGCGCGCACTCGCCAAAAGAAACCGGCAGGAAGGCCAGCACCGCAAAATAATTTGTCGAGATTCCCGCAGCCAGCGCCAACACCATCCCGACGAGAGCGAGTTGTCTGGCGCTACGCTTCACCTCGGGATCGACGGCCACGCTCCAGCACAGAAACGCCATCATGGCGAACCCGTAAAAAATGGCATACGAGCGGCTTTCGTAGCTATAGTCAAACGCGGCCATGGTCATCGAAAGCACCGTTCCGGCCAAAGCCCAAAGCGCGGGCAGACGGCGAAGCAGATAAACAAAGAGACAAAGAAGTCCCACCCAATAGCCTGCGAACGCGGGCAGGCGATAAGCCCACTCATGATCCCCAAACGCCGCCCGGCTGAAGTGCACCAGCAGATGGGTGCTCGGCGGGTTCGGATCGGCTCCACGCGCGAGAGCATTCCAAATTGAAACGGCACCCGGCAAGCGTGCAATGTGCAGAGTTATCAGCTCATCCAGCCACAACAACTTCATTGAAGACAGGCTGAGGACTGTCGCCGCGTAAAGAATTGTCAATAACGCGAAGGCACGGAAGGGAGTCTCATGTATCTGTGTTTCAACGCGGGCGCTCATGCGGCTCAAGGCTGCGCGGATTCCTCCGGCAGCCTTGGCAGATACAACGAGATTCTGGTTGCTCATGCCGCAAGCTCGTTGTCGTCGGGCGCAACTTCTCTCTCTTTCTCCGAAGCCGCAATCCGTTCGGATTCACCACTCTTGTTCTCGTGATATTCCTGCTCGGTGTTAATGTCCCACAGGTTGCTCTTGTCGGTAATTCCCGCAAGTATGTTATCGACAGATACCATCGCGGTGAGCATGGAGTGGTCCTGGTTGTTGTACTTGTGCATGCCGTTACGGCCGACCAGAAACAGGTTTTCAAATCGATCCATGTAGCGAATAATTTCATCAAACCGGTCGTATGTGCCGAAATAGGCTGGATATGTCTTTGGCACGCGATACACGCACGAGTCACGCACATCGTCCGGATTGAGAATGCCGATCTTCGCCACCTCCTCGATCGCAAATTTTGCAATCTCGGCATTGGGCCTGTTCCACAAGGGATCGGTGTCATAGCAGAAGTATTCCAGGCCTATCCATACCTTCGATGGATCAGAGACAAGGTAAGGACTCCAGTTATTGAATATCTGCATGCGTCCGACGAGGACGTCCGGTTCCTGGATGTAAATCCAGTTGTCTTTAATGAGCGACCCATCGGGCTCGGTAATCAAAAGCCGGTCAACCAGCAGACCCACTGTGATGAAGTCGCGATAGGCTAGACCGTCCGAAATAACCTTCAACTCTGGTGGTACCGGCGCATCGATCGCCCGCATAAGCTCGCGAACCGGCATCGTCGAGTAAAAGTAGTCGCCTTTTAACGTGACTACTTCGCCGGCGGGATTGCGCGCTTCGACACTCGTCACGCGCTCCACTCCATCTCGCCCGCTTTCCACATGGATATGGGTTACGCGCCATCCCAGGCGGATTTCGCCACCCTTTTTTTCGATCAACTCCGCCGCATGTTCCCAGAGCTGTCCGGGTCCATACTTCGGATAAAGGAACTGTTCGATCAATGAAGTCTCAGAGTCCTTCTGTTTGATATCTCCCGAGGCTTTGGTTCGCGAAAGCATCTTCTTGAAAAAGTGACCCACAGCCTTGCGTAGTGACAGGCCCTTGATTCTCTGCGCGCCCCAGGCTGCTGATATTTGTTCGCACGGCACTCCCCATACCTTCTCCGTATAACTCTTGAAGAAGGTAAGGTATAACTCGCGGCCAAATCGGTTGATCAGAAAATCTTCAAGCGTGTTCTCGGGCTTGCGTTGGAAGAGGTGCGCCTTCATGTAACTCAGACCAATGCGCAGAGTACGCAGGATGCCCAGCCTGCCGAGTGTTTCTCCTGATAGCGACAACGGATAGTCGAAGAACGAGCGCATGAAGTAGATGCGGCTCTTGCGCGGCCTCACGAGCAGAACGCAATCGGGATTTGCCTGGCTCGACGCGGAGGGCTTGCGGCTGATTGTCTTGTCTGTTGCGTGTATGGTTCTCTGCCGGTTCTGATAACTTATCGCGACTTTGTCACCGCTGTGCTGGCTCTCGACGGGCATCAGTTCCGTCCACCAGTCCATAACGCGGTCTGACTTTGAGAAGAAGCGATGGCCGCCAATGTCAATTCTGTTGCCGTTGTGATTGATAGTGCATGAAAGACCACCGATACGGTCGCTGGCTTCAAGGACGATAGGTCGAATGGAAGACCTGCGGCAGAATTCCAGGGCTGCTGTCAAACCCGCCGGACCTGCCCCGATGATAATTGCGGTCTTCTGAAATCGATTTGCCATAGTTACAGTAATCACCCTCTCGAGGTTGATTGCACTCAGTTAGCGATCAAGAATTTTGTGGGCGTAACACATGGTTGCGTCTAGCGGTCTGCCGCCCCTCGGTTTGCCCGGAAGCGTTAACGCCCTGTCTTAGCAAAGAATGCTTCGCCTTCTGGATAGGTTGCTTTCAAGCGGGGTTGCTTGCCGTTTTCGCGCAATGTTTCCGCTTGATTTAGCTGGAGATAAGACGGGGCAAAATCAATCTAAGTTTGTTATACGACAAAGCCAAAAAGTGGCCTTTGCGGTTCGATATTTAACTAAGTTACTCAGGGCTCGTCGCTCCACCGGGCGGTCAAGCTATTGCCCCATCGCGGGCCAATCATTCTCCCATGTAAGGGATTTCACCCACTGGTACGGATGATCGGACTTCGCCATGTTGTGGGCGTGAAAAATGAGAAAGCTGTCACCATTGGCTTCGTCGAGATATGCCGTGCCCCCGCCAGGCGCACTCCACGTGCCATTCCCATGCAGCAACACGGTACCTCCGCCGTTCATCATCGGCGTGCCCGCCTCATCGACAAACGGCCCATGCGGACTCGACGAGCGCCCCACCGCCTGCTTGTAATCATTGCTCGCCACATTCTGTTCACAGCAGTAATCGACCGACACAAACAGGTAGTAATAATTCCCGTGATGAACCAGCGATGCGCCTTCAATCGGATTGTTAGGGACACCGGGTCGCGTCGCCAGGTCATAGCGTGTTGGATTCGAGGCGAGCAGCATGCCTGACGCAGGGTCGATCTGCCGCTGTTTGATTCCGCTCCAATAACTGCCATAGGTCAGCCATACGCTGTCATCGGAATCATGGAGAATGGTGGGGTCAAGCGCGTTGAAGTCATCCCCCGCAGTTGATTCGAGCACCATGCCCCGATCGACCCACTTATAGTCGGGGTCGGTCGGGTCAAGCGTCTTGTTGGTCACCAGCCCGATCACGGTCCGCTGCGAGTGAAGTGTTGATCCGTTGTAGTAGATGTGATATTCGCCGTTGAAATAAGAAACGTCCGGCGCCCATAGTCCGATAATCCCCGGCACTTTGTCGGTCACCCACTCCGGCATGGCCCCCGGAAATATGCTCCCGCATGCAGTCCAGTTCACTTTGTCTTTGGAGCAGTGGATGGGGAGATAGTTGCCGGTCGAGGAACCCGCAACGTCTGTGCTGAATGCGTAGTACGTCGATCCCTGGCGAATCACGCTCGGATCGAGAATAGGCAGGGTGTCGCCTGTCAGCAAATAGTTGGCCAGCGGATCGGCAGTCGCAGACGCGAACGAAAGGTGTCCGAAGATCGTAACTCCGCAGGAGCAAAGCGAGAGAAGAATAAGCGAAAGCAGGCTGACGCCCACAAGTCGCCCGAGGGAGGACATAGGGGAAAGTGGCCCTTCGGGAGTAGCTGTTCGCAGGATAGGGAGCAGTTACTTACTCATCAATCACCCATTAGTGTTATTGCCTTCCCCGCCTTGGATCACTCCCTGAAGCGCCTGTCTTCCCCGGGTATTGCCCGCTCCTGTGCTTCGCCGAAAACGGCTTCCCCTGGGCCGATCCCTATAATATTGTGTAGTTTGCCGGTCTCGCCCGGAAATCCGCCGCCGGATGGACAATGAAGCGAGTCATAGTTATCGGATTGGGCGCGATGGGAAGCGCCGCAGCGCAGCACCTCGCCGGGCGCGGCCACCGCGTCCTCGGCTTCGACCATTTCACCCCGCCCCACACTTATGGCTCCTCGCACGGTGAGACGCGGATCATCCGGCAATCGTATTGGGAAGATCAGCGTTACGTGCCCTTGCTCCTCCGCGCCTCAGAACTCTGGCACAAACTTGAAGCCGATAGCGGAACCTCCCTCATGCACCTGGTGGGTGGATTGATGGTCGGGCGCCTGGAGGGCGGCCTTGTCGCGGGCAGCAGATTGAGCGCCGAGACATTTGGACTGCCCCACCGGATCTTGTCGCGCGATGACCTGCGCGCCGCCTGCCCTGTGTTTAACCTGCCTCCCGACGTTGTCGCCCTCTGGGATCCGAACGCCGGCTATTTGCGTCCTGAGGCCTGCGTCCAGCAACAACTCGCTCTGGCCGCACATTCGGGGGCTGAGCTTTATTTCAACGATCCGGTAATCGACTGGCAGGCGACGAAGACCGGCGGCGTTCGCGTGCGAACGGGGTCGTCAACCTATGAGGCCGACCACCTTGTCATCACCGCGGGACCGTGGGCTCCGGCGAGCGTGCGAACCATGGGTTTGCCGCTCATGGTGACCCGCCAGGTGCTTTGCTGGTTTGAGCCTCAGGCCAATCGGGAACAGTTCAATGAAGACCGGCTGCCCATTTTTCTGATTGAAGCGGAGTCCAACCATCCCCTGCTCTACGGATTCCCGTCCATCGGCGGCAGCCACCAAGGCGTCAAAGTTGCCCTTCACGGAAGCACCATGGTCTGCACGCCCCAGACCGTGCTGCGCGACATCCTTCCCGCCGATGAAGCCGCAATCCGCGACCGCCTCGCAAAGATCATCCCATCTCTCAACGGACGCCTTCTTCGCGCCGAGACATGTCTCTACACCATGACCCCCGACGAACACTTCATCATCGACAGGCATCCGGAGTTCTCACAGGTATCCATCGCCGCAGGCTTTTCAGGCCACGGCTTCAAGTTTGCCAGCGTGATCGGGGAGATTCTCGCCGATTTCGCAACCGATCGCGTTCCCGCCTTCGATCTTGGTCTCTTCGCCATCGATCGCTTCCGCCAACAGAATGCAGTTCCCTTGCCGAACCGCAATGTTGCAGAATGACGACATGATTTCGATTCTGCGCTGTGCGGTCGTCGTTCTAATTTCTGGCCCTTTCCTTTTACCCGCCGGTTCGCCTGGCCAGACTTCTCCCCCGGCGCAGCGCAGCGAACGTCCGACTCCGCCGCCGCGCGATCCAAATACTCCCGGCTACGTCAAGGCGCAGG
>VFSW01010462.1_pt1 | contig 13135 bp, 21 predicted proteins | sample 5358111 | NCBI WGS metagenome assembly VFSW01 (sample SAMN11554181, study PRJNA540505) | mine drainage metagenome | isolation source: sediment from site ElyBrook_90M | place: USA: Ely Copper Mine, Vershire, VT | collected 2017 | reverse complement strand
AGATGATGGCGAGTGATTTGCGTGGTAAAACCACGGCAGAAAATAAACAGGAGCTTATCGAGTTGTTGCGTGCGCAATTCAGTCTGCGCATGCAGATTGCAACGCAGCAAACCAATAAAACGAGCGAGCTGGGCAAGTTGCGCAAGAGTATCGCGCGCGTCCACACAGTGTTGCGCGAGAGTGAATTGAAGGCGGTGGGTAAATGAGCGAAATTGAAACCAAGGTCGTACGTACCCTGATGGGGCGTATCGTCAGCGACAAGATGGATAAGACGGTCACCGTGCTCGTAGAACGCAAGGTCAAGCATCCGGTCATCGGCAAAGTTGTCCGGCGCTCGAAGAAATATCACGCGCACGACCAGAACAACGAGTTCGACGAAGGCGATGTCGTCGTTATCGAAGAGTGCCGGCCTATTGCGAAAACCAAGACCTGGCGCGTGTCCAAGTTGATCACGAAAGCTCGCGCAGCATAATGCTTGCACTAGGGTTCAGTAGCTGATATACTGCTGAGCTTTCGTCTTGCCGGAAACGGCATTCCTTCCCGTACGGGTCCAAAACTAGCTGTCTAGGCAGGGAAACCTGGCTCGGCGGGTTAAGTTGGAGAGTTAAATGATACAAATGCAGTCTAGGCTTGATGTGGCCGACAATACGGGTGCGCGTTCAGTAATGTGCATCAAGGTTTTGGGTGGTTCCAAGCGTCGTTACGCCAGCATTGGCGACATTATCAAAGTGACCATCAAGGATGCTGCTCCTCGCGGGCGCGTCAAAAAAGGTGACGTTTATAATGCCGTTGTGGTGCGTACAGCCAAGGGCGTTCGCCGTCCTGATGGGTCTCTGGTCAAGTTCGACGGCAATGCTGCGGTATTGCTGAACAATAAACTGGAGCCTATCGGCACGCGGATATTTGGACCGGTAACTCGTGAGCTGCGTACCGAGCGATTTATGAAAATCGTCTCGCTGGCGCCAGAAGTTCTGTAAGGGGGTTGCGTGAACAAGATTCGTAAAGGTGATAACATCATTGTTACCACCGGTAAAGACAAAGGCAAGCGCGGCACCGTTCTCGTCGTGCGCGACGATAATCGTGTCCTGGTTGAGGGTGTTAACACTGTCAAAAAACATGTTAAACCTAATCCGGTCAAAGGTGAAGCGGGCGGCATACTGGTCAAGGAAATGCCGATACAGATTTCCAATATCGGTTTGTTTAATGCGGCTACTCAACGTGCTGATCGTGTTGGATTCAAGATTCTGGAAGACGGGCGCAAGGTTCGTATTTTCAAATCGACCAACGAAGTCGTTGATATTTAAGAGGTGCATATGGCTCGCTTGCAAGAATTTTACAAGAATACAGTCGTCCCGGATCTGATCAAGCAGTTTGGTTACAAGTCCGTGATGGAAGTGCCCGTGATACAGAAGGTCACGCTTAACATGGGCGTGGGCGAAGCGGTTGCAGACAAGAAGGTGATGGAGCATGCAGTTGGCGACATGCAGAAAATCGCCGGGCAAAAGCCTGTCGTGACCAAATCGCGCAAATCGATCGCGGGTTTCAAGATACGCGACGATTATCCGGTAGGCTGCATGGTGACCTTGCGGCGCGAGCGCATGTACGAGTTTCTCGACCGCCTGGTCAGCGTTGCCATACCTCGGGTACGCGATTTCCGCGGGCTGTCGGGCAAATCGTTCGACGGGCGCGGCAATTACAACATGGGTGTGCGGGAACAGATCATTTTTCCGGAAATCGAGTACGATAAGATTGATGCGCTGCGCGGCATGAATATTACCATTACTACAACTGCCAAAACCGATGCTGAAGCGCGCGCCTTGCTGGCCGCATTCAAGTTTCCGTTTAAGAACTGAGGGTCTCATGGCTAAGCTTTCTTTGATTAATCGCGATAAAAAACGCCGGGTGATGGTTGAGAAATTCGCCGCCAAGCGTGCGGAGCTGGTTTCGATTATTGGTAACCAAAAACTTTCCGACGAGGCCCGTTTCGAGGCTCGTCTCAAGTTGCAAAAACTGCCCCGCGATTCGAGTCCTGTGCGTCTGCGTAATCGCTGCGCGCTGACCGGTCGTCCGCGTGGCGTGTATAGCAAATTTGGTTTGGGGCGCATTAAGCTGCGTGAACATGCGATGCGTGGCGAAGTGCCGGGCATGGTTAAGGCTAGCTGGTAAGCGGGGGAATATCGAATGAGTATGAGTGATCCAATTGCCGATATGCTGACGCGTATTCGTAATGCTCAAAGTGTTGAAAAAACTGCTGTGGTAATGCCTAGCTCCAAAGTCAAAGTGGCTATTGCGAAAGTATTAAAGGACGAAGGTTATATCGAGGATTTCGCGGTTAACGCGAACGACGGTAAGCCCGAGTTGCATATCGGTCTCAAGTATTATGCGGGTAGGCCCGTCATCGAGAAAATCGAACGGGTCAGTCGTCCTGGTTTGCGCATTTACAAAGGCAGCCAGGAACTTCCAAAAGTGATGAACGGACTTGGTATCGCCATTATCTCCACTTCGGGTGGAGTGATGACCGATCGCAGCGCGCGCGCCAATGGCGTAGGCGGCGAAGTCTTGTGCATCGTAGCTTGATGAGGGAATGTCATGTCTCGTGTAGCTAAAAATCCAGTCGCTGTGCCGGCTGGCGTTGAAGTCACGCTGTCCACCAGCCTGATTTCGGTAAAAGGTCCTTTGGGCGTGCTGATGCAGGCAGCCAACCAGGATGTGGTCATTTCCCGCGAGGGCGACGTATTGCAGTTTGCCCCGGTGGGCGACTCCATCCGCGCCAACGCAATGTCCGGTACCATGCGTGCATTGCTCGCGAATATGGTGCAGGGCGTCACCAAGGGTTTCGAGAAAAAATTGCTGCTCGTCGGTGTCGGTTACCGCGCGCAGGCTGCCGGCGATACGCTTAACCTGACTTTGGGTTATTCGCATCCGGTAGCCCATAAAATGCCCGCGGGCGTGAAAGTTGAAACGCCTACCCAGACTGAAATCCTGATCAAGGGGATGGATCGTCAAAAGGTAGGTCAAGTGGCCGCCGATGTGCGCGCGTATCGCAGACCCGAGCCTTACAAAGGCAAGGGCGTGCGTTACGCTGATGAAGTGGTAGTTATCAAAGAAACCAAGAAAAAATAAGTAAAGGCTGAATCATGGACAAGAATACTGCGCGTCTGCGCAGGGCACGCAAAACCCGTGCTCGTATCGCAGACCAAAAAGCGACTCGCCTGGTAGTGTATCGTTCCAACTGCAATATTTACGCGCAGATTATCGATGCTACCGGGGGCAAGGTACTGGTTAGCGCGTCCTCCGTCGAGGTCGAAGTCCGCAAGGCGCTTCCTAATGGCGGCAATGTCGACGCGGCAGTACTGGTGGGCAAGCGGATTGCCGACAAGGCGAAAGAGCTCGGCATTGCCGATGTCGCTTTCGACCGCTCCGGTTTTCGTTACCACGGTCGGGTTAAGGCTTTGGCAGATGCGGCCCGTGAAAACGGTCTGAACTTCTAATTGGGGGCATGATGGCAAAAATTGAGACGAATCAGCAAGAGAGTTCTGACGGCTTGCGCGAAAAGATGGTCGCGGTCAATCGCGTGACCAAAGTGGTCAAGGGCGGACGTATTTTGGGTTTCGCTGCGTTGACCGTGGTGGGCGACGGCGACGGCGGCATAGGCATGGGCAAGGGCAAGTCCCGCGAAGTGCCGGTGGCAGTTCAAAAAGCCATGGACGAAGCGCGCCGCAAGCTGCAAAAGGTCAACCTTAAAAACGGTACGCTGCACCATGCGGTCATCGGCAAGCATGGCGCTGCAGTGGTTTACATGCAACCGGCGTCCGAAGGTACCGGGATTATCGCCGGCGGCCCGATGCGTGCAGTATTTGAAGTCATGGGCGTGCATAACGTTCTGGCAAAATGCATTGGTTCGGCAAACCCCTATAACGTGGTTCGCGCGACTATCAATGGTTTGATGCAAATAAATTCCCCTTCGGAGATTGCCGCGAAACGTGGCAAGACCGTTGCGGAGATCATGGAGTAAATGATGACTGGTGCTAAAACTGTCAAAGTGACGTTGCTCAAGAGCGTTATCGGAACCAAAAAAGCTCATCGCGCCTGCATCGCCGGTTTGGGCCTGCGCCGGATCAGGCACACTGTCGAAGTACTCGACACGCCTGCCAATCGCGGCATGATCAATAAAGTATATTATCTCGTAAAGTGCGAGGGTTAATAAAATGGAATTAAATAATTTAAAACCGGCCAGCGGTAGCAACAAGCCGCGCCGCCGCGTCGGACGCGGCATAGGTAGTGGCCTGGGAAAAACCGCAGGCCGCGGTCACAAAGGGCAGAAATCGCGTACCGGCGGCTTTCACAAGGTCGGTTTCGAAGGTGGACAGATGCCGCTGCAGCGCCGTTTGCCTAAGCGCGGGTTTGTTTCGCTGACGGCTGGCGATACTGCCGAGGTGTTGTTGAGCGCTATCGACAAGCTGCCCGTTGTTGAAATCGATTTGCTGGTGCTCAAGCAGGCAGGTATCGTTCCAGCCCGTGCTAAAACCGCTAAAATCGTGCTCAACGGCGAGATCAAGCGTGCGGTGACCTTGCAGGGACTGACCGCAACCAAGGGCGCCCGTTCCGCAATCGAGGCCGCTGGCGGCAGTTTCCTGGATTGATCTTGGCTGCGAACAGACCCAATGTCGGAGGGGCCGACAAATTTGCGGATTTGAAAAAACGCTTGTTTTTTCTGATCGGCGCGTTGGTGGTGTATCGCGTCGGGACGCATATACCGGTTCCCGGTATCGACCCCGTTCAGCTTGCGCACCTGTTTAGTTCGCAGAAAAACGGCATACTCGGGATGTTTAACATGTTTTCCGGCGGCGCGTTGTCGCGCTTCACGGTCTTCGCGCTGGGTATTATGCCGTATATTTCTGCGTCTATTATCATGCAGTTATTAACGGTCGTTTCGCCGCAGATGGAGGCTCTCAAGAAAGAGGGCGAGTCCGGGCGGCGCAAGATTACGCAGTACACCCGCTACGCCACGGTGGGACTTGCGTTCTTTCAGGGGCTGGGTATTGCCATCGCGCTTGAAGCGCAGCCTGGCCTCGTTATCGACCCGGGTTACGTGTTCCGGATTACGGCGGTAATGACGCTGGTGGCCGGTACGATGTTTTTGATGTGGCTGGGCGAGCAGATTACCGAGCGCGGCATCGGTAACGGCATTTCGATGATTATTTTTGCCGGTATCGTCGCAGGCTTGCCGCATGCGGTGGGCGGTACGCTGGAACTGACGACTACCGGAGCGTTTTCGGTGCCTCTGGTGTTGATGTTGTTTGTGGCGGTTGTGTTGGTGACAGCACTTGTCGTGTTCGTTGAACGCGGACAACGCAAGATCCTTGTCAATTACGCCAAGCGTCAGGTCGGCAACAAGATTTATGGCGGGCAGAGTTCGCATTTGCCGTTGAAGTTGAACATGGCGGGCGTGATTCCACCCATCTTCGCGTCGAGCATCATATTGTTCCCTGCGACGCTGGCGGGTTGGTTTGGCAGCCACAAGGCCATGCACTGGCTCAAGGACGTTGCCGCGGCGCTGTCGCCGGGGCAGCCGATTTATGTAATTTTTTATGCGACGGCAATAGTCTTCTTTTGTTTTTTTTATACCGCGCTGGTATTCAATCCCAAAGAGACGGCCGACAACCTGAAGAAAAGCGGCGCCTTTGTTCCCGGCATACGGCCAGGTGAGCAGACTGCACGATATATAGACAAGATAATGAGTCGGCTCACCTTAATCGGGGCGATCTATATTACCCTGGTGTGCTTATTGCCTGAGTTTCTCATCATCAAGTTTAATGCGCCGTTTTATTTCGGCGGCACGTCGTTATTAATTATTGTTGTCGTCACGATGGATTTTATGGCGCAGGTTCAGGCTTACATCATGTCGCATCAGTATGAGGGCTTGCTTAAGAAGGCTAATTTTAAAGGTGGAAGTTTTGGTCCCAGATAATCGGATGGTGGATTGAGTATGTCAAAAGAAGGCACCATCCAGATGCAGGGTGAGATTGTAGAAACTCTACCTAATGCGATGTTCAGAGTAAAGTTGGAAAACGGTCATGTGGTTTTAGGTCATATTTCCGGCAAGATGCGTATGCATTAAATACGCATCTTGCCGGGCGACAAGGTTACGGTTGAACTTACACCGTATGACCTGACCAAAGGCCGGATAACATTCCGGGCCAAGTAACATGTTTACGCATTTTCGCGGTTAAGTAATAAGAAGGAGTTCCTCATGAGAGTACAGGCGTCTGTTAAAAAAATCTGCCGTAAGTGCAAGATTGTGCGCCGCAAGGGTGTGGTACGCGTGATCTGTGAAGATCCGCGCCACAAGCAACGTCAAGGCTGAATTTGTCTTGACCTCGTGTTACATGTTAAAATTCAAAACTTTGAATCCGGAGTAAGTAGATGGCCCGTATTGCTGGGGTAAACATCCCGAACCACCAACACGCCGAAATTGCGTTGACCGCAATTTATGGTATTGGTCGCACCACGGCACGCACGATCTGTGTGAATGCGGGTGTGAGCGCAACCACCAAGATCAAGGATCTTACCGACGCGGACATGGAAAGGCTCCGTGAGGGTGTTTCCAAACACACGGTCGAGGGCGACTTACGGCGCGAAGTGACGATGAACATCAAGCGTTTGATGGACATGGGTTGCTATCGCGGCTTGCGCCATCGTCGCGGTTTGCCCTTGCGCGGACAGCGTACCCGCACCAATGCGCGCACACGCAAAGGGCCGAAAAAGGCCGTTCGCGCTTCGAAATAAAGGATAAAGAATAATGGCCAAGGCTAATATCAGAGTACGCAAAAAAGTTAAGAAAAACGTTGCAGAGGGCGTAGCCCACATCCACGCATCGTTTAATAACACCATCGTCACGATTACCGATCGTCAGGGCAATGCTCTGTCGTGGGCGACTTCAGGCGGCGCCGGCTTCAAAGGCTCGCGCAAGAGCACACCGTTTGCCGCGCAGATCGCTGCGGAGAACGCCGGTAAACTCGCGCAGGAATGCGGTGTAAAAAACCTCGAAGTTCGTATCAAAGGCCCGGGCCCTGGCCGTGAATCTGCGGTCCGCGCATTGAATAACGCCGGATTTAAAATCACCAGTATTTCTGATGTGACGCCAGTACCGCATAACGGTTGCCGTCCACCCAAGAAACGTCGTATCTAAGCAGGAGTTTTAACGTGGCCAGAAATTTAGATCCCAAATGCCGCCAGTGTCGCCGCGAAGGCGAGAAGTTGTTTTTGAAGGCGGAGAAATGTTTTACTGACAAATGTGCGGTCGAGCGTCGCGCCTATCCGCCTGGACAACACGGTCAGAAGAAGAACACCCGTTTGTCCGACTATGGCGTGCAGTTGCGCGAGAAACAAAAATTGCGGCGCACCTACGGCATATTGGAGCGCCAGTTCCGCGACCTCTATACCGAAGCGGATCGTCAGCGCGGCGTAACTGGCGAAAATCTGCTCCAGTTGCTAGAAAGCCGCCTCGACACCGTGGCATATCGCATGGGTTTCGGTGCGTCGCGTGCCGAATCGCGTCAGGTTGTGCGGCATAACAGCATCCTGGTGAACGGTAAACGGGTGAACATTCCCTCGTATAACGTGAAGCCTGGCGACGTGGTTGAAGTCACGGAGAAATCCCGGCAACAGCTGCGCATCAAGGCGGCGCTGGCTGCGGCGGAGCAACGCGGTTTTCCGGAATGGGTAGAAGTCAATACCAAAGACATGAAAGGCACGTATAAAGCGCGCCCACAACGCTCCGAGCTACCGGCAACGATCAACGAGCACCTCGTTGTTGAATTGTATTCCAAGTAATCCCGGCGCACTATAGAGGGAAACGATTTATGCAAAGTAGTACCGCAGATTTATTGAAGCCACGTATTATAGATGTTGAAACGATTTCACCGGTACGCGCGCGGGTCATCATGGAGCCGTTCGAGCGCGGTTACGGGCATACGCTCGGCAATTCCCTGCGCCGCATTCTGCTGTCGTCGATGCCCGGTGCTGCGCCTACTGAGGTCAGCATTACTGGTGTTTTGCACGAATATTCGACGCTGGAAGGCGTGCAGGAGGACGTGGTCGATATCCTCCTTAATCTCAAGGGCATTGCGCTCAAGCTTAATAACCGTAGCGAAGTGACGTTAAAGTTAAGCAAGTCTACCGAAGGCCCGGTTACGGCCGGGGATATCGACGCTGGACACGACGTCGAGATTTTTGATCCCGATCACGTTATTGCCCACCTTACCAAAGGCGGCAAGATCGAGATGGAGATCAAGGTTCAGCAAGGACGCGGTTATCAACCCGTGTCCGTGCGCAAGCAGATTGACGATACCCAGACTCTGGGGGCGATCAAGATCGACTCGTCGTTTAGCCCGGTACGCCGCGTGGCCTACTCGGTCGAGAGCGCGCGCGTCGAGCAGCGCACCGATCTGGATAAGCTGATTCTCGACGTTGAAACCAACGGTACTATCGATCCTGAGGAAGCGGTTCGCTATGCGGCCCGCGTTCTGGTCGAACAACTCGCGCTGTTCGCCGATCTGAAGGGCACACCCGTCGCTGCCGAGTCGCCTAAGATTCCACAAGTCGATCCCATGCTGTTGCGGCCGGTCGACGATCTGGAACTCACCGTGCGCTCCGCGAATTGTTTAAAAGCCGAGAATATTTTCTATATCGGCGATTTGATACAGCGTAACGAAAACGAGCTGCTCAAGACCCCCAATCTGGGTCGTAAGTCGCTTAACGAAATCAAAGATGTGCTGGCTTCCAAAGGGCTCAGTCTGGGCATGAAACTCGAAAACTGGCCACCCGCCGGCCTCGAGAAGCCATAATCAAGTAGAAGGAATATAACGATGCGTCACCGTCTAGCCAATCGCAAATTAAATCGCACCAGCAGCCACCGCGCCGCGTTGCTACGCAACCTGACCAACGCGTTGCTGCGCCACGAGGCGATCAAGACCACGCTACCCAAAGCCAAAGAGTTGCGTCGTTTTGCTGAGCCGATGATCACGCTGGGGAAAAGCCCTAGCCTGGCTAACCGACGGCTTGCTTTCAACCGGTTGCGCGACCGCGAGATGGTCGGCAAACTGTTCGACGAGCTCGGCCCGCGTTTTTCCGCTCGCAACGGTGGCTACCTGCGCATTTTGAAATTCGGCTTTCGTAACGGCGACAATGCGCCTATGGCATTGATTGAGATGGTCGATCGCGCCGCGGATGCGGAAGTCCTTGTAGATACCGCCGAGTAATCGCAATCCGCACCCAATAAAAAAGCCGGGTTATGTATCAATCCGGCTTTTTTGTTAACGCACACTTTTCGATTACCAGATCGCAAGTTATAATCTCAGATTGTCAGCCCGGTTAGTTCTAGTGGTAAAACAAGGCACTCGTAACGCTTAGTCGTCAGTTCGATTCTGACACCGGGCACCACTGACCAGTAAGCAAGCATTCCTTAGCAGTCCTGACGTGTTTAAAAAAGCCAATAAATTCAATGTTTATTGGCTTTTTTCATGTCTGAGCATTCCTGGCTAATCCTGTCCTAGCCTATAATATCTGTCGGTACTTTTGGCGGTATTTGTTATAATCGCCTAAACTTACGCATAAAAATACCGTCAATTTTAGCGAAAGGACAGGCAGTTCATAGCATTAGCTGACCTTCAAGTAAAAAACACCAAGCCAGGCGACAAGCAGCAAAAGCTGGCCGATTCTGCCGGCTTGTCTCTGCTGGTAAAAATCAACGGCGGCAAATACTGGCGCATGGACTACCTTTACGAGGAGAAGCGCAAGACACTGGCACTCGGATCCTATCCGACGGTTTCCTGGCGCAAGCACGCATCAAGCGAGATGAAGCCAAACGCTTGCTGTCCGAAGGCCAAGACCCCGCCGCAGTGGTATCTAAAAAGGCCAAAAAAGCGGTCATCATCGACGCAATGGAAGCGGCGCAGGTCGAGGAAGCTTCCACCTTTGAAGCCATTGCGCGGGAATGGCACAACACCAAGGGCGCGAGCAAAAAAGGCGTGCCATGGACTGAACACCAGGCCGCCAAAATACTGCGGTGGCTGGAAAAGGATGTGTTCCCCTGGATAGACAAACGTCCCATTGCGGAACTCACCGCGCCTGAATTGTTGAACGTGCTGCGCCGGATCGAAACCCGGGGCGTCAATTCCACCGCGCATGACGTGCTGGCCATCCTTGGCCGCGTGTACCGCAATAGGGCAGCGGTGAGTGAAATGTTTGTGTGGATTGCACTGGGGTTGTGGCGGTTGTGCAATCGCAGCACAGCAACAGCGTGGTAATATTGTGCTCAATCACTTACTGTCTGACGGGTTTCTGGTTGAGGTTTAACTACGCAATAACCGGGCTAAGAATACAAAAAAGGAATACCAATAGATGGCTTTGCACCCGGATTTTCCCCGTTCACCCTACGACATTCTTGCTCCTGAATTGCGCTGGTTTCCCGCAGCGGAAGAAATGCGCAATACCGCATATGAGAAGCTGTTGCCGCCGCTGGTGGCCAAGGTGCGCGAAGAAGTCAGGGCGTGGCGTGATGCGGACTATGCCGGTGCTTCGGCCACGTCGCGCGCACTGCTGAACTGGTGGTTTGCCACCGATCATCTGATTGAGAATGTTGATGGCTCGCAAAGCCAGTTTCGTTATTACTTTGCCCAGCGTGAAGCGGTTGAAAGCGTGATCTGGCTGTATGACGTGCGCCAGGCGCGTGACAAGTTCGACCTGCTGCGTTTCGATGCCTCCGGTGCGGTATCGAGCAATATGTTCGATGAAGAATGGCCACGTTTTGTGGTCAAGATGGCCACTGGCGCGGGCAAGACCAAAGTGTTGTCGCTACTGATTGCCTGGTGCTACTTTCACAAGCACTACGAGCCAGATTCAGGGCTGGCGCGTAATTTTTTGCTGATCGCGCCGAATATTATCGTTCTGGATCGGCTGCGCGCTGATTTTGACGGCCTGCGCATTTTCTTCAATGATCCGGTATTGCCGGACAACGGGCACGCCGGGCGCAATTGGCGTGACGATTTTCAAATCGCGCTGCATATCCAGGACGATGTGCGCATCGTTCGGCCAACCGGCAATCTGTTTCTGACCAATATCCACCGCGTGTATCTGGGCGAAGTGCCGGAGCCATCGCTGGAAGATGACGACCTGCGCGATTATTTCCTGGCACCGTTCGGCGCCAGGCCGGTGGGCAAGACCACCGACAGCAAAACAGACTTGGGCGAGATTGTGCGCGAGATTGACGAGCTTGCCGTGTTCAATGATGAAGCACACCACATTCACGACAGCCGGTTGGCGTGGTTCCAGAGCATTCAGGACATTCATCACCAACTGCTGCAAAAAGATTTGCGTTTGTCGATACAAATCGATGTCACCGCCACGCCGCGCCACGACAACGGTGCGATTTTCGTGCAGACCGTGAGTGATTACCCGTTGGTTGAAGCCATTGCGCAGAATGTGGTCAAATCCCCGGTGCTGCCGGATGCGGCCAGCCGCGCCAAATTGACCGAATACCAAAGCCCGATCGTTACCGAGAAATACGCAGACTATCTGCAATTGGGCATTGAGGAATGGCGCAAAAGCTATGCTGAACATGAACAGCTCGGCAAGAAGGCCGTATTGTTCGTGATGGTGGACGACACCAAAAACTGCGATGCGGTGGGTGAACATCTGCAAAGAATCTGCCCGGAATTGCAGGACGCGGTGCTGGTGATCCACACCAAGACCAACGGTGATATCTCCGAGGCTGCATCCGGTAAAAGCCGGGACGAGCTGGAACTGCTGCGCAAGCAATCGAATGAAATTGACACCTGGAAATCGCCCTTTAAGGCGATTGTCTCCGTGCTGATGCTCAAGGAAGGCTGGGACGTGCGCAACGTCACCGTGATCGTCGGTCTGCGCGCCTATGCCGCCAAGAGCAATATCCTGCCTGAACAGACTCTTGGTCGCGGCTTGCGCCGCATGTATTTCGGCAGCGACCAGCGCGAAACGGTTTCAGTGATGGGCACGCCTGCCTTTATGGAGTTTGTGGAATCCATCCAGAGCGAAGGCGTGACCTTCGAGCATGTGCCCATGGGCGGCGCAGGCGGCCGTGACCGCAAGGATTCACTGGTGGTGGAGGTGGATACCGAAGCCACAGACAAAGACATCGACGCGCTGGACATTGCCCTGCCCAGACTGACCCGCCGTTTCAATCGGGAGTTCAAAGATCTGGCCGAGCTTGAACCGGCATCGTTTGGCAATGCCAAGCTGCCGGTCAAGGCATTCACCCCGGAAGAAACTCGCGAGATTGTCTTCAAAACCATGCTGGAATCCGATCTCGATCACACTATCCAGCTCGACAACACTGGCACGGCGGATTACCGCTCCGTGGTCGCTTTCTTCGCGCGCCAGTTGCTCAAGGAATTGTGCCTGGTGGGCGGCTACGACCAGCTCTATCCCAAGGTGAAAACCTTTATTCGGGATGAGCTGTTCGTCAATTCAGTCGATCTGGAAGACCCGGCAATCCTGCGCAACCTGTCCGAGCCGGAAGTCAGCAAAGTATTATTTGACCATTTTCGCTCCGCCATCAATGCCCTGACCATTCACGACAGCGGCAGCTCGCGTATCGAAGGGCAAATCCGCCTGCGCGACACGCGCCCCTTTCGTACCGAACCGCGTGGATTTTTGCCCGCCAAACGGTCTGTGTTCAATCGCATTGTTGGCGAAGGCAATGCCGACGGTCTGGAACTGGCCTTTGCTGCGTTTCTGGAAACTACGCCCGATGTTCAGGCCTTCGGCAAAAATTACATGGCGGTCGGCTTTAAACTGGATTATGTGAAAGCCAATGGCGAGCTGTCCACCTACACGCCGGATTTCATTGCGCGCACCACCGACGGGCAGGTGTGGATCGTTGAAACCAAAGGCCGCGAGGAACTGGATGTGCCGCAAAAGATGGCGCGCTTGCGGCAATGGTGTCTGGATGCCACCGAAGCCAGCCGGGAAGAGAGCGGGGCGCGATATGGTTTCGTGTATGTCGATCAACAGAGCTTTGAAAAGCATAAACCGACCTCCTTTGCCGGGCTGGCGAGCGCATTCCGCGAATATCAGGAGCAAAAATAATGGCGCG
>VFSW01010461.1_pt1 | contig 13136 bp, 13 predicted proteins | sample 5358111 | NCBI WGS metagenome assembly VFSW01 (sample SAMN11554181, study PRJNA540505) | mine drainage metagenome | isolation source: sediment from site ElyBrook_90M | place: USA: Ely Copper Mine, Vershire, VT | collected 2017 | reverse complement strand
AATCCGCGCCCCTGCGCGGTGGGACGGTTCCCCGAAATAACCGAGACGTAACCAAATGATAACGCCGACACCGCCAACCTCATCACGCTTACGGTGACGGTCAACGGACGCATTCAAAAGGAAAAGGACGCGGACGTTTTCAAATTCAAGGTTGCCAAGGGCGAACGATTTATTTTTGAGGTGATGGCCGGTAGTTTTGGCTCGCCGCTGGATGCGTTGCTGGCGCTGCGCGACAAGAAAAACGGCGTTCTCCGGGAGAACAATGGTTCGGGGGGCGCCAACTCGCGCATTGATTACACCTTTGAACAGGAGGGCGAATTTTTCGTTTCCGTGCGCGATTTGCTCGATCGCGGCGGCGAGGATTTCGGCTATCGTTTGATGATTCATCCGCCGCCAAAGCCCTCCTTTGGCGCGCGAATCGCCTCCGACGCGCCCAGGGTCAACCGCGGCAGCCGGATGATCGTCCGGGTCGAGGCGGAGCGATCGGATTTTGGCGGGCCGGTCCAAATTACGGGGGAAAACCTGCCGCGCGGCGTTCACTGCCAGCCGTTGCTGATTCCTGATAATGTCCCCGGGGGCTGGATGGAAATCTCCGCCGACGACGATGCGGAACTGGGCAGTTTTCCGATTAAACTGGCCGCAACCGCCGAGCTGGGCGGCAAAAGGATCGTCAAGACGGTGGACGCGCCGGCCGGAGATCAAGGCGCGATTGGAGGGCCATTCTTGACAGTCCTCGAGCGCCCGCCATTTACCGTGCGTTGGCTCACGCTGGCGGCCGACCTGCGGCAGGAGGGATCGACGGCGTTGCGCGGGGAAGTTAAACGAATGGACGGCTTCAAAGGGGAAGTCACTGTTTCTCCGCAGGGATTTTCGGCCTCCGGCCAGGACGACATCACCAAGAGCCTGGAAGTCAGCCCTGTGAAAGTTCCGGGCGACACGGCCGAATTTTCCATTCCCGCAACGGCAAAGTTAAGCTCGGAGGTTGGAACGCGGCCGATCATGCTCAAGGCCGAGGCGAATGTGAATGGGGCCGATGTGGCGCAGTTCAGCCAATCAATTCCGCTGACCATCGCCGAATTTCCATTCGTCCTGTCAAGTTCCCTTCCCCGCTTGTCGCTGACGGTGCAGGGGCCGGGCGCAAAATCCGCCGCGGGCGAAGCGGAGTTCTCCGTCAAAGTTGGACGGCGCGGCTGGTTTACCGATGCCATCGCCCTCTCGCTGGAAGGATTGCCCGAGGGAATCGTGGCCACGGCGACCAACTTGCCCGCCAATGCCGGCGACGCGCTCATCCGGTTGACCACCAACGAAAAAGCAAAGCCCGGCACCAATACCTTTACAGTCGTCGGAAGCGCCAATGCCAACGGCAATGCGTTCAGACAAAACGGCCCATCCGTGGTATTGACAGTCAATCCCGCGTCCGACGCCGTTGAAACCGCAAAACAATGACAACGCCCGCCATGCACATCCCAGCGTTTCTTTCGTTTCCCCGCCTTAAAATTTTATGTTGGTTGCGGCTGGCGCTTTGCCTCTTTGTGATTCATTTCCTGGCGCTCCCGGCGCTGGCCGACGCCGCCAAATCGGCGAGTTATTACCACGACATTCTTCCCGTCCTGAAACGCAGTTGCACCGGCTGCCATCATCCGGGCAAATTAAAAGGCGGTCTGGATCTGACGAGTTACGCAGGGCTTGCCAAAGGCGGCAAGCACGGGCCGGCGTTCAAGGCCGGCGACCCCGCAAAGAGCCAGTTGATGGAACAGATTTCCGGGACGGAACCGGCGATGCCAAAAGAAGGCGACCCGCTAAGCACCGCCGAGGTAGCATTGATAGCGCAGTGGGTGGGCGCCGGGGCCAAAGATGATTCCCCCGATCTTTCCACCGCAGTCAAACTGGCCAAGCCGCCCGAATACTCCGCGCCGCCCGTCATTTCCGCCCTGGCTTTTTCGCCGGATGGAAAGGTGCTTGCGGTTTCGGGCTATCACGAAGTTTTGCTGCATCAAGGGGACGGTTCGGGATTGATAGCCCGGCTGGTTGGCGAATCGCCCCGCATTGAGTCGCTGGCTTTTTCCTCGGATGGCAAATTGCTGGCCGTCAGCGGCGGCGCCCCGGCTCGATTTGGCGAAATCCAAATCTGGGACGCGCAAACGCGCCAGGAATTGAAATCCTTTAAAATCTCGGAGGATTCCCTCTACGGCGTGTCGTTTTCCCCGGACAACCAGCGGCTGGCATTTGGCTGCGCCGACAAAACGCTGCGCGTGATTTCCGCCGGCGACGGAAAGGAGTTGCTCACCTTCGACGCCCATGGCGATTGGGTGTTCGGCGCCATTTTCACCCACGACGGCAGGCGCGTGCTTTCGTGCAGCCGCGACAAGGCCATGAAGTTGCTGGACGCAACTACCGGCCAATTTATTGACGACATCAACAAGTTGCTGGATGGAATTTTGTGCTTCGCCAGGCACCCCAAGCTGGACGAGGTCGTTTACGGCGGGGACCTCGGCGTGGCGCGGCTTTACCGCATCTCGGACAATCAGGATCGCGGCGGAGGCGACACCGCGCGAGACGCCAACCTTCTGCGCGAATTTGAGCGCCAGCCCGGCCCGATTCACGCCGTCGCATTCAGTCCCGACGGCGGCCGCGTGGCCATCGGCGGCATGGGCGGGGAAGTGCGGATTTACTCCGTCAACGACGGCAACCTCACGGCAACTCTCAAAGGCCACGAAGGCGCCGTCTTTTCGGTCACGTTCAATCCGGCCAACGGACAGATTGCAACGGGCGGCTACGACGGAAAAGTGCGCCTGTTCGATTCGACCTCCGGCAAACTCATCACCAGCTTCATTCCCGTGCCCATCAAAGGCCCCGAGAAACTGGCCGCGGGATCCGCGGAGCGTGAATTCAAGCCATGACCTCAAACTCTTCCGGTTCCCCTCTTTCTTCTGCATCGTTCTGTAGGAGCGATCATTCCTGGATTGCCCGACTTTTTAATTTTTAATCGCGTCCGTTGAAACATCCTTGACAATTTTCCCCGTGCCGGATATACAGATTGCCGGTGCTGCCAAAAATATCCAAATGGCTGCTCGTCTTCATGCTCTGCATGACGCTCGGCTTTCATTGGACCCTGCTGCAATCGGCGGCATGGATTGGCATGGTTGTCAACTACGCCCGCCAGGGCTCGCTCGCGGACGCCGTGTCCAAAACATTCGACGGGCAGCATCCCTGTTCCCTATGCAAGCTGGTCACGGCGGGCAAAAAAAACGAAAAGAAGCCGGAGGCCCAATTAGGCGTCAACAAGATTGATCTTTTTGCCGGACATGCTTTGGCCTTTTATTTTCCGGCGGCGGCGGCGCCGGTTTTTCCTTGTCTGTTCACGATTGAAAATCGAGCCGAAACCCCTCCTCTCCCGCCTCCGCGTCCTTTCTTCGGATAGTCCAGCCAAGCCGTCAACGGCGCCGGATGCGTGTCCGGTTGCCAAAAAATTCCCGTCGTTTTCAAAGCAATTGAAAGGCCTGGGCCTTTCTCAGATCCGAAGAAAGTTATGAAAAAAATCCTGGTGACTCTATGTATCGGAGTGGCGGCTGTTATGGCGCCCAATGTTGTCCGGGCCTGCGCCTGCGGCTGCGGTGTTTTCGACGTCGGCACAAGCTCGATGCTGCCGCACGAGGCGGGGGGCATGGCGTTTTTCGAGTTTGCCTTCGAGGATCAAAATCGCAATTGGGCCAACAGCGGCCCGGCGCCCGCCGCGGACAACGGGGACAAGGATATCCGGACTTATTTCACCACGCTTGGCGTGCAGTACATGTTCAACCGCAACTGGGGAGTTCAGATGGAACTGCCTTGGGATTTTCGGGATCTCAAAACGTTGGGCGGCCCGGCGGGCAATCAAATCGTATCTGAGAAATGGAGCAGTCTGGGCGACATCCGACTCGAGGGCATCTATTCCGGATTTTCGGAGGACTTGTCCAGCGGTCTGACTTTTGGCGTCAAGCTGCCGACCGGCGATTATTCGCACAACGACGCCTATCATGACATTGATCGTGACAGTGAAATAGGAACGGGAAGCACGGATATCCTTCTGGGCGCTTTCCATCGCCATCGACTGGCGCCGGGCTGGACTTGGTTCGCGCAGGGCGAGATAGACGTCCCGGTGTTGATCCAGGACCAATATCGCCCAGGCATCGAATTGGATACGGCGGCCGGAGTTTACTACAAGGGATGGCGGGCGGGCGGCGTAAGAATCACGCCGTTGGCGCAGGTCATCGCATCCGTACGGACGAGTGACAGCGGCGACTACGCTTCGGGCGGGATTTACAACAACCCGGCTGCGGGCAGGGCATCGGGTTACCAGCGGATTCTTCTATCTCCTGGCGTCGAATTCGATCTGCATCGATTCAGCGTGTATGCGGACGTGGAGGCGCCTGTCTTGCAGGATTTCGTTGGCAATCAGTTGGCGGCGCCGTGGCTTTCCAAGATGTACATTACCTTTACGTTTTGACCGCGTCATCCCAGGATGCGTTTGCCCTCGCTCAGGAAGATGCCTTGGAAGTTCATTTCCAGGGCCTGGGCGTTGGTCGCTTTGGCAAGGGCGTCTTGTTGGGACACTTTGCCGTCCTTGACCAACTGAAAGAGGGATTGGTTGAAGTTAAGCATTCCCTCTTCGCCGCCGGTCTCAATGGCCGCGGGCAGTTTTTCCAGGCGATTTTCCTCGATGATTTTTTTCACGGTCCCCGTGTTGATCATGACTTCCAGGGCCGGTGTCATCGCCCCGGCAATGGTCGGGACCATGCGCTGGCAGATCACCGCTTGCATGCACGCGGCAAGCTGGCGGCGCACCTGCTCGCGCTCGTCCGGCCGGAAGAAATCAAGAATGCGCCCGACGGACTGGGCCGCGTTGGTGGTGTGCAAAGTCGAGAGCACCAAATGCCCGGTGTCGGCGGCGCTCAGCGCGGCGATAAAGCTCAGCGAATCGCGCATTTCGCCAATCATGATCACGTCCGGATCCTGCCGCAGGACATGTTTGAGCGCGTGCTCGAACGACAACGTGTCCAGCCCAACCTCGCGCTGCTCCACAACGGATTGGTTGTCCTCAAAAACGTATTCAATGGGATCTTCCAGTGTGATGATGTGTTTGCGGCTGTTGGCGTTGATATGCTCGATCATCGCCGCCAGCGTCGTGGATTTCCCGCAGCCCGTCGAACCGGCCAAAAGGACGATGCCGCGCGGGGATTCGGCGATTTTTTTGAGCACCGGCAGCAATCCCAGTTCCTCAAAAGTCGGCACTTGCGTCTTGACAAAGCGCATCGCCAAACAAGGCTGGCCGCGCTGATAAAAGCAGTTGGTGCGGAAGCGTCCGACTCCCGGGCTAAAATAGGAAAAATCCACCTCGTGATCGGCGTCCAATTTCGCCCTGGCATGGCGCGGGACGATATTCGTCATCACATTGGTAAGCCATTCCTCGGTGGGAAACGGCCCCTCCACGACCACCAGCTTGCGGTTGACGCGAAAGATAATGGGACTGCCGACCTTGAGGTGGACATCGGATGCGCCAACCTGAACTGCCGCGGACAAAATGCGATGAAACATTTCCATGTCCCCCAGATTAAAATCAAGAACGCCAAATGCCAAATGCCAAATTCGCCCGCCGTTTCCAGCCGCGCGCAGGGCGGGCGTCCTGCCAGACGGCCAGCCCGCCAGTCAGCCGGGGCGTTTTTGGCGGCGGCGCTGAATAGTTGCAAACATTTTTTGGTCAGCCCGCTGCTGGCCGGCCACACCCGTGGAAAAATGGCCGTCCTGTCTGTGAACGGAGGTCGCAAGCGCCTCGCCCGCCGTCCTGCTTCATTCTTAATTTTTAATTTCTACTTTCCCCCCGTCATCTCCCATCCCGCGGCCAGCATCGCCTTGTATCCGCCGGCCAGCGAGAGGACATTCGTATAACCCATTTTTTGGGCGGCGTCGGCGGCCAGCGCGGAGCGGTATCCCCCGCCGCAATAGAGGATGATTTCGGTGGCCGGATCGGGAATGGCCTTTTCGACATCGCGCTCAAAAACACCTTTTCCGAGATGGAGGGCGTTGGCGGCGCGGCCGTTATTCCATTCGGCGTCCTCGCGCACGTCAACCAGGAGCGCCTTTGGATTGCCGGCCAGCCGCCGACGGGCTTCGTCCAAGGAAATCTCCGAGACGCGAGGCATCACGTCCTTCACCACTTTAAGAAAGCCGGGAGAATGTTGCATAGTTCTGGAAATTACCTGATAAGAGTCTGGGATAGATTACAGTTTGCCGCAAGACAATTTGCTCCGGGGCAGGGCGCGAGCGAGGCGGTGTATCCAAAGATACAGAACGAGCGAGCAACGCAGCCCTGGAGCAAAGTGGCTGCGGCAAACTGTGGTCTGTCCCAGACTCTCATCAGTAAAGCGCGGAGGGCCGGATTTGAAGTTCAAAGTTGGCTTGAAATTCCGCGGGCCGCCGGATTGACTGGTTGGGATAGTGGACAACAAACCAAACCACGCCGGATTGGCGGCCAGCCTGCTTCTGGCCGTTTTTATTTGGGGCGCCAGCAACACGGCCACAAAAGTCATTGTCAAATACTGGCCGCCAATCTTCACCGGCGGCATCCGGTTTGTCGCCGCCGGCCTTGTCTTGTTTGCGCTGATGCGATGGACGAAATGGTTCGGTCAAAGGCGCGCGATCTCGCGCAAATTGGAGCGCCAACTTTGGCGGCGCGGCGGATTGAATCTTGCCGTATATATTGTCGCCTTTAACTGGGCGTTGCGCCTGACCTCCGTTTCGCATGTGGCGCTTTACCTGGGCGCGGCGCCGGTCTGGGCTGTGATTTGGGAAGGCTTGCCGCGCAAGGATTGGAAATCCGCGCAACGGTACGGCGCGGCGGCGCTGGCATTTGCCGGGGTGTTGATTCTGTTCTGGCCCACCCTCCGGCAGGATTCGACGCGATTGCTGGGCGAAGGCCTTGGATTGGCGTCGAGCGTCCTTTGGACCAGTTACGGCCGCCAATGCCGCGCGCTTGGCACTGAGTTGTCCGGGCCGGAAATAGCCGCGCATACTTTTTGGCGCGCGGGCCTGCTCCTGGCGCCTATGGCGGCTGTGGAAGTGTTGACAACGGGGGTCGCCCTCCGTCCGGGTGTCATGGCATTGCAGGTTTTTTGCATTTTGGGCGGCGGCGTGACGGCCTTTGCGATTTGGAACCACGCATTACGGCACTGGAAGACCAGCAAGGTCTATCTTTTCAATAATTTGATTCCGCTGAGCACCATGAGCTGGGCGCACGTTTGCCTTGCCGAGCCGATCACCAGGACATTTTGGGCGGCAATGCTTTTGATCGCCGCGGCGGTGCTTTTCGGACAAGCCAACTGGCAGCGGCTCTTCGGCGCGCGATGGGCGCCCGTTGAATGAAGGAACTTCAAGGTGCAAGCTTGCTTGGGCGCAACCGCGCGTCTCGAATTTACCCTCGTGTTTTGACCGCCGATTTGCGATGTTCACCACGCTTCGCGCTATGCGACTAATCGGCCACTTGAAAACTGAAGCCAGCGCCCGGACTTTCGGGGATTATTTGACGTCTGTCAATATCCGCAACATGGTCGAGCCGGAATCCGACGGATGGGCGGTGTGGGTTTACGCCGAAGACCAGATCGAAGCCGGCCACAGGGCTCTGGCCGGCTACATGCAAAATCCCGACGATCTTAAATTCCAGCGGGCTTCGGACACGGCGGCGGCCATTCGGCAGCGTGAAAAGCAAACAGCGGCGCAATTCGCCAAGCGCATCCACACGCGGGCGACGTTGTGGCCGGCGTCCGGCTTTGGTTCCTTGACCCTCGTGCTGATTATTGCCTCGGTCGTCGTGACATTGCTGTGCAATTCCTCGGTCAACGCGGGGCGCTGGCTGATGATGAGCCGCACGATGGGATTGGGCTTTTTGCCCGAGGTGCGCGAAGGCCAGATTTGGCGCCTGATAACGCCGATTTTTATTCACATGAGTTGGTCCCACCTCATCTTCGACATGCTGGCGCTCAATGTTCTGGGGACGATTGTCGAGTCGCGCCAAGGCTCCCGCAAGTTGCTATGGATGGTGGTGGTGCTGGCGCTCGCGTCCAATCTTGGCCAATACGCCTACAGCGGCCCGGGTTTTGGAGGCATGTCCGGAGTCGTTTACGGTCTTTTTGGCTATGCGTGGATTCGCGGAAAAGTCGACGCCAGTTCCGGATTCTATCTGGATCCCTTGACGATCGTGATCATGATGGGCTGGTTTTTTCTGTGCGTCTTCAACGTGATTCCGGCCGTGGCAAATGCCGCGCATGCCTTCGGCCTGGGGGTGGGAATGCTGTGGGGCGCCCTGCCGCTCTTAAGTCGTTGGCTGGGATTCCGATAATAGTGGTAGCTGTGCGAGGATATGAAGCAAATCGATGAAAGCGAAAATAACAAATAGCAGGAGTGGGAAATTATGAGCATATCCGGCGTATCTTCAATCACCGCCTACGCGCACAGCGGCGGCGGCATTCAATGGCAGCAAGAAATGCATGACTATCAGGCTCTTACGATAGCAATCCAATCGGGCAATTTAATTAGCATAACCAAGGCATTCGCCGTCTGGCAGCAGGACTTGCGCGCCACCGCAACAGCCAACGCGCAAACTTCCAAGCAGACCCAGCCCGGCGGTTCCAATCCCCAGGCCAACGCCAATTTTCAAGCACTCTCCAAAGCACTCCAAACCGGCGACGTTCCCGGCGCCCAAAGCGCTTTCGCAAGATTGCAAAAGGACTTGCAAGCCGCCGGCGGCGCTCTTCGCAATCGCGCCAATGGCGGCGCTGCCGCCGTTCCAACCAGCGGCAATTCCGGCATAACCATTTCCAATTCGCCTCCGATGTCAAATCCGAGCACGACGCCGACGACGACTTCGCCATCAGATTCGGCTTCAGCCCCGTCCCCCGCCGAAGTTCCTCTCAATACACTATCCTGAGTCCCTTTTGCCGCCGCTTTCCCCTCGCGTTCGCCGTTTTCTCCAAGCGTACGACGGCTTCTCCGTGAATCGACGCTCACGAATGATTTGACCATGGGAAAGATCCGTCGCAACGGTTATAGTTTGGAATGGTTTATTAGCGATCATGAGCCGCGCCACGTTCATGTTTACGACAGCAAGCGCCGGCTCATTGGTCGTTTGGATTTGGACAAGATGGTGGGCGTCGAAGGCTGGACGCCCGATCGAAAGCTGATTAGGCTTATCGCCGACTTGAGAGAAGAAGGCCGTGTATGAAAACATTCGTTCAACTAAAGAAGCCGTATGGCAAAAGCACATTCTCGCGCGTTCGTCATGCGCGTTACCTGGGCTGGGAGGATGCCTACGAGGTGGAATTTGAGGACGGCCTTTGTTTTCTCGAACCTCACGCCAAGATCCGCAAAGCCAGTCACATTTCAGCCAATGCCATTCCTGTGAGCGTGGAGGTAGATGATGATTTGGGCAGTCATTTCAAGGTAACTTACGACAACGGCCAAACCGCCGAAGTTTCATGGTCATTCATCCGCGAACTGCCGCTCAAGAAGGAGAACGGGAAAACGGCCAAACGTCGAAACGGCATTCTCCCCTGACCCCACGTTTTCTCATCACTGAGCCGGACGGTCAGTTCACGCCGCATGCGATCCGGAGACTGGAAACGGAACCACCGATCTGGGCGGATATACAGCAATCTAAAAAATTGGAATTGCTCACTGTGTTTCTCCGCGCGTGACTTGGAGGAAAACCTCCTCAAGTCCCAGTTCGTCCTCCCACAACCCGGTGAATTTAACGCCGCCGCGCACGAGCGCCTCGGCAAGGAACGACGGATCCACATCGCGACTGGCAAACGTCACCTTGATCTGCCCATCTACCGCGGCGGCTTCGGCGACTTCCGGGCGCGCCTTCAACAATTCCACCGCCCCGGAAGGATTGCCATGCGGGCGCACCCAGTAAATCAAACCGGCGGACATTTGATCGCGCACGCCTTGGACCGGGCCGCTGTAAATCAATTTCCCTTTTTCGATGATGGCCACCCGGTTGCAGAGCGTTTGCAGCTCGCTCAAGATGTGCGAGGAAATGATGATGGTTTTGCCCAATCGCTGCAGTTCCTGCAAAATGGCCATCATTTCGATGCGCGCGCGCGGGTCCAGGCCGCTGGCCGGTTCATCCAGCAGCAGCACTTTGGGATCGTGGATCAACACCCGCGCCAGACCCAGCCGCTGCTGCATCCCCCGGCTCAGCGCGCCGATGATCGCTCCGCGTTTCTCGCTCAAACCGACCAATTCCAGCACGTCGAGCACCGTCTTTTCCCGTTGCGCCGTCGGAATGCGATAGCACGCGCCAAAGAAATCCAGATACTCGGTCACCTCCATGTCTTTATAAACGCCAAAAAAATCGGGCATGTAACCGATCACATGCCGGACGGCGTCGGCCTGGGTCACCACATCGTGGCCGAGGATTTTGGCGGCGCCGGCGGAGGGGGCCAGGAACGTCGCCAAAATGCGCAGGGTGGTGGTTTTGCCCGCTCCGTTGGAACCGATGAACCCGAACAAATCCCCCGGATTGATGGTCAGGTTCAGGGAATGCAGCGCGGCCATTGTCCCGTAGAAGCGAGTCAAACCGATTGTTTCAACGGCGGGAATTGGGGGAGCGTCCATACCTTTGGAAATTAGGAATTAGGAATTATAAATTAGGAATTAGTTGCCGATGTCGATCACCAGGCGCAGGAGCGTGTCGCGGTGCATACGCTTCGGCTCGAAGCGGTTGAAAGGCCCCGCCAGTGAATGGCCGGCGTCCCATCCGAGCAAAATCGCGCGGCCTGAACCGGAAAATCGTGTCAAGTCTAATTGTTGCGGCACGGCGAAGTTGTTCCAATTTTGCTGGTCGCCATTTACCATCGGCAAAAATGACGCCGCCATCGCGCCGAGGGCGACGTCCGGGATATTCACGGCATTGTTGCCAAAGGTGTTGTGCCGGGACTGGACGGCATTGCGGAAGGGGCTCGAGAATTGCCGCGCGAATTCCTCCAAACCCATCCCTTGGTCGCGCGCAAGCGCAAACGTTTTGCCTTGCCCGGCCGGCAGCGCGCCCAAGTCATAAATGCGCCCATCCAGCACGACGCGCGCCTGCGACAACGGCTCGGCGGTTTTATTGTCGACTGTGACCTGCCAGCCGGCCCCCTGCCGGCTGACGGTCATGGCCAGCGGCAATGGGGAGGCTTGCAGCCAGTCCGTCACGTAAAGCTGGCTGGTCCAGACGGGCACGAAAGCATCGGCCTGGAAGCTGTTTCCGCGCTGGGCGATGTCGGCCCGGCTGCTTTCTTGCGCGCCGCCGAAATTGCCCAGATACTCCCCGCGCAACGTCGCGAAAGGCTGGTCGCTGCCAAGCGGGTAACGCGCGTTGACCGGCGAGTAAATCGAGATGTAGCTTTCCCCGCGCAGGACGGCGCGGTCGTGGTCGGGCAAGACATCCACCACGCTCAGTTCGTTCCACTCCAATTCGCCGGCGCGCAGGTGAAAGCCGATGAGATAAATCAAACCGGAGAACAGCACGACGTAACACGGAAAAGTCACCCAGGTGAGCATCTGCCGGTTGATCCTCTTGAGCCAGTACTGGTCGAGCGGCCCGATCACCGCCAGGTAAGCGATCAACAATGCCAGCAGCCAGCCGACAGGCAGTTTGCGGACCTGCTTGCTGTCAATCATCGATCCAAAAATGCCGTCGCTGCTTAACCGGGCGTAATTGGGGGAGGCGTCGGACGGGCCAAATGCGCTCGATGGAATCCCGGCCAGCGCGGCCCAAAACCAATCGCGATTCTTCCACGAAAGAAACGGCTCGCGCTCGGGGCTGAACGTCAGGACCGTCAGCCGTCCACGCCCGCGCGGGGCGTCAATTGCCAGCGGAGCCGAATCCGGACCTATCAATACGCTGCCGTCGCGCATGCTTCCGGTGGTCGCCTGGATCGGGCTGGTTTCAAATTGCGCATCGTCGGACAATCCCGGCGGCTGCGTGTTGACGTCCGGAAGCCTGCGCGTTGGATTTAGGCGGCCGGGACGGTTTGGAAGGCCGGCGCCGGCCGTGGCGCCGGGTCCGCCGGGATGAAAACCATGCACCCAGTCTTGCAGCGCGTCATGATTGGTCAAATTGACGACGGATTTCAAATCGCACGGCATCACGTCATTGAGCCAGCGATTGCCGCCGATGTCGGAAATCTGCTCGACGCCAACGACCAAATGGCCGCCGTGCTGCAGCCACGCCATAATTGCGTTGACTTGCGTCAACGATAATTCCAGGGCCTTCTCCGAATTGAGATAAAGCATGTCAATGCCCTCCAACGCCAGCGGATTGTCTGGAAAGAGCGCCGGTTGCAGGCGCGCCGCAAGCAACTGGTAGCTTTGAAATCTGCCCTTGGCCTCGGGAAAGGCGGGCACACCGCCGACGTTGCGCGAAATGGCGGCGACCAACGGCATGCCGCGCTCCATCGTGCGCCGAATCTGCATGGCGACCTGCTCGGCGCGAACCTTTCCCCGTTCGTCCAGCAGGCGCACCGTCCAGGGGTGTGGCGTGGAAAAGACGGGGATGACAATGCGTTTGCGGGTGTTGGTGGGCAGATCCACCACCATGCGGCGAGTCTGGCCCGTGCCCATTTGATCCGAGTTGACTTCCACCACTCCGGTAAAGGAAGGCCCGTCGTTGTCCAACTCGCAGACAATGGGAAACCATCCGCGCTCGGGCATGATGCCGTCGTAACCCAGGAACACGTCGAACTGGAGCGCGGCTTTGGAAACCCCGGTCAGCAGCAGGAGTGCCACGATGGCCGCCAGCCAGACGGCTGGCTTCCACAACGACGGGCGGCGGAATCTCGCCATCTTGGGCATATCGAATTGCGTTGGTGGATTTATACCGCCGCCCGGATTTAAAACAAGTTCTTCATTTGCTCTCAACCCTCGCCTCACGAGAGAGACGATAGCGGCTCCAAAGCGGATGTAACTATCCAGCACCGTCGCCGACCGGGTGTGGGGCAGGCATCCTCCTTGCCGGTTGATCCCCGCACAAGGGGCCGGCGCCCAGATGATGAGAGCCATCCAGCAACTCATTCCACTGCGCCGAAAGTTTGGAACGACCCTTGGGAAGGAGCACAATC
>VFSW01010460.1_pt1 | contig 13136 bp, 8 predicted proteins | sample 5358111 | NCBI WGS metagenome assembly VFSW01 (sample SAMN11554181, study PRJNA540505) | mine drainage metagenome | isolation source: sediment from site ElyBrook_90M | place: USA: Ely Copper Mine, Vershire, VT | collected 2017 | reverse complement strand
CGCCGCCCCCCCCCCCCCCCCCGCCCCCGCCCCCCGCCCCCCGGGGGGGGCCCCCGCCCGCCCCCCCCCCCGCGGGGGGCCCCCCCCCCCCCCGACGGGCGCCGAGGACGGGGCGAGAAAGGAGTCCGTGGCGCCGAGGAGGCCTCGGGCCTGCGCGAGCACGCTGTGCAAGAGGTCCTCGAGCGGCTGTACCTTGTGAAGCTCGGGGGTGACGTCGAGGATGTACGAGAGCCCCGCGCGGCTCTTGTGGAGAAGCTGCACCGTGAGCGCGGCGCGAAGCCCCACGTCGACCCAGAGCCGCAGCTTCTCCGGGCCGTCGCTCTTGTCGTGATAGCCTTGAATGTCGAGCCGCTTCAGCATCTCGCGGGACGGCCGCTCGCGGGGGTACCCGGTCTGAAGGATGACCTGTACGTATTTGTCGAACGTCCGCAGTTTCTCCACGAACTGCTCGCCGGTCATGCCTGGCATGAAGTAATCGACGAGCACGAGGTCTATGCGGCTCCGGCGCAAGATCTCGAGCGCCTCGGGCCCGCTGGGAGCCGAGAGCGTCTCGTGACCCTCGCGCTGCACGACCCGGACGGTGGCGCGCAGGTACTCCTCGTTGTCGTCGACGACGAGGACGGTGCGTCCCGAAGCCGGAGCCGATTCCTCAGGCCGCATCGTGACGGACCTCCCCGGAGAGCGGGATCTCGAGGACGAACGTCGCGCCCTGACCGACGGACGTCTGCACGCGAACGCGGCCGCCGAGGGCTCCCTCGACGGCCTCTTTGACGATGGCGAGCCCCAGCCCCGTTCCACGCCCGTAGGGCTTGGTCGTGAAGAGAGGCTCGAAGATGTGGGGCAAGACGTCCTCCGGGATTCCGGGTCCCCGGTCACCGATTCGGATGACGAAATTGTTGCCGGGTCCCCGGATGACGTCGACCTCGATATCCCCGCCCCCACACTCGGCGGTCGCGTCGATCGCGTTGTGCAGCACGTTCGTCACGGCTTGGCTGAGCCGGTCGGGCAGGCCCTTCACGCGGATCGCGTCGTCGGCGCGCACTCGGACGACGCAGCTCGCCGCACGGGCCGCATGGGCGAGGAGATTCACACAGTCGCGCACGAGCGCTGCGGCGTCGAACTCCTCGACTTTGTCCGCGACGCACAGGCGCGCCTGCGACTTGATGCTGCGCACGAAGGTCACGGAGCGCTCCGACGCCCGGTGGGCGATCCCGAGAGCCTCGGTCATCTCGGAGGCGATCGAACGGTGATCGGCCGCGTCGACGGCAGCGTTGTCGATCGAGCGCTCGTATTCGACGACGAGCCTCCCCAGATCGTCGACGGCCGCCAGTACGGCGGCCAGAGGGGAGCTCAACTCGTGGGCGATTCCGGCGGTCAACCGGCCGATGACGGCCATCTTCTCCGATCCGAGGAGCGCATCGGTCCGCTCGAGGACGCGCTGCTCGAGTGAGCTCCGCAAGGCGTAGAGCTCCTCGTTCTGTCTCAGGAGGGCGGACTGATGGATCGCATCGAGCTCGTCGCGGTGCCGCACGACGGCCGCGACGAGAGAGGTCACCGTCACGACGAAGAGCGACGTACTGGCGACGATTGCCGCGCCGCAGCCGCCGAGAACGACGACCGTCGATGCGAAGAGAGTCAGCGCCGCCGCGCCCACCCCCAGGATCCCCCGGAAGGACAGGAACGGGGCGGCGATCAGGATTCCGGGAGTGAAGCAGACGCCCAACGCCAACACCGCCGCATCGTTGCGCTCGCCCGCGCCGAGCGTGAACACCGCCGGCATCAGGAGCTGGGACCCCACTAGCCCTGCCAGGGCTGCGGACCTAGCCCCACGTCGGTTCAGGACGTAGGCAAGGGCCGCAACGCCCGCCGAGCTGAAGAGGGTTGCCGGTACCGCTGGCTTCGTAAAGGAGAGCGTCACGATTCCGGCGAGGCAGTTCATCGCCGTCACCACGAGGCTGAGGGCCGCCAGCAGGCGTCCGTGGAGCCCGTCCGCGCCATCGAGCGAGCGGGGGGCGCCGACGATGCGAGACCACGCGCGGGACACGACATCGGACGTCACGAGTTCAGAGAACGGCTGGTTCGACCCAAGAATTAAGCCTTGCGGTGATCCATGACGCAGGTCTTCGGCTTTGCCGGACCCTGGTCGAAAGCCGTGGGGGTCTGATCGGACCTCTTTTTTGGTTCCGCAGTGACCCCATGGAAAGGGGTCCACGATGACTCCCATAGTTCACAATCCACTATGATTTTAGGTCATTCGTACATGGCTCGGCAGTTGCTTGAATTATGCTACGATGGAAGCCGAGTCCCGGGGGAGCTCAGAGGACCACCCGTACGCCTTGTCGAACGGCGACGTCGAACCATTCCGTCCTCTCGTGCGCGCCGCCGTGGCTCGCATCTGCCGCAGGATCCCGGCGGACGACCACCTTCGGCAAGACCTGGAGGCTTCCGGCATGGCTGGGCTGGTCGATGCGCTGCGGAAGAAGCGACACTGTCCGGACGGTGAGTTCGAGTGGTACGCGCGCGTGCGGATTCGCGGCGCGATTCTCGACGAGCTTCGAAGGCGGGACTGGGCGACCCGCGGCATGCGCGCGCTCGAGCGTGCCCGCCGCGAGAACGGCGACTCCATGGCTCCTTCCGAGGGCTTCTCGTTGATCGTGGATTCCAGCGCAGTCGACGAGTTGGCCGCCTCGGCGAACGACGACTCCCCGCTCGACGCGGCCGAACGTCGCAGCGATCGACGCGCCCTGGATCACGCGGTGCGGCAGCTACCGGAACGCGACGGCGCAGTCGTTCGCATGCACTACTTCGAGGCCGTCCCGTTCCACGAGATCGCCAAGTTCTTGCGGGTGACGCCGGCCCGCGTGTCGCAGATTCACGCACGCGCGATCCGCGGGCTGCGGGAGAGGCTCGGCAGGGAAGGGGCGATCGGTCGGAGAGCTCCCAGCCCCGAGCGCCGAATTGGTTAGTCAGCCCGGAGCCCGTCGAGCAAACCGCCTCAGGATGCGGCGCAGGTTTGCCCGATCCATGCCTGCCTGGCGCGCGGCGAGGGCACGGTTCCCCCCGGTGCGCCGCAGGATCTCTTCGAGGTAGGCCTCGCTGAACATGGCTTCGATTCGCCGCTTGGCCGCCGCGTAGGGGAGCGTGATGACCGAAGCCGGGATCGAGAGCTGCTCCCCGGGCGTGACGACCGTCGGGGCGATTGCCGGGGGCAAGGACGTCACGCCCTTCGTGGTCGCCGCGAAGGGCAGCTCCCACGCTTCGATGACCTCTCGCTTCGACAGCACGCACGCGCGCTCCATCGCGTGTTCGAGCTCGCGGACGTTGCCGGGCCAGTGGTACTCGGCGATGGCCCGCTCGGCCTTCGCGCTCAGCGTCCGTGGCGTCCAGCCGTTGGCGCGCGCGAGCTTGCCGAGGAAATGCCTCGCGAGGAGAATCGCGTCCGTCCCGCGCTTCCGGAGCGGCGGCAAGACGACGGGGATGACGTTGAGCCGGTAGAAGAGGTCCGGGCGGAAGGAACCTGCGGCGACCCGTTCGGCCAAGTCTACGTTGGTGGCGGCGATGACGCGTACGCTCACGGTGCGCGTCTCGTTCGAGCCCACCCGCCGAACCTCTCCGTTCTGGAGGGCTCTCAGCAGCTTCACCTGCGCGGCATGCGGAAGGTCCGCGATCTCGTCGAGGAAGAGTGTCCCGCCGTGCGCGCTCTCGAACAGACCCGGGCGTGCAGCATGAGCGCCGCTGAAGGCGCCTCGCGTGTGACCGAACAGTTCCGCTTCGACGAGCTCGCGGGGGATCGCTCCGCAGTTGACCACGACGAGCGGGAGGTGACTCCGCTGCGAACGCTGGTGTATCGCGCGCGCGACGAGCTCCTTGCCCGTCCCGCTCTCGCCGAGCAGGAGCACCGTGGACATCGTCGGGGCGACGCTCTCGATGAGGCCGTACACCGCGTGCATCACGTCGGAGGTGCCGATGAGCTCTCCGAACCTCTCCCGGGCCGCAAGTCGCTCCTGGAGCTCTCGCGTGCGCTTCATCAAGCGGCCGTGCTCGCCGGCCTTGTCGACCATGGCCGCCACGGCGTCGTTCGACACGAAGGGCTTGTTGAAGAAGTAGAACGCGCCTGCTCTCATCGCCGACACGGTCACCTCCACGTCGGCGAATGCCGTCATCAGCAGAACGACCACGTCGGGGCGGGCCTCTTGGAGGCGGGTCATGAGTTCGATGCCGCCCGCTCCGGGCAATGGCAAGTCGACGAGCGCCACGTCGACCTCGTGATCGCGGACGTAGTCGATCCCCGAAGGCCCGTCGGGTGCCGCGGCCACGAGAAATCCGCGATCGCCGAGGATCCGGCAGGCCGAGCGCCGGAAGCTCTCGTCGCCGTCCACGACCAGGACTCGGATCGGGGCCGGCTCTCCCACCGGCGCCATGGGCGCCGCGCTCAGACGCGCCATCGCGGCTCGATGGCCTCGCGGAGACGCGCGACGCCCTCGAGCAGCCGCTCCTTGGGCACCGACGTGAAGCACAGCCTCGCCCACGAGCCGTACGCGTCCCCGCACCCGTCGCCCGGCAGGAGCAGCACGCCCCGGTCGATCGCGCGCTCGAGCAGCCGCAGGAGCGGATCCCCCTCGAGCACGGAGGAGAAGTCGACGAAAAGAAAGCTCCCGCCCTCCGGGACGAGCGCCCGCACCCCGCTGCCTTCCAGCGCGGTCACCGCCGCGTCGCGCGCCTCCCGGTAGCGCCGCAGCACGGCGTCTGTCCACGACGGCGCCTCGGCCAGCGCAGCGAGTGCGACGCGCTGCGCCGCGACGGCGACGTTGAAGACGGTGTGCGTCGAGACGCGCTGAGCGACGGCGATGACCCGCTCGGGAGCTACGAGAAACCCCACGCGCGCCCCCGCCAGGCCGTGGCTCTTCGAGAGCGAGTACGCCGAGAGGGTGCGCTCGGCCATCCCATCGAAGGTCGCCATCGACGCCCCCGTCCCCTCGTAGACGAAGTCGAGGTAGACCTCGTCGGCAAGCACCCAGAGGCCGTGCGCCACCGCGAAGCGGGCGAGCCGGGCGAGCTGTGCCGGGGAGTACACCTTGCCGTCGGGGTTGTTCGGGGAGCGGAGATAGAGGGCGCGCGTGCGCGTGGTGAGCTGCTCCGCGAGCAGCGCCGACGGGGCGAGCGAAGGGTCCTCGTAGAGGCGCGTCGTCATGGGAACCTCGACGGGGACCCCGCCCGCCGCGCGCACGACGCCGGCGACGAGCGGCCAGTACGGCGCTGCCACGAGCACTTCGTCACCCGGGTCGAGCACCGCCCGCATCCCGCAGAAGATCGCGTGCGTCGCTCCGGCGCCCACGAGGACGTGGCGCGCCTGGACGTCGGGCAGGCCGACGCCGCGGACTCGAAGGCGCGCGGCGAACGCCTCCTTCAACGCGCCGATGCCGGCGACAGGCCCGTAGCGGTACAGCCCCGCGTCGAAGCCCGAGGCCTCGAGGCGAGCGAACCGGGCCGCTTCCGGAGGCGCCACGCACGAGTCGCCGAGGTGAAGCTCCACGAGGTCTCCCCCCCGCCGCGCACGGGCCTCGATGCGGGGCGCCAGGTCCGCGAAAAGACCCGCGCGCATCGCCGAGGCGGTCCGCGAGAGAGGCAAGCCGATCATCCGGGCATCCTACAGGCTCTCCATGCCTTCGGGGCTTCGGACCGGTCTTTTTCCCGACAGTCTCCTAGTCCCCCGCCTCCAAAGTTGCTAATGCCTCCGCGCGCGGGCCCGCTGGTTTGGAGAGCTCTTCCTTTGCCGTGACATGATGGAACCCACTCCCCCGAACGACTCCGTCGAAAAGCCCGTGGAGCAACCGAAGGACGCCGGTGCGCCCGTCGCCGAGTCGCGCGCAGAAGCGGATGGGGCGGGAGCGGCGGAAAACGGCGCGGACGGTGGCGCGGGCACAGCGGTGAGCAAGCCGCTCTTCGCGAGGGGCAATCCGCTCCGCGTCGTCCGGGGAGGGGTCACGGCGCTGGCGGGTGGCTTCTTCGCCTTCTGCCTGATGGCGCACCCCGGGCAGCTGCGCTGGGGCGTGCCGATCGGAACGCTCTTCATCCTCGTCGCGTGCTGGGGCGTGATGGATCTCCTCGGCTCGTTCGATGACGCTCCGGCCCGCGTGGACCGCTCGACGTCGCTCGGCGAGCTCGCGCCCGAGCTCGGGGGCATGGGCGCCGCCTTCCTCCTCTTCTGTCTGATGCTCGGCGGCGCGCAGGCCGGGTGGCTCCTTCCTCAGGCGGCCTGGGGCGTCCTCGTGACGCTGGCGTTCGTCGCCACGACCGCCTTCCTCTTCCAGGTCGGCAAAAAGCTCGGGGCGTGGGCGGCCGACGAGGCGGGCGTCGAGCGCCCGCTCTGGAAGCGGCACGGCTTCTGGGTCGTCGTCATCGGCGCGGCCCTCTATTTCCCGTTCATGGGGAGCTACACGCTCTGGGACCCTTGGGAGACGCACTACGGCGAGGTCTCGCGCGAGATCCTCGCGCGCCACGACTGGATTAGCCTCTGGTGGGCGCAGGACGGCTGGTTCTGGAGCAAGCCGGTCCTCGACATGTGGATGCAGGCGCTCGCGATGGCGACGCTCGGCGTGCACTACCAGCCGGACAAGATGCTCATCGGCAACGGGACGAAGCCGATCATGCACCCGGAGTGGGCGGTGCGCACGCCGGTCGTGCTTCTCGCGATCGTGGGGATGTACCTCCTCTACAAGGGCGTCGCGAAGACCTTCGGGCGCCGGGCGGGCCTGCTCGGGGCGCTCGTCCTCGCGACGATGCCCGACTGGTATTTCCTAGCGCACCAGACGATGACCGACATGCCGTTCGTCGGCGCGATGACGGCGTGCCTGGGCCTGGTGCTCGTGGGGCTGCGGACGCCGGAGGACGTGGAGGTGCGCGCCTACGAGGTGAAGTCCGGCGGGGCGCGCTTCCGGCTGACGGCGTGGCACCTCGTCTTCGGGATGATCCTCGTCTGCGCGATCCCGCAGATCCTCTACCTCCTCTCGCGCAACTTCGAGCTCGTCTGGCCCCGCGGCTTCCGCCCGCACTGGGACGAGTTCCGGAGCGGCTCGGGGATGGGAAACTGCGGACTCCCCGGCAACGAGGAGTGCAGGACGCAGTTCGCCGCGAGCGTTCCCCGATCGACCGGGGCGTCGCCCGAGGCGTTCTTCCCGGCGGTGTGGCGCACCGTGGGAGCGTTCGAGCCCGCTCTCCAGGCGGTCTTCTGGGCGGTGCTCCTCGGGCTCCTTCTCTACTTCAACTGGGGCGAGCGGCGCGTGCGGCGTCTCTACTACCTGGCCGCCTGGCTTTTTGCGGCGATCTCCACGCTCGGCAAGGGGCCAGCGGGGTTCCTCCTGCCCATCCTCGTCGTCCTCTCCTACCTCGTGGCGTCCCGCCCCGCCGAGGACTTCCACGCCCGCATTCTGCGGATCATCCGCGAGCTCACGCAGTTCGAGATCGTGAGCGGGCTGATCCTCATCTTCGTCGTCGCCATCCCCTGGTACGTCGCGATGTACGTCCGGCACGGCAGCCCCTTCACCGACCGGCTCATCTTCCACGACATGATCAACCGCGCCTTCAGCCACGTGCACGACACGAACGAGGGCGACGACACGAGCTTCCGTTTTTACATCTGGCAGCTCGGCTACGCGCTCTTTCCGTGGACGGGCCTCGCGCCGCTCGGCCTCATCTGGTGGCTCCAGCGGCGGGACGACCCGTCGGAGAGCGACCGGGCCGATACGTCGGTGCTCCTTTGCATGTGGCTCGTGCTCGGCTTCGCGCTCTTCTCGTTCATGGGCACGAAGTTTCACCACTACATCTTCCCGGCGGTCCCGCCGATCGCGATGCTCATCGGGTGCGTGCTCGACGACATGCTGGGCAAAGGCGAGGTCGTCAAACCGCGTTCGCTCGCGCCGTATCTCGTCGGGTTGGCGGCGGGGCTCGGGTTGGCGGCGGCGGGCGTCGCGCGCTTCTTGCCGGGGTCGATCCTCGGGACCAAGCCCGGCGGGAACCTCGTGGCCGCGTCGCCCGCGCTGGGCGCAGCGCTCGTGGCGGCGGGCGTCGCCCTCGCTCTAGCGAGCGTCGCGCTCGTGTGGGCGAAGCCATCCCCGACGGCGGAGGGCACGGCGGAGGGCGGCTCGATGACGACGGGCGAGGCAGCGTTCGCGGACGCCCACCGGTCGGCGATGCTGGCGGGAGGGGCTTTGGGCGCTGCGCTCCTTCTCGTTCTCGTGACGCGCGACCTCGTCATCAAGCCGGAGAACTCCGACCAGCCGGGCGCGATCCGCCTCCTCCAGCTATTCACGTACAACTACCGTCGGGCCTGGCCGGACTCGCTCGACTTCAGCGCGGCGCTCGCGGGCATCGGCGCGGTGGCCGTGGTGCTCTCGCTGGCTTTGGCGGTGCGGGCGGTGCGCAAGCACGCGGCCGTGGGGATGTGCGCCTTCGCGTTCGTCTGCGCGGTCTGGGGCCTGGACGTCTACATGACCGCGACGGCGCAGCACTGGGGCCAGCATGAGGTCATCGCGGCTTACTACGCCGACCGGGCGTCGCCCGACGAGATGCTCGTGGCCTACCAGATGAACTGGAAGGGCGAGAACTTCTACACGGGAAACCACGTGCCGGCGTTCGTGTCGACCGGGTCGACGTTCACGACGTGGCTGAAGAAGAAGAAGGAAGAGGGCGTGAAGGTGATGTACTTCGTCACCGAGCACGGGCGCGTCGGTGGCCTGAAGGGCGAGGTCGGCGCGAAGAAGTACACGGAGGTGACCGACAAGACGCTCTGCAACAAGTTCGTCCTGGTGCGCGCGGAGCTCTGAGGACGGGTTCGACTCTGCTGGCGCACGCCGCAGCGCGGCACTAGACTGAATGGCGATTCATTCAGGAGGCAGGCGCCGTGTCCAAGCCCATCCAAGCCATCAATCGCTACAAGGCCGATCTGCGGGAGCTCGAGTTTCTCCTCTTCGAGCAGTTCCGGCTCGGGGAGCTGCTCGGCCAGGCGCCGTTCGACGCCTGGGGCGAGGAGGAGTGCCGCTCGAGCTTGCGCGAGGCGTACCGCTGGGTGCGTGAAGTGATCGGGCCGCTCAATGCGACCGCCGACGCGCAGGGGTGTCGGGTCGAAGGCGGGCGCGTCCTCACGCCGGACGGATTCAAGGCGGCCTGGAAGAGCCTTTACGACGCCGGGTGGAAGCAGATCGCGGTCGACCCCGAGCACGGCGGTGCGGGCGCGCCGCGCTCGCTGCAGGTGTTGGTCGAGGAGATGATCAGCGGGGCGAACACGGCGTTCGCGATGTACTCGGGCCTCGCCTTCGGAGCGGCGGAGGTCATCGAGTCGTTCGGGACGCCGGAGCAGAAGGCGCTCTACTGCCAGAGGATGTTCGGCGGCCAGTGGGGCGGCACGATGTGTCTGACCGAGGCGCAGGCAGGGAGCGACGTCGGGAGCGCGAACACGTCGGCGTCGCGCAACGCGGCCCACGGCGACGGGAGCTACACGATCCGCGGGACGAAGGTCTTCATCTCGGGCGGCGACCACGACCTGGCCGAGAACGTCGTGCACCTCGTTCTCGCGCGCGTCGACGGCGCCCCGGCGGGGACCAATGGGCTGACGCTCTTCATCGTCCCCAGGATCCGCGTGGGGCAGGACGGCTCGCTCGGCGAGCCGAACGACGTCACCGTGGCGAACATCGAGCACAAGATGGGCATCAACGGCTCGGCCACGTGCATCCTGAACTTCGGCGACGAGGGCAAGTGCATCGGCTGGCCGGTGGGCGGCGAATCGAAGCTGAACCAGGGCATGCCGCAGATGTTCAAGTTGATGAACAGCGCTCGTATCGCCGTCGGCGTGCAGGGGATCAGCGTCGCGTCGAGCGCGTTCTTGAACGCGCTCGAGTACGCGAAGGAGCGAAAGCAGGGCTCGAGCATCGCGCACTGGAAGGACGCGACCGCGCCGCGCGTGCCCATCATCGAGCACGCCGACGTGCGCCGGATGCTTCTCGACATGAAGGCGCGCGTCGAGGGAATCCGCGCGCTCGCCGTGAAGCTGACGATGCACCAAGACCGTGCGCGGGCGCTCCAGGGCAAGGACGAGCAGAAGACGGCGTACCACCAGGGGCAGGTCGACCTGCTCGTGCCGCTCGTGAAGGCGTACGGCAGCGATCAGGGCTTTCGCGTCTGCGAGACGGCCATCCAGACGTACGGCGGCGCCGGCTACACGAAGGACTACCCGGTGGAGCAGTACTGCCGCGACGCGAAGATCTTCAGCATCTACGAGGGGACGAACCACATCCAGGCGATGGACCTCGTCGGCCGCAAGCTCGGACAGGGCGGCGGCGCGAACCTGCAGGCCTTCCTCGCCGACGTCACGCGCTTCGCGCGGAAGCACGGCGACGACCCGGCGCTCGGGCCGGCGGTGAAGCGTCTGTCGCTCGCGGCCGAGGCGCTCGGCGGGACGGCGATGCGCCTTCTCACATGGTTTCAGACGGGCAATATCGCGATGGTGCCGCTCCATGCGAACCGCTTCCTCGAGATGATGGCGGAGACGACGGTGGCGTGGATGCTGCTCGAAGGGGCGGCCATCGGCCTCGAGAAAAAGAAGAGCGTGGCCGCGGGGCACCCGGACGCGGCGTTTTACGAGGGCAAGGTGGCCGCGGCGCTCTACTACGCGCGGAACGTGCTGCCGGGCGTGGACCACAAGGCGAAGCTCATGGCGGAGGAGGACAAGTCACCGCTCGAGATCGCGGACGCGGCGTTCGGGGCGGCGTAGGCGAGCGTCGGGCAAATTCCGAGTGGAAGCTGTCTGCGGTTCCCGGAGACGGGGGATGGCGCCGGGCCCCTTGGGGCGACCTTGACGGTGGTGGAGCTGGACGGTAGAGACTTCGGCTCCGAATTCCGGCTTAGCTCAGTTGGTAGAGCAGGCGGCTGTTAACCGCCGGGTCGCTGGTTCGAGTCCAGCAGCCGGAGCTCTGTTCGATGCGCGAAAGCGCGCGAACCAGGTCTGCTGGACCCTGTCATTTCTGTACTCGTCCGCTGCGCTCGGCCTCGGGGACTCGGCCGGCTGCGCGGACTCGTACAGAAATGAGCGAGTCCTGCGGCGGGGGCGACTCCACGACGAAAGTGGGAGAAACCGCCGGGTCGCGCTCCAAGGCGGTCCCGGCGGTGCTCGTCGTGCTCGCGGCCATCATCCGGACGACGGCTTCCGAGCGCGTCACCATCTGCACGTGCTCGACCGCCGAGCTGGCATCGCCGTGGTCGAGTTGAACCCCTTCGTCGCGGCCGTACGTGTCGGCCTGGAAGCGATCGGCGAAGCGGTCGGCGGGAGGCATGACGCCGCGGATACCCTCGCGCGGCCCCCATCTACGCCACCCGCTCGGCTTCCCGGTCGATGAAGTCCTGGAACCCCCAGACCGACCTCTTGGCTGCCTGGACTTGCTGCCGACTTTGCAGCCATACGACAGCTCGCAGCCCACGCTCGGTCACCAACCGGGTGGGTGTGCCGGGCGGCAGCGACCGCAAGTACGCGAGGACCATCGGGTGCAGCCGCGGCAGGGCCATGAGCTGGGTCACCCTCGCCCTCGTCAACCGGAACCGCCGTGCGAGGTCCGCCCGGTTCCTGACCTCCCCGGCGTCTAGACTAGACGAGTTCCTCCACGCCCTCGTGGAACTTCACCCACATCGGGCGCAGGATGGCAAGGGCTGGATCTGAGGGGCATGTCTCCCGTTCGCATCTCCGCTGCCAACCTGTGGACCTACCGCGTCGCCGACACGGGGGGCACCAAGCGAGAGCCACTCGCGCGACTCGGTAAAGGACGGAATGCCGGACACGTTCACGGCACGCTGATCATCGAGATTGCCGGGCAGGCCGTGCCTCATCTTGGTTTCTTTGGCCCGGACGACGTGTGCTTGAACACCTGGCTCGTCGAACTGTGCAACGTCGTCAACGGGCTCGCCGGCCTGGTTGGCGAGTACACGTTCGACGAGGGCGAGCAGGGACAACGGCCTTCAAGTTCGAGCGCGTCGGAGATGAAGTTGCCTTCTCTGTCAACGAGTCCGCCTTGGGGGGCGGCGCTGCCGACCCCAAGTGGCAGGACGTGCGATTTCCGTATCGGGACCTCCGGGCGGCCGTGCAGGTCTTCCTCGATGAGCTGCGTTCGGAGCTTCGTCAGCAAATCCCCAACACCTGGGAGCGATGGTGGCCGCGTGAAGCTCACGTCACCGCGGGGTAGCGCAGCGGCTCGGCATCGCCTACGCCGAGCGGACGTACCCGTTCATGAAGGTCTGGAAGCCGGACACCATCTTCCCTGCGGCAGCGACCTGCTTTGACATCTGCGCGCGAACGATCGGATGTAGCGCGAAGTCGTACAGAAATGAGCGAGTCCTGCAGCGGGAGCCGCTTCCCCGAGAAAACGAACCTGTGAACCGATGAAGAAGTCGACGAAAGCCTGGCATGTGCTCCTGCCCCGGAGGCGACGCTCGCCCTGCAGGCGCTCATGCAGAACTAAAGGATGCCGGGAGGCGTCGCCCAACCAAATGGCGACGACGCCTCCCGTCCCTGGGATGCCCATCTCCCCGAGGGGATCAGAGCCTACGCGGCGGGTAGCGCTCCCTACTTCACGAGCAGCGAGATCGCCTGGCTCCAGTCCCCCTGGCCGCCCTTGGGCGTGACCGCCAGGTACCGGAAGTGCACAGTCGTCCCTGCGGGCAGGCCGGCGATCGTGGTCTTGCCCTGCGTGGTCGCCGGTGCCGGCACCCAGGTCTTTCCGCCGTCGGTGCTGTACTGCCACTCGTATGACGACCGCGGACCCGCCGACACTGCGGTCACGATCGCCGAGCCGGTGAGCGGCCCCGGCTTGGCCAGGAACGCCCGCTTGCCGCGCGAGGCGATCTTGCGCACCGCCAGGCCTGCGCTCTCGATGACGGCCGCGCCGTTCTCCGGGGTGGCGTCCGCGACGGACTGCACGTAGCCCCGGAGCTGCTGCAGCAGCGAGACCAGGGCCGTGCGCTTGTCGTTGCGCACGGTGGCGGCCCCCTTGGCCCGCGAGAGCGACGTGGTCTGCGCGGCGTGCAGGTCGGCGACCGCCGTGGAGAGCGCGGCGATCTTCGGCGTGGGCGTGGGGAAGGCGGGGTTGTTCGTCATC
>VFSW01010459.1_pt1 | contig 13137 bp, 9 predicted proteins | sample 5358111 | NCBI WGS metagenome assembly VFSW01 (sample SAMN11554181, study PRJNA540505) | mine drainage metagenome | isolation source: sediment from site ElyBrook_90M | place: USA: Ely Copper Mine, Vershire, VT | collected 2017 | reverse complement strand
TTCCAGGCCGACTATGGTCAGCGGCTGGTCTATGGCGGTGTGCTCTTCGCCGATCTAAATTTCACGTGGCGAATCGGCTTCGAGGGGGAGGCGCGGTTTCTTCGCTTCAACAGCTTTGAGAATGTCACTGAGACAAATTATTTTGTAGGGCCGCGGGTGATGTTGAAGCCTGGACCCATACGGCCCTATGTAAAGTTTCTTGTGGGCGCGGGCAGGATCACGCTGCCTGAGGGATACGCACAGGGGACCTTTCTTGCGTATGCTCCGGGCGGCGGAGTGGACTATATTGCCGGAGACCGGTTGACGATCCGTGTGATCGACTTCGAGTATCAGGCCTGGCCCGGCTTTTCGTCGTACGGGGACCTCCGTCCCTATGGCTTCAGCACAGGGTTCAGTATTCGATTGAATCCGAAGGAGCACTATCCCAAGAATGCTGGTCGCTCGCGCTGGCACTAAATCTTGTGGATAGATGCAGGTGGAGCCGGAGAGGTTCAGGACTTGGAAGATGCTGATCGAATGGTTTGCAGGATGCCGCTCAGGATGGCGGTCGGGGTGGGCGGACAGCCTGGTACAACGGTGTTGACCGGAATGACATTCGCAACGCCTCCTCGACTGGCGTAGCTAGTTCCAAACATTCCTCCACAGGCACCGCAGTCGCCTAGTGCGATGACTAGTTTGGGATCGGGCATGGCGTTGTAGGTTCGCTTCAAGGCCTCTTCCATGTTCACTGAAACCGGGCCGGTTACAAGCAGGAGATCAGCGTGGCGAGGGCTTGCGACGAATTTAATGCCCGCTCCCTCCAGGTTGTAATAGGGATTCGTCAGTGCCTGGATCTCCAGTTCGCAACCGTTGCAGGAACCTGCGTCGACGTGGCGGATGCAGAGTGCCCGTCCGAGAACTGCAAGGACGTCGTCCTGCAAGGCTTCGAGCGTTGGCGTCGACTGCTGTGGAGCCGGAAGCGGCTCGGTCAACAGTCCTGTATGCAGCATGCGTGAAAGTGTGTTCCACATGGTTAGATCACCCGTCGTGTCCGCTGTAGGACAGGTTGAAGGATTTATTGATCAGAGGGAAGTCGGGCACGATGTTGCCCAGAATGGCGTAGTCGATGAGCGGCCAGTTCTGCCACGAAGGATCGTGTGCGTGGCAGCGCCGAATGGTACCAGCCGGGCCGGTTTCGAGAGCAATCATGACAGGGCCGCGCCACCCTTCGATGAGTCCGATGCCGAGAAGATTTGCGGCTGGAGTGGATACCGTGGTCTTGATTTCTGCCGGGGGAAGACTGGTGAGAAGTGCGCGGCAGAGTCGCAGGGATTCCATGACTTCATCGAAGCGCACCTGCACTCTGGCGGCAACATCGCAGCCGGGCTGGGTGATCATGTTTACACTGAGCGTCTTGTAGGGCGACCACGGATGGTCAACGCGGAGGTCGAAGGCGAGTCCGGATGCGCGGGCTATCAGGCCGGTTGCGCCAAGCTTCTCTGCGATATTTTTTTCGAGCCTGCCGGCTTCGCGGAAGCGATCCTGCAGGCCGGCATGATTGTCGTAGATGGAACGCAGATTTGTGACAGAGGACTCCAACGCGTTGTATGAGTCGAGGAGCAGGGAGCGTGCGTCATCGGACAGATCGACGGCGACCCCTCCGGGAACTACGTAATCGAGGAGATAACGAGCTCCGAAGGCGACGGTGTTGGCCCGCAGCAGGGTCTCTTTCATTGCCGAAAAATGTGTAAGCCCGAAGGCGAAGCCCGCATCGTTACCGAGTGCGCCTAGATCTGCAAGGTGATTCGCGAGGCGTTCATGCTCTAGCGCGAGGGCGCGAAGGGCGATGGCTCGAGGCGGACAGAGGGTCTCGGTGATGGCTTCGAGCGCGGAGCAATAGGCCCAGGAGAAGGCGACGGCTGAATCGCCGGAGATGCGCGAGGCTAAACGATGGGCGACCTGTTGCGGGAGACTCTCAAATAGTTTGGCGACGCCTTTGTGGGTGTAACCGAGTCGCTCCTCGAGGCGGAGACCTTTTCCGCCGACGACAGAGAAGCGGAAGATCCCGGGCTCGATAGTTCCTGCATGGACAGGGCCTACGGAGATTTCGTGGACGCCATCGCCCTGGACGGAGACGAAGGGATAGGGTTCGGAGGCGGATGGAAATGGCTTGCTTCCATCGACGTCGCGGCGCAGCGGGAATACGCTCTCGGGCCAGCCGCCGTGGCGCAACCAGCTGCGTGTATCGAGTTCGTCGGTCGAGAGTCCAAGGAGGTCGTACACGGCCCGCTGCATGCGGAGGGCAGCGGGGAACGACGCGGCGATGCTTGGATACGAGGGCGTAGAGATGTCTGCGATGCGGTGTTCGACTACGAGCACAGTGTCCGGCAAAAGGTATGCTGCATTGATTCGGAAACCAAGGTCACGGTCACGATCATCGCTTCCCCAGATTGAAAGGAAGCGGGCGCCGGATTGCGGCAAGTCCTCGGTTACCTCGGACCACTGTTGGCGATCGACGTACAGACGCGTGCTCGGTATGTTGGCGGGAAGTGTGACCTGTTGCGGGTGTGGCGCGTTCGTCGACATCTTCAGCCTCCGATCAGCAGGGCGGCAGCGCGGTACCACTCTGCCAGGACGTAGGGAATGTAGACACCAAGCATGAGTACGATCGCGAGATGAAGGAAGACCGGTAGCAGCGCGGGAGAGTAGGGTAAGCGCGGCGCATCGCTGTCTCCGAAGACCATGGGCTGGACCTTGCGGAAGATGGCGGCAAAGGCGACGGCGAGTGCCACGAGAAGAAAGGGAGTCGTCCAGGGATGCTCTCGCATAGCGGTGGTCAGGATAAGAAATTCGCTGGCGAATACGCCGAACGGAGGCATGCCGAGAATGGCCAGAGAGCCTAACATCAGCCCCCATCCTACGGTTGGACTGATGCTCACCAGGCCGTGAATTCCATCCATTTGCTGGGTGTCCGCGGCCTGCGAGGCGTGCCCGGCAGAAAAGAAGATGGATGATTTGGTGAGCGAGTGAACGGTCATGTGAAGCAGGGCGGCAAAATTGGCAATGGGCCCTCCGATCCCGAAGGCAAAGGTGATGATGCCCATATGCTCGATGGAGGAGTAGCCAAACAGTCGCTTGATGTCGCGCTGCCTCCACAGGAAGAAAGCGCCAAACACCGCGGTGAGTAAGCCAAAACCCATCAGCATGTGGCTGGGGAGATAGGTGCCGATCGATCCTTCGACTAAGATTTTGCAACGGATGACGGCGTAGAGCGCAACGTTCAGAAGCAGTCCGGAGAGAACGGCGGAGACCGGAGTTGGGCCTTCTGCGTGGGCATCGGGGAGCCAGTTGTGCAGCGGGACGAGGCCGACTTTCGTTCCGTAGCCTACCAGCAGAAAGACGAATGCGAGTCCCAGCACCCTTGGTTCGAGTTGACCCTTCACTGCATTCAGGTGCGTCCATAGCAGGGCCGTCATACCTTCGTGGCCGAGAACGTGTTCCGCCGCGAGGTAGAGCAGGATGGTGCCGAACAGCGCTTGCGCAATGCCCACGCCGCAGAGGATGAAATATTTCCACGCCGCTTCCAGGCTGGCGCGGGTGCGGTACAGCGAAACCAGCAGGACAGTGGATAAGGTGGCTGCTTCCATCGCGACCCAGAGGAGGCCCATGTTGTTGGTGAGGAGAGCCAGAAACATGGCGGCCATGAAGACCTGGTACATGCTGTGATAGAGGCGGAGCCGGGCTGGGTTGAGGCGGCCACGCTGCTCTTCGATACGCATGTAGGGCCGCGAAAAAACTGAGGTTGTGAAACCGACGAAGGCTGTGAGCGCTACGAGAAACACGTTGAAGGAGTCGACGAAGAATTGCTCATGGTAGACCAGCATCGGTCCATGCCGGAGTACCTGCAGAACTAGAAAGACTGCTGCGATCAGCGTGGCGAAGCTTATTCCAACGTTCAGTTCTGCGGCGTACCGGTGCGGTCCGAATAGCGCGAGCAGGAGTGCTCCCAGAAGCGGCAGGCACAGAACGACTAGTATCACCACTTCATTCCTCCTTAAGGGCTTCCATATTGCTGAGATCGAGGCTGTCGAATTGCTCCCGGATTTGAAAGAAAAATATTCCGAGGATGAAGAAGCCGATCAACAGGTCAAGGGCAATGCCTAACTCGATGACCATCGGCATGCCATAGGTCGCACTGGTGGCGGCAAAAAATAACCCATTTTCCATGGCGAGAAATCCGATAACTTGCGTGACTGCTTTTCGGCGCGTGATCATCATCAGGAAGGCAAGGAAGATCACTGCAAGCGCAATGCCGATGGTGTTGCGCGTGATGGTAGTCGACATCTTGCTGATGGGCTGCGCCAGCCCAAAAGCAAAAATTACCAGCCCGAGACCGACCAGCATGGTGGTCGGAATATTGACGAGAGGTTCGCTGTCCCACTGCACGCCGAGGCGATGAATGAGGCGATTGAGGATCCATGGAAGTGCCACTACTTTGAGAAGAAGAGTGAGGGCGGCGGAGTAATACAGTTCCTTCAGGCCGGCGCTGTAGGCTACCAGGAGCGTCGAAACAAAGAGGACTGCACCCTGCCAGGCGAAGAGGGTGATCAGCCGCTGCGTCCGACGTCGCGACAACATCGCGAAGGAGATCAAGAGCAGGCTGGCGGCCAGCAGGTTGAGGAATTCGGTGACCAGATAAGACGGATGCATTTGAGTTATGCCCCCAGGAGTAGATGGACGAGTAGACCCAAAACGGCGAGAAGAAATGCCATCGCCAGATATTCAGGTGCGCGGAAAATCCGCAATTTGGCTGAGAGAGCTTCAATCAGCGCAAGCGCTGCTCCGGCCAGGATGAGTTTGATCAACAGGGCAAGGACGGCAATCCCTAACGCTGCGCTGCCATCTTTGCCGTGGGTCGCGATCCCCCATGGAAGAAAGAGCGCGAAGCCGATGCACGCGTAGTTGAAGAGCTTTAGATCAGCTGCCCATTCCACCAGGGCAAGATGCCGCGCGGAGTATTCGAGCGACATGGCCTCATGGATCATGGTGAGATCGAGATGAGTTGTTGGATTGTCGATCGGGATGCGGGCGTTCTCCGCGAGAAGGATCATCACAAATGCGACCGCTGCGAAGATGAGGCTGGGATCAACGAAAAATGGATGCATTGTTGATGCTTCGACAACGCTGGGTAGTGCGGTGCTTCCAGAAAGCAGGAACGCATTGAACAACACCATCAGGAGAGCTGGCTCGGCGAGAAAGCCGATCATCATGTCGCGGCGTGCGCCCATGGTGCCGAACGCGGTGCCGATGTCCATGGCTGCGAGTGACTGAAAGACACGCGCCGTGGCGAAGAGGCCGATCAACGCAATGGCGTCGGCTACGCGGGCGAACGGTAAATCTGTTGCGATGGAGGGAATGATTGCCGCCGCAAGGACCATCGTGCCGAACAGGATGTAGGGCGTGATACGAAACAGCGCGGAGGCGTCTGCGGCAAGCGCGACATCCTTGCTGAATAATTTTCGCAGCATGCGGTACGGCTGAATAAGAGGTGGTGCTGTACGGCTCTGAAGCCAGGCACGGCATTGAGCGATCCATCCCGCGAACAGTGGAGCAATGGCAATGGCGAACAACACTTCGCCGAACTGACGGACCATGGTGATCGCGCTCATAGGACAAATACCAGCAACGCGATCAGCGTGAGAAAGCTGTAGAGCAGATAGATGGGGAGCCGACCGCCTTGCAGCAGTCCTACCCACGACGCGAGACCCTGGACCCCTCTTGCGATAGGAAGATAGAGCGCACGCCAGATGCGGTCTTCAATATGAATTCGATAGCGAGGAGCGATGTCGGTGGGGGAAGGGAGCTCCACTTCCATCCTGAAAAATGTTCCGAACATGTGACGAATCGGTTGCCCAAATCCTTCGGCCGTGTCCTGCATGCGAGGGGTCTGCCAAGGGTAGCCGCAGTCCCATGGGACGGTGCGTCGCAGGCGTCCGTGAGCCAGGACGCGAACGATGACAAACGTGATGGCGATGACGACGACAAGTCCTGCAAGGAGAAGCAGGCCACTGTAGGACGCTTGCTTGGTGGCAATTGGAGCAAGCCATAAGAAGGAAGAGCTGAGGTTCACTCTCTGGCCCAAAAGCGCTCCGGTGACGGTACCCGCGGCACGCAGTACGAGCTGCGGCACGACTCCAATCACGATGCAGCCGAGCGCCAGCCAGGCGAGGCCCATACGCTCCAGCCAGTCCGCGTCCTGCGCATGCTCGAGGGAGGGCTCGCGATGCTGGCCGAGAAAGATGACGCCATAGAACTTCACCATGACATACGCAGCCAAGGCCGCTGTGAGAGCGAGCACCGCCGCTCCCAGCGGGATCAGCATGTTGAGAAATGCGTGAGGAAGTTGTGGAGTATAGAGGAAGGACTGCAGCAGCAGCCATTCGGAGACGAAGCCATTGAGCGGTGGCAGCCCGGCGATTGCGAGTGTGCCTACCAGCGCAAGAGTAGCGACCCAGGGCATGCTGCGAATCAGGCCGCCGAGCTTGCCCAGGCTGCGCTGCTTCGTCGCATGCAATACCGAGCCGGTGGCGAGAAAGAGCAGGCTCTTGAAGATGGAATGGTTCAGCGTGTGGATCAACGCAGCAGACAGAGCAAGAGCCGCGAATAGAGGCATGTGGGCGGCATCGAACAGGACTGCAAGGCCGATGCCGGTGAAGATGATGCCTATGTTTTCGATAGAAGAATAGGCCAGCAGGCGCTTCATGTCGGTTTGTACGGCTGCAAAAATCGCTCCGAACAAGGCTGAAAAAAGTCCCACCCCGAGCAACACTGCTCCCCACCACCAATAACGAATGTGAAGGATATCGAAGGTAATGCGTAACATTCCGTAGACTGCGGTGCTGAGCATCAGGCCGCTCATCATGGCTGAAACGGGTGATGGCGCGGCAGGATGAGCCTCAGGCAGCCAGACATGTAAGGGAACTAATCCTGCCTTGGCACCAAAGCCCAGTAACGCAAGCAGGAAGGCAGCGCTCGCCCAGAAGGGTGTGATCGAAGAGCTACGCATGGCGTCAAAGGTGAACTGCCATCTTCCTCCTTGCAACGCACCAAAACTTAGCAGGAGGCAAAGAGCTCCTACATGGGCCATGAGGAGGTAGAGGAAGCCCGCGCGTCGGATCTCAGCAATGCGATGTTGCGCTGTAACCAGGAAGTACGAACTGAGAGCCATGGTCTCCCAGGCAACCATGAAAAAGTAGGCATCGTCTGCGAGGATTACTAACGCCATGCTGGCTAGAAATACGTGATATTCCAGGCAGAGCAAGCCGGGTGCCGTGCCCTCGCCGGAGCGAAAGTAGCCTGCAGCAAAAATAGAGATTCCAGCCCCCGCAAGACCTATCAGCAGCAGAAAGAATCCGGACAAGGTATCCAGGCGCGCGTGGAAAGGTAGGTTGGGTAGTCCCAGGGGCAGGATTGCTACCTGAGGGGCATGGCCTGTGGCAAGGAAAATTCCCGCTGAGACGGCAACCGCAAGACATGCGATAGCTCCGAGCGGAAAGAGAAAATGCGCAACAAAGCGTGTGCTCCGCGTCTGCAACATACCCGAGAGGCCAAGGACAATCCAAAGGACTGTGAGGTATAGCAACAGATGAAGGCCGTGGAGTGCGACGATAGAAGTCAGGTTGCCTATCGTCAAATCATGAGCGATCAACGACAAGATCCCGCCATCCTTCCTTCATAGCACGGTAGTAGAACTTAGCGTTTTCGTAGGGATGATCCCTTGTTAGAGCAGGATCTCCGTATAAGTCAGAGTAAGTCTGAAGATATTCCGTTGCGAGACTAGCGCGATATTTCGGTGGATTGGACATCGATTTCATCCAATAACTCAAGTGATTCCTTGAGATGCTTTTGAAAGTAGCGACGCATCAGGGCTAGAACTTTAATAATGATCGGATCTCGTACCGAATAGAAGACCTTGTTTCCTGCCTTCCGGTTCACTACCAGTTGTTTGCCGCGAAGCACCGCTAGATGTTGGGAAACGTTGGCCTGTTCCATTCCCAGCCTATCCATGAGGTCGCCTGCAGATAGTTCTCCATTCTGCAGTAACTCCATGATGGCGATCCGCGTGGGGTGTGCAAGGGCCTGGAAGATATCGGCCTTGAATCGTCGCAGAGCATCTTGCATGCAATCTCCAATCAATAAGAACATTCTAATTTTCGCATATAGATTGCCAAGGTGTCAAATTTTTGGAGTGATCCACGCTTGATTGGATGTTAGTTGCTCATGTAAGAGGCTGGCGGATGTGATGAAGGGGAACAATGGTTGGCTTCACTAGTTCCATGGCGCGCGTGAGCTATTATGTACATACTTTTTACACTGAATACTGCTTCAATGAATTTGAATCGTCAGCGTCTGAATTCTGCAACTTCGCGGAACATCGCGTAAGTCTCCCTAGTCCGAAACGTAAGGATGAGCTATGAACAAGATCATTAAATTGGCGACGATTTGTGCTGCTTTGGTTAGTTTTCAGCGTGCGTACGCCGTGCCAAGCTTTGCTCGTCAGACAGGTCTCTCCTGCAATGTGTGCCACAGTAATCCACCGGAGTTGACCGCCTTCGGCCGAGAATTCAAGCTGAAGGGCTACATTCTTAGTGATGTAACTCCGGCTGAAAAAATCGGAAACGCGAAGGATTTAATCCTGTCGAAGTATATTCCGCTCTCCTTCATGGTTCTGGTCTCTGACACTGCATTTCAGAACGTCGTGCCGGGCACTCAGAACAGTACAGCCGGATTTCCGCAGCAGCTGAGTCTCTTCCTTGCAGGAGGCCTGGCGTCACACTTCGGTGCGCTGGCACAGGTCACCTATAGCCATTCCAGCGATGTTTTTGCGATGGACAATACCGACCTGCGGTATGCCAACCAGACGACTCTGGGCGGAAAAAGTCTGGAATACGGAATCACGCTGAACAATAATCCTGGTGTCGAAGATCTCTGGAATAGCACTCCTGTGTGGGGATTTCCATGGATATCGTCGGAATCGAGCGTTGGGTCGATTGCGTCGGCCGTCATTGATGGAACGCTGGGTGCAGACGTTGCCGGTGTCGGGGGCTTCAGCATGTGGAATGACCATCTATACACGGCGCTGGTGGCCTACCGAAGCGAGCACGAGGGTGGTCCGGCACCGGTGGATGGCGTCAATTATCAGTACAACATTAGCGGCGCAGCTCCTTACTGGCGTGCAGCGTGGCAGCAGTCCTGGGGAGCAAACTATCTTATGGTTGGAACCTATGGGATAGCGGTCAACTCGCATCCTAACTCCATTACCGGGCCGGTAGATCGATACATCGACCCGTCATTTGATTTTCAGTATGAGCGTCCTTTTGGCGCGAACCTGCTTGACGCCCACGGCACCTGGATCCATGAGAGCTCGAATCTAGGTGCCACCTTTGCAGCTGGCGGAGCAGATGCGGCTCACCACACCTTGAATACTTTCAAGCTTGATAGCACGTACCACTGGTCGAATAAATACAGCGCAACGGGGGGCCTTTTCGCGACGACGGGAACGGCAGATCCGGTGCTCTATGCTTCAGCTCCTGTGACCGGAAGCTTCAATGGAAGTCCGAATACGGGCGGATACATTGCGCAGTTCGCTTACTGGCCGGTGCAGAATATCGACATCAATGTGAATTACACGGGATATACAAAGTTCAACGGTGCGAGCACAAACTACGATGGCGCAAACCGAAATGCGTCCGACAATAACACGGTTTACATGGCGCTTTGGCTGATCTTCTAGGAGAAGGTATGGAACAAGAACCAGCAATTCTGGAAGTCAATCCGAAGGAGACGATCGTCATAAACCGGCGCTCGTTTTTTGGAGCCCTGCTTGCTGTCGGGGCGGCGGGAATGGGAGCGATCCTTGCGGTGCCTGTGCTCCGCTATGTTCTTTATCCGTTGGATGCGAAGGCGAGCAAGCCCGCGGGGACGCCGATAGGTGACAGGGCTGCGTTTGCCAATCTATCGAAGCCGGTAATGAAACCGCTCGACCTGAAGCAGTTGGATGGATGGCGTGAAGTCGATACCTCCCAGACCGTTTACGTGACCAAGGGAGCGACGGGCGAGCTGGGAGTGCTCTCTGCAATCTGCCCGCACATGGGTTGTACCGTTGCGTGGCACGATGCCCAGAATCAGTTTTACTGCCCATGCCATGCAAGCGTCTTCACTCCTGAGGGAGTGCATGTTTCTGGCCCATCGCCGCGTGACATGGATGCTCTCCCACACAAAATCGTTGATGGCAAACTCGTGGTGAACTTCGAGTATTTCCGTGAGAACGTACCCAACCAGGAAGTATTAAGCTAGGTGACCTTGTGCACGAACCAGTAATAGATAAACCGCAGAAGAAGGCGCCAACGGGCTTCTATGGCTGGCTGAATGAACGCACGGGCGTGCGCAGTTTGATGCATTCATCGCTTGATGAACCTATACCGGGTGGGGCACGGTTAGCCTATATTTTTGGCTCCGGACTTATATTTATTTTTATTTCTCAGGTAATTACAGGATTGTGTCTCGCCCTGTATTACGTTCCGTCGGTTGAGTCGGCACATACCAGTGTTGCTTACATCACCAAGCAGGTTGCGGCTGGACAGTTTCTTCGTAGTCTCCACTACTACGGTTCCAGCGCGATGATTATCGTGCTGCTGCTGCATTTTCTTCAGACATTTATTTATGGATCCTTCAAGGGTAGGCGAGAGCTGCTCTGGATTTCTGGTGCTTTTCTATCTTTGCTGGTGTTGGGTATGGGGTTCACTGGCTACCTGCTTCCCTGGGACCAGACTGCATACTTCGCTACAGCAGTAGGAACGAACATCGTCGGAGAAGTCCCGTTCATTGGGCAATGGCTCACGGACATGCTGCGTGGTGGGGACACGCTTGGAACGTTGACGCTGTCACGTTTCTATGTGGCCCACGTATTTCTGATTCCAGGATTGATCTTTCTTTTCATCGGGACCCACATTGCACTGTTCCGCAAGGCCGGGCCGGCAGGTCCGATGAGTGAAGATCCAGTTCATCCGAAGCTGCCTCCGGAAAGTTTTTATCCTCGTCAAGTCATCATGGACATGGCGTTTGCGCTGCTCCTGATGGTGGGACTCGGAATTCTGGCGTACTTCCACCCCGTCCAGCTGGGGCCTATTGCTGATCCGAGCGACCCGAAGTTTGTCCCAAGGCCGGAGTGGTATTACCTGCCGATGTTCGAGTGGCTCAAGTTCTGGTCGAGCCGGATGGAAGTTTTTGCAGTCATCTTTATTCCTGCAATGCTTGCTCTGCTGTTTTTCCTGATGCCATTTCTGGATCGCAAACTGGAACGCAGGCCGTGGCGTAGGCCGATTCCACTTCTTGCGGTGGCGTTTGTTTTAGTGGGTATGGTGTTTCTTGGGTTCAAGAGTCATCTCGATGATCTGCGTGATCACAACGTTGCCGCTGAACTCGCATTTCAGGAAAAGCAGGCCGAGGATTACACCAAGGCACCGTTCATACCGACGATGGAATCCTCGAATGGGCAACCCGTCGCGTCAGGACCTGTTGACCCCCAGGTTGCCAAGGGTAGGGCAATCTTTCTTGCAAAGGGATGCTCCGGATGCCATGGGCAAACGGGTACGGGTACGGCTCAGGCTCCTAGTCTCGTAGGGGTCACTGCGAAGTTTCCTTTGCCACAGATCACCGAGTTGATTCACCATCCCAATGCGAGAATGCTCGCTGGTCATATGCCGTCGTTCCCCTTGTCCACGCCGGAAATGGCTTCACTGTTCAGTTATCTGGGTAGTCTCGGGACAAGCGCTGCAAACGCACCTGCGGCTGCCTCGCCTGCAACAGGTGCTGAGCCAGCCAGCGGCAGTCCCGATGCTTCAACCGGTGTGGCAACGGCCGCACCTGCATCTACTGTGAAGTTGTCGGTCGCTGCAACCGCAGGAGAGCAGATCTTCGTGGCACATAACTGTGCAGGTTGTCACGGACCTGCGGGTTCAGGAACGGCTCGTGTGCCGGCGATGGCTGGGCTGATCGCAAAGAATTCTGATGCGCAACTGACAAAGCTTGTCCAGGCTCCTAGCGCCAAGATGAAGGCGGGAGGAATGCCTCCTCTCGTCGCAACGTCCAAGGAGGTAAGCTCCGTGATTGCGTATCTGCGATCGTTGACGCCAGGTAACAACGCGAAGCAGCAGAACGCGCCGGAGGGTGCGGCCAGCACCGAGGTTCCTGCAGCGACCGGACCTGACGCCGCGAGTGCTCCTGCGGCGCAGCCAGAAGCCGCAACGGCTTCTGCCAGCGCAGCGAAGGGTGCTTCTCCAGTGCCTGCGTCCGCCACAGCGCCGGCCCCTGCTGGTAACGCCGATGAGACCGCCGGGCGTGCACTGTTTCTGCAGAACGGCTGCCTGGCATGCCATGGAAGGGACGCTCGCGGGACACATTTTGCACCCTCCTTAATCAACATCACGAAGCTGTATCCTCCCGTTCAACTCGCGTATCTGCTGCGCCACCCGAAGAAGGAAATGCAAGCAGGTGGTATGCCGGCGGTCATGGTGAATGATGCGCAGTTGAAGCAGCTCGTGGCTTATCTTTCCAACCTCGGAGCCGTACCTCCGCCGGTGGTTGCAAAGGCCGCTCACGGCACGCAACCTGTGGCCGGACCTGGTGCGGCACCTGCTGGAGGCGGTGCATCCACTGCCGCTGCTGCGGCTCCTAAAGCCGCTCCTGCTGCGCCGTTGAGTGCGGATGCGGTGCGGGGAAAAGTACTCTTCCAGCACAACCGCTGCGAGACCTGCCATGGAGTTGATGGTTTGAATGGAACTGTTGCAGCCCCCGGTCTAGCGGGGTTGGCGTCGGTTCTTCCCGCAGCTGTGCTGGATAATTTGCTGCAGCACCACAGCACGCAGATGAAGAACGGGAACATGCCTCCGACCAATATGAGCGCTGCGAACAGGAAGGCGATCGTTGCTTATATCCGCTCGATGCCATCACCGCCGGACACGCAGTAGAGGACTCGCTACTTCATGAACTGCACGCTGTAGGCGGTGCTGGGGTCTAGCGGCTTCTGGATGACGTGCAGGTCGCGGAGCTGCTTGTAGAGGGTGGTCCAACGGGCCGGGTCGAACTGCCCCGTCTCGG
>VFSW01010458.1_pt1 | contig 13139 bp, 8 predicted proteins | sample 5358111 | NCBI WGS metagenome assembly VFSW01 (sample SAMN11554181, study PRJNA540505) | mine drainage metagenome | isolation source: sediment from site ElyBrook_90M | place: USA: Ely Copper Mine, Vershire, VT | collected 2017 | reverse complement strand
ACTATCAGTACGGCAAGCGGCGGCTGCGGCAGATCGATGGGCGGATTCGCTTTCTCACCAAGCGAATCGAAGCCGCGGAAGTGGTGGACCCGGAAGCTCGAAGATCGGGCCAGGCCGCGACGAAGGCATTCTTCGGAGCGACCGTGCGCTACGCCAATGCCGCGGGAACCGAGCGAGTGGTGAGCATCGTGGGCACCGACGAGATCGATCTCGACCGCAACCACATCAGTTGGGTGTCACCTCTGGGCCGCGCGTTGATGAAGTCGGAAGCGGGTGACCGTGTAGTCCTTCAATTGCCGGGCGGCACAGAATCCCTGACCGTGCTGGAAGTGCGTTACGAGCGTATTGCCGTGGAACCGTTCCGTGAACCACCTGGATCCGAGGCCTCGGCAAAGAGACTCACTCGCCGGGGCTAATCCACCTGACGAAGAAGAGATGAAACGGCACAGGCGGTGAAAGACCGACGACCGTCTCTTGGATAAGGTCTGCGGCCCGCAGTTCGGCGGGCAGGTTGGTATTCAGCCAGGGTTTCTGGAGTTGCGACTGCGCGTCCGTTGCGCCTATTGACCCCAAAAGAGCGGCCCGCGGGACTTCGCCTACTGGGTCAGTTCCACGTCGATCGTCATGGTGATATCGTCGCCGATCATCCCTGGCATGGTAGTCACGCCGAAATCCTGACGGTTGATCTTAGTCGTCGCCGATGCACCCATACGCTGCCCTTGGCCCATCGGATCCTTGATGGCAGCCGTCGGGCCATCCACATGGAGAACGACTTCCTTGGTCGTGCCGTGAATCGTGACGTCGCCTGTGATCTGCAGCTTAGGTTCTCTCTCAGCGAGTTGAGCGCGTGCCTGGATGGGGCTGGGGAGCAAAAAGCTCCAATGTTTTGTACCCAGGTATGTCTGAAATCAACGGGCTCCGCCCGCAAGAGTCGTGGTAAACTTCGGGCCAACTGTTAGGTTGCGTCCGCCCCCCCGCGGCAAGAAGCTACTTCCCGTGCCCATCGCTTGTCCTCAACTCGACGCTCAAAAGTTCTCAAAACTTCCAAAGAGAGTGCTATGTCCAGTCTGATCAGCAACTTGTATGACTTCGGCGAATTCCGCCTGGACCGGCAAAGCCGAGTATTGCGGAGGGATGGGATGATCGTGCCCCTTACTCCCAAGGCGTTCGACGTTCTGCTTCTCTTGATCCAAAACGCTGGAAGGATTGTGACCAAAGACGAACTAATGAAAGCGGTTTGGCCCGGCAGTTTCGTGGAAGAGTCGAACCTGACGCAGACGATTTTCATGGTACGGAAAGCGCTGGAGGAAACAAGCGATCGGCGCTACATCCTCAATGCGCAAGGTCAAGGGTACAGATTCATTGTTCCAGTTACAGAACCATCCAGTCCACGGCCCCCGAATGCGGGACCGGAGCTGGAAGCAGCCACGCGCGCACCCGATGCGGACACCGTCCGCGAAAACAAATTGCACTCTCATCCGCGTCGCGCATGGCCAGGGAGAAAGGCGGTCTTCGCCTCCGCCGCAGTCACGCTAGTTCTGGCAGTCTCATCTGCGATTTGGCTCTGGCGTTCGCGGCACGGTCCAGCTAAGCCGCCGGACAAAATCAGGCTGGCGGTTCTGCCATTTGAGAATTTCACTGGAGATCCTGGGCAGGATTATTTCAGCGATGGGTTGACGGAAGAGATGATCAGCCAACTCGGGAATCTCGACCCGGGGCATCTCGGCGTAATTGCCCGGACGTCGGTGATGCACTACAAGCACTCCCAGTCGTCAATTCCTGCGATCGGAAAGGATTTGGGGGTGCAGTATGTGATCGAGGGTAGCGTTCGCCGCGATTCGGAACGGGTTCGCATTACGGCGCAGCTGATCCAGGTCAGAGACCAGAGTCATCTTTGGGCACGGGAATATGATCGCGACCTCGGTCATCTGCTGGAGCTACAAGAAGAGATCGCGCGCGAAGTCGCAAATGAGATCGAATTCAGCCTGAGCGGAAGACAGGTGATCGAGGCTGCGCGGCAGTTCGTCGGCCCCGCGCCCGGAGCGCAGTCCTATGAAGCCTACGATCTTTATCTCAAGGGTCGCTATTTTTTGAACAAAAGGACAGTCCCCGGATTTCAGCAAGCTGCCAGCTATTTTCAGCAGGCGGTTGATAAAGATCCAAGCTACAGCCGGGCCTACGCTGGCCTTGCAGACACTTACGGCTTGATGAGTACCTGGTACGTTGGTCCGCAGAACGAGTTGATGCCGCGGGCACGAACTGCGGCGCTGCGGGCGCTGGCACTCGACCAGAGTCTCGCCGAGGCTCATGCCGCGCTGGCCGTGATCGAAGAGAACTATGATTACGACTGGGCGGAATCTGAGAAGGAATTCAAGCGGGCGATTCAACTGAATCCACAATATGCCACTGCGCACCAGTGGTATGCCGAGTTCCTATCGTGGCAGGGGCGCTTCCAGGAAGCATTGATAGAGAGCGAGCAGGCGCGGCAACTGGATCCGTTGTCGCTCATCATTGCGAGGGATCACGCCCGTATCCTGTACTACTCGCACCACTATGATGGCGCGGTGCAGCAGTACAGGACGCTGCTCGAACTGGATCCGACCTTTGATCGTGCGCGGGGCGAATTAGTTCAGCCCTATTTGCAGCAGGGCCGCTATACCGATGCAATTGAAGCACTCAAGGGCGAGGCCGAGCGAGGAGAAGCAGGGCCCTGGGTGTGGGCGTGGACGGCGGCCGTCTATGGCCGATCAGGCCATGCCGAAGAAGCACGGCTTGCATTGGCGAAACTTGAGCAAGTTCCACCCTCACAGCCAATTCGAACCCCGGCGTTGTTGATTGCCTATTCCGGCACGGGACAGAAAGACCGAATGCTCGAGCTCCTGCGAAAGGCATATGCGCAGCACTCGAATGCAGTGGTTCAGGTTAAAGTGGATCCGCTCTATGACCCAATGCGCAACGATGCGCGATTTGAGGAGTTGCTGCGGCGCCTTGGATTCGAAAGGTAAGAACGGTACTGGCTTCTCGTGGTTCGCCGGATGGAGTATCTCTAAAGTTCGAGGCTTCCGCAACGAACCACTTCCTGGCCGGGCCTCACACGCTATTTCAATTCGACCCAGGATCGCGGCCGCCGTTTGCGAGATCGTCTGGCTGGTTGCGAGCCAATACTTTTACAATATCGGCGACATCGGCCTCAACGCCCACTCGGATATGCTTTGCAACATCAGTTGTCGCCTATCGCAGCTGAAACCATTTACCTCGAACGGCCCTTAGCGGTCCGTGGTGCAAGTTTGGATTCGTGAACAGAAGGTGTTGAGGTATCCACAGGCTTGGTTAGTAGAATCGGCGCATGACGGCCCGTAAGTACCTGATCTTGTTGGCGTCCCCGACGGGATTTGAACCCGTGTTACCGCCGTGAAAGGGCGATGTCCTAGGCCAGGCTAGACGACGGGGACGACGAATGGGCGGGAGTTTGCCACGAACGCTTCATCGTATCAGCGCTGTCGGTGAGTGTCAAAAAGGGAGATCCGAAACCGGACATGTTAACTTGCTACGGCCAAAGAGAGAGATCCGCAGGTGGCGGGTCAGTTTGAAAAATGAATCGTCCCCAGCGGCTAAGGCCGGGCTGATTCTGCGTCTTTTGCGGCACCGGCTGAACAGGCTGCTGAAAAACTCGTTTGCGCCGCCATTAGCGAACCTCGCGCGCTGAAGCGCTGTCGGTTCTGAAGGACTTAACGGCACGACTGAAGTCGTCCCCTTCCCGAAACCGCGTCGGAGGACGCAAAGGAAATGCCGCGAAGGAGGCGAAGAAATTCATATTCGAGGCACTGCCGACCCGCGGGTAGCGGGACGTGTGAAAGCGAATCGTCCTGGGAACTAAATGTCGTGTCCCAATGTCGTGTCGAAACAAGGTTGTTGAGATCGAAAAGGGGCTGGAATTCGGTCGACGGGATGCGACGGAAGCGTTCCTAATCAACCCTGGCTGTAATCCTGTGCGCCGAAGTGATGTTACGAACGCGATTTTGTGATCAGGAAAGTGAAGATGGCGCCGGCGGGATCGCCGGCGCCATCTTCCGTTTGAAACTACGGAACCGTTCAGGCCCCTGCGCCGGCCGCTCGCACTCGAGGTTCCGGGTTCGAGGTCTCGGCGAATGGGGCAAAGTATACGCGGTAGGAGCGATGGATTCCGTACATCGCCGGAAACGCCGCCAGCGCCAGTCCCCACCCCAAGTGAGAACTCACGGTTTGCACCATGGTGGTCACACCAGCGCTAACCACGTAGTAAGGGAAGGAGAGATGGGCCAGGCTCCACCAAATCTGGCCGGCCGCCTTGCCTTCGCTGAGTGCGACGATGGTAGCCACTGGGGCGGTTTGTCCCAGGAATAGGGTGAGGGTCGCCAGAATCAGGCCCAGGACTCCGGAACCCAACGGCGTGGCATGCCAGCGCTCGGAATGGAACATCAGGCTGGCCAGGCAGCTAGAAAATGCCATCATGCTGACGTTGAAAGCCATTTGTTCCGGTTTGAACTTCGCGCTCTTCTGCGGCCAGCATTGCACCACAGTCGATGCGCAGGTGATTGCCACTGCCTCCGCGGCGCTCAAGTTCACGACCGCCGTAAGCAGAAAGGGCAGATTGACCGACATGTTGCCGTTGATACCCGGCAGCTTGACCTTCATCCGCGAGGTCACGGTTGCCAGCGCCAAGACGGCCAGGGCGAAGTACAGGTGCAGGGTGTGGCTTGCGAATCCGGCATAGCCAGCGGCGCCAACCGCGGCCAGCATCATTGCGCCGATAAACGTTTTAATTCGCCGTGTGTGATTCATGATCGTCTCCTTTCCTTGGTTTGCACACGGTGAACTATTGCTCGTCGTCTCCGGCGTCGCTGAAGGCGGCGTCGGCGCTGGATGCGGACGCACCCCAGACCACACTTGAGGCCGAAGTGCCCGAGCCGGTGCTTGCCCCCCAAACCACGCTGAAGGCGCTGAGCAGGTTGCTATTCCAGGGCAAAGCAGTGCCCCAGACCACGGATGTACCGCTGACTTCGGCGGTTCCCCAGACCACCGAGGATCCCCAGACTACGGACGATCCCCAAACCACGGAACTGGGGGCGACACTGGAGTTTCCGTATACCAGCGAAACCGAACCCGTCTGCGAGTTGTAAACCGCAGCCGGCGAAAGAGCGGCGCCGACGTTGGCCGGGGTTGCGGCGGTATCGGAAATAGCGTTCTGCACGTTAAGCAATCCGGACCCAACCGAGAACAGATCGTAGAAATCGATGAAAGTCTGGAACAGATGGGGCACGTAAGCGGACGTGGAAGTGATGCCCATTTTGTAGGCCGAGTGCATGAGGCGGGCCTTCACTTGATCCGGAGTCAGCGTGCTTTGTTCCTGCAACAGCAAAGCGGCAGCGCCTACAACGGCGGGGGTTGCCATGCTGGTGCCGCTCAGGGTGAAGTAATCGCTGTTACCGTCGGAACCGGTCACTAGTTCCCGGGGATACGACGACTCCAACGTAGCTCCCGGAGCGGAGAGAGAAACCACCGCGTTACCCGGCGCCATGATGTCAGGCTTGACGATGTGATCATAGGTGGTAGGTCCCTTGGAGCTGAAACTGGCTTTTGTCTCAGCCTGGGCCCAGGTGGAACCGTTGCTCTTGGTCGCGCCTACGGTCAGCACATAGGGATCATTTCCGGGAGCCGTGATGGTTCCGAATCCGTTACTTCCATTGACGCTCAAGCGGCCAAGGTTTCCGGCTGCCACGACTACAACGATCCCGCTCTTCCAGGCCGACTCTACTGCCTGGCAAAGAGGATCCTGGGTGTAGCTAACAAAAATTCCGCGGCCCAAAGAAAGATTGATGACGCGGATGTTGTAGGTGTTCTTCAACGAAATGGCTGCCTGGATGGCTGCGATCACGGTGCTGTCATTGCCGGAGCCGTTCAGGTCCAGAGCGCGAAGGTCGATCAGGTTTACGCCGGGCGCTACGCCTTCATACTGCCCGCCGGAGAGCGATCCATTGCCACCGATAATTCCGGCGACATGGGTGCCGTGACCGTACAGGTCGTACTTGGCGCCACTGGAGTTGCTGGTCGCGGTTCCGGTGAAATCCTGGTGATACACCACGCGCGAGTTGCCGTTCCCATCCCAGAGATCGGGATGGTTATCGTTGATGCCGCTATCGATCACGGCGACGCCGACCCCGGCTCCGGTATAACCGGAATTCCAGGCCGAGGACACGCCAGTGGCGTCGTTGGTGAGATCGTCCATGACATTCATGGGATGATCGATGGTCACCGACGTGATCTCGGGGTCAGCCTCAAGGGCGGGCAAGGCGCTGACTGGGATCGTAAACGAGGCGCCCCGGACAATATTCAGCTTGGCGTGGAGTCGACCGCCTCGGCTCTGCATCGAGGCGAAGTGCGCCGCGGTGGGCACTTGCCGGTACTGCACGATGACCCGCACCGTCTGGCCCTTTGCGGTTCCCTGATGAGCCCTGGCCAGGAGGCTGGAGAGCTCCGGAGCGATACGGAAGGATACTGCGGGATGGTTTCCAGCCGGACTAGTCCAGCGCTGTCCGAATGCCATGCCGGTGGCCAGCACGAGCGCGATGCTCAGGCGTTTGCCCCAGGCCGCGCTATGTCTCTGGCCGCGTGCTGCCGGTTGGTGTGATCTTTTTTTACGCACCATAAATTCACCCTTCTTTCTCGAATGGGGGAACGACGAAGCTTCAAACGCATGATCTCCTTTGCACGGGAGCGGCCAATCGGGACCCCGTAAGTGATTGAAGGCAATGGGGATGATCTACGCGCGAGGGCTTGCGGTTGGGTCACACTGTCCTGCCCCCAGGGGCGTGGGACAGTCTGTCTCACATGGGCGAAGGGGTGACCTGAGTGTGTCGATCTCTGTTACCTGTGGTTTGGATTGGGTTGGAGTTGACCGCAGCGTCGTGGGAGAGTGAGGAGATGCCGGATTGCCTAGCTCAATTCGTACCAGAAGCGGCTGCACGCTTCTGTGCCGGCGCCAATGGCAGCCTCGGCAGGGCCGCCATCAGGCGCTGAGTATAGGCGTTCTGAGGACTCGTGAGAACCTGCGCAGTGGCTCCCGATTCCACGATCTGGCCCTCATGCAGAATTGCGATGCGGTCGCAGATCGCGACCACCGAGGCCAGATCATGCGAAATGTAGAGGATGGACATTCCCGTAGTGCGGTTCAAGTCGCGAAACAGCGCGAGAATCTCCGATTGCGTAATCACGTCGAGAGCGCTGGTGGCCTCATCGGCGATCAGCAGGGCGGGGCGATGCATCACGGCCATGGCAATCAGCACACGCTGCGCCTGCCCAACACTCATCTGCGAAGGGTCCTTGCGCAGGAATTCGTCGCTCGCCGGCAGGCTCACGCTGGCTAGCGCGCCGCGGATGGCGGCGTCGCATGCCGTGCCTGGACCCGAGGAATGCGCCTGCCAGGCTTCCTTCAACTGGGTTCGAATCTTCAGCGCCGGATTGAGCGATGAAAGCGGGCTCTGCAGCACCAGCGCGATTTTTCGTCCGCGCAATCCACGCAGTTCGCGCTCGGGGAGTTTCAGCAGGTCGCGACCCTCGAATTCGATGACGCCAGTCGGCTCAGCTCTCTTCCGATCGAGGAGGCCCAGAATCGCCAGCGCCAGCGTGCTCTTACCCGACCCGCTCTGCCCGACGAGGCCGAGCACTTCTCCCTGGCGGATCTGCAACTCCACAGCGCGCAGCACAGGAGGCTTGCTGCCATAGCGCACCGAAAGGCGTGCCGCGAGAACAAGTTCGTGTTGGCTGCGGTTGTCCATTCTTGGTGCGCCTCTGTGGTTAAGGTTTCAATCTCGGGGTCTGCGCAAATCCGGATCAGCTACTTCACCGAAAGGCGCTCGACGTTCCAGTAAGTCTGTGGCACCAGGATCACGGGCGACGCGCCTTGCACGCGAGTCGCGACCGCCGACAGCGCGTTGCGATTCACGAGATAAATGAACGGCGCCTGCTCTACGGCAATCTCCTGCACGCGATCAAAACTCTGTTTGCGTTTCGTGGCGTCGGCGGAAGAAGCCTGCTGGCGCATGAGTTTATCGATCTCCGCCTCCCACGCGGTTTCCGGCGCCTTCTCCGACGGGTTCCACTGGTGATGGTCCGACGAGGTCCGCCAGACATTCATCTGCTCGCTGGGGTCGAGTCCAACGTTAGTCAAGCCCAGCAGAATGGCCTCGTAGTCGAAGGTCTGCGTCATGCGCTCAATGAGGGAAGGGAAGTCGAGAGTGACAACATTTACGCGAACGCCGATCTTCTGCAGGTCTTCCTGAATCATGGTGGCCATGCGCTCGCGGTATTTATTGCCGGAGTTGGTGATCAACGAAAAGACGACCGGGTTTCCGTCTTTATCTTTGAGGGAGCCGTTTTCGAGACGGAAGCCGTCACTCTGCAAGGATTTCAGAGCCGCGTCGGGCGCATAGGGCTCGGCTTTCAGATTGGCATTGAACCAGAACTTGTTGGCTGGCGATACTGGACCCACGGCTGGCTGGGCGTGTCCGCGAAATACGACTCGAGCCAGGTCTTCGCGATTAATGGCGTCCGAGATGGCGCGGCGGAAGCTGGCTGAGCGGAACCAGATCTTCTTGTAATCAGGCAACGGCGACTTGGCGACCTGGTTAAACCACATCTGCTCGCTGTCGATAGAGGGGCCGGCATCATGCGCGACCTGGGGAGAGGTCGCTTCCAGTTTGTCGAAGTACTCGCTGTCGAGCGAGTTGATCAGGTCAATTTCGCCGCGCTTGAAGCGCAGCATTTCGACATCGCGGTTGGCCTGAATGTCGAGGCGGATCGAATCGAGATAGGGTAGTTTCCGCCCCTGAGCATCGGTCTTCCAGTAGTTCGGATTCCTGTTCAACAGGACTGTAGCGCCGGGTTTGTAATCGGCGACCACAAACGGGCCGAGCACCGCCATTTCTTTTTTCGGAGAATGCGCCGAGAGAATGGCCACCTGATCGAACTGCCGGTCCAGTCCTGCCACTGGCGCGGGAAACGTAATTGAAATCTGCAGGGGAGAGAGGATCTGGATCTCCACGTTTCCCGGTCCTGAACGGAAGGCATCTCCGGTTGGGGAATGGAGCGCGGGATCCATCAACTGCCGCACGGTGTAGGCCACATCGTCGGCGGAGAACGGGGTACCGTCGGAGAAAGAAATCCCACGGCGCAGTTTGAACGTGATCTGCTTGCCGTCTTTTGAAACCTTCCAGGACTGCGCCAGTTCCGGCTCCAGAGCCTGTGTCTGCCGATTCAGACGCAGCAGAACACCGCCGGTCAGATAGCGGATTGCCACCGAGGCATCGTCCTCCACCTTCAGCGGATCGAAGGTCTTGGGCTCGGAACGCAGGCAGAACCGCAACTCGCCTTGGGCCCAGGCCGAGGCGGCCAGAATTCCGCAGCCGATCGCCGCTACTAAGATTGCTTTCCGGAATGCTTTTGCCATCATTACTGCCGACCTTCCCCGGAGGTTCGTCATATCGACGACTCCTCCTGCCTCGAAAGAACAAATTGAAACGATGTGACCACCACGACCAGCAGTACCAGCGGTACGAACTTCCAGGGCTCTTCGCCCACCGAGACCAGGCCTTCCAATTCCTTCAACAAACTTCCCCACGAGGGCATGGGCTCAGCTACGCCCAGGCCGAGAATTCCGAGATTTGCCTCGCTCAAAATGAACGCCGGAATCGAAATCCAAAACTGCGCATAGAGCACCGGCTTCAAGTTTGGCAGCACATGCATCCAGAACAATCGCGGTCCGCGAATGCCGGAGGCTCGCGCCTGGCGCACAAAATCGGAATCGCGCAACGACGTCGCGGACGCACATAACACACGCGCCGAACTGGTCCAGCCCAGCAGGCCCAACAGCAGGAATGTGACCACTACCGAGAACAGTGGCGACACATTGAGCGGCATTACGGCTCGAACCGTGATCAGCAGGAACAACCAGGGCATCGACAGAAACAGATCGGTCACCGCCATGGCGCCGCGGGCCCACGCTCCGCCCAGGTACCCGGTGAGGCCGCCCACCAGCGCTGCCATCAGAGTCGAGAGCAAGGCTGCAGCCGGGGCCATGAGCAACGAGATCCGAGTTCCATAGAGCACGCGCGCCAACCGATCGCGGCCAATGTCATCGGTTCCCAGCCAGTGCCGGCGGGATGGAGCCGCGTCGGGAACCTCCCGATATTGTTTGGCGTATCCTGCCGGGGCCAGCCAGTTTGCCGCCAATGAGACACTTACCACGAGCAGCAAGACTGAACAGGCCACGCTGCGCCAGATATTCTTGCTGGAGAAAAGACCTCGCAGGCCGTTCATACCTCCTGGCCTTGAAGGATACTTCCGATTAGATCGGCTCCTGAATTGACGAACAAGGTAACCAGCGTCACCAGGATCGTGATGTTCATCAGCAACGGCAGATCGCGCGCCAGGGCTGCCTGCCAGGCCAACTGGCCGACGCCCGCCAGACCGCACAAAGCCTCCACCGGAATCGCCGCGCCAATTGCGATGCTCACCGAGACACCGGCGAGTGCCAGCAACTGTGGACCGGCCACCGGAACCACGTGCCAGAATAAAATCCGTAATTCGCCCAGCCCCCTGGAACGGGCGGCCATGACGTGCGGCAGGGAATAGGCCTTTGCCAGCAGATTACGGGCATAGCGATAGACCTGGGGAAATACAATGAGCGCGACGACCAGCGCTCCGGGCACATTCCACAGCACCGACAACAGCGCCAGAACGGCGGCGGGAATACAAAGAAACATTCCACTGATCGCCGTGGTTGCCGCGTCGTAAGCCGACGCTCGCAGCCACGCCGCGCTGAGCGCGAGCGCCATGGCAACGGACCAGCTCAACAGGAGGCCAATCCCCACCAGGCGCAGGGTGAGCGGAGCCCGCTGGCGCAGCAAGCGATTCACCGGCTGCCCCAGTGAAATCGAAGTTCCCAAGTCACCGTGAATCGCCTGGTGCAATGAGTGAAAGTAGAAGCGGAGGATATTGTGTTGTTCGAGCCTGACCTGGCGCAGAGCCTGAAGGCTCTCGGAATTCAAATGGGGATCGAGCTGCTCTTCATCCGCATCGAAGCCCGGCGCGAGCCGCACCAGCGCCGCCGAGAGCAGCCCGCCCAGCAGAGCCGTCGCCAGCAGGATGAGCCCATGCCGCGCGATTCTCTTGAGTATGGGCATGGATTCTCCTAGTTCGCCGCGGCCCGGTTGGATTTGGTTTCGGCGGCGATAGCCTCGGCGTGGTGAGTCTGTTTCATCGAATACATTCTGCGGTCGGCCTCGGCCAACAGCCGTTCCACATCGAAGCCATCTTCCGGACAAAATGCCATGCCCACGCTCAGCGTGATGACCTCGCGGCCGCACACATGGCGCCCAGACTCGATCGCCGCCTGGTTCAACCGGTCCGCTTTTTCTTTCGCCGCCTCCGCCGTGAGACCGGGAGCGGTAATCACAAATTCGTCCCCGCCCATGCGGGCAACATAGTCATACCCGCGGCAGACTTCTTTCAGACGGGTCGTAAACTCGCGGAGCAGCTTGTCGCCTTCAAGGTGGCCAAACGAATCGTTGATCTGCTTGAACCCGTCAATGTCGCAGACCAGCACCGCCAGTTGCGTCGTCATGCGCCGGCATCGCGCCACCTCCTGCGCCAGGTGGACAAAGAGTGAGCGCGCGTTGGGCAGTCCCGGCAGATAATCGGTGGTGGCTGAGCTCTCCGCCTGCTGATACTTCAGGGCGTTCTCCACCGACAGTGCGACCTTCGACGCCACCGCCAGCAGGATTCGCAAATGGTCGGGGGTGAAGGCATCGCGGTTGGCGTGGTACATGGCCAGCACGCCGACAACGCCGTTCAAGCCTTCGAGCGGCACCACCAATGCCGACTGCAGCGTGGTGTGTTTTGCGGGATCGACCACATACCCGGCTTCTACCTGCGGATTGCCGTTCACGATAGGCTTGCAGTTTTCCGCCACCCATCCGCACAGTCCCTCGCCCACGCGAATTTTCAACGACGACAGCATGCGGAAGTTCTCTCCGCTCACCAGTTCCGGCAGCAACCAGCCGTTCCGGTTCACGAAGACCGCGATCGAATCGTAGGGAATCATGCGCCGCAGCCGCATGGAGAGGACAGACAAAGTCTCGCTCAAACTCAGCGACACGCCTAAATCCTGGCTAAGCTCGAACATGGTCTGCGCCTCCTGCCGCGCGGAGGCAATGGAGCTCAGGAAGTCGTTGTCCACCGGTCCGTGGGTGGGGTCGGTGCGCTCGAATCCCGTCGCTGGAGCCATACCACGCTCCACGCGAACTGTCTTGGAGAGGCCGGGAGCGCCCGTATCCTCCGACATCTGCGCCATGCGCTCCAGCTCCACATAACGGCCCTGAAGAATTTCGACCACGCGCGGGTCGAACCATGTGCCGGATTTATCGATAACCTTGGCCATTGCTTCGCCCAGCGGCAGCGCCGGACGATACTGGCGGTGGGAAGCGAGGGCATCGAGACAGTCCACGGCCGCCAGAATCCGCGCTCCGATGGGAATCGCTTCGCCTGCCAGACCCTCGGGATACCCGGTGCCATCCCAACGCTCGTGATGCGAGCGCACGATGGGTGCGACTGGATAGGGAAACGCAACCCGGTCCAGGATCTCAGCCCCCACCAGGGGATGGACTTTCATTTTTTCGAACTCTTCCGGGGTCAGGCGTCCGGGTTTGTTGATGATCTGCTCCGGCACCGCGAGTTTTCCAATATCGTGTAACAGCGCGGCTGCCCTCAGGGCTTCAATCTCGTCGTCATTCAGTTGCAGTTCCCTGGCCACGGCCACGGCATACGTACGCACCCGCTGCAGATGAGTGTGGGTGGTGTGGTCCTTGGCCTCAATGGCTAAAGCCAGCGCCTCGATGGTGCGCATGTTCAGGGACGCGATCTCTTCCACGTGCCGTTTTTCTACTTCAACCCGGTCCTTCTCCGCTTCGAGGCGGCCGAGATACAGGCGGTAGGAGCGGTAGACCCAGTAAATCAACGGCAGCACCAGTAGAGATGTTTCCCATCCCGCCGACCGGTTCACGATTCCTACCAGCCCCACCGCGGCGGCGCCGACCAGAGAGTAG
>VFSW01010457.1_pt1 | contig 13139 bp, 13 predicted proteins | sample 5358111 | NCBI WGS metagenome assembly VFSW01 (sample SAMN11554181, study PRJNA540505) | mine drainage metagenome | isolation source: sediment from site ElyBrook_90M | place: USA: Ely Copper Mine, Vershire, VT | collected 2017 | reverse complement strand
CGCACCCTGCCCAACATGGACCTGGCTTCCGTGGGCTGCGCCATCCAAAATATGGGGCGGGGGGCCCGCGCAGAGGGGGTGGGATTGGGATGGGTATCGTTTTTTGACCCGGTAGCCCTTGGCCAAATTCTGGTATTGCCGGAAGGAGCGCAACCTGTGGCATTGTTGTGTATCGGTCAGGTGGCCGAATTCTACCCCCGCCCCATGCTGGAAAGCAGTGGCTGGGGACAGCGTTTGCACCTCCAGGACATCCTCTTCGACAATCGATGGCCTGAGGGGACGGGGGGCACGCCCGCCTCCTACTGAGCTCCCAAATGACCAGCCTCCTGACCCAACCCGCCTGCCTCGTGAGCTTTGCCCTGCTCCTCGATGGCCTACTGGGCGAGCCCCGACGCTGGCATCCTCTGGTAGGCTTTGGCCATTGGGCACAGCAACTGGAACAGCGCTACTACGCGCCCTCTCGTACTCGGGGGATGATCATCCTTGCCCTGACCCTCGGCCCACCTGTCAGCCTTGCCTGTGCCTTGCGTCATCTGCCTGGGCTGTGGGGTCCCGCGTTTTCCCTCTGGACCCTGTATTTTGCCTTAGGTCTGCGCAGCCTCCATGATCATGTCCGTCCCATTCGCCGGGCTCTCGAATGCGCCGACGAAGAAACCGCACGACGAGCTACCGCCGCCATCGTCAGCCGAGATGCTGCCACCCTGTCCATCGTACCTGCTACCTGTGAATCGGTTCTGGAAAACGGCAATGACGGCGTCTTTGGTGCCCTATTCTGGTTTTTTGTCGGTGGCGCTCCCGGCGTCATCCTGTACCGCCTGGCCAATACCCTGGACGCCACCTGGGGCTATAAATCTCCCCGCTATCTCCAGTTCGGCTGGGCTGCTGCACGCCTCGATGATGTCCTCAACTGGATTCCTGCACGCCTCACGGCATTGACCTATGCCCTGCTGGGACAGATTCGACCCGCTTTGCACTGCTGGCATCGGCAAGCCCCGTTGTGGGACAGCCCCAACGCCGGACCGGTGATGGCAGCCGGAGCCGGAGCACTGTGTATTCGTCTGGGGGGGCGGGCGCAATATGGGGGTGAATGGCATGATCGTCCGCTGCTGGGTTGCGGCCTTGAACCGACAAGGACAGATATCGACCGCAGCCTGTCTTTGGTGCGCCTGGGAGCTATCCTCTGGTCCCTGCTGGCCTTGATCGTTGCCTTTACCCCGCCACTTTGGCAGTGGGTTCAGCATGCTTGAACACGGCGGAAATCTGACCTTGGCCATGCACCGCTATGGACGCCCTGAAGGACGTTGGCTCGATCTCAGTACCGGCATCAATCCCCACGGCTGGCCGGTTCCGCCCATTCCCCCGGAATTGTGGCAACACTTGCCCACCGCACCCGATGCCCTCGAAGAATCAGCCTGCCGCCATCTGGGGTTTCCCCAGGTATTGGCGGTGGCAGGAACCCAGGCCGCCCTGCAAAAGCTTCCCTCCCTGCGCCCCCGCAGTCGTGTTGCCGTGCAAGCGTTGAGTTACGCAGAGCACGCGGCGTGCTGGGAACAACAGGGGCACGAAGTCATCCGCTGGTCTCCCGGACAAGATCTGAGCGGCGTGGATGTGCTGGTGGTGGTCAATCCCAATAATCCCACGGGACACGTGCAGGAGCTACACCAGTTATGGCTGTGGCATGCCCAACTGTCCCAGCATGGCGGCTGGCTGATTGTGGATGAAGCATTCATGGATGCCACCCCCGAAGACAGCATGCTCGCCTCCTTACCCTCTTTTGCACGCAAGGAACTCCCTCACGGATTGATCGTGCTGCGCGGTCTGGGCAAATTTTTCGGTTTGGCGGGAGCCCGAGTCGGCCTGGTCGGAGCCAACCCCGTCTTGCTTCATTCCCTGGAGGAAGCGTTGGGACCCTGGCCGGTCAGCGGACCATCGCGCTGGCTGAGCAATCTGGCCCTGCAAGATATTTCCTGGCAAGAATCCATGCGTCACAGACTTCATAGAGAAAGCGAGCGCTTACACACCTTGCTCACCCGAGGAGGATTCCCACCCCACGGAGGCACCGCCCTATTTCAATGGGTCGTTACTTCCCAAGGGAACGCTCTGCACGACCACCTGGCCCGTCACGGTATCTGGGTACGCCATTTTGCTGCGGCCTACGGTCTGCGCTTTGGCCTTCCGGCCGACGAACCCTCATGGCAGAGACTGACGGATGGACTCTGCGCTTTTTCTGGCGGAGCACAGCGATGAAAATATTTCACCCCATGAACCGTGCCCGCACCCTGATGATTCAAGGCACCACCTCAGACGCGGGGAAAAGCACCGTAGTGGCCGCCCTGTGTCGCTGGTTGTTGCGTCAAGGAATTGACGTGGCCCCTTTTAAACCGCAAAACATGGCGCTTAACAGCGCCGTCACTGCCGAAGGCGGCGAAATTGGCCGGGCTCAAGCCCTGCAAGCGGTGGCCTGCGGCCTTCTCCCCCATACCGACATGAATCCGGTACTGTTGAAACCCGTCACCGATCAGGGAGCGCAAGTCATCATTCAGGGAAAAGCGGTCACGCAACTGAATGCCCAGTCCTACCATCACTATAAGCCCCTGGCCCAGGTGGCGGTACTTGAATCCCACGCCCGTCTGGCCCACCAATACTCCGTCATTGTGGCGGAAGGAGCGGGGTCCCCCGCCGAAATCAATCTACGGGAAAATGACATTGCCAACATGGGCTTTGCCGAAGCGGTAGACTGCCCAGTCCTATTGGTGGCTGACATCGAACGCGGTGGCGTGTTCGCCCATATTGTCGGCACCCTGGAATTGCTCAGCCCTTCAGAAAGGAAGCGAATCAAAGGCTTCATCATCAATCGCTTTCGTGGCGATCTTGCTCTGCTCCAACCCGGAATCCACTGGCTGGAACAGAAAACCGGGCTCCCCGTTCTCGGCGTATTACCGTACCTGCACGATCTTCTGCTTGATGCCGAGGATGCCCTTCCCGATAAAGCATCCACCAACGCCTCATTTCATGTGGCCATCCCAGCTTGGCCACGCATTTCCAACCATACCGACTTCGATGCCCTGCGTCTCCATCCGGCTGTTCAGGTGTCCTTCGTCCGCGAAGGACACCCTTTTCCGGCGGCAGACCTCATCTGCCTACCCGGATCCAAGGCCGTAGCCGCCGATCTGTCGTGGTTGCGCGCTCAAGGATGGGAATATGCCATACAACGGCACCTACGCTATGGCGGCAAGGTCATCGGCCTCTGTGGCGGATTCCAAATGCTGGGAACATGGCTACACGACCCCCTCGGACTCGAAGGGCCACCAAGCTCTACACCTGGGTTGGGTTACTTCGATATGGAAACCCGCCTTGACCTAGACAAAATTCTGCTCCAGCGCCATGGCCACTTCAGTGGGGCAACCTGTGCGGTCAGCGGCTATGAAATCCATGCGGGGCGCAGCACGGGTTCTGCTCTGACGCATCCAGCATTTTTTCTAGAGCCGGTCCATGTCACCTCGGCCATTTCAGCCCCCCCTTCCCTCGAGCCCGAAGGATCCCTGAGCCAAGATGGACAAATCCTTGGCACCTATCTGCACGGCATTTTCGACACTCCCGCCGCCTGTTCCGAACTTTTAGCCTGGGCAGGTCTGGTTACCCAACATAAAACCCCAGACCGCGAACATCAGCGTGAGCATGACCTGAACCGGTTGGCCGACATCGTAGACCAACATCTGGACCGCCATGCTCTGCTGTCCATCCTGAATCTTCCAGGTGCTGCACGCCCCATCTTCCCAAACTCCGCCTCTATCCCCGCTGGAGGATGAACGTTATTGCTTGGTGCGACAGGTCTTGATACCAAAAGGCACATAGGCGGGGCACCAGCCAATGGCTCCCGTCAATAGGGGGACCACTCCGATCCAACCCCATGCTCCCACGGTATGCGTTGCCGCCAAAGCCACCAACACCAGACCCACGACGATACGCAACCCCCGATCCATCCCACCGACATTGCAGTTCATGATTCGTTACTCCTGTTAAATAAGATCCCTATGTCTCATAGACCAACAAGTCCATTCTAGGTTCATATGGCTTTCGAGTCTGTAACTTAAGTCACATCAGCTCAACCGATGGATCGGTTACCTCCCTCCGCCAGTTGACGCAGACCTACAGGATCGCATATCTCGACAGGAATAGTCTGCGCCCATGGAGAAGTCGCACTTTGCTCCACCAAAATGCCACAGGCACAGGAGGTTGCCATGCTCAACATCAACTATTCGCGCGCCACAGAGAAAAAAGGCACTGCGGTAAAAAATCCTTTCCGAGGAACGAAGTCATTGAACTACCGGTATCAAAAAGGAAGCATTCTAAGCAACTTTTCCTTTCTATACATTTTGGCTTTGGGTTTTCTGGTGTATTTGATTCGGGCCATCAATGCTGGGTTCTGATCCTCTAGGAGGTTTGCAGAACAAACCGCCGCTTTCTCTTTCACTCCCCCAATCAGCCGATATCGCGCAAAAGATCGGGATCATTGTCTGAGCTTTCAAAGCGAACAGTGGATCCGCGGCACGGGCTGCGCAGAAAACCGCACTCGCGCCCCCCGTTCCTCTATCCCGATGGAAACCGCACGCCCTCCATAGATGGCCTGTTTAAGCCAGACTTTTTCTTCCTCCAGCGCCAGCTCCCCCGTAATCGTGCGGTACCACACCTTCTGGACAGCATCCCATCGATATTGTCGTGCTTTGAGGAGATCCTTGGTATCGAAGGCCGCGTTCACCGCAAATACCACATAACCCGTGTCCGACAAGCGTTCAAGAATCGGTTTTAACCCAGGCTTTCCTGAAATGGGTAAAGGGTGCGAGAGAATCTCCAGAAGCGCCTGACAATCTTCCTCAGCCCGGTGAGCCTCATAGAAAAACCCCATCCGATAGGCAATATAGTCAAGTTTGCGTGACCCCAAATGCTCTCCTTCCCAATCGATATCCATCAACGAACATCCCCAGGGCAAGGAAGCAAATAACGGCAAGCGACGTTCCAGAAACGGACGGTCAAAAGCTGCATTATGGGCAATCACGATCTGGGCATCGGCGACCAGTCGAGTCACTCGTAACTCATCCAGACGCTGTCCTGCCACCATGGCATCGGTAATTCCCGTCAGCCGAGTGGTCTCTGCACTCAGCGCCATACCGGGATCGTCCAAACCCCCATAGGATTCCATGATACGAATGGGTGCCCCACTCAAAGGATCAAACTCGAAAGCCACGACACCGACTTCAATGATCTTGTCTCTAGCAGAGTCCAGCCCCGTAGTCTCAGTATCGATCACGACCCCCTTTGCCAAAGCACCGCAGGGAGCTGCGGAAAATTCAGTCCGGTACTTGAGTCGGCGCAAGACTTTGTAATCGGGGTGAGCTGCCAGCACCGTGGCCAGTTGTTCTATATCCATTGAATTCATTTTCCGGAAAGGTTGAAAATCAATTTGCCATTGTGCCCCACTTTCCCCTTTGAATACATCATCAGCCTTTCTCGTTTGAGAGATTCATGGAAAAATCAGCGCTGAAGCGCGAGCGGAAAAACCCTGCTCCAAGCCAAAACAGAAAACGCTCTGGTTACGGTAGAATTGGCAGGGAAAGCACTCAATGACTGGCAGCGGAGGGTAGATGGATAAATTGACGCATTTTGATGCGGCAGGAAGAGCTCGGATGGTCGATACTTCGATGAAAGAGCATACCCAGAGACAAGCGATTGCCAGCGGGATTTTACGACTTCACCCAACAACACTCGAGCGAATTCAGGATAACTCTTTAAAAAAAGGAAATGTGTTGGCTGTGGCTGACATTGCGGCAGTGCAGGGGGCAAAACGGACGGCCGAATGGATTCCGTTGTGCCATTCATTGCCACTTCAGGGAGTCGGCGTGGCTTTTGAAGCTGACTCCCATATCGATTCCGCTGGGTTCGCCGCCCTTAAAGTTCAGGTGACCGTTCGCTGCACCGGGCCCACGGGAGTGGAAATGGAAGCACTGTGCGCGACCAGTGCTGCCCTACTCACGGTGATTGACATGTGTAAATCCATTGACCGCGAAATGTGGATAGAGCGGATTCAACTTGAGGAAAAAACCGGCGGAGTAAGAGGGAATTGGCAAAGAACACACGCGACACATTCTGCGGAGTAATGAGCATAACCATGGTTAACATACTGTTATTTGGTCCCATTGCGGAAAAGATTGGTCACAGGACCCTAGAATACGGGTATCGTCCAGCTTTAAAGTTGCATGACCTACTGCTAAAGGTGACCGAGGACTACCCGCAAATATCCCAAGAAATCAACTGTATTGCAGTCAATCAATGTGTCACCAAAAATATGGGCCACGAACTCACCGATGGTGATGAAGTTGCTTTGATGTCCAGATTTTCTGGCGGCTGATTGAATCAGCCCCTCTAACTTTCATGAAAGGTTGAGCATGCGTTACTTTTGTGATCAAACCCTATGACCCCTATCCATCCTGCCGTCCGCTTAGAAAACGATGATTTTTTGGTAGACCATGAATTGTCTGCGCTGCGTGCCGTATCCCTATCCATTGGAGGAATTGCCACTTTTGTGGGTTATGCCAGGGATCGTTCCCGCGAGCATCACGTCACCCATCTGATTTTCGAAGCCTATGAATCCATGGCTTTAACCACCCTTCAGCAATTGCGCGATGAGGCCTTGATAAAATTTGGGGTACTCGAAGTGCGAATCATTCACCGACTGGGCCACATTGCGAGTGGACAGCAAATCGTTTTCATCGGGGTCGCAGCGCAACATCGCGCTCCGGCACTGGAAGCCTGTGCCTGGTTGATCGATACGTTGAAACAACAAGTCCCCATCTGGAAAAAGGAAGTGACTGCCGAGGGAGTTGAATGGGTCACGTCACACCCATAAACGGCATGCATCGCTGTCCTCCCACGACATTTCCCCCATGATCACAGACTGTACCGCCATCATTCTGGCTGGAGGTCATTCAACCCGAATGGGCAGGGATAAAGCCATGATACCCCTGGGTGAACAAACCATGATCCAGCACGTCATTCAAGCCATGGAACCCCTGTTTGGCCGTGTCCTGCTCAGTGTTCGCGCTCCACGGGACGACCTCGGCGTACCACAAGTATGCGACCATCAAGGCGCTCAGGGTCCGTTGGCCGGACTGACATCGGCGATGGCACAAACGACGACTTCCTGGGTTTTTGCCATTGCTTGCGACATGCCTTTTGCCCGCCCCCCCGTGATCACCCACGTGGCTTCATTACGCTCGGGGCATCAAGCGGTCGTACCGGTGATTCACCGCCATCCGCAACCCCTGCTGGCTTTTTACTCCTGCGCCTGTTTGCCCCAATTCCGCGCCAGTCTCGCCAGCGGAAATTACAGTATCCTGGCTGCGCTCAATTCCCTGAACGTTCGTTTCGTACAAGAGGATGAAGTCGCTTTGCATGATCCTACGCTCCATAGTTTTTTTGATATTGACACCCCCTCCGACCTCCTCCGGGCCGGAACCATACTCAACCCCACGACCGCGACAATCCCCTCGCTTTAGCCATGGGGAGGTTTAGATCGTGACACTCGAATTTACGGGAAGTTACAACAAAACCGCAGCTTTTTGGAGTGCAATGTAAACCCCAATACCAAAAGGCGTTCCTACGGCCAGCCAAGCGAGAATACCGAGCAGACCGAAAGTGCCACGGGCGGCTTGTTGAGCATTTCCTTTTATGAATTCTTCATGCTGGAGTGATCGCTCCCGCGCCAGTTCCAGTTCACTCATGTGATGACGGGGGTTGACTGGGCGCACCAGAAGATTACATACCAAGCCTACCAACAAGAGACCAGCCAGAATGTGCAACGTACCATCGTAAATCAATTGGTGCGGCACACCTGCATCGATTTGTTGCTGACGCAATGTGGACAGGAGAAAAGGGCCCGCAATCCCAGCCACCGACCAGGCTGTCAGCAGACGCCCATGAATCGCGCCGACCATCTGGGTCCCAAAAAGATCCGCCAAATAGGCTGGCACGGTAGAAAACCCCCCACCATACATGGTCAGAATCAAACATACTGCCAAAACAAACAGGGCGGCACTGCCACCGTGCCCGAGGACCGGTAATAAAAAATAAAGCCCCATACCAAGGGTGAAAAACAACACATAGGTGATTTTTCGGCCAATCAAATCCGAAATCGAAGCCCAGAACAACCGTCCAAGACTATTGAAGAGGCTGATCAAACCGACCAGTCCCGCCGCTGAGGCGGCAATGGCGGATTTTTGAGCGGTGGTGAGATCTGACAAGGTGGAGACCCCAATCAATTTGGCTCCAAATACATCCTGCAACATAGGACTGGCCATGGAAATCACCCCAATGCCTGCCGTCACGTTGAGGCAGAGTACCGCCCAGACCAACCAGAATTGAGGGGTTTGCCAAGCTTTATCGAGGTGAACGTGACCATGGGTGATCATGGTGCTGTTAGTCGGAGCAGGGGGAACCCAGCCTGTGGGTTTCCAACCGGAGGGGGCAATTCTGAAGCCAAACGCTCCCAGAGACATCACGACAAAGTAGAGCATACCCATGACGATCAAGGTCATAGCCACGCTGGAAGTCGTGCCATTGGCACTAAAATTTTTCATCAACGCCACGGCGATGGGCGCCCCAATCATGGCTCCGCCCCCATAGCCCATGATGGCAAACCCTGTCGCCATACCGCGTCGATCCGGAAACCATTTGATCAGGGAGGAAACGGGGCTGATATAACCCAGCCCCTGACCGATCCCACCGAGAATGCCACAACCCAGCCACAACAACCAGAGTTGGTGGATCATGACCCCTATTCCTCCGAGGATCAAGCCACCTCCCCAGCACAGCGCCGCGATGAATCCTGCCTTGCGTGGCCCCGCATGTTCCAGCCAACCGCCAAACAAGGCGGCGGAGATACCGAGCATGGCAATGAACATTTCAAAGGTAGGAGTGACCAGAGGAACGGTCCAATTACAGGAAGTGGTAAACGCCATATCGATCCAGCTCAAATTTTTGCAGCTGTCCGAATTGGTTCCGGTCAGAAGTTTGCTCATGGGCAACCAGAACACCGAAAACCCGTAAGCCATCCCGATACACAGGTGAATCGCGAGGGCAGCAGGGGGGACCATCCAGCGATTGAAATCGGGACCCGCGACGGAATTTTCCCGTGCCAGGATTTTCCAGTTCATGTTTTTTCTCCTCGTTTTATATTTTATTGATGAAACGACTAGAACTTCACAGGGACTATTTTTCGGCTATTTGGTAAAACCACTCGCATATCACCCGTGGTAGCTGGCCACTTCATGATCCAGATCAACCACGGCTAATTGCATAATTTCTTTTAGCTCTCCAGAGCCCGCAATTTTAATATAGGCAAGCAAAGCTGATTTCATGCGGCTTTCCCAATAATGGTTGATATGATCTGCAGCATCACGAATGGCCTTTTGGCGATCAGGCATGGCTTCAAAAAAACTGCCGATGTCATTGGCCATACGAATCAAAGTCTCGGGGTGAGTGGAGCTATGGGGAGAGATCATGATATTTCCTATCAGGGACTCGAGGGATGAGGAGACGTTCTGGGTGGCTGTAAACCCCATGACGACCAGAGCGAGCATAGCCTATCAGCGTCAAGTGGTAGGATTCCGCCATGCGGATGGCCAGTGCTGAAGGGGCGGATACGGCAATGACGATGCCGATCCCCATCTGAACCGATTTTTGGACCATTTCATAACTGGCGCGACTGGTGATCAGGACGGCTCCCTGAGTAAAATCCATCTTCAACCGGGCCAACCCACCCACCAATTTGTCGAGTGCATTGTGGCGCCCCACATCCTCTCGGCTCATCACGATCGCGCCTGCGTGACTCAGCCAGAATGCAGCATGGGTTGCACCACTGGCGGCTTGCAAAGGCTGATGCAGTGACATCTGGACCAGTGCAGCTTCGACGGCTTCAACGCTCAGCCGCAGCGTACTGGTAACCGCCGCCATGGGCCGAAATACCTGAGCAATGCGTTCTGCTCCGCACAATCCACAACCGGTGCGTCCTGCCAAATTCTGGCGTTTTCCCTCGAGGTTGGAAAACCTCCGGGAATCGATCTCGATCATGACGCGTATGCCATCACTATAGTGTTCGAGACGAATGTCGTGAATCTCTGCAGGATCTCGGACAATGCCCTCGGTCAGGGAAAACCCCACAGCAAAATCTTCCAGATCCTGGGGAGTGGTCAGCATCACCACGTGGGGAATGCCGTTGTACTCCAGTCCCACCGGTGTTTCTTCTACCACCTGATCAAGCACCGTAGAATAGCCACCCCCTTGCCAGCGTTCTACCCGTACTGTCTGGAGGGGAGGCTGAATCAACCGTGGTGGGGCATTCATGACGGCTATCCAGTCAGCACTGGGGGCTAGGTACAGATGCGCCAGAATCCAGAAGAGCCATTTGAGTCTCGTTGAATTCCTGATACTCTTTCTGCCACTCTGACATCTGTTTGACCTTCGTGACCTGCACCGCAGTAACTTTGTATTCAGGACAATTGGTGGCCCAATCGGAATTGTCCGTAGTAATCACATTACTACCCGATTCGGGAAAATGAAAAGTGGTGTACACCACACCGGGTTGCATACGCTCCGTAACCAATGCACGCAATACCGTTTCTCCCGCACGGGAGGTTATACCGATCCAGTCACCATTTTGAATACCCCGTTCGGCGGCATCGTCGGGATGCAGTTCCAGTCTGTCTTCCTCATGAAACAGGATGTTTTCAGTACGCCTTGTCTGGGCCCCCACATTATATTGGGACAGGATTCTCCCTGTGGTGAGAATCAGCGGGAAACGGCGCGAGACCTTTTCGCTGGTAGGAACATACTGGGTGATAATGAAGCGTCCTTTGCCCCGCACAAAATGGTCGATATGCATCAGCGGCGTACCCTCAGGATTTGCCTCGTTGCACGGCCACTGGACGCTGCCCAAACGGTCCAGCTTGTCATAGTTGACCCCAGAAAATGAAGGGGTCAGGCGGGCAATTTCATCCATGATTTGGGAAGGATGGGTGTAATGCATGGGATAACCCATGGCATTGGCAAGGGCCATGGTGACCTGCCAGTCGGCCAATCCCGCCTTGGGAGCCATGACTTGGCGCACCCGTGAAATTCGTCTTTCAGCATTGGTAAAAGTACCGTCTTTTTCCAGGAAACTTGAGCCCGGTAAAAAAACATGGGCGTATTTGGCCGTCTCATTAAGAAAAATGTCCTGCACCACCAAACAATCAAGGGAAGCCAAGGCCGCCGTTACATGATGGGTGTTGGGGTCGGACTGAACGATATCCTCACCCTCGCAGTAAAGCCCTTTGAACGAGCCGTCGAGCGCTGCATCAAACATGTTGGGAATACGCAGGCCGGGATCAGCCCGCAGTCCAACACCCCAGTCGCGTTCAAACGATTCACGAGTGACGTTGTCGGAAACATGACGATAACCGGGAAACTCATGGGGGAAAGAACCCATGTCACACGATCCCTGGACATTATTTTGCCCGCGCAGAGGATTGACCCCCACCCCTTCGCGTCCGATATTACCGGTGGCCATGGCCAGATTGGCAATACCAATCACGGCCGTAGACCCCTGAGCATGTTCGGTAACCCCCAGACCATAGTAAATTGCCGCATTACCTCCCGTGGCATACAGACGCGCAGCACCACGGACTTGTTCAGCCGACACTCCTGTTTGTGCCTGTAAAACCTCCGGGCTATTTTCCGGCTGACGGACAAAGTCACGCCAGACTTCAAAGGCAGCGATATCACAACGCTCCCGTATGAATTCTTCATTAACCAGACCCTCGGTCACAATCACATGGGCCAGTGCCGTGAGCATGGCCACATTGGTTCCAGGACGCAACTGCAAGTGATAGTCGGCCTTGATGTGGGTGGAATCCACCAGATCAATGACCCGAGGATCGATGATAATCAGACGAGCTCCCTGACGCAAACGTTTTTTGAGACGAGAGCCAAATACTGGGTGAGCATCCGTAGGATTGGCTCCCATCACCAAAATAACCTCGGCTTTGTCTACCGATTTGAATGTTTGGGTTCCAGCCGAAGTCCCATAGGTTTGTCCCAAACCATAGCCGGTGGGGGAATGGCACACCCGCGCGCAGGTATCCACATTATTGTTGTGAAAAGCGGCTCGCACCAATTTCTGGACCAGATAGGTTTCTTCGTTGGTACAGCGTGACGACGTGATCCCGCCGATTGAATCCACTCCGTACTTATCCTGGATTTGACGCAAACGGCTAGCGGCATAGCCAATGGCTTCGTCCCAGCTGACGGTGCGCCAGGGGTCGCTGATCTTGTCTCGGATCATGGGGCTGAGACGACGATCCTTGTGGGTCGCATAACCCCAGGCAAAACGTCCCTTGATACACGCATGGCCTTCATTGGCGCGCCCCTCTTTCCATGGCGTCATGCGCACCACCTGCTGGCCTTTCATATCCGCCTTGAAGGTGCATCCCACTCCACAGTAGGCACAAGTGGTGAGGATGCTGTGGTCTGGCTGACCTTCCTTGATCACCGACTTTTCCACTAAAGTGGCCGTGGGACAGGCGTTGACACAGGCTCCGCAGGACACACACTCCGATTCCATGAATGATTGACTCTCCCCCGCAGCCACTCGTGACTGAAAGCCACGCCCCGCAATCGTCAGAGCAAAGGTCCCTTGAACTTCTTCACAGGCGCGCACACAGCGATTGCAAACAATGCACTTGGAGGGGTCATAGGTAAAGTAGGGATTTGAACTGTCCTTCTGAGCTTGCAGATGATTCGCCCCGTCAAAGCCATAGCGCACATCCCGCAGACCCACGGTTCCTGCCATGGTTTGCAGTTCACAATCGCCATTGCTGGCGCAGGTGAGACAGTCAAGGGGGTGGTCGGAAATATAAAGCTCCATGACTCCGCGACGCAATTGTGCCAGTTTGGGTGACTGAGTACGGACCACCATGCCTGCTTCCGCCGGAGTGGTGCAAGAGGCCGGATAACCGCGACGACCATCGATCTCCACCAGACAGAGCCGACAAGTGAGTGTGATCACCGGATTTGATGGTCTGATTTTCAGGTTGGATGATGGGTTG
>VFSW01010456.1_pt1 | contig 13139 bp, 14 predicted proteins | sample 5358111 | NCBI WGS metagenome assembly VFSW01 (sample SAMN11554181, study PRJNA540505) | mine drainage metagenome | isolation source: sediment from site ElyBrook_90M | place: USA: Ely Copper Mine, Vershire, VT | collected 2017 | reverse complement strand
GATTTGGTAACGACCGGGGGCGGTGGCGGGGGCGGGGGCGCCACGTAAGCGAGCGGCACGACGGCCGCCGCAAGGTAGTTCACCGCATTAGCCGTTGCCGTTTCCGTCGGCTTGCCGCCGGGCTGGTTGAAATCTCCGAACGACGTTTCATTCTCTCCCGTTCCCGTTGCGGTATCGATAGTGCTATTGATGTAGGTCCCGTTCGTAGAGGCAAAGCTCATCGTCGTTGAAACGGCTTGCGAAAAGACGTCGAAGATAACCAAACTTTGCGGGGGGATTGGGGCCGCAACGACGGCCGAAATCGTAGATACCTCCGTGCCCGCGCTATTGGTAGAGGCCGAAGCGGCCGCCACGGGCGCCGACGACGGCACGTCTTCGGCAAGAACGGCAAAGACTCCGTTGCTCGAAGACGGCGCTACGAGCGTAAGCACGTCGGTAGCGTTCGTTTGGGTCGCGGCGGCCGTCCATGCGCAAACGAATTGCCCCGTCGAGCTATCAAACTCTTGCGTCTGTAGGGTGAATACGGAGCCTTCGCTATCGGAGGCGGTAACGGTCGTAGTCGTCGGCGCCGAAGCGATGCCGCCGAAGAAATCGACAACGAGGGTATCGCCTGCGTTGGTGCGCAGGGTAGCGTGATATGGCCCGGCGTAGGCGCCTCCCGTGATGGGAGAGACCGCCGAGGAGTAAACGGTCGGTCCCGAATAGACGGACGGCGCCAGCCCCGCGTTGCTCGGGGACAACGCCACGCCCGCGCTCAGGGCCGCCGCGACAACGAGCGCGAGCGCGAGCGCAATAAGCGCCGTGACGGCGACCGGGCCTCGGTAGCTTCGCATCTTAGAAGCCTCCCTTGCGGCGGCCGTAGAAGCGCGGCGCCGTGCGTTCCTCGATAAGGTAGGCCCCGACGGCCGTTGCTACGAGGATGCCTACGAGGAACCCCAGCGCGTTCGGCGCGAGATTGTCGAGCAACGCCTGCGGCAGGTAGCCCCACGCCTCCCCTGCCGCCGCCATCGCAAGGAGGAACGCGCCGATGCCGAAGACCGCCGAGACCGTATGAGGCATCGGTTAGCCCTCCCTGCGTCGGCTAAGGTCGGCTCCCAAGCGGACCCCCGCCACGACGATTACGATGGCGGCGATGAAGATTACGACGGTTACGACGATGCCGAGGACCCACGCGATGGGGCAAACGATGGCCCCGAGGAGCCCGTTGCCGCCACCCAAGAGCCCGTCGAAGGCGTTAACGATGGAGCCGAGGAAAAACACCCCCATACCGCACGTTGCGGTCCCGCCGAGGGTTCCCGTCGAAGGGGGCGCCACGGCGATACAGACGGCCGCGCCGTTCGAGGCCGCCGTAATATTCGTGCCCGACGGGCAAATGATAGAGGCGATGTAGGCGGAGAAAGACGTTAGGTTCATATCGCACGTGGCGACCCACTTGCCCGCGTTGTCGCAAGCGGTAAGGTAGAGGCTATCCCCCGGGGTCGTGGCCCCGTAAGCATCGGTCGCTCCCGTGGCGGTCCCGTTGCCCGAAAGCAACGCCGTCTGTAGCATCGTCCAATTGCCCTTGCCCGGGGCGGTCGTCGTGTTTTGGACGGCGTAGAACACCATAGTCGGGTCGCTAGCAGGAACGGGCCACGTCTTCCCCACGGGGACGGCGATAGACGATAGGAGCGGCACCGGGATTAGGGTCGCGTTGTCCCAAGAGACCTTGGACGCTCCGCTTCCCGAGGCGACGCTACCGGGGTCGGCCGTAAACTTGCCGTCGGGGCACTTGCCGAGAGGTGCTACGTTCGTCGTAGAAGCGGTCCGGCAGGCCGCAAGAGCCCACGTCGAGGTATTCGTAAGGGCTTCTCCCGCAAGGGCCTTGCCCGAGACGTTCACCGCCGCCGTCCCGTTGTCGAGATAGGCCGCTCCGTAGGCCTGCGTCGTGAAATTGACCTCCGACAACGATAGCCAGCTGTAGGGATTCTCTACGGGGCCGCTACAGACGGAGAATGCCGACGACGAACCGTAAAAGTTCCCCATCCCCCGTAGGAACGCCTGATACAGGGCTTCGGTCTGATTCAGGTTCAACGCGCCGAGGTTGGCGTTTGACGGGACCGCCATGTAGGGCGCGGGGATGATACAATCGGCCGGGACCTGGGATAGCGACGTGAACCCGAGGTTAGTATGGAGGAAAGCCCAATAGGCGTTAGCGCTTTGCGTTGCGTTGACCTCGACACCCGCAATCGTCGCAGAGAGTTCTACTTGGGGGTTATACGTGCCGAGATTGTTAGAGACCGTCGTCGTATCTTGCGACGAAACCGGCCCGATGAACGCGGAATCACCGCTCGTATAGGCGCACGTCGCGCCCGTCACGTCAACGATGCCGAAGCCGACCTGATGAACGAAACCCGTTACGTAGGAGGCCGTCGGCACGGTTCCCGCCGTATAATAGAGGCCCGGCCCCGCGTCGGAGCCCACCGTAAACGGCACGTTGCCCGCCGCCGACGTTATACCGCAATTGACGCCAAACGTTGCTCCTCCCGACGTTTGAGTGTAACGAATGGCCCAATCGAACGTTCCTAGCGATTTGGTAGTAAGGCTCGGCACTTGCGACGCCATCGGGATAATCACGCTTTGGTCCGACTGACTCGGGGACGTAACGTTGTAAATGCCCGTAGGCAACGGGCATCCCACCTGTGTCGTAATTTCCCCGAGGGCGGCGTTGTAACGAGCGGTCCGCCCGGGCCCGTAGAACCAATTACACTCCGACGTCGGCATTACGGGCACGGCGGGGACGCCACCGCCCGGGGTGCCGGTCGAGGAGTTCAGCCACGCTTCGGGGGTGCCGTTCTTAGTGGGGGAGGAAAACAAGAGCGACGCGGCCGCTCCGCCGTTCCCGTAGAGGATAGGGTTTCGGGGATTGGGGATGATAATCCCGTCGGCCCCACAGAAATACCCTCCCGTCGTGCCGCACGTATCCCCCATCGCCCACCCCGCAAACGTTGCGTTGTAGGCGGGGCCGACACCGGGCGCGCTCGCGTTGGTATAGACGTCGGTAGCCGATGCGCCGAGCGATAGCTCCGCCGCCGACCCGACGCCGTTGCCCGCAAGGTAGCACGGCCCGTAGGTCCCGGTGGCCGTGGATACGTAGTAGAGGCATCCGTAACCCCCGTAGTAGGCGCTCGGCGCCCCGAAGCCGTTTTCCAATTGAGGGATAGTGTAGTAATCCTGCGCAAACTGATACTCCATCGACGTCGGGAGCGTCCCCAACTGCGCCGCGATGCCCGACTGTAGAAGGTCAAGGCCGGTGTTGAACGACTGATTCTGAATCTGTAGGAGCGCCGCGTTGTCGGCGGCACGGTCGAAGCCGACTTGCGCGTAGGTAAGGAGCGAGCCGAGCGACGAATACATAGCCGCCGTGAGATTGAGGTAGTTTGCGTAGGCGCTTGCGGCCATTATCTCAAAGTTCCCGAGGAGCCCGGCGTAATTGATGGCGGCGCCTTCATCAACGAGGTTTTGAAAGATAACGAGGTTCACGGCCGCGCCGATGGCGCACCCCAAAACGAACGTTGCGGGCGTAACGTCGGTCGCTACGGCGGTAGGGCCACCCACGGCTCCCGCGACGGTGACGGTCTCGTAAGACCCAAAGCCGAGGGCGCTCCCGAGACCGCCCGCGAGATACGTGCCGCCGACGCCCGCGAGGCATCCCACGCCGGCCTCGTAGAGATAGGACTGCCACGACGCGAACGCGCTATCGGGGACCAAGAGCGACGCCGTGAGATTGACGGCGTTGTAGGCGGTGCCGAGGCCGGCCTCGGCAAGGACTTGCGAAGGGGTCTGCGCAAGAAGGCGCGCCGCCGTCTGCGCCGCCGTTGCGGCGGCGGAAGGGACCGACGCGACGTAGGATTGGCTTAGAAACTTGGATAGCTGAGCGTTCACCGCCGCGCGATACGTCGGCGTATCGAGGAGCGCCCCGTTCGGCGGAGCGCCGAGCGGGCGGAGCGCGGGCGCAGGGGGCGCCGAGGGGGCCCCCGTCGGCGTCGCCGCTACGAGCGCCGTAGCGAACGACGCCCCGACGACGATGCTTAGCGCAATCACGGCGTAGATAGCTCCCCTTCGCTTGCCCTCGTTCATGCGTTCCCTCGTCCGCTCCGAGCCGGCGTCGGCCGTCTCATGCCGGGCCGGTAGCGGCGACCTCGGCTTAAATCTGTCGGACGCACGTCCGACAAATGGATGCGGGACCTTAGCGCGGACGTGACCTCGGCTCCTTTCCGTCGGTTCCCTTGCCGAGGCCGCGCGTCCGTTCGTAACGGTCGAGGATAGCGTCCGCTTCATTCAACCAGCCCGAGAGATTGTCGAGCTTATGCCGCGAATATTCGGCCCACGTTGGGTCGTCGGAGGCATACGGGAGCCCCGCAAGCTCGGGGCACCGCCGGGACCGGGAAAAGCCGAGCGTTCGCGTCGGCTGAAAGTGGCGCTTGCGGTCCCGCTCAAAAACGTCGGCGCGCGTTGGTGCGGGAGCCGAGGGAGTGCCGCGCGCTACGACGTCCACCCAAAAGACCGCTCGACGGCCCCTAATCCGCTTCGCAAGTTCCCATACGTCGGGGGTGGCGATGTAAAGTATCGCGTTCGCTACGCCCGCCTGCTGTAGGGTTTTCACGATAACGACCTGCTCGGGGTCGAGGGTCTCTCCCGCAAAGAGCCCCCGCCCGCCTTCATCAAACCAAATCTGCCGCGACGCTAGGCCGCTTTGGAGCGCGGCCCGATAGGCGGCTACGAGCGGTCGGCCGCCGTAGCAAAGGTTGGCCCAATCGAACGGGAGCCCCGTCCGCCGTGCGACCTCCTCCGTCAGGCGTAGGACCAACGTCGATTTGCCGACCCGTTCTTCCCCCGTGAACAGGACGACCGCATCCCAACGGTCGGCGACCCGTTGAATCAACGTTTGCGCGAGCCACGGGATGCCGTCGATAGGTTCGACGGGCGGCCCGTCGGTCCGTCGGCGCGCAAGGTCAAGATAGCTCCGCCACGGGGACGCGGCCCGCGCCGCCGCGAGCGCATCTCCTAAGAAGACCGTGCTACGGGGGGACGTTGGGGACGTAGGTCTTTCCCTCCGACGGCGCGCTCCGCTCGAAGACGGCGCGGACGCTCGGCTCGAATAGGTAGCGCTCGACGCACTCGATAACCGCCGTGCCGCAACGGAACGACGCATCGTCGCCGTCCGTCAAGAGGCGCGTCACGGGGTCGGAAAAGAACGTGCCGACGTTTTCACGGACGAAATACTCCCACGCATCGGCCGGCTTGAAAAGCCGGAACAGGGCCACCAACGAGCGGCCTTCCGTCCGCCATAGCGCCATCGCTTCCGCCCGGCCGTAGGTCTTTGCGCACGTCGGTAGCCACCGAACGAGGGCTACGAAATCCTCGAAATCTTCATCCCGGAAAGTGGCGAGCGCGGCGCGGCCGCTCGCCCCCGTCGTCGGTTCGTCCCTACCGCGCGGCACCGTGGGCCTCCCGGACCAATTGCTCAAACTCCGCTACGGTGGGGGAGCGGCGATGAAGGGCGTAAAACTCCCGCCGCAGGCGGCGCGCCTCGCGCCGTAGGACGACGATGGGGGCGGACCTCGGCGACGACGTAGGGTCCGTTTGTCCGACAACGGTCGGACGCGCGGGCGCGGGCGCGGGGGCGGTAGTTCCTACGTCGCGCACCGGGGGTTCGTCCAAGCGTAGGCGCAGGTTCGCAAAGACGGCGTCCAAGCGCGCGTCGTAAGCATCGTCGGTCTCTCCGGGACGTGGCGGCACGGAGGCCGAGAGGGCTTGCTTGAACAATTCGTCCATTTCGCTTTCTATCGCTATCCACGTGGCGCGCTTCGCTTCCGCCTGCGTCAGTTGCTCCAAGAGGCGTTGCCCGGTCTTCAAGGAGGCGCGGAGGACCGCCCGGGCCTGCCGCATCGCCGACTCCCCGCCTAAGACCGGCTCCAAGCGGGGCGGCCGCCCCTCCTCCCGCACGACGGTAAAGGCGTTCAAGGGAAGGGCATGAACGACGGGGGCTGTGGGGCTCCGTTCCCCGAGGGCCGCGCGGGGGACGGTCGGGGACGGCTCGGCGTCGGGCTGGCGGACCCCGAGGGCGCCCGGGGGCACGGACGCCGCCTTCATACTGACCCCATCAGCCCCAAGACCAATTCGCAACGTCGGCAATAGACGACCCACCCCTGCGCCGTCGGGAGCGCTACGGGAGCATGGCGCATCGTCGCGCAGGCGAGCCGCAAGAGCCACGTCGGCATTACTCCCTCCTCGAACCCGTGCGCACGGGGGCGCGGGCGCGTTCGAGCAGGCGCCGCACGGTCGTCGCCGCGTCGGCCTCTCCCGAACGCTCCAACGCGCCGGCCGCCGCCTCCAACGCGGCCCGGTCGGCGCGGGATAGGACGACGCGCCGCGCCATCTGAGACGGGGACGGGCCGTAGGGGCTCACGTCAGGCCTCCTTTGGTTTCGTCGTTCGAAAGCAAGCTCGACAACGACGCCGACCGTCGAGCCGCCTCCTCCTCCGAAATCCCCGAGGAGGCGCGCCCCGTCAGGGCGTAATGCGTCCGCAATTCGGAGTAAACCTCATCGGACACGCGGCTTTCGAAATGCGACGTGAACGCGCTCAAGGCGTGGCGCGCCTTAGAATACAGGCGCCCCAAGTCGCGCACGCCCGCGTAATGAGCCCAAACCATTTCGGCCGCTTGGTAATGGACATCCTCCAACTCGGGCAAATCCGACGGCTTCGGGTCGAGGTAGTGCGGCCACGTCAGCTTTCGGCGCTCCCCTGCGGGCTTTACCAAGAGCGGCGGACCACCCGACGGGTTCGGCGCGTATTCCGGGTCGGTCGGGACGGTCGTATGGATAGAGAGACGCGGCCATGCGATTTCCGGGACCGCCGCGCCCTTCCCGTGCGCGATGAACTCTACGTCGTCCTTTGCGCTTGCGTTCACCACCGGGAACTTGGTAAGCGCCTCTCCGCTCCACGGCGCGGCCGCCGCGCGTCGGGCCGCCTTGCGGCGGGCGCGCGGGCTATCCGTCGGGGAAAGCGACCGTAGGACCGGGGCAAACCACGGCGGCGGGCGTTGGCTTTTGTCGTCTTCATCGTAAGCCGTCGGGAAATGGCCCCAAAATCGAGCCCAGAATTGCCCCCAAGATTCACCGATGTAAACGATGCGCTTGCCGATGCGGCCGATGCGGACGTCCGTCAAGAGATACCCAAGCTCCCCGTTGTTCGTCTGAATCCCCTGTTGGATTTGGACCCGATGCGCTCGATTGAAAAGCGAGACGCCCCAAAGGAACGCCATAGGGAAAAGCACCCACGGATAGACCGCAGGGGACCACCCGGCAAACGTCGCGTCGATAGCCTGATAGTCCAAGAACACCGCCGCGCCGAGGGCGGCCAAAAGAACGTGAAACCAAATCAAGGCGGAAAACTTAGGCGCCCATACCGCCCGTCGCATCACGGCCCGCGCAGCGACGACACCCCCGGTAACGTTAAGAAGGCAAAAAGAGACCAACGTCAGGGAAAACAAATCGAGCCCTCCGACGTTCACGATGTAGTTCGGGAGGAGCGAGACCGGGGTCGCTACGGCCCCCGTCCATAGCGGCGCGCCGAAGAACAAGAGGCGGGTCGGCGTCCATGCCGTATCGCTCGGCAAGGAAATCGTCACGTCGCTTTCCGACAACGGAGGCACCGTTACCGTGCCGTTCCATACCCCAACGCCGCTTTGCTCGACCGAAACGGGGACCGTCGTTTGGTATTGCTGTAGGTTGAAGAACGCGAGATAGAACGCCGAGGAGAATACCCGCGAGCCGTTCGGAGCCGCCGTCCATACGTCCGCAAACCCGACGTAGCCGACCGCTACGAGCGCGGCCCCGTGGCCCACGATGTAGTATCCCTGTAGGGAAGGGGCGCCCGCGATGCCTGTGGCGGGCCGCGCCACGGACGGGGCGGGGGTCGCCGCGCTCGCGCCCGCCATCGCCACCGCAGGGGCGACGACAAAGGCGACCGTCAGCCATACGAGGAGGCGTCGGGCGAGGAGCCCCCGCCGCGACCCCTGACCCGAGGCGGGCCGCCATCGCCCGTCGCTGTGCCCGCAGGATTCGAGGGAACCCCGCGACGCAGGCGTAGGCAGGCCCGTTTCGTTCGGTCGGTAGCGGCGGGGCGCTCCGGTAAAGGCGGTCGTCGGGTCAGACACGACCGGGCCGTAAGGACGCGCACCTACTTCTATTTGTCGGACGCCCGTCTGACGTTCGGGCGAACCGGAGCGAACACGCCATAGCACGGGAAATCGCAAGAAGGCTCCGCCTGCGCGCCGACCCCCTGCGGGCGGGTCGGAAGGCGCCCTTGCCCCGGAAAGTCGGGCAGGCGCGTTAGTATATATACTACCAACGCCCCTACAGTTTGTGATGAAGCCGTCCCCGTATTCTGCCGTGAACGAACGCCGGCGCAAGCGCGCATGGAATAACCGCTCGACCGCGCAACGCGCTCGGCGCCGCCGCGAAGACCCGGCGGCGCACCAACGGGCGTTGGACCGGGAACGCTACAAGGCGTGGCTCCGGTCCAACGCCGAAGAAATCCTGCGCGAGGCGCGGGAGGAAGCCGCTCGGCGGGCCGCGCCTGCGGAGTGAATTACTCGAAGATACCTAGTGTAGAAATAGGGGACCGTAACTACCCTGTTACGCTGTGCCCGCGCATCCCCGCTCAAACCTTGCGGCAGGGTTGCCCGTCGTTCTATTCCCGCACGTCTGCCGCGCCGCTTGCCCCAGCTGCGGACGACCGTGCGGCATCCGCTACGTCGCCCTTTCCCGGGGGCGCAACGGACGGACCTACTGTGCGGACGATAGGGGGCATCTGTTCTAATGCCGCGCAAGGACCGCACCCTTTCCCCGAATATGGACGCGACGATAGCCACGTTGCGTATCGACGGATTATCGCAACGCGCTATCTACGAAAGTTTGCGCGACACCCTCGAAGAAGCCCTATCGTACCGGGACGTGCGGGCTTCCCTGAAACGCTCCAACCTCTACTACAAGCACGACGCGGCGGCTGCCCGCAGGGAGGGCCGCTTCCCCCGGCCGTCCAACGTGAACGAACCGCCCCAACGAACGTCGGCCTATCGTAAGCGGAGGGAACAGGTCCTTTCCGTCGATAAGACCCCCGATGCCCTCGATGCGTTCAATCGAAACTACCTCCTCGGCACGATGGCGCGGCAAGGGGTGGACCCCAACCTCATTTCCGACGTCTCGATGCGGCAATCCCTCGAAGATATTTACGACGGGTTAGGCTCATGAGGACGGCCGTTATCGCCGTCGAGATAGTCTCGCTGTTCGTCGCGTTCGGGTGCGTGGCGTTTAGCCTCGGCTACGTCGCGGGGTTCGTAGATGGGTGGGCCGCGCGCCGCTTCGGCAGCGCCGTCCGTCGCTTCTATCGCGCAATTCGATACGGGCGCAAGCCCGCCGCGTCGAGGGGGGCGGCCGACCGACGGTCTACGTAATAGGGTGGGATACGGAGACGACCCTCGGCTACGTTAAGCTCCTCGCGTCGTCGGACGGGGCAAGCCTCGACGCAGGGACGGCCCCCGCCGAGGCCCGCATCGTCGGGGTGGCCGAGACGGGCGACCGGGACCACCCGGAGCGCGTCTCGGTTGCGACGCTCGATACGCTCGCCCTCTTGGACCTCCTCTTTGCCGAGGGGATGCGCGCCGACTATAACGTCTTCTGGAACGTGCGGTTCGACTTTGCCGCCATCTTCAAACCGTGGGTCGTGGCGCAGGGGGCACGGCTCAAGGAGAATCATCGGCGCCGCCTGCGTCTCTCGAAGGAACTTGCCCTCCTCGAAGCCTCCCGTCTCGCGTTCGGCGCACCGATGGACGCCCGCGCCGTCGCCGAGCGGATACGCCGACGCGCTATCGTAGAGGAACTCGACGCCCTCGAAAGCGTCGAGCATTTCGACCTCGGCCGCTACCGGGTCAAATACATACCCAAAAAAGGGTTTCAGATAACGCGCGCCCGACGGCAACGCGGCAAGAACTCGGTGACGTTCTTTGACGCGATGGTCTTTTACGCCACCGGCCTCGAAGACTCCGCCCGCTTGGATACGATGGCCCGCCGCTACCTCGGGTCGCATAAGACCGCCGCTGAGGAGGGGATTGACGTTGCGTTGCTCGGCTCCGTCGAAGGCTATTACGAGGCGCACCGGGAGGCCATCGTCCGGTATTGTCGGCAAGATGCTTCCCTGACGGCCCGCCTATTCTCACTCACCGTCGATGGGTTCGAGCGCATCGGCTTCCCGTTCCCCGACCGCCCTTGGAGCCGCGCCTCCGTCGGACGGGAAATGCTACGGTCGGGGGTCGAGGGATTGGTCCCCGAAGGGGTCTTAGAACCGACGCGAGAGACCTACGAAAAGCTACGGCACTCGGGCCACGCGCGGCTATGGGTGAACGCCTACGCCGGGGCCTGTATCCTGACGCGCGGCGTCGGGTCGTGGGACGACGTTTCGAAATGGGACGTGAACTCCGCCTATCCGTGGGCGATGGCGCTTTTCCCTTCCCTCGACGGCGCCTATCTCGTAGGTCCCGACGACCCCCGTTTTGCCGGATGCTTCTTTAGATTCTACGAGATAGAACTCACGCCGACGCCCCGCCGCGCGTTGCGGGACCGGGACGGCTCGGGGGACCACTTGCTCTATCATCACGGCGGGGAGCGCCGCCGCGTCTGCGTCACCGGAGCCGACCTTGAGACGTTCGACCTGTGGGGCGACCCCTACCGCATCGTAGAGGCCGTCGGGGTGGTGACCCCTTCGAAGGAACGCCCGCTCGCGTTCCTACGAGACCTCTACCGGCGCAAGTCGGAAATCAAGGCCCAATACGGGGAAGACTCCGTCGAATATTTGAACGCGAAGATACCTCTTAATGGGGTCTATGGGATTCTCACGCAATCTCGACCCCGGGAGGGACGCTATACAAACTACATCTACGGCGCTTACATCACGGCTCTTTGCCGTCGAGAACTGTGGCGCAAGGCGCGGGAATTGGAGGCGCTGGGAGGAACCGTATTGGCTTACCTTACCGACGGCCTGTTTGTCTCGGGCCTGCCCTCGTTGCCTGCGCCGTCCAAAGACCTCGGCGGGTGGGACGTTGAAGACGTCGGGCTCGTTACGCTCTTTGCGAACGGCATCTACGTAGCGAAGGGCAAGCTCCGCAAGCGCGGCGCTCCCCACCTTACCGTAGAGGCGTTGATGCGGTCCGACCGCCCTTACGTCACCACCCGGAAGACCAACCCGTTGGGCCTCAAGGCCGGCATCCTCCAAGCCTGCCCGGAGCGCATCGGCGTTTTCGAGGAAGAGGCAAAGACCCTATGCCCGGCCCGTATGCTCGAAGAATCCGGCCTGCGGATGCGACCCGACCTGCGCGCCGCCCCGTTGTCCGCATTCTTTACCGAGCGGTGGTTTTTGGACCACCGCACCCCGACGGAAGCGCACCTGCCGCCGAACTTGCTCCCGGTCGAGGCGGAGTGACCTTGCGCCCGGGGCACGACGTCGGGACCGTCGCACGCGACGGCTACGGCTGGCGGTTCACCTGCGCCTGCGGCTATTCCGAACGTTTCACGACGGAAGCCGCCGCGTCGTTTATGGCCCTCAATCACGGCGCCGCTTACGGCCCTCCGTCGCAATATCGAGGAGGAGCCGTCGGCCGGCAAACCTATAAGAAGCCGGACCGCATAGAAGGCGCCCGAGGGAACCCGTGAACGCACGCCCGGTCGAACGACCCGCGCCCGCCGCACCGCCGAACGATGCCGCACCGACGCAGGCAACCCCGCCGCCCGACCCACGGCGCTACTGCGGCGCGGGAAGGATTTATTGATGGGGCCGACAACGACGGGGCCGTGGGCACCCCAACGGTCGTCGGATTGGCCCGTCCGCATCCTCGGGAACCTGCGGTGGTTTGAATCCGTCGCCCGAGGGTGGAATCATCGGACGTGGCGCTCCCCCGAAGACGCCTACCGCACCCTACGCGACGACTTTCATACGTCGGCTTGGCTCTACGCCCTTATCCGCCACGCCCGCCCGCTCTTGGCCGTAGAGACGGGGGTCCATAGGGGCAAATCGTCGGTCGCTATCCTTGCGGGCCTGCGGGCCAACGGACGCGGCCATTTGGTCTCTATCGACCTGCCGCACGACGCCCCCTACCTAAACGACGACGGCAAGGTAGAGGGGTGCTGTGTTGCGGACGGCGATACCGGGCACCTAATCCCCCGGTCGTGGCGCGACCGTTGGACGCTCCGCCTCGGCGATGCGCGCGACCTCCTCCCGGGCATCGTCGCGGGCGGCCTCGACTTTTTCCTCCATGATTCGTTACACTCGACGGCGCAAATGCGGTTCGAATACGAGACCGCATGGCGCGCGCTCCGCATCGGAGGCATCCTTGCGACGGACGACGTTGATTGGTCCGATGCGTGGGATGCGTTCCTTGCGTCTCATTCGGGGTGGCGCTCGCTCCCCGACGGACCGAACTATCATCGGGCCGTGCGGAAGGTGGCGTAATGCCGCGCATTTCCTCGGGGCATGGCCCGCGCCCCGACCTCAAATGCCGCAAGTGCGGGACCTCACTCCAACGCCATAGACGGGGGCTCTACTGTAGCGAGTGCGACTACCTGTGGCTCTTGCCTACCGACGTTATAGCAAAAGGCAACCGACGGTTTATATATCGGCGTGTCTCTACCTTAGAGTGAGGGAACCCATGAAGCCAAACCAAGCGACGAACCCGAGCAAGCGACGAAACGAAACCGCCGACCTGAGCGGCGTGACGGGCGACCTGAGCGACGTTCGGGGCGACCTGAGCAACGTGACGGGCGACCTGAGCGGCGTTCGAGGCGACCTGAGCAACGTGACGGGCAACCTGAACGGCTTGACGGGCGACCTGAGCGACGTTCGGGGCAACCTGAACGGCGTGACGGGCGACCTGAGCGGCGTTCGAGGCGACCTGAGCGGCGTGACGGGCGACTTTAGACTCCGGGAGGGTCCGACGGGAGTATTCCTTACCGTTTTCTTCCCCCGCATCGCCCCCACGCAGGAACGTTAGGAGGAGGGCGACGCAACGACGGTAAAAAGTTTCGCAACGTGCTAAACCGTCGGACT